>Ga0256407_10005055_pt1 | contig 21494 bp, 11 predicted proteins | sample RumenRJG_04DNA_FD_193489 | JGI IMG/M metagenome (GOLD analysis project Ga0256407, IMG submission 193489) | Bovine rumen microbial communities from Lethbridge, Alberta, Canada - RJG_04 | ecosystem: Host-associated > Mammals > Digestive system > Stomach > Rumen | place: Canada: Alberta... | reverse complement strand
TGTGTCATAGAGGTTGTTTTAGAGAAGACATATTTGAAAAATGTGTATTATGTAAAAAAGAAAATAATGGTATTAAACATGTAGTTAATGAATGTGTTGAATTAAAAGAATTAAGAGATAAATTAATAAATGAACTTAATAAATTAGATAATAAAATTGAGAAATTAAATACTTTAGAAAAAATAGAATACTTTTATTACTCTAAAAACTTTTCATAAAAAAAGGAAAAAAAGAAAAAAGATAAAAAAGGAATAAAATTAATTAAAATATTTATAAAGGACAAATTTGGAAAAGCTAACAATAAAAAAGATGCATAAACTATGAAGCTTGGGTTTCTTTTTTTTTTAATTTAATTATTAAATATGAGCCGGCTTGCCGGAGTTTAACTAACTTATTATCATTTTTTAATAAAAATGAAAAATTTAAAATTAATTAATTGATTATCATAACTACCTCTTAAATTTTTGTATATTTATTTAGAAATATCAACTTTAGAACTTTTTAATGCTCATTCAAAACTCATTAATTTCTTTTTATATTAATAAAAAAATCTTCTCATTTTATTCAACTTCTTTTTTTTATTTTTTTATAATATTCTTTCCTTTTTTAGAAAAATATTTTTAAGTTAAAGCATTATAAAAATCATTTTCTTTATTATTTATAATTGAATTTCTTATATCAATATATTTTTCATAATTTACTTTAAATTAACTTAAATTGTTTTTTTTAAACAATTTTATCTTTTTATATGAAGATAATAATTATTTAAATATTTTATAAATCATAATTTACTTTTGCATGATTTATAATCATTGATATATTCATTTCTTTTTTCTTAAATTATTCTTTAATTCTTCAATATTAGAAATAAAAATTTTATCTATAATTTTATTTGGAAATTTTAAAAAGAACATCATTTTTTAATTATTTTTGAATTTTAAAAAATTTCATTTTAATAATTATTAAATTAAAATAATAGATTTAATCCTATTTTTTATCATTAAATATATAATAAAGTTTTTTAAAAATTTAATAAATTAAAAAATTTCTTATTATTGATTATTATTATTTTATACATTTTTGTGTGAATCCTATATTTTTTACAATCTCTGAATTAAAATTATTTAAACTAGTTTTTAAATTTGATTTATTCTTTCCTTTAAAAATAAATTATTTTGATAATATAATGAATATTTTTTATTAAAACAAATTACAAAAATTGAAAATTATCGACTAAAATGTCGAAAAGGATATAAAATAATTAAAATCAAATTTCTTTTATTAATTTTACTAATTTATTAAAATTTAATAATAATTCAAAATAATAATATTATTTAAGAAATTAAAAACTCTTCTCTTTCATCAACTAATTCTTTTCCTTTTTCCTTAATCAAATTTTGATATTGTTCACTATCTTTCATTTTTAAAATAATATTATCATCACTTTGAGTAAAAGAATAGATTTTTTTATTTTCAGGATTACTTAAAGAAAGATAAGTTCTTGCAATATTCATTGAATTAGCAACTAAAATATCAAGAACATATTCTCTTGTTAAATTAGGAAATTCTTTACATAAACCATCTAAAACATTATCAATTGATTTAAAAATAAATTTATCATCTTCATTAATAGTTAATAATTTCCTTTTTTCATCTTCAGTAAATTGTTGTAAATATTTAAATTTAGAAGTATCCTCATTTGCTAATTTATTAATTACATTTTGATAATTTGTTTGTTTTTTAGTTTCATTATAAATTTCTTCTAATCCAATATTATCTGTATTTTTTCCTATGAAATTTTTTTTCATTCCTGGTTCATATCTTTTTCTTTTAATTGTAGTAGTTCTTACATTTTTAATTTTTGTAATTTCTCCAGTTATTGGATTATGAAATTCTTGTTCATAAGTTTCTTTTTTTCTAATATCAATTAAAATATTTTTAATATATTCTTCAAAATTATCAATAGTTCCATTTGCATATTGTTCAGCAGCAGAAGCAATTGTTCTTAATTTAATAGGAATATTATCTAAATAATTTTTATTTTGAATAACAACATTTTTTGCTTTCTCAATATTACATTTTGATAAATTTCTCCAATATTTTCTTAAAGTTTCTGATTTGTATCCATCAAATATTTTTGCTAATGTTTTATATTGTAATATATCTTCCCAAAACATTTTTGATCTATTTGAAAAACCAAAATTATAATAATTTGCATTTCCACCAACTTCAATTAAAGCTAAAAAAACATCTGAACTATGAATTTCAGGTTCTTTACTTAATTTTTCTAAATCAATTGCATGAGTGACATTTATATTTGGATTTTTTTGTAATTTAAAATCATAACTTTCTGCTGTGTTTTTTATTTGAGTTTCTTTTCTTAATTTTTTCTTATTTAATAATTTTTTTTCTTTACTTTTATTTGTTTCTATTTTTTTTAATATTTTTTCTATTTCTTCTTTTATATTTGAATTTTGCTCATATGTAAATCTTCCTTGGACTTTTTTTTTTATTAAAGGTTGAGTTATGTCTTTATTTTCATTTTCATTTGATGATGATTCTTCTATTTCTTCTGGTTCTTCTTTTATTTTTTTTGCTGAAATTATTACTTTTGGAGTATCTTTTCCTTTTTTACTTGTTGTTCTTATTTTTTTTGGTGTTGTTTCTAATTTAATTTCTTTTTCTTTTTTTAAACTTTTTGAACGAGATCTTTCTAATTTTTTTTCTCTTTTTGATTGTTTTTCTTCTTTTATTCTCTTTATTGAAGATGTTTTCTCAGTTTTTATTACTTTTTCTTTATCTTTTTTAGATTTATTCTTTAATTCTTTTTTTGGTTTTTTTTTATTTTTTTCTGATATTTCATCTATTGGTTTTATATTAGTTTTTTCTTTTTTAATTGTAACTTTTTTAGGGGATTTTCTAATGGGAAGATTCTTTATTTTTTCAATTGATTTTTTAATTATTTTCTGAGGTGTTTTATTTTTTAATCTTGAAGATATCCTTTTTTCCCCTTCTTTTCTTTTTGAACTTTCACTTTCTTTTTTTTCTATTTTATGACCTATTTCAGTTTGCTTTTTTCCTCTTCTTTTCATTGGTTCATCTTTTATTTTTGAAAAAGATGTTTCTTTACTTTTTGATGTTTGTTTTGCTGAAACTGAACGTGCTTTTTTTTTCTTTGGTGGCATTTTTTTATATTTTTTTTTGGTTGTTTGATTTGTAATTTTATATTTATATATTAAAAAAATATTTTTATTTTTGAATTGAGAGGGAATTTAATTTTATTATATTTATTTTTATATTTATAATTATATCATATGATTAATGTATATTTTTCTTTTTTTTCTTTCTATGTTTGTTTTTATGAGAAATTTGTTTATTTATTAGATTATGTATTCTTTTTGTGTTATAGTTGTTAAAATTTATTTAAAAAGGGTTAAAATATTTTTATTTTTTATGAAAAAATATATTGATATATTTTTAATTAAATTATATTTTTTTTAAATTCAATTTTTAAAAAATAAAATAACAAAAATTTAAAAAACCGACTAATTATTTATTACTAAACTCTAATTATTTATATATATTTTTCTTGTCTTTTTTAATTAAATATTACACATTTTTTTTAATAAATAAAACAAATTAAATTATTTATTTAAAATAATGGATATATATAATATAATATAATATATATAAAATTCATTAAAAAATAAAAAAAAAATATATATATAACACTTTATGATGTTATATAAAAAATATAAAAATAAACATGGAAACCCAATCTGACCCAAAAATAGAATTTGAAGAAGACAACTCAAAACCAAAAAATGAAAAACTAATAAAAGATTATTCAAAAGAATTTGACCAATCAAACAAAACACTCACTGAATACGAAAGAAAAGAAAAACAACATAGAAATTCAACAAAAATTCATCCAGAAGAAAAAATAATAACAAAACTCCTTCATGGAGTTGGTACAAACGAAGAAATAACTTACGCAATTCCACATTCAGAAAATTCGAATTCAATAGAAAAATATCACATAGGAAAAACATATTCAGTAACAAATACATCAAATAAATCATTTATTGAATTTTCATATAATGAAGAACAAAATGCAACATCGAAAGACACAATGGAAGATAAAGGAAAATCAATAGAAAATTATAATGAAAATGAAAATAATAGTTTATTTATATTATTTGATGGTCATAATGGAGATCAAGTAAGTAAATATTGTCAAAATCACTTTGATATAATTTTACGTAAAAATTTATCAAATAAATCTTTATCAACAAAAAGAGCAATAACAAAAACTTTTCAAGAATTAGATAATGAATTAAAAGAAAAAGGTTTTGTTCATGTTGGTTCAACTGGTACTTGTTTATATCTAACAGAAGAAAATGGAAAAAAAATAATTTACTGTGGTAATATTGGAGATACAAGATGTACTTTATATGGTAAGAGAGTTGAGAGATTGACTGTTGATCATAGAGTTGATGATATAAGAGAAAAAGATAGAATTATTAATGCTGGAGGTTTTATTATGAATGGAAGAGTTAATGGTCAATTAATGTTAACTAGAGTTTTTGGAGATTTTGAATTTAAAACTTTTGGTGTTAAATGTGATCCTTCAGTTGTTAGGAAAGTTTTTGATGATAAAATTGAAAATCAATTTATTTTACTTGCTAGTGATGGGATTTGGGATATGTTTGAAGAAAAGGATATTAAAGATATTATTGAAGATTTAATGGAGAAAAATAAGGATAATAAGGAGAAATGTATTACTAAAATTATTTGTGATTATTTAATTGAGGAAAGTTTGAAAGCTGGAGGATGGGATAATATTAGTATTTTTACTATTAAAATGACTTAGGATTTTTTTTTTTTTGGATTCTTTTATATGGTAATCAATAATATTAATTAATATTTATGAGTTAGAAAAGGTATTAATTTTTATAAGATTAAATAAATAATTAAAAAAATTAATATGTTTATTTATTTTTATTTTGATTTATATATAATAAAAATAAGATTTGTTATTAATTAAATGTTATCTTTTATAATTTTGATTATACGATATTTTTGTTTAAATTATTTATATTTAACTCATATTTTTTGGTTTTTATAAATTTTAAAGTTAAAATAAAATTATTTAAATAAATAAATAAAGAATTTGATAAAAATCTTTTGAAGTATATTTTCATATTATTATTCTATTTTTTTTTTTTTAAGTCAAGTTTTAATATATAATATTTTTATAGATATTAAAAACTTTATTTGATTTGTTAATCAATCATTATAATATATTTAAAATATTCAATATAAAATAAATCTTTATAAGTTTTATAATTTTTTAATAATAATATATTAATAATTTTTAAATTATTTTATTTGAAAAATTATTTGAGCAAATTAAAACTCATTTTATATATATATTTAAATTATTTATTTTATTAAAAATTGTTTTAAAATAATGAAATTTCCTTCAATTGAAGAATTATTTGACATGGATTTAGACCAATTACTTGAGTTAAAAAAAAATATTTTAAATGGAAATATTGATGATAAAAATATAAATATAAATGAAGACGAAGATGATTATGATTATTATGGTAATGAACAAATGACTAAAGAAACAATGTTAGAATTTGTTAATAATGAAATTAAAGAAAGAAATATGATGAATGATGTTTTAAATTTTTTTTTAAAATCAAATATTGAAAAAGAAGATAAATTTCCCTTTGATAAAAAAGAAGAAAATAAAGAAAAAGAAGTTGGAAAATTAAATAATTTTGAAAATAAATATTTTGAAAAAAATACAATTTTAAATCAAGAACAGGAACAAAAAAATAAATTATTTAATTTTGATTTAAAACAAAAACCAATAATTCCAAAACAAAATGAAAAAATAGGTGATTTATTAAATAGAACTAAAATAAAGGCAGAAGATTTTCAATATATTGTTTCATCATCTTCTTTAATGAAACCAATAAATTTTTTTAGAAAAGCACAAAAAAGAAAAAAAGAAAAGTTAGAACCAATTGAAGAAAAAAAACCAAATTATATAAATTATTTACCTATGGTTAAAAAGAAAAGAAAAAGAAAAAAGAAAAAAAATGAAGATAATGAAATAATAGAAGTTAAGAATAATCCATTAGAATTAATGAGAAAATATGAAGTACCTGATATTAAAAAATTTCCTAAAAGAAAAAATATTTTAACACCAATTACTAAAAATATAAATTCAAAACAAAATTTTGAAAAAAATAATAATCATGTTATAAAAGAAGAAATAAATCAAGTAATTGAAAATAAAAAAGAAGAAAAAAAGATAATTGATGATAAAAATAAAATTATGGAAATAACTAATTTTAATGGATTTAATATTATAAATGATAATAATAATGATAAAGTCATAGAAGAATTTCAAATTCAAAAAACGAGTTTAGAATTTATAAAAGGCAAAAGACCTATTAGTAGTTATGATAAAAATAATTTTGAAATAATTAATGGAAAAAATTATTCAGTTAAAAAAGAAAATTTTAATTTTTTAATGATTGATAATAATAATCAATTAAATGTTATTTCTGAAATAAAAAATATAAAACAAAGTAATAATAATAATAATGAAATTAATGAAAAAATTTTAAATGATAATGAAGAAGATATTACAAAAAAAATATGTAAAGAAATAAAAAAGAATTATACAAATGAAAATATTAAAAAAGAAAATAAAGAAATATTAAATTATGAAAATATAAAAATTGAAAACAAAGAAATTAATATAAATTCAAAAGATGATAATATATCAATTACTTCTAAAACTTCTTCAAAAACAAATAATATTACTCAAGATATAAAAAAAAAAAAAAAAGAATCATTAAAAGAAAAAGAAGATAATGATATATATGAATATGAAAATGAAGAAAATGAAAATGAAGAGGATGAAGAAGAAAATAGTGAAAAACCAATTGAAAATGATTTAAATCAAAATAGTATTTATAAAGTAAATGATTACCAAAATTTTTCTGAAAGTCAACTAAGTCAATTTAACAAAAATGTATCAAATATTAAAAAAAAAATAAAATCAAAAGAATCAATAAAAATAGATGCTAGTGTAAGAGAAAAAAATAAAAATAAACAATCAATAAAAAGAAATAAAAATGAGAATATAAATAATAGTAACAATATAAAAGTTCAAAATGAAAATATAAATTCAATAAGAGAAACAATATATAATTCAATCCACAATGATAAAAAAAATAAAAAAATAAAAAATGACAACAATGATAATAATATTAATAATAAAAATAATTCCAATAATCAAGAATTAAAAAAAGAAGAAAATTCAAAAAGATTAAAAAGTGCAAACCCATCATCAACTCGTATAAAATCCTCTGAAAAAAAACCAAATACAAAAAACCAAACAACCCCAAATTCAACTAATCAAAATTACCAAAACAAAAACATTACCCATCGTCCACAAAGTAATATATTTCAATCAAAAACAAATTTAATAACAAGTCAACAATTAAATACAGAAAATATAATAGACTATTCAGAAATATATCATAATTTCTATGAATTATTCTCAGGATATTTTTTATCATCAACATATTCACAAGCAAAAGAATTTAATTTCGATCAAACAATGCAAATTTTATATGATTCATTTAAACATTTACATTATTATGAAAGTAATACATCATTAATTGAACAAAAAGATGAAATGTATGCAGATATTGTAAGAGCTGAGGCAGGAGTAATACAAAATAGATTAAAAAATGTTAGTTCAAAATTATTAAATGAACCTGATATTGATTCTAATATTCCAAAATATATTTTATTAAGACAATGTCTTGATTTAGAAAAGAAAAATTATGCAAGAAGCCCTTCACAATATAATATTAATAGTAATAAAAATAAATTATTTTTTAGAGTTGTTTTATCAAGACCTGAAATTTATGATATTGTTTGTTATACTTTATATCATTATTCTGAATGGAGTGAGTTACCTCATGGATTGTCTTTAGGACAATGTTGGAATCTTCTTTGGACTTATGGGGCTCCAGGTGTTGATTTTAATAAGATTTTTTCATTTCAAAAAGTTAATCATTTAATTAATAGTAGAACAGTTCATAGAAAAGACCTTTTACAAAAACAAATTAATCGAGTTAGGAAATTAAATAAGAAATTAAATGAAATTTTTGATATTATGCCACAGACTTTTTTATTAAGTAAAGAATATATGGGTTTTATTGAAGAATTTTCTAGGATTAAAAAAACTAATGAGTATAATATTTGGATTGTTAAACCTGTTGGTAGAAGTAGAGGAAAAGGTATTTTTTTAATTGATGATATGTCTGATGTCCCTTTATCTGAAAGTTATTTAGTTCAAAGATATTTAACTAATCCATTATTATTAGATGAAGGATATAAATTTGATATGAGAATTTATACTTTAATAACATCAACAAATCCTTTAGAAATGTTTCTTTATAAAGATGGTTTTGCCAGAGTTTCAAATGAATTATTTTCGCTTGATATTAAAAATATAAGAACTCATTTAACAAATGCAGCAATTCAAAATAGAAGAGCAAATCAAAAAAATTATGAAAAATTATATGGTGGAAGTAAAATATCTTTAGATTTATTAAAATATAAATTAGAAAAACAATATAATATTGATTTTGATGAATTAATTTGGCCTCAAGTAAAAGAATTAATTCTAAAAGCATTAATTGCTTGTCAACATGACATTCCATATTGTCCATCAACTTTTGAAATGTTTGGTTTTGATGTTATTATTGATGATAATTATAAATGTTGGTTACTTGAAATTAATTCATCTCCTTCATTAGAAAGATCAAATGTTTTAGATGATCAAATTAAATTACCTTTAGTTGATGATATTTTTAAAATTGTTGATCCTATTAATATTAATAGAGATGCTTTGATTAAAATGATGGAAAGAGTTATGAAAATTAATAATAAGGGGAAAAATAAAAATGTTTATTTATATAGTCAAAAAATACAATTAAATATGGATTTAACTGAAATTTTTTATGGGAAAGTTCCTAGGAAATATGGAGAAGTTCCTAAAGATATGGGTAAATTTGAAATGATTTGTCCTACTAAAGAAAGTGATAAATTAATTAGAATGACTGGAGGACAAAAATGGTATAATCGAAAAAGAGATAAGGAAGAGAAAAAGATAATATAATCAAAAATAAAAAATGTGTATTTTATTATTTGTAAATATTTTCAATTTTTATTTATAATTAAACTTATTTTAAAATAAAAAATATAATTTTAAATCAATAAAAATATTTTAATAATATTTTCTTATGATTTACCATATGTAATATTAAATATTTTAAAAAAATTAATTAATGAAAAATTAAAAATTAAAATTAAAAAATGTTTTTAGCAAATTCTCTTAATGAAAAACTAAAAAGAAGTTTATCTCAATTTGACATAATAAATTCAAATCAAAAAAATAAATTATTTATACCACATCAGCAAAATCCAAAAGTCCTTTATTATAATCAACTAGAATATTTCAATAATGAAGAAGGAAATGAATTAAATTATGATAATGATTACTCATTATATAAACTACATAAAAAATGGGAAAGAAAATGGAATTTAAATTATGAACCAAATTATAAAAAATTTTCTTCTGATTGTACATCGGAAAAAGTAAAAGAATCAAAAGCATATATTAAAGATTTATTAGATCCAGATATATTTGAAAATAAAAAGCCAAGATGGAATATAAGTAATAAAGTAGATGAAAAATTTAGAACACCTTTAAAAAAAACAATTTTTGAATTTGAAAATGGTTTAAATAGTTTTTTAGTAGTTCCTTTAAAAGAAAAAAATATTCCTGAAGGAATTGATAGTAGATATGAACCTAGTTCTATTGATAAAATAAATTGGAATATATCAAATAAAATAAATGAAAAAGAAATAAATGAAATTAATGATGAAGAAAGAATAAAAGATTTTTATAATACACAAAAGTATTGGAAAAAATATGAAAATAATAGAGAAAAAGGAGCAGTTTTTCAAATTTCTGAAGAAAGAAAAAAATTAGAAGAACCAAGGAATTTTAAACCTTATAAAGATCCAAAAACTTTAATTACTTATCATTATAATACAATGAATAAAGTAAAACAAAATTTATTATTTGAAAGAGAAAAAATTGAAAAAGAAATAAAAAGTGAATTCCCTGAAGTTGAAAAATATAAAGAAAAAATTGATTATTTAGTTGATAAAAAAATGTATAATAAATATAAAAAACAATTTGAGATTTTAATTGGAAAAAAAAAAGAAAAAAATAATGAAAATAAAACACAAAATAATTGGAAAGATGAAGAAATTGTTGATAAAATTCAAACAATTTCTGATTGGAAAAATATTAAATGGTTTAAACCTAATAATAAAATAATGAGTGATAAAAGAAAAAAAATTGAATTATTAAAATGTTTAGTAAAAGATTGTAATGATGTTAAAAAAGAAGAAAATAAAATAAAAGAAGAAATTGAAGAAAAAAAGAAAAAAACAATTAGAATGGAATTATTAAATAAAAAAACAAATAAAAAGAAATTAGTTTCAAATAAAAATAAAACAATGTTATTAAGTAAATATCCAATAGATAAAAATTTTTATGATTTTAATATGAAAATATTTCCAAAAAATTTACCATATTCAAACTCAGCTTTAAATATTTATAATACAAGCAATCAAATAAATAATGAAAATATTGAAAAATCAGAAAAAGAAATTTTTCTTGAAGCATATAAAAATGTAATTTTAAAAGAAGAAAAAAAAAATAAAAAAAGATGTTTAAGTGGAAATATAAATAATAGTTTAATAGAATATCATTATTATCATCCAGGAGTTTATAGACAATTTATAGAAAAAAAAATTCAAAATGAATCATCAAGAAAAAACAGTTCTAATGAAGGATCAAATAGTAAAAGAAGTGAAATTGAAGAACTAATTTATGCTTGGTCTTGTTGTCTCAATAGAGATAGATTTTCTAAAGGTTGTAGTTGTAATGTAATTAAAAGAAGAAAATGGAATTATGATTGTGCATAATATATTATTTTTATTAGTTTTTTACATTTTTTATAATTGGGATTTAATTTTTTTGTTTATTATAATTATATTATTTTATTATATTATAATTTAATAATTATTTTTTCATAAAATGAATAGCTTAAATGAAAATCAAATTATTGAAAAAAATAATGAAAATGAAATAACAAATGAATTGAATGATCAAAATTATGATAATAAAAATATTAATGAAGAAAATATTATTGATAATGATAATAATAATAATATTAATTTTTTGTTAATGGATGAAATTCAAATATTAGATTATTTAACAGAAAATAAAATTGATGAAAATATAATTTCACAAATTAAAGAACTTAAATTAAATTCAAAAGATTTAATTTATATTTCCAAAAAAGATGAATTATTAAATAAAATATGTAATAATGATTTTCATTTAAAAAATATATTTCTAAATTTTATAAATTCTGAAATTGAAAATGCATTAAAAATAAAAATAACACTTGATGACAATAAAGAATTAATAATAACATTAGAAAATGATCCAAATTATACTTTAGAAAATATAACTCATAATTTAGGGATAATATTAAATAATTCAAATAAACTATATTTAACTCCATTTTCAAATCAAAATGAAATTCTTCTTCCAAATATTAAAATAATTCCAAGAATATTATCAAATCCTGAAAAATATACAAATTTAAAAATCTTTGATTTAAAAAATATAAAAGGAAATAATAAAAATTCACCAAATGATAATAATTTAAATCAAGGATATTCATCATATAATGCATATATGGCAACACAAAGTGTATTACAACCAAATATATATAATTCAGGTTATTCATCTATAAATTTACATAATAGATATAGACCTGGTCATCTCTCCAATCAAGATAAAAATAATAATAAAATAAATGATAGTGTATATTCAACTTTAAATATTTTAAGTCAAAGTAATAATTATACAATGAAAAATCCTGATAATTCATATAATAATAATTTAAATAGTCAAATGTATAATTATTCAAGTAAAGTAAATGAAAATGATTTAAATACAAATGATTATTCATCAGGGAATTATTCAATTCCAAATAAAGAGATTAATGAAAATAAATATAATTATTCAAATATTAGTTCAACATTAAAACCTAATAATCAATATACAACAAATATTAAAAATTCTGAATATTCTACTTCATATAAAATTGAAAATATAAATAATGAAATAAATAAAGACCAAAAACCAAATCAAAAAACTAGTTATCAAAAATATTCGAATTATAAAAGTTATTCATCAAATAAATAAATAATTTATTAAATAATTTTTTTTAAAGGGATAATTTTTACTTATAAATTTAAAATATTTTACTTTAAATAAAAGAAATTAAAATGTCAGAAAAAGCAAGAGCTCTTTTAAGAAAATTACGTTCAGAAAGAAATCATTTAAAAACAATTTCATATTCAGCAGAAAAAACAAAAGAAATTGGAAATAAATTTTTGCTAAAACTAACAAAAATAAATAATCAAAAAGAAGAAAAAATAGAATTAGATCCACTTACTTATTTTGATAAAAAAAGAATAAAAATAACTCCAATGAATGTAAATGAATATATTCATCATTCAGATAATGAAAGTGAAGAAGAAATAATTAAAAGAAGCCCAATAAAAAAAATGCGTCATAGATTAGTTAATAATCCAATTGAAAATTTTAACTTAAATATTAAAGATATATTACAAGCTAAAAAAAATTTAGTTAAAAAAACTGAACTTGATGTAAAAGAAATGTTAAGAAAAGATGAAGAACAATTAAAAAAAGAACATGAAAAAAGAATTGAAAGAATTAATAATTCAAAAAGTGTTTCTAAAGATAAAGATGATATGAGTTTTCAAGTAAGAAATGAATTAATTAAAGAAATAAAAAAAGAATTTTCAGAAAATGAAAATATGGAAAATGAAAATAATAATGATTTAAAAAATAAATGTTTAAGTCCAAATAGAATAAATAGATTGGAAATGAGATTAAAAAAAGCTAGAAAACAATATGTTGAAATTTATAGAAAGAAACAAAAATTAAATTTGGGTGAAGATATAATTAGAAAAGCAAAAGATTTAGAAGAAAAAATTAATATTCCTAAAGAATTAGTTTGTAAAATACATGAAATATTAGAATCACTTAAACTTCCTGAAAAATGTATTATTGATGATGAAGTTTCAATATTAAATAATGATTCATATAATTATAATAAACCTTCTAAAAAATTAACAAAAGATGAACTTTTATTTATTATGACAAAAGACATAAAAAATAATTAAATTCATATATAAATTAATATATTATTATATAGTAATATAAATTAAAATGAAAAATATGAATAAAAATTGAAATAGTATTTAATTAATAATATAAATAAAAAAATTTTATATTAAATTAAATATTTAAATCCAAAGTTTTTATATGAAAACATTCACCTCCTAAACTTGGATCAAATCTAGCTTGATAATATTTACCATTATTACTAATTACTATAATAGTTTTATCAGGACCAAAATGACAAATACTTTTAACTTCTTTAATTCTATATTGTGCTAATGACCATTCACTATTAAAATACCAATCTTTAATTTTAAACAACTTACCAAAAGTACTAAAAATACTTTTTGGATTTTTCGGTTCTTCATAATCATTTTTTTTACTAAAATAATTATCTTTATCATTTTCATCTTTTTCTTCTTTTTCATCTTTAAAACTTTTATTTGCTTTTCTCAAAGAAAAAATATGAATAGTTTTCTTATCACTACTACAAGCAATAAATTTACTAAAAGCATCAAAACAAATACAATAAATTTGAGCATGATCACTACCTCTTCTTAATTCTTGAACTAATTCCCCATTATCACTTCTAAATAATCTAATTAAAGTTCCTTTTTCTGAACAACTAGCAATTAAAGTACCATTTCTATTCATTGTTAAAAAAAAAATTTTTGAATCATGAGCATTTATTATTAAAGTATTTGATTTTTCTCCAAATGATTTTATTTGAATATAACCTTTTGTTCTAAAAAATGGATATGCAATTATTGTTTTATTTTCTATTAATGATAAGGCGAAAATACCTTTTGGATTATCAAATGTTTCTAAAGGCTCACTTAACATATCTAAAGAATATAATTTAAATACATATATTTTATTTTGACAAATTATGAATATTATATCTTTTTTTAATTTAACATTATTTATTGTTGATTTTAATCTTAATTCACATATTTGTTTTTTTTGTTGATCATCCCATATAATTACTTTATTTAAAGGAAATTTTGGGTTTTGTCCACCTCCAACTAAGGCAATTATATTTGTTTTAAATAATAATTCCACTAAACCAATTCCTCCATTTAAATCTATAATTAATAAATATATTAAATATTTTGATTATGTACTCCTTGAAATTAAATCTTTAAATGGACATGAATTATATATATGAAAACCGTATTCTGTTCCTATTGTAAATAATGATGCATCTTGATTAAAACCAAAAAATAATATTTTATTATTAGGTTCTGATACTTTCATTAATTCTGGTTCCATTTATTAAAATTTTTATTTAATTTAGAATTATAAAATCTTAATTTTAATTTATTATTTATTTTGTGTATAATATATTATTATTTAATCATCTTCTAAGTCTGAATCTGATAATAATGGATTATTATTTAATTGTTCATTTTTGTCTTTTGTTTTTTTATTTGTTGGAATTTCTTTTTCTTCTTTTTGTAATATATCATTTTCTTCTTTGTTAATTTCTTCTTCAATTTGTTTTAATTCTTTTATTTCATTTATTGTTTCTTTATTTTTTTTTTCAATTTTTTTTATTTGTTTTTCAACTTTTTCATATTTTATTGATTCTTTAAATTCATCTTTATCTTCTTGAATAATATCTAAATTTTTTGAAAGTGCTTTTGATTTTGATGTATCATTTAATCTTTCAATAACATCTTTTGCTAAATTTTCTGCATTTGTTATCCTTTGTTGAAAATTAATTGCATCATTTATTTTTTTTTGGAATGCTTCTTTTATTTTTGGGTCTAAAAAATTTTTTTCTTGAAATTTTTTATTTAATATATCAATTTGTTTTTTTAATTCTTTTACTGAATCACTTTCTTCAAATTTTTTTTTATTTTCTTTATTTTTTTTTATATATACATCACTTGTTTCTACGAGTTTTAAAAGTGAATTTTTAAAAAATTCATTTGATTTTTTTTCTAATTCTTGAATATGATCTAATGTTGATTTAGTATCAATATTTAATTTTTCTTTATATGAATTATCTTTTTTTTCTTCTTTTTCTTTTTCATCATCTTCTTCACTTTCTTCTTCATTTTTTTCTTCATCATTATTTTCTTCCTCATTTTTTTTTTCTTCTTTTTCTTCTTTTTTCTTTTCTTCTTCAGGTCCTTTTTTTAATTTTAAATAATAATTATAAATATATTCAAGTGATTTTAAAGAAAATTGATTTTTGCTTTTGAGATTACCTTCTTCTATTAAAAGAAATCTTTCTCTATCCTTTATATCTAATTTATCAATTCTTTCTATTTTCTCACAATTTATTATTAATTGTGAACGATATTTGAAATAATCATTTTTTTCAAATTTATCAAAAAATGGATTGTAATAACAATAAATTAAAACAAGAGTTTTTGGAATTTCTTTAATGTCAAAATTTGAAATATAATTATCTGTAATATCTAATATTGCTAAACTTTTTAAGTTTTTTAAATTTTCAATTTTTTGTATTAAATTTGAACTTAAATTTAAAACTTCTAAATTAATTAAATTATCTAAACCTCTAATTTCAGTAATATAATTTTTCATTAAATATAATTCTTTTAAATTAATATATTTATCTAAATTATCTATTTTTTCAATTTTTTTCAATTGAATAAAAAAAATTTCAGATTCCATTAACATTTTATCTTCTTCTTCTTCAGTTAAATTATCCAAATTTTCTTTTTTTGATGTGTATTTTTCTTCTAATGATTTATATAATTTCAAACAATCAAATATTATTTTTTTATCTAAAACAATTTCCTTTCTTTGTATTTGTTGATCAATCAAATTATTTTGATTTTCATTTACGTCTACATTACTTATTGATACATCTGTATGAGTTTCATTATTTGAAGTAACATTAGTTTGATCATCATTCATTTTTTTATTTAAATTAATTAATTAATTTTTATGCCAAATAAAAAAATATTTATATTATAAATTTTTTATTCATATTAATGAAAATAATTAATTTAAACATAATTTAAATATGAAAATATCATCAGGATATAAATTTTTACATTTCCTTAAATTAAATGTATATAAAAAAGATATAATATTTCATAGGGTATTCCTTTTCCTAAGCAATATAATAATATGGAACAACAAAATATTGCCCCAAATATAATAGTTACTAATATTTCAAAATATTTAATATATCAAATGAGAAAAAATCCAAAAAATTCAAAAAGTAAAATAATTTATTATAAATTTAGTTTTTGCTGATAATTTCATGAATAATTTTGTAAATAAAGATAATGAAAAAGTAATGAAAATTTTATATCAATTAATCCCAATTTATGAAAGATCATTAAGAAAATTAAAATTAAAATACTTGAATAAATTTAGATTCAAAGCATGTAAAAGAAGTTTAATTTATTATCAAAAACATGATTTAATGAGTAAAAATGGTGATATATATGAAAAATTATATCAAGAATATAAAGATTTAATATTTAAAAAAGATGAATTAAATCAAAAATATGATATAGAGGAAGCTAAAAAATATCCTTTTACTCCAAAAATAAATAATATACTTTTCAATTATCCTAAAACAAAATATATTAATTCTTTATCAATATCAAGTAAAAGTCCAAAATCAAGATATGATAATGATAATGATAATGAAAAACAACAAGAATATGATTATTGTTTAAAAAATTATTCACAAAGTCATAATAGAAATCATGGTATATCATTAGGAGATTCTAGATCTTTAAAATATAATTCATTAAAAAATTTAAATTATAGAGATGATATTGAAAATTATAGTCCTATAAAAAAATATAATAGATTAACATTATATAATGATGCAAAATCAAATTATCGTTTAACTAAATTAACTAAACCAAAAATAAAAAAAAATTCAAAAAATACTCCTGATTTTCTAAGACCAACATATTATTTAAATAAAGAAAATCTTTCAGTATCATTAACAACAAATAAAAGAATGAATAAAAATAATCAAATTAAAAAAAATACAAATAAAAGAAATAATAAACAAAAATTAGTAAAAAGAAAAAATTCTCAAAATAGTAATTTACAAATTAATTTAAGCGAATATAATTCAATAAATAGTTTTTCTTCACCAAATGTAACAGATAATTTATCAGTTTTATTTTCTACTCGTTTATATAAAGAAAAAATTGATTATAAAAATAATAAAAAAGCAAAGAATACAATATTAAATTTACATAAAAAAAGTCAAAAATCATTAGTAGAAAATTCAACTTCAACAAATATATGTGAAAAAGGAACAAATTATTATTCTGAAAAACAAAGTCGAACTGAGCAATTATCAAATTTGAATTTATTTGAAAGTTTTCCAAATAAAAAAGAAAAAAAGTCAAATAATAATAATTTAAATAAAAATATTCAAAATCAAAAACAAAGAGATTTTTTCTATACTTTTAAAACTGGGAAAATACCATATAATTCAATATATCTTTCAAAATCTAATATTCCTCAAAGTATATCAAGTAAAAGTACAAACTTCCTTTCTCCAAGATATGATTCTCAAACAAATTATGATAGAAATAAAAGTCAAAGAATAAGTAGTCAAAATATAAATAATAATAATAATATTGATTTTGATTTTTCTAATGATGAAAGTTATAAAAAATTATCAACTCAAAATTCAAAATATAAAAATATTGATGATAGTTATGGAAAAAATCATATTTTTAAAAATATTGAAATATCAAGTGGTGTTGTTAATGAATGTGTGATTAATAATTTAATAAATAATAATGATATTAGTAGGAGAAGTAGTCATGTATCACTTCAAACAATTTCAGACTCAAAATTATTGGAAATGGCTAATTATTATATTACTACTGATGAATCTTTTGATAGATATATGGCAATGAGAAGTAATTTTAAAAGAATTAATAAACCTAAAAGTTCTTCAATTAAATGAATTTGATTTTAAAAATGAAATATTTTCTTTCTGATATCATATATTACAGTTATTTTAAAAGGAAATAAAAAAATTATTTAATATAGATTTTAAAATCATAAAAAAATTAATTAAAAAAAAATAAAATAAAAAAAAAATATATAATTAAAAAAATATTTATGAACGTAGCACCAAATCAAAACTACAATGTAATAAAAGGATTACAAATATTCATTAACGACATTCGTGAATGTGCAACAAAAGAATCAGAAGCAAAAAGAGTAGATAAAGAATTAGATAAAATAAGAAAAAAACTGAATTCAACAGGTACCCTAACAGGATATGAAAAAAAAAAATGTATCTGGAAACTTCTTTATATATATATCTTGGGTTATAAAATAGATTTTGGTCATAATTATTGTTGTGATTTAATCACAAGTGTAAAATACAGTGAAAAAATGGCAGGTTATATTGCAATGAGTATTTTATTTAAAGATAATACAAATGAACTTGGAATTATGATAAATTCAATTAGGAATGATTTATTTAATAGAAATTCATTTTCTCAATCAATGGCTTTGACTTTAGCTTGTAATTTAAATAATATTGAATTAATTGATGCTATTGCAGAAAGTGTTTTTACTATTGTTACTAAATATCAAGAAAGACAACCTTATATTATTAAAAAGGCTTTAATAACTCTTGGGAAAATTTTCAAAATGAAAAAAGATTTACATGATCCTGGAAGATTGGCTGGGAGTTTATATAAAATGGTTGATATGAGTAATTTTGAATGGTTACTTTCTATTGCTACTCTTGTTTATAATTGTGTTTGTATGTTTGGAACTAATGGTTATGAGAAGGTTATTATAAGATTATTAAATGATATTTTACATTCATTTATTGAGAAGAAAAAAGATTGTCCTGATGAGTATATTTATTATCATATTAAATGTCCTTGGTTACAAATTAAAATTTTGAAAATTTTAGAATTATGTGATACTAATATGTTTGATGATAATTCTTTAAATAATTTAAAGGAATATATAGATTATTTTGGTAAGAAATCAAAAACTATTGTTACTGAATATAAAAGATTCCAAAGATATTATGCAGAATATTGTATATTTTTTGAAATTGTTAATATAATTGATCATTTTAATTTAAAAATGCATTTCAAAGTCTTTGATACATATGTTGGTATTTTAGGTTCATTTTTAATGGATGATTCAAAAAGATTTCCTAATACAGATATTAATACTAAATATCTAGCTTTAGATGGAATGGCAAAATTAAGTAAATATTCAAATGGTAATAAAATATTAAAAGATCACAGTAATATAATATTACAAAGTTTAAGAGATAATGATGTTTCAATTAGAAGAAGAGCTCTTGATTTATTATTTTTAACATGTACACAAGAAAGTGTTAAAATGATTTGTAAAGAATTATTAATTTATTTAAAAGAAGATGAACCACAATTGAAAGAAGATATTACTTTGAAAATAGCAATTTTATCAGAAAAATATGCAACTGATTTTTTATGGTATATTGATGTATGCTTTAAAATGTTAGAAGTTGCTGGTGATTTCGTATCAGATGATATTATTCATAGAATAATACAAATTGTAATTGGATTTGAAGGAAAAGAAGCAGATCAACAAATTCAAATACATGCTTGTGATAAATGTATTAATTTACTAAAAAAAGACTATATTTATGAAAGTGTTGTAAGATTATCATCTTTTATTTTAGGGGAATTTGGTTTTTTAGAATTTAAAAAAACTGAAATGGAAAGTCAAAGTAATAACAATCCAGACTTTGAAATAATGACTTTAGAAAAACAAGCAGATTTATTATGGAAACATACACCAAATTGTAATAATGTAACAATAAATTGCATTCTTGATGCAATGATGAAATTTACAACATTTGATAGTAATTTTAGAGATTATGCAATACCTAGATTTGAACAATATTTAGAAAGTTGGGATACTGAATTACAACAAAGATCAGTTGAATATATTATTTTAAGTAAATTAGATAATGAAGATCCTGAAATTCCAAATATGACTGAAATTAGACAAAAAGTTTTTGGAAGAATGCCACTTTATCCTGCTTCTTTTTTTAATAATTCAATGTTAATGAGGAAATTACAAAAAAGTGGTAATTCAATTTATTCAAATAAACAAGAAAATAAAAGTAATGTTAATAATAATTTAAGTGAAGGTAATGTTAATAATGCAAGTAATTTACTTAAAAATTCATCAAATATAAATCAAAATGAAAACCCATATATTAATAATGAATTATATAAAAAAGATCCAAATGGTTTTGCAGCAAAAATGAATAAATTTCCTCAAAATGCAGTTTTAATAGATAAGAATTCAATAAATAATTTCGAAATGTTTAAATCATTATTAACAAGTGGAAATAGTCAAAGTGGAATAATATACAGTGATCCAAATTCAATTAAAGTAAGTTTAATGATAAAAAGATTAGATAAAGGAGTATTAGGATTTATATTTGCATTCACACCATTTTCATCAGGTAATGAAAAAGTAGAAAATATAGAATTTACATTAGGAAATTTTACATCAAACGAATCATTAATGATATCAATTAGTAAAGTAAAATATGATAATGTACCACAATTAATGATGAAAGTTCAAATAAATGAAATGTTTGAAGAACCACCATTAATTAATTTAAAATGTAATTTAGGAATTAAAAATGTAGAAGCTCAATTTTCAATTCCTTTATTAGTAACTAAATTTTTAGAACCTTATGAAACAACTGTTGAAAATTATACTCCATTATGGTATGAATATACAAATTCTACAAGTGATAATTATGGGAGAATGGATTCTATTATGTATAATCCTATGGCAAATTCTGGTAGAAGTATCATGGATTTTTTAAAGAAGTTTGGTATGCTAATGCAAAATTTAAATTTTAAAGTTTTTGCACCAGAAGATAGATTTAATTTCCATGAGATTGAAGGATGTGCTGTTTTTAATACCAAAAATACTTCTATTCCTATTTTGTTTCAAGCTTCTTTTCTTCCTTCTATGAATGAAGAGTTTAGATTTAGTTTGAGATGTAAGAATAATGATTTGAATATGTATCAAAATTTACTTTTAAATATTTATTCTGTTGTTAAAATGTGGGTTAATCCAA
>Ga0256407_10005054_pt1 | contig 21498 bp, 14 predicted proteins | sample RumenRJG_04DNA_FD_193489 | JGI IMG/M metagenome (GOLD analysis project Ga0256407, IMG submission 193489) | Bovine rumen microbial communities from Lethbridge, Alberta, Canada - RJG_04 | ecosystem: Host-associated > Mammals > Digestive system > Stomach > Rumen | place: Canada: Alberta... | reverse complement strand
TTCAGCGTAGGGTTGCTCTGCTCTACCTTCGCCAATGCCTTGTCTATCTTAATGGCAATATCATTCTGCTTGGCATTCTCAATCAGAAAATCCCAACGGCTCTCAGGTTCCAAATAAAAGACATTCTTCGCATTATAGAACACGGGGTTGTCTGCAAAAGCCTCCTTGCCTTCTGCAACCAGTTCATTGCGCCGCTCAGTGAAACGGTCGTGAGCATATTTCAGGAATATCAGACTTAGCACCACGTGCTTATACTCCGAGGGTTCCACGGAGCCACGGAGTTTGTTGGCTGATTCCCATAACGCTTCCTCTATTGCCTTTTCTTTTATTATTTTCTTTGCCATATTGTTTCTTATGGATTGTGTCTTTTATTGGCTACAAAGTTACACAATTCTCGCGAATAAACTTCTGTTATTAGAAATATTTGCCGTTTTGTGACTCGATTTTATACTTTTTTTGTGTAGAGAGCATGTTCATGAACCGATTTCAGATTCAGAACGAAATGGTGATGCCAAGTTGCTATGCTTGTTGGAACTTATTATGGAATTACGCATACTCATGGTATATTTTGTCAAGAAAACTTCGAATTTAAGTGGGTCAATACTCCCCTCCTTTCAAATTATTTTTCCTGCGGCTGGAAAAACGCGGAAAATGAGCGTTTTTTGTAACTTGTTGTATACGAGCTGTTTATAAAAGATGGAGGCTTATCCCCCTCTGAAGTATTTCTGATTTGCGTCACTTTGGCTTGCAGTTTGCGTCACTTTACCTCGTGATCTGCGTCAAATCACCTCGTTATCTGCGTCACTTCACGCGCTCATTGATGTTGTTTCGCACCCTCATTCCATATCTCTGACCGCCTCTTAGACCATAAATGATGGCATTGGGAACCATCAGCGACGGGATGAGGCCTTTCGAACGACGCGAACATCGATTTTTCAGGACGCTATTTTCGCTAAAACGCGACAAAAAGTGGACGTAAATTTGTAAAGATAGTTCAAACAAAAAGAGTGCTCCGTTTTACAAGTTGAAGTGCTGCTTCTGGAGTATGAAGAATTGGCATCGAGAAGGCGAAAGCTATAAAAAAGCATAAAAGGACAGGGCAAATCAGAGATTATTTGAGGACAGGCACAGAAATAAAAAATAAATCGCTACCTTTGTGCCATAATAAATGATGGAGGATTTTGGCAGGGATCGTATTCATTGATACAGAGGTAAATCCGCACACGAAGAAAGTGGTGGACTACGGAGCAGTAAGGGAAGATGGTGCAATACTGCACACTCATTCCAAAGCTGATTTCGATGCCTTTGTGTCAGAATGCAATATGGTCTGTGGTCATAACATTATCCATCATGACCTGAAATATACTGGCCTGAGGAATCATCCTACGGTTATTGACACGCTGTTCCTTTCTCCATTGTTGTTCCCCAAGCGACCTTATCACCGTTTGGTGAAGGACGACAAGCTGCAGGTGGACGAACTGAACAATCCTGCAAATGACGCGATGAAAGCGCGCGACCTGTTGCACGACGAGGTGGCTGCCTGGAATGAGCTATCTGCCAACCGACAGGAAATCTATTATCTACTGTTGCACGACACGAACGAATTTGGAGGATTCTTCAAATACGCGAAATACAAATCGTCGCTTCATCAGTCTTTTTGGGAGAGAATTCTCAAAGGGCAGCCAGATTGGGGCGAACTGATGCTCAAAGAATTCAAGGGCAAGGTGTGCAGTCATGCAGACTTCAATACGTTGGTTGAGCTGTATCCAATAGAATTGGCATATTGCCTGGCTGTAGTTGGTGCTGACGACATTTTCTCCATGACGCCAGCATGGGTGATACGCAACTATCCCCAAGTGGTCAATGTGATGAACCTGCTGTGTAACACACCGTGTGGAGATTGCGGCTACTGCCATCAGCGGTTAGACGCGCACAGCGGTCTCAAGGAGTTCTTCGGCTATGACGATTTTCGTACCTTTGACGGAGTACCCATGCAACAACAAGCGGTGGAGTCCGCCATTCGTGGAGAATCGCTGTTGACAATATTCCCAACAGGTGGTGGCAAGAGCCTCACCTTTCAGCTACCTGCTTTGATGGCAGGAAGGAATACTCATGGGTTGACGGTGGTTATCTCTCCGCTTCAATCGCTAATGAAAGACCAAGTGGACAACTTGGCAGCGCGAGGAATCAGTGAGGCTGTGACCATCAACGGACTGCTTGACCCCATAGAACGAGCCACAGCTATCCAACAGGTGGCAGAGGGAACGGCAAACATTCTCTATATTGCTCCTGAGATGTTGCGTAGCAAGACCATCGAAAGGCTGTTAATCAACAGGAATATCGTACGTTTCGTGATTGACGAGGCTCACTGTTTTTCTGCTTGGGGGCACGATTTCCGCGTGGACTACCTGTATATTGGCGATTTCATCCGACGGTTGCAGGAAAAGAAGCGGATGGGGCTACCGATTGCTGTTTCGTGTTTTACGGCTACTGCAAAGCAAAAGGTCATCAGCGATATCTGTGATTACTTCAGGACAAAGTTAGGTTTGGAACTGAAGGTTTTTGCTGCAAATGCCGAACGTAAGAATCTGCGATACTCTGTGCTCCATGCTGATACTGACGACGAGAAATACAATCTGCTTCGTTCACTGATACTTGGCCACAACTGCCCATCAATAGTCTATGTGTCGCGCACCAGAAAAACCAGCGAGTTGGCACAGCATCTCATCAGGGACGGCATCCGGGCATTGCCTTTCAATGGCAAGATGGAGGCGGCAGATAAAGTGAAGAACCAGAACGCCTTTATGAGTGGCGAAGCACAAGTGATTGTGGCCACCTCAGCCTTTGGTATGGGCGTAGACAAGAAAGATGTAGGACTGGTGGTTCACTACAACATCAGCGACTCGCTGGAGAACTATGTCCAGGAAGCGGGCCGTGCAGGACGAGATCCTCAGATGCAGGCCGAGTGCTTCGTGCTGTTTGCTGACAGCGACCTCGACAAGCACTTCATACTCCTCAATCAGACCAAGCTGAGCATCAGTGAGATTCAGCAGGTGTGGAAAGCCATCAAAGAACTTACCTCGAAGCGCGAAGAGGTGAGCTGTTCCCCATTGGACATCGCACGACAGGCTGGGTGGGGTGACGAAGTAGATGACTTGGAGACACGTGTGAAAGCGGCAATCGCAGCCTTGGAAGAAGCTGGATTCATCCATCGTGGCAGCAACTCCCCTCATGTCTTTGCAACGGGTATATCAGTGAGAAACATGGATGAGGCGCGCAGGAAACTAACCGTCTCACCCCTCTTCGATGAACAGTCGCGCGAAGAAGCTGCTCGCATCATCAAGTCGCTCATCAGTGCGCGTGCCACAGCAGAAGGTCGGGGAGCTGAAGCTGAGAGCCGTGTGGACTATCTGGCAGATATCCTTGGCATGAACAAGGCAACTGTTATCAGGAATATCAACTTGATGCGGCAGGAAGGTTTGTTGGCCGACACACGCGACATGCAAGCATGGATATCGAAGAGTACCTCTCTGCGCAATCTTGACATCATACTGAAGCTGGAACATTTCCTCTTGCAGCGTTTTAGGGAAGAAGCACTGAGAATCAATTATAAAGAACTCAACGAAGAGGCCCTTAAGGCTGGGCTTACATACTCAAGCGTCAAGCGCCTGAGGACGCTGCTCCATTTCCTATCGTTGAAAGGTTATATCCACAAACAAGAGCATAGTTTCAGCGGCAGCGTGAATGTGCGTTTGCAGGCTTCAAAGGATGTCACTAAGGCTCGTTTTGAGCGCCGCATAGACATCTGCCGGTTTGTTGTTGCCACGCTTCAAGCAGGCCGAGACGCCAGTAAGGACATGACCCTCGTGAACTTCTCCATCGTGGAACTGCTTCGGCAATACATTGCCAGCCGACAAGAAACGCTTTTTTCCGAACAAGAGAAACCTACCATCGCTGACATAGAGGAGGCTTTGCTTTATCTCACTAAGACAGAACTGATGAAGATAGAAGGCGGTTTCATCGTCGTCTACAACACCATGCAGCTTGGTCGCATTGCAGACCGTCGAGCACGTTATAGCAAAGAGCAATATCGACTATTGGATGAGTTTTACAAACAGCGCATTCGCCAGATACATATTGTGGGTGAGTATGCTAACCTGATGGTTCGCAACTACGATGCCGCCTTGCGTTTCGTGAACGATTACTTCACCATGGACTTCCGCAAGTTCATCAATCAGTATTTCAAAGAGGAACGCCGCATTCAGATAGACCAGAATATCACACCTGCCAAATACAACAAACTGTTTGGCGAACTCTCCAAACGTCAACGCGAGATTATCGACGACAAACAGTCGAAATATATCGTAGTGGCTGCTGGACCTGGCAGCGGAAAGACCCGAGTGTTGGTCCACAAACTAGCTTCGCTGCTGTTGCTTGAGGATGTGAAACACGAACAACTCCTAATGCTAACCTTTTCGAGAGCCGCCGCCACGGAGTTTAAGAAACGTCTCATCGGTTTGGTCGACAATGCCGCTCACTATGTAGATATCAAGACTTTCCACTCCTATAGTTTCGACCTGATAGGAAAACAGGGAAACCTGGATGAGGCGAAAGATGTGGTGCGCCTTGCGGCAGAGATGATAGGGCGGGGAGAGGTGGAACCATCGAAGATAGCCAAAAGTGTACTTGTCATAGACGAGGCACAAGATATGGGTGAGGATGATTTCCGGCTGATACAAGCCCTGATGCAAAAGAATGAGGAAATGCGCGTGATAGCCGTTGGCGATGACGACCAAAACATCTATGCTTTCCGTGGTTCCGATGCTCGCTATATGCAGTCGCTCATCAGTCAGAACGGCGCTAAGCTATACGAGATGACAGACAACTATCGCTCTGCGAAAGCTGTAGTCGACTGTGCCAATCGCTTTGTGCAGCATATACCAGGTAGAATGAAGCATACGGCCATCCATTCGGCAACAGGAGAAGAAGGCAAGGTGAAGACTTTGAGGTCGCTCTTGGAATCAGAAACCATTATCCAGGGAAGCACGGCGATACTTACCCGTACCAATGAAGAAACGATGCAGGTGGCCTATGAACTGGAGCAACGCGGATTGCATGCCACCGTCGCTCAGTCGATGGGTGGTTTCCGATTCGGAAACCTTGCAGAAATACGTTATTTCCTGAAACAATTGGGACGGGATGATGAAATCTCAATTGCGAAGGAGAGGTGGGAGGAAGCCAAACGACGAACACTACACTCCTATTCATCCAGCGTTTGCCTTAGCGTCATCCAGCATTTCTTCTCAGATTATGAGGCGACGCATAAGGTATATTATCGTAGTGATTTGCGTGAGTACATTTTTGAGTCAAATATAGAGGACTTCGTTGCTGCTGATGCGCAGTCGGTCTTTGTGAGCACCATCCATAAGGCAAAAGGACGCGAGTTTGATACCGTCTATCTGCTGTCGAAGGTACCCGACAATAGGGATGTAAACGATATGCGTGCCTATTATGTGGGCCTCACCCGTGCCAAACGAAACCTCTATCTTGTCCCAGATCTTCCCACAGCGTCTTCTTCCATCATTATACCGTTGAGCATGCGTGATGTGTGGCTCGATTTTTTCATAGGGCGAAAGGATATTGTTCTCCGACTCAGAAGTGGCGACAGTCTGATTTACAAGGCGGGCTATTTGCTGGATGAACGGGGGTTCAACATTGCCGCATTGTCCGCCTCTGGTAAAGAAAGAATAGAGGTGTGGACAGAAAAAGGATATGAAGTGGCAAGTGCCCATGTGAGCTATACTTTGGCCTGGAAGCCCCAAGATTATGATGTCGAATATGCTGTTTGCTTGGCAAATATTGTACTAACAAAGGGAGATAAATGAAAAAGATAGAGGTCGTAGCTGCAATCATTCGAAAAGAGGATGAGATACTTGCCACACAGCGGGGATATGGTGAGTGGCAGGATTGGTGGGAGTTTCCTGGCGGGAAGATAGAGGCCGGGGAAACGCCCGAAGAAGCGCTCAAACGGGAGATTCGTGAAGAACTCTCGACGGAAATAAACGTGGAAAAGTTCCTGTGTACCGTAGAGTATGATTATCCAAAGTTCCATCTCACCATGCATTGCTATCTGTGTTCGCTGCTGACGGAGGCACTTCATCTGAATGAGCACGAAGCTGCTAAGTGGCTGGTGAAGGATGAACTGGACAGCGTGAAGTGGTTGCCTGCGGACAAGATAATCATTGAAAAACTCAAAACGTCTTAAGACCCATGCCTAAATCCCATTCTCCAAAACAGCAATCAGCCAAGGCTGCGAATAAACTGGAGCAGGATGATGCTTGCATCAATACTGCAGAGCGAGAGCAGGCTCGACGGTCGGCTAACATGGCTGCCATCCACGGCAAAGACACCAAGCCGGAGATGGTGGTGCGCAAATGGTTGTGGGGCCACGGTTTTCGCTATCGGCTGAATCATCCGAAATTGCCGGGTAAACCGGATATCGTGATGCGTAAATATAGGACTTGCATCTTTGTGAACGGTTGCTTCTGGCATGGGCATCATGTAAGCCTCACCCCTACCTCCTCTCCAAAGGGCGAGGGGAGTGATATCCTCTTGACAAGTTCTGAGTGTTGCAAGATTCCGAAAACGAATAGAGATTTCTGGGAGAAGAAGATACAAAGGAATAAGGAACGCGACCTCAAAAAATGCAGGATAATTGATGTAACTTTCCACGATTATTCACATTTTTATCCTAAAAGGTATGTTGATTCAAAAAAATTGACTATATTTGTGCCCAAAACCTAATTTGTGCTCAAAAACCAACAGCATATATGAAAAGAATGATGTTTTTGGCCTTTATGGCCCTGACCGCCGTCATCAGCATGGCGCAGCAGTCGTTAGAATGGGGGCAAAGACCCCTGCAGTCTCCTGAAATCAATAGCGACAACACTGTTGTCTTCCGCCTGAAGGCGCCCGATGCCAAAAGCGTGATGCTCTCTGGCGACTTCCTGCAAGGGCAGCCTTCTGTGGCGATGACGAAGGGTGACGACGGCGTGTGGGAGTACACCACGCCCGAACCGCTGGCCCCCGAACTCTATTATTATGCGTTCAACGTAGACGGCCTGCGCATGAACGATCCATTGAACGTCTACCAGATACGCGACGTAAACACCGTGATGAGTGTCTTCTTCATCGGTTCGCCCGAACAATGTCCCTACGTGGTGGGAGCTGTGCCTCATGGCACGGTACAGAAGGTGTGGTACCCATCGCCTACAGCCAGTATGACTCGTAGGATGACCGTCTATACTCCTGCTGGCTACGAAGAATCGTCGCGCAGCTACCCTGTGCTTTATCTTCTGCATGGCATGGGAGGCGATGAGCAGGCTTGGAGCGAACTGGGTCGCGCCACGCAAATCATGGACAACCTCATCGCACAAGGAAAAGCAGAGCCGATGATTGTGGTGATGCCCAACGGCAACATTTCGCAAGAGGCCGCTCCTGGGGAGAAGTCGGGTGGATTCATGCAGCCATCCTTCAACCTGCCGCACACGATGGACGGACTCTATGAGGAGAGTTTTCCCGACATCGTCAGCTATGTGGAGAGCCACTTTCGCACATTGGCCGACAAGCACCACCGCGCCATTGCCGGACTATCGATGGGCGGTTTCCACTCGCTTTACATCTCTGCCAACCATCCCGATTGGTTCGACTATATCGGGCTTTTTTCTGCAGCCGTTGGACGTGAGCCACGCGATGGCGGCGTATCGGAAATCTACCGCAACCTGGAAGGAAAGTTTGCCACGCTCTTCGCCCAGAAGCCCAGCCTCTACTGGATAGGCATCGGGCGCGAAGACTTCCTCTACCAGCAAAATGCTGACCTCCGCCAGCTCTTTGGCGAGAAAGGCTATCCCTATACCTACGTGGAAACTGAGGGTGGGCACATCTGGCGAAATTGGCGCATCTATCTTACGCAGTTCGCTCAGCTACTCTTCCGATAAGACTAAAAGAAAGAGACTGTATACACAAAGATGTTTTTAGGGAGAGGCATCACAACCTAAAGCATCTGTAGGGCGCGTTGCACAATGTGGTTCTGCTGATTGATGATGTGATAGTATTCGTTCATATCCCAGATATCGCGAGCCACAAGGGCCTTGAGCTGCAGCCGAAGGAAGGGCAGGGTGCGCTGTAGCTCCTCGTCGTCCTTTGGTTTGACATTAGCTTTCTCACCTTCTGCTATAATATGGTCGATGAGTGATTGGGGTATCTCGAACTGCTCCTCAAATTTTTCAAAAGTATCATATCCTTTCTTCAGCTCTTTGCGATGGTCGTCAATATAGCGCAGGCTGGCATTGATAATAACACTTTTGGCAGCTAACTGCCGATGGAATCGGGTATATTGAAGGGTATCCAGCGGCACGAACTCGTCGGGCATGATGGCACCGCCGCCATACACCGTGCGATGCTCTTTAAGCGTTTCGAACTTTAGTGAGTCGGCAAAGTGGATGCTGTCGCGGTTAGTCAGTTCCCCATGCTTTAGCCGGTTGTCGAAGTCCATCTCATATTCTTTCAGGTCGCCTTTCTTGTAGGGTTTTTGAATACAGCGACCTGTAGGAGTGTAATAATGGGCTACGGTGAGGCGGATCATAGAGCCGTCGGGCAAATCGATAGGACGCTGCACAAGGCCTTTGCCAAAGGTGCGACGACCCACAATAATACCACGGTCGTAGTCCTGAATAGCACCGCTGACAATCTCCGCGGCAGAGGCGGTGAACTCGTTGACCAGTACGGTGACGGGCAAATCGCGAATGCGCCCGTTTCCATCGCAATGGTAGTCCATGCGTCCAGTCGTACGTCCTTCTGTATAGACGATAAGATTATCTTTTTCAAGAAACTCGTTTGCCAACTGCACGGCTGCCTGCAGATAGCCTCCGCCATTGTCTTGCAGGTCGAGGATCAAGCGTTTCATGCCTTGTGCCGCAAGTTTGTCGATACCCTGCATGAACTCGTTGTAGGTGGTGGCGCCGAAGTTACCGATGCGGATGTAGCCCACTTCGGGGCGAATCATATAGACTGCATCGATGCTATACACGGGAATCTTGTCGCGGGTGACGGTGAAAAACAGCGTCTCGGGCACGCCACGACGTACAATGCCAAGTTTAACTTTTGTGCCACGGGGACCGCGTAGCCGCTTCATGATATCTTCTTTTGACATTTTCACACCTGCGATGGCCGTGTCGTTGACGTTGATGATGCGGTCGCCAGCCAAGATACCCACCTTCTCGGAAGGACCTTTCACAGTAGGCTGAATGACAAGCAGCGTGTCCTCAATCATGTTGAACTGTACACCGATGCCCTCGAAGTTGCCTTGCAACGGTTCGTTCAATGCTTTCACCTCCTTGGGTGTGGAGTAGGAGGAGTGTGGGTCTAGCTCTTTCAGCATTCCTCTGATGGCGTCCTCTACGAGTTTCGCCTCGTTGACGGAGTCCACATAGAGATTGTTGACGGCCATCTCGGCGATGGTGAGTTTGCGAATCGGGCTATCGTCGCCCATATTGATTTTGAACTGGGCATTGGTTTGTAGCGGGAGAACTGCCACACACAGTACGAAAAATAGTATTCTTTTCATTGTCTAATTATTTCGTTGTAACGTGATTTTGTCATTTCGTTAAGACGTTATTCCGTTCATTCGTTTAATCATCGTCACAACTTTTAATGTTTATGATTAATCCTCCTCAGGGCGGTCTTCTTCCACGACAAGGTTGTCGATGATGAAGTTCTGGCGCTCAGGGGTGTTCTTTCCCATATAGTATTCCAAAAGCTTCGCCACCTGGTCGGTCTTGTGGAGCGTCACCTGCTCCAACCGGATGTCAGGACCGATGAAACCGGCAAATTCATCGGGCGATATCTCACCAAGGCCTTTAAATCGGGTTATCTCTGGGTCAGGCCCTAACTCGCTGATGGCCTTCAGTCGTTCTTCTTCACTGTAGCAGTAGCGGGTGATGAAATCAGACTTCTTGAGTGATGGGCCTTGCGTGTTGGAGGATGATGAACGGCTGTTGAGCTTCTCATCCTCTGCGGCCAGCACCTTCTTGTTCTTGATTTTGGTCCGCTTATTGCGAACTCGGAAAAGCGGTGTTTGCAACACATAGACGTGGCCTTTTTTAATAAGGTCAGGGAAGAATTGCAGGAAAAACGTGATGATGAGCAGTCGGATATGCATACCATCGACATCGGCATCGGTAGCCACAATGACCTTGTTGTAGCGGAGCGTGTCAAGGCCATCCTCAATGTCGAGAGCTGCCTGCAGTAGGTTGAACTCCTCATTCTCGTAGACCACCTTTTTGGTGAGGCCGAACGAGTTGAGCGGTTTTCCTCGGAGTGAGAATACCGCCTGCGTGTTCACGTCGCGACTCTTGGTGATGCTTCCGCTGGCTGAATCGCCCTCGGTGATGAAGATGCAACTCTCTTCTTTCCTGTCGTTCTTCGTATCGCTATAATGGATGCGGCAGTCGCGCAGCTTGCGGTTGTGCAGGTTTGCCTTCTTCGCCCTTTCTCGTGCCAGTTTGGTGACGCCAGCCATGGCCTTGCGCTCCTTCTCATTCTCGTTGATCTTCTGGAGCATGATTTCCGCCACATCGGTATGCTTATGGAGGTAGTTGTCCACTTCAGTCTTGACGAAATCGCCCACATACTTATTGACGCTCACCCCATTGGGACTCATGGTCAACGAACCGAGTTTGATCTTGGTCTGGCTCTCGAACATGGGTTCCTCCACGTTTACGGCGATGGCTGCCACGAGACCATTACGGATGTCGGTATACTCGTAGTTCTTGCCGCTATACTCCTTGATGGTACGGGCGATGTGCTCCTTGAAAGCACTCTGGTGGGTGCCGCCCTGCGTGGTGTGCTGACCATTGACAAACGAGTGGTATTCCTCGCCGTATTGGTTGGTGTGGGTGAAAGCGATCTCGATGTCTTCGCCCTTCAAATGAATAATGGGATAGCGGGCGTCGGTGGTCATGGTGTCCTTCAGCAAGTCTTCCAGTCCGTTGCGACTTAGGATGCGCCGCCCATTGTACATGATGGTAAGGCCGGTGTTCAGATAGGTATAGTTGCGGAGCATAATCTCCACAATATCATCATGAAACACGTAGTTCTTGAACAACGTATCGTCGGGTTCAAAACAGATATAGGTGCCGTTTTCGTCCTGCGAAGATTCCATCGTGTCTGACTTCATCTTACCTTTTTCAAAGGTTACAGACCTCACCTGTCCATCGCGATAGCTGCGAGCCTCAAAGTGTGAACTCAGGAAGTTCACGGCCTTGATGCCCACGCCGTTCATGCCGACGCTCTTCTTGAATGCTTTCGAGTCGTACTTGCCTCCGGTATTCAGCTGACTGACGGCCTCGATGAGTTTTCCTTGCGGGATGCCTCGTCCATAGTCGCGAACACTCACCCGGCGGTTGTCTTCAATGTCTATTTCGATGCGTTTACCCGCATTCATGCGGAACTCGTCGATCGAATTATCGATGGTCTCTTTCAGCAGCACGTAGATGCCGTCCTCGGGCAGTGATCCGTCGCCCAGACGGCCAATATACATACCCGGTCGGGTGCGGATGTGCTCCACGTCCGACAAATGGCGTATGGTCTCGTCGTCGTAATTTACGGTCTGTTGTATCTCGTTGTTCAAATCTTCGCTCATCACTCCCTACCTTAATTCCTTACTCCTAACTCTTTTTTAAAGCAACGGCGTCGCTTGTGGTGCTCGGTATGGAAGTAGCTCCACTGTCCTTGCACATTTTCGTTTGTCTCCATTTCCACTTGGCTCTCACCCCATTCTATGCCGTATTTGTTGTACCAAGGGATGAGGTCGTAGAACATCAGGGCGTTGACACCCTTCGAGCGGTATTCTGGCAAGACGCCAATCATCTCCAAGTCCACGATGTTTGTCTTGTGCATTTTCAGTGCCCTCAGCACATGCCACCAGCCGAACGGCAACAGTCTTCCGCGACGACACTTCTGCAAAGCCCTCGACAGCGAGGGAATGGTGATGCCTACACCCACCAGTTTGTGCTCTTCGGTCGACCAGTCCTCTACGATGGGGATGAGGTTCAGGTCGGCGTAAGGGAAGTACATCTTCACATATTGGTCCACCTGCCGTTCCGACAGTTCAGAGAATCCGTATAGGTCTTTGAAGGTGTCGTTGATGAGGGCAAAAATCTGATGGCCCATACCTTCCTCGAAGATTTCCTTCTTGGTGAGTTTTCTGACGCGGAGATTGTAGCGATTCATGATCATCTCCGAGATGCGCACCATCTTCTCCGGCACTTCCTTCGGCACAAATATCTTGAACTCCACGTAGTCGTTGTCTTTTACAAATCCCAACTGCTCCATGTGTTTCGGATAGTAGGGGAAGTTGTAGATGGTTGCCATCGTACCCAGTTCCTCGAATCCCTCAATGAGCATTCCTTCTGGGTCGAAGTCTGTGAACCCCAACGGGCCGATCATTTCTTCCATGCCATGCTCACGTCCATATGTTTCAACGGCATTCAGCAGCGCACGGCTCACCTCCAGGTTGTCGATGAAGTCTATCCATCCGAACCTGACGCTCTTGCGTTGCCATTTTTCATTGGCCTTATGGTTGATGATGGCAGCCACTCGGCCCACCAGCTTTCCGTCTTTGAATGCCATGAAGTAGTCGGCCTCACAGAAGTCGAAGGCTGCGTTTTTCTTTTTGTCCAGCGTCGTCATGTCGTCGCTGAACAAGGTGGGAACATCGTATTCGTTACCTTGATACAGGTCGTAATGGAATTCCACGAACCGCTTCAGGTCTTTGCGCGATTCCACTTTTCTGATTTCTATGGCCATTTTTATCAATATATGTTTTAAAACTAATTTGCAAAGGTAATCAAAAAAAGCGAGAATTCCAAATTATGGATGCGATTTTCAAGTTTTTTTAGCGATTACCAACACCGGACCAGACTTCACTTTCCATATTTCAGCAAAAGCTCTGTTGTCCACCGTCGTGCCGAAGATATAGGTGTCGCCTCCGTCTTTCAGCTTTAGTTTCTTGCGCAAGACATCGGCAGTCATGGGGAAATTCCTCACGGCAATATTGGCACGGTCCGTTGAATCGAGCAACTGCCGTGTTACGTTTTTGTTAACCGATGAAACCGCCGAAATCTGAAACTTGCGCCCTGGGAAATCTTCGATGAAATGGGCAGAAACGAACAAATGACTGTTTTTGCCGATAGGTGTTACACTTAAACGCTTTTGCAACAGGTTGAAGCACCCGGCCTTCATGATTGAGGCGTTCGGTTCGTAGAGGTAGTCTTGTGTTTGGGGAGCGAGGAGCAAGGAGCGAGGAGTGAGGTAAGTATTGGCTTTCCCCGTTGGCGTCGAATTACAATTCTCGCTCCCCGTTCCTCGCTCCTCGCTCCTCGATTCATTACAATTCTCGCTTCTCGAAAAGACAAAACAGGAATCGTCGTTAACGCAATGAATGGAGAGTTCGTCGTCGTGGTTCTTGCTCAAAAGCAGCAGCAGTTCTTTACACTCATTGCCCACCGAGACGATATGCACCTCCCTGACGACATCGCCCAGACGGTTCAGGTCGCTGATGGCCTTATGCCAGTCGAGCATGGGCGAGAGTTTCAACATCACCCATTCTGCTTTCTCCAGCAGTTCTTCCTCCAAAGTCAACACGTCTGGCGTACAGTCGCTGATGGCGTAGGTCCGCCCGCCGTGGCCATCACGACGGGCGGGATCCAGGTAGATGAGTGTCGCTCGGTCGAGCTGATGCAAATATTCCACACCATCACCACATACCACCTCGGCATGTGTCAGCCCCAGCAACTCGAAGTTCTTGCGAGCAGCCTCGCAGAGGTGGGGCAGACGTTCTACGTAGGTGGCGGTCGCCTCTTCAAAACCGCAACGCAATGAATCAGCGACAGGCGCTATGGCCTGGGCCAAGAAGGCGAAGTCGACACCTAAGCCGCCGGTGAGGTCGACAATTCGAGAACAATTCTCGTTCCCCGCTTCCCGCTCCTCAAACCTTGAAACTACCTCCGCCTTGTACCTCGCTGTTTGTTCCGACGAGCACTGCTCCATAGAGAGGTGTGGCGGATAGACGATACCGTCGATGGCTGCCCACGAGGGAATCTTCTTCCTTGCCATCTGCCATCCGGCAATCTGCTGCAGGGCGAAAGCCATGTCCACGTCGGGATAGCGTCCGCCTTGCAGCGCCAACTGCCGTACATCGTCCTCGCGATGCTCACGGATAAAGTCTTCCAAACAACTCATTCAATTCGTGAAATTCGTTCAATTCGTGGTACAAGAAGAGCTCACTTGTTCGGTGAATCCGTAGTACCCTTACATGTGCAGGTTCTTCATGATAAAGGCGTAGATATCGGCCTGTTCCTCAATCACCTTGCTCATGGGTTTTCCGCCTCCGTGTCCGGCTTTGGTGTCGATACGGATTAGCACGGGGTTATTGCCCTTGTGGCATTCCTGCAGACGTGCAGCGAACTTAAACGAGTGGGCGGGCACCACGCGGTCGTCGTGGTCAGCGGTAGTGACCAGTGTAGCAGGATAGCTCACCCCCTTTTTCAGGTTGTGCAGGGGGGAGTAGCCAAGCAGATACTCGAACATCTCTTTGGAGTCCTCGCTGGTACCATAGTCAGGTGCCCAGTTCCAGCCGATGGTGAACTTGTGGTAGCGCAGCATGTCCATCACGCCCACCTGCGGTATGGCTACGGCGAAGAGGTCAGGACGCTGTGTCATGCAGGCACCCACGAGCAGTCCACCGTTCGATCCACCTTGGATGGCGAGTTTGTCCTTCGATGTGTAGCCATTGGCGATGAGCCACTCGGCAGCACCGATGAAATCGTCGAAAACATTCTGTTTCTGCATCTTTGTGCCCGCCAAATGCCAAGCCTCTCCATACTCACTGCCACCGCGAAGGTTCACGTCCACATAGATGCCTCCCTGCTCAAGGAAAGGCACGCGGAGGGCTGAGAAACGAGGTGTCAAGCTGATGGCGAAGCCGCCGTAGCCGTAGAGCAGCAACGGGTTCTTGCCGTTGCGCTTCAATCCTTTTTTATAGGTAATGAACATGGGCACACGTGTACCGTCCTTACTTTCAAAGAACACCTGCTCCGTGGTGAAGTCATTCTGTCGGAAATTCACCTTCGGCGCATAATAGAGGCGGCTCTCATTCTTGTCGATGTCATATTGATAGATGGCACCTGGTACAGTGTATGAGGCGAAGGTGTAGAAGCATTCCTTCCGGTCTTTTTCGCCACTGAAGCCCACGGTTCCCATGCCGGGCAGTTTCACCTCATATTTCCGCTTGCCGTCGAGGCCGTAGACATAGGCATGGTTTGAGGCATCTTTCTGGTAGGTCAGGATGAACTTGCCATCGATGAAATCGGCGTTTTCCAGCACTTCGGGGGCTTCCGGCACCAATTCTGTCCAGTCGTTGACGCCCGGCCGGTGGATGTTGGCTTTCATCAGGCGATTCATCGGAGCCTGGTAGTTGGTGAAGAGGATGATATCGTCGCCCACGATGGCCACGGGAGCGTAGTTGCACTCCATGTCGTTGGTCATCTGGATAAACTGCGATCCTGGCACGCGGAGGTCGCGGACGAAGAGCGTGACGCCCTGGCCGGCACCGCTCTCATAGAGGAACATCATTGTCTCCTCCTTGTTCACTGATACAGAGTAGAAACGTTTGGGATAGGCAGGATTCTGGTAGAAGAGCACATCTTCCGACTGCGGTGTCCCCATTTTGTGGTAATAGATCTTGTGACCCTCGTTCATGTCGGAGAACTCTTTACCCTCCTCGCCATGGTCGTAGGCGCTGTAGTAGAAACCGTCGCCCAGCCAGCAGGCATCCGAGAACTTCGCCCACTCGATATGGTCGGGCAGCATTTCGCCCGTCTCGGCATCCATCACGTAGAACTCCTGCCAGTCGCTGCCGCTGCGTGAGATGGCGTAGGCGGCATACTTCCCGTTGTTGGAGAAGTAGACGCCTTTCAGGGCCACCGTACCGTCGTCGCTCAGCGTATTGGGATCGAGAAACACGCTCCCCGCTCCTCGTTCCTCACTTCCCGAAAGACGGTACAGCACGTATTGGTTCTGCAGTCCGTCGTTGCGATACTGATACCAGTGACCATACCTGTAGAAAGGTGTGCCCACCTTCTCGTAGTTGTTCAGTTCCTTCATGCGTTTCATCAGTTTTCCACGCATGGGCAGTTTTTGCAGGTAAGCTTGGGTGACCGTGTTCTCAGCCTCGACCCAGGCCATGGTTTCCGCGCTTCTGTCGTCCTCCATCCAACGGTAGGGATCGGCCACTTGATGTCCGTAATACGCATCCACAGTACCGTCCTTGCGGGCTTGTGGATAGTTCAACACTTGTGCTGTCACACTTGCTGTCATCGTGGCCATCAGAGCCACAGCCAAAAATTTCTTCATGTTTTTATGGTTTTGATGTAAATCTTTCGTGTCAGAGACTGCAAAGGTACGAATAAGCGAGAACAATACAAAATGAAAAGGTATTTTTTTATGTTTATTGTCGAACGGAAGTACCTTCTTTCTCCGTTTCATTATGAAAGCGTCTCCTTCGTCGCCGAGCGCGACGCAGTCAGAGGTGCGAAAAAACAGAACCTCCAACGATTCTCCGCAAAAAATGCATTAACCGTTGGAGATTCTTCAGAAGGCAAGCGTTTCCATCGTTCAGAAATGCAAACGATGGTGACGGTCTTACAGGCTATTCATCGCGGTGGCGCCGCCAATCACTCCGAGAAGGGCAGTGGCAATGGCCACCACCACTTTCAAGATGGTTTTCCATGCATTCTTTTTCATATCACAATCGTCTGTTATGTTTTGCGAATGAAAAAACGCAGGATTAGCCCTGACCTCCTTCGCCACCTTCGCCGCCATTGTCGCCGGTATCCTCGCCTTCGTCCTCTTTGGGTTCGGGCATCACCGTGTTCTTCGGAGCTTCCTTCACCGTCACGCCGGCAACCAGGGCCTTGATCATCTTCTTGTCGGCACCACGTTTCTGTTCGGGCTGGAAGCAGACATGGACACCCACCACGTTCTTCGAGGCGTTGAACTCACGCACCGTCACAGTACCCGTGCTGCTCAGTCCCATGCGGAACGTGCCCAGACCGTCGAGGCGGACGGCGTGAGAGTTCTGCAACTCCTGGGTCATCACCTCAATGAGCTCGTCGAGCACGGCCTTCACGTCGCTCTTCTTCATCGAACAGTTCTGCTGGATGCGCAGGGCCACGTCGTTCAGGCCGATCTTGTTGGTGGTCACAGCGTGGGCATACCACTTACCGTAGGCTTTCGTGTTCTTCTTGTTGTTGTTCTGACTCAATCTATAAAGTACTGACATGATTCTTTTTCCTTTCTTTAATTTCAATGTTTAACGTTTCATGTTTTTCCCTCATCCGCCCGACTCCGGTTCCTGATGTGCACCTCATTCTCCGTCGTCGTGCGTCGCGTTGCGCAACACTGTCGGGTTTTTGCTCGCGGGATTATCCGTATTTTGTGATGCTTCCCGATTGCGTTTGCAAAGGTACGACATTTTTGAGCTGAATGCAAGCATTGCCTTATTGCCGTGCATCCAAACTGCGTTTCAGGTTAAAAACAAAACAGAAAAAAGAACCTAACAGCATTATCTGTTGCTGAAAAGAGGCGGTTGGCGTTTACAGGTGCTCCGCGAGGTATCGCTCGATGGCCTCAAGCGAAGCGTCCTTGAGAATCACCCGTTTCTGGCTGTCGAGCAGATAGAGCGACGGCATGGCAGGCAAGAAATAGAGCTGTCGTGCGGTGATGGCCTGCCCGGGGTCGTAACCGTCAATCCAGTTGTCGGGTAGCGGCTGATCGTTGATGGCACCTACTCCCTGCTCCTTTTCCGTATTGACAAGCAGTACACCGATGGCGGGATGGCGCAGCGTGGCCATGGCATAGGCTATGGGCATCTCCTGCTGGCACGACTCACAATCGGGGTCGTTGAAATAGAGCACGAGATAGTCGGCCTGGGTTCCCGACAAGGTTCGCCGGCGCTGGGCACGTGTGTCGTAATAGGTAAAGTCCGTAGCCTGCTCGCCCACACGGTTTTTCTTCAGGTTGGTTATCAGGAAACGCGGCCTTGTCTTTTCTGCATCGTCCACACCTGGCAGCTCCACGAAGGCACTGAGGAAGTCCACATACAGGTCGTCGCTGTGCATCGGCGACTGCGGGTTGCCGAGATAGTGGGCGGCCAAGTCCATGAAGCGGTTCAGCATGTCGGGCTGCGGCAGCTTGCCCATCAGCGTGGTCACCCCTTTCTTCCGCTCATCGGCATCGGCCATGGGCAGCACGGCGATGTAGTCTACAAAGGCCTGTTCTGTAAATACGGAGTCGGGATTGTCGGCAAAGGGGAACCGCTCCCAATAGTGCGCCGCCACGTAGTTGGCGCGCTCTGTCGGGGTGGTCACCGATGGCGGCATGTCGGGCATGGCGTAGTGGTTACTGGCCGTTGTCGCCGCCTTTTCAACAGAAGGCGTGTCGGCAGGTTTCGAGGGCTTGCAGCTGCTGAGCAGCAGCACTGCCAGGAGGGCGAAAGTGTATTTATACATGATTCTATAAATGGTCTGTGCTGCAAAGGTACAACAATAATCGGAGACCGAAAAAAAAAGAAGAAAAAAAGTAGGTTTTTCTTTTGCCGTATCTAATAATCTTCGTACCTTTGCCGCACTTTTCGAAGCGAGCATCCAATCTGGAATGGAATGGTACGCAAGAATGGTAAAAACACACTCAATACAAACATTATTTATCTTATGAACGAAAGGAAAACACAAAATCTGTCACCGACGGGAGGTCTTGGTGACCAGAATCCGGATGAAACCTTCGCCACCAACGGCGAAGAAAGCCCGAGGTCTGTACCTGAATCTTTCAATGCAGACGCTACTACATGTCAACAGTCTTTGAACCAGATGGCCAACCACCTCGACTCGCTCCACCATTATGAGGAGCGGATGCTGAAACGCGAGGAGGAAGACCTCGTCATGAAACGCTCCATGCTGAACCAGCGGAAAGAGATGGCAGGCATGTTACGACAGCTCTCCAAACTGATTCGCAAAATGGAAAAGCAACATTGCAAACAACTGGTCTACTCCATGCACGACGTGGTACGCGAGGAACTGCTGCGTAGCAATCTTGTCACCAGCGATGTGCCGCAGCCTACCTTGGTGATGAAGCAAATGACCGCAGTACTGATGCCTTGGCTCACCCAGCGGAAAGAGCGTGAACAACTCTTCAAGCAACACTTCCTGCCCATCATCGGCGAGAAGAAGGTGTGGATGGAGGCCGACAGGGTGTGCATACAAAGCCAATACCTGTCGAAGTTCATCAGGGCACTTTTCCTATGCATGGACGAATACCACCTTGGCAAATTCCACACCCAGCATCTGGAGGCATGTGTCAGCCTGCGCAAGTTTCTGGAGAAAAGGGTATGCTTCAAAAGAGATGGCAAAATCTGTGAGCCCCACCTCATGGTACCCATCGAGCGCGCCGCTCCGAAACCCACCTGATTCCTACACCCTGGCCCCCATTTCGCACCACCCTTTGGTTGAGCGAAATGAGGGGCTTGCATCTCACGCGCACCATGTTCTGTCATAAATATATGCCAGTTCTGTTGTTAATCAAACTTAATTTTGACACAAAAACACATTTTTTTTTAAAGAATCCTTTGTTATTATATATATAATGTTTATCTTTGCAGTCGATTTCCTTTAGAAGTATTAGAAGTAAGGGGTCAAAAGTGACAAGAAGTGAGAAGTTCCTGTGATATGAACGGAAAAAGCATTAAGCAGGGATGAATGTTAAGAACTTAAGAACGCTCAATAGATAGTTATGATGATATACAAATCTAAACGGATGTTAGCCACCCTGCTGCTCTGGACAGCATTCAGCGTGGGTGCCATGGCTCAGACCTTTGTTGTAAAAAACAATCTGCTCTACGATGGAGCGCAGACACCTAACCTCGGCTTCGAGCTCAAACTCTCCGACCACTGGACGACAGCGCTCAGTGGCGGCTACCGCCCGTGGCCTACCGACGACTGGAAGGAGAAGAAATGGCGTCACCTTCTCGTCGACTGGGAGATGAAGCGTTGGTTCTGCTCCACCTTCAACCGTGACTTCATCGGGTTCAATGCCGTCTACAGCCACTTCAATGCATCGAAGCTCAAGTTCCCGCTCGGACTCTATCCGTCTATCAAGAACGAGCGCCGACAGGGCGACTTCGTGGCAGTAGGTGCCTTCTACGGCTACTCCTGGATCCTCTCACCCCACTGGAGCCTTGAGGCACTGGCTGGTGTCGACGTGGGCTACACCTGGTATAAGCGCTACGACTGCGTGCACTGCGGAGAATACTACGGCAAGGACCACAAGCCATTCCTCATGCCCAAGCTTGGCATCAATATCGTCTACAACATCAAATAAATTAGGATCATGAAAAAGGTATTATATATAATAATAGGTATAGCCTTCGCCACCACGGCACAGGCACAGACCATTATCAAGAAACAGTTGATGCCGCAGCAGCTCGTCATCGACTATCAGATGCCCGTGGCAAAACCCTCCACCGACTACGCCGCCGTCGTCACACCCATGATCTGCTCCGCCACCGACACCATCCGTTTCCAGAGTGTCATCGTGCGTGGCGCACGCAACGCTAAGGCCATGCACCGCGACATGCGGCTGAACCATAAGCACGAGGCCGAACTGCCGTACCTCCGCGCCAAGGACCTCACCGCCGACGGCATCACCGGCCAGGTGGTGGCCGACTTGAGCGAGTACCCCTGGGTGCGCACAGAGCCCATCTCGCTCTGCATGCTCACCGAACTGGAAGGCTGCTGCCATGTCAACACCATCGACATCTCCTGCGCCGACCTCGGCCGTAGCATGGTGCCCACACGTGTGCCCCTGCTCCGCGTACAGCTGTCGCCCGACGACTATAAGAAGGTACGCCAGCTGGAAGGCCGTGCCTACATCGACTTCCGCGTCAACAAGATAGACCTCGATCCCAACTACCGTCGCAACCCGCAGGAGCTGAAGAAGATCATGGCCACCATCGATCAGGTGCGCGGCAAGAAGGATGTCGACATCGACCGCGTCACCATCCACGGCTATGCATCGCCCGAGGGTAGCTACGAGCACAACGCCTGGCTGGCCGAGAACCGTGCCGCCACGCTCTCGAAGCACATTCAGAAACTCTATAAGTTCAATCAGGGTGTCATCGGTTCCACCTCCACTCCGGAAGACTGGGCCGGCCTGCGCGACTACGTAGCCAAGAGCTCTATGGAAGAGCGTGCCGAGATTCTCAGCATCATCGACGGCAGCCTGGAGCCCGACGCCAAGGACGCACAGATCAAGCGCCAGTTCCCGCAGCGCTATCAGCAGCTGCTGGCCGACGTCTATCCCGGCCTGCGCCACTCCGACTATGTC
>Ga0256407_10005053_pt1 | contig 21503 bp, 18 predicted proteins | sample RumenRJG_04DNA_FD_193489 | JGI IMG/M metagenome (GOLD analysis project Ga0256407, IMG submission 193489) | Bovine rumen microbial communities from Lethbridge, Alberta, Canada - RJG_04 | ecosystem: Host-associated > Mammals > Digestive system > Stomach > Rumen | place: Canada: Alberta... | reverse complement strand
TTTTTTATTTTAGTCAAAAAAATAATTTAAAATTTAAATTAAATGATTTTTTCAATTTTGTTATTTGGGAAATTATAAAATATTATAATTTAAAAAATATATATTAAAAAAAGAATTTTTAAAATATTAAATGTCAGTATACATAAATAAATCTTCCCCAATTGAATTAGAATAAAAATTTTTAGAAAAATCATCTATATTATTTTTATTATATTCATTTTGAACATTAATAAAACATTGTGAAATATCATTGATGATTGAATTAAGTTTATTATCTTTAATTTTATATAAATATTTGAAATGAGAAAAATATTTATTAATTCCTGAATTATTTAATTCAAAATATAAAACTTTATCAGGTCTAATTAAACCAGTATAATGTGTTTTAGCCCATTCAATATCTAAATCTTCACAAACACTTTCTCCAATTTCTTTAAAACAATAATTAATAACAAAAATATTATTGCCTTTATCTAGTTCTTTTAAAATTTCTTCTCTTTTTTTCCATCTTTCCATTGCATATAACATATGTGATGCTCTTTTATACATTCTTTCACTTTTTGCCTTCATTTCTCTCATATCTGATTCTTTTTCTTTTGGCATATTATCAAATGTTATTATTGTTAAAGGAACTTTTAATAATGCTTTTAAAGTTTCTTGGAAATTAGTTACATTTGGTATTGTTATATTTTCCAAATCAAAAAATAAACCTCGTTTTTCCATATTAAAAATTAATAAAATTTTTTTAAATATTCCTTTTACTTATTTAAAGATAAAATATTAATTTTATTTATTTAATTCTATTTATTTAATGATATTTAAATGAATTTAAATTAAAAAAATTTAAATACAAATGGAAAATCAATTAGAAAATTTATCATTAACTGATAATAAAGAATCAAAAAAGGAAGATTTCAACCCAACATTAACAGAATATACAATAAAAACAAATATAACAGATGATATTTCAATATATCTTCCAAATCCAAGTGATTTAAAAAAATTAATTTCATATGATCCTAGGAAAATAATTTCATTAAATGAGAACAAATATTTAACTTTTTTCCAACCAAATAATGTAATAGATTTTACTTCAATTTCACATATTCAAAATTCAACAATTAGAAATGGATTATGTATATTTATTGGAGGATTAAATTCAGAAACTTTTGATTTTACAAAATATTATGAAGATTTTTCAAATGAACAACCAGAAAATGATAATTTATTTGAAAATTCAAAATATTTTACTAATTATATTGAAAAAAATAAACAATATATTATTTATTCTATGCATCTTAAAGATATATATGAATTAATTGAAAGTATTAAAGAAATTGGATTTCAATTTGAAAATGAAAAAGAAAATATTTTAATAAAAAGTATGAGAGAATCTGTTATGATACAAGATAAAATTTTTATTATTCTTTCTGCTTCAGAAAATTTTTGGATTAAAAGTGAAAAACCAAATTTAAATGGAACTCCTAATGATTGTAAAATTAATAATTATACTTATATTTTTTATAATAAAGATTTTATTGAGAAATTTGTTAAAAAAGTTATAAATCATCCAAGATGTTATTTTGGTATTTTATCTTCTATGGTTTATAAAAATTTAAAAAAAATTTGTGGAGGTCTTGATGTTGATTATCCTAATCAATTTAAAAAAGCTATTATTTTCGATCAAAACACTCATACTAATTTAAATGAAGGAAATAAAAAAGAAAAACCAAAATTTAAAAGAGATTTTGATAAAATTCTAAAAAGTATTAAAACTTTTATGAAAATTGATTATTTTAATGAAAGTAATATTTTGATTTTTGAAAGTGAAAAAGATAAAATTTTTGATACTAAAGATAATTCTATTGTCATTAATATTTTTTCAGAAAGACATTTTTTTTTTAATAAAGAAGAAAAAGAACAATTTGAAAAAATTGAAAATAAGATAATTGATTACATTGTTAATTTATTAGATGAATGTGTGGATGATATAAGAGAATATATTAAAAAAAAACCATTGATTATATAAAAAATAAAATTTTTAAAAAAATATTAAATTAATTTTTATTTATTTTAAAAATTCAATTTTTATTTAAATAATTTAGAAACAGCATCATCAAAAGCATCAATTCTAATAGGCATATCTAATTCATAAAAAGGATTTTTTGATATAAGATCAGTATAAATATTATAAAGTTCTTCAAATTTGATTTTAATACTTTGATCAGAAGTTGCAACATCCGTAACAAAAATAAATTTAATTTTAGTTAAAGTTTGAAGACATACTAATTTCATTGAACCAGATTCTAAAACTTTTATTCCATGATTTTCTAATTTTAAATCTGAAGTATGTTCGTATCCAGGTGGAGTTAATTGAGCAGAAATTGCATGCATTGAATAAAAAACTGATGCCATATTTATAGTTTCATTTTGTGATAAATTTAATGATGGATTTAATGATCTATCATATATTAAACTTCCATTCTTATTTACTATTAGTAAATAGTAAAACATTTTTTAATATTTTTTATAATTTTGTATTTATTTTAAATAAATAAAATTATTTAGTTATAGAGATTAAATATTTCTTTTAATAGTAATTAATTTATTTAATTGTCTTTTTAATATATATTTTATTTATTAAGTCTATAAAATAAAAAATGCAAATTAATCAAAAAATATATTTAAATGGATAATGATGAAATAAAAGAAAAAAATTATCAAGATTTGCATATTTTAATAAATGAAGATAATCAAAAAATAATTACATCAAATAATAAAAGTGATTTAATTCAAAGTGCTTTAGATTATAATAATTATTTAATTCAAAATATAATAAATAAAAAAAATGAAATGAATAATTATGAATATGAATCAGCTTTAAATAAACTTTGGGATAATTTAAGTGTTTTAGCAAAGCATTGTGATAACTATATGGAAAAATTTAATTTAGTTGATATACCAAAAAATAATAATAAAAATCAAGAAGATATTAATAAAAAAAATAAAAAAAAAAATATAAATCAAAAAGATATGAATCAAAGAATATTTACAAATAGTTTTACTGACTTATCTTTTGAAATAGAAAAAAATTTTTTATAAATAACAAAAAATTATTTTGATATTATGATAAATCTTAACTTTTTATAATATAATTTATAAACAAACAAATTGAACAATCAAAAAATATATATTATAATCATACAAAATAAATTTACACATTCAATATTATTATAATACAAAAAAATTTAATTTTCCTTTTTTTTATTAATATTATCATCATCATTAATTTCTTCTAATTCTTCAATATTTTCAAACATTAAATCTTCTTCATCAACACTTTCACTTTCAAAAGACCCTTCATCAACATTTTTATCAGAATTAATCATAATTTTTTTAAATTCATCTAAATCAATTTCATTTTTAATATTATTATCTAATTCATTTATAATTTTTTTCCATTGTTTAACATTACCTCCGAAAATATTTTTAATTTCTTCAATTGAAATTTTCCCATCTTCATTTTTATCAATTAATTTAAAAGTTTTTTCTAATTTATCATCTGTCATTAATTTTTTAGAATCCATAATAGCAGTTAAAAATTCATTATAAGAAATATCACCATTTCCATCTAAATCAATAGAACCAAAAATTTTATTTGTTAAATTATTTGCATCTTTTTCACCATAAATTTTAATTAATTCATTTAAAAAATTTTTTTTTGTTACTTTTCCAGTATTATTAACATCAAATTTATTAAAAATTACATTTAATTTTTTTTCTTCGTGTTTTAAATCAAAATGATTTACCATAAATTGTAATACTGCTTGTTTAAATTTATTTCCTTTAATAAATCCTGCCATTTTATGAACAGCTTTAATTTGATTTATAGTACTTAAATCATTAACAATTTGAGTTAGTCCTTTAAACCATCTATGTTTTAAACAATTATCTGCAGAAGGTCTTTTTTTTGGATTTTTTGATAACATTTTTCTAATTAAATCTTTACAAGAATTTGAAATATGTGCCCATTCATTTTTTTTAAATTTTAATTCAGTAAATCTTATATTATGTAAAATTTCATCATTATTTTTTCCTTGAAAAGGTGGATATTCACAAATTAAAATATACATTATAATACCACATGACCAAATATCACATAATTCATTATAATTTTTTGTTATTACTTCTGGTGCAACGTAATAATGTGTACCAACAAATTGAGTTAATTGTTTTCCTTCAATAAATTCAGTTGCTGTTGAAAAATTAACAAATTTTATTTTATAAGTATTATTTTCTAATTTTTTAATTACAATACTTTCTGGTTTTAAATCTCTATGCATTATATTAAGTGAATGAAGATAATTTACAGTTAATAATATTTCTTTCATTACTTGACATACTTCTTTTTCATGAAAGGAATTATCATTTACTATATATTCAAATAATGGTTTTCCTTCTATATTTTCACAAATTATATAATAGTTATTTTCATCATCAAAAATTTCAAAAATTTGTAAAATATTTGGATGAGATAATTTTTGAATTATTTCTATTTCTTTTTTATTATATTTTGTTTTATTTATTATTTTCATTGAACGATATTGACCTAATTTTTTATGAAGAACCCTTTTATATATTCCTAATGATTCATCTAATTCTAAATTTTCTAATATTTCATAATGATCATTTAATTCTTCTTTTTTAATTTCTAATAATTTTTCTCTTGATAAATAAAATTTTATAAATTTTGCCTCTGATAATTCTTCATCTAATATTTGCTTTGATTTTCTTCTTGCCTTAAGTAAATTTTCATTTCCTGAAATTGAATGTTTTTTAGGAATTAAAAATTCAGAAGAATTTAATTTTAAACCTAAAAATTTTGTTGATTTTAATCTTCTACATCCCATTTTTGGTGTTAAAATTTGATTTAAATTAACTAAATCAAATGATAATCTATTTTTATTTAAAATATTTATATCATTTAAATCTTTATGTGATTTATTTTTTGATAATTTTTCTTTTTTTAATTTTTTTAATTCAATTATATTATTATCAATTGAAATTATTGGTTCATGTTCTTGATTTAATCTTGCAGTTCTAATTGGTGATGAAACATTTTTTTTCATTATTTTTTGAATTTTATAATCAATCTCTTCATCATTAAAATTTATATTATTTATAGTTTTGATATTATAAAATTTATAAGAATTAAAATCCATTTTAATAGTATCATCATTTGAATTAGAACTACTTGTTTCTGATATTGAAGAAATATTCTTACTTTCTTTTGAAGCATTTGATTCAGATGATTCAATGCTCCCAATTTCATGGTGTGATAAATTTTCATTAGATTTTTGAGAAACACTAAATTTAACTTTTTTTTTAATATCTTTAATTATTTTATTATTACTAATATTTGAAATTTGAATATGATGATGATTATTATTATTAATAGAATTGTTATTACTATTATTTATATTAATTTTAAAATAATTTTTATTAATACTTTTATTAGACATACTAACTTTAATATAATTATCATTTGAACTACACATACTAAAAACTCGTGGTGAATTTAAATGATGATTTGTACAATCTGCTCCTTTTATTCTATATTTATCCCAAATATGATTAATATCATCAAAAGTCCAATCAAACTTTAAATAATCTTTATCTAAATCATAAACAACTTGACAAGTAGACAACATATTAATAAAAAAACCTCTTAATAAATCATAATCAGGTTTACTTTCAAATCTTAAACTTTTAACATATTTAAAATAAAAAACCATTTCAATAGGTAAATTTAAGCATAAAATTTCAACAGGAATTTGCAATTTTTTTTCCATAATTTTCCTAAATTTTTCACTTATACCAATTTCATGATCTCTCATTCCTTGCCAAGGTAAACTTCCCTTTAAAAATAATATCAAAACATAACCAATACTTTCTAAATCATCTCTTCTACTTTGCTCAATACCTAAATGTGTATTAATACTTATGTATCTTGCAGTTCCAATTAAATTTCTTCCTTCTCTATATGGAATATGTTGATTATTTTTTTTCATTATATATCTTTTACTTAAACCAAAATCAATTAAATGAATAACATTTCCATTATTTTTATGTCCAATTAAAAAATTTTCTGGTTTAATATCTCTATGAATAAAACCATAATTATGAATATACTCAATTCTATTTAACATTTGAATTGCTAATAAACAAACAGTTGAAAGAGTGAATTTATTCATTGAACAATATTTAAATAATTCAATTAAATTTGGTCCTAAAAATTCAGTAATCATATAATAACCTGAATTATCTTTTAACATACCCATTCCATAAAATTTTGGTATTCCAATTACTGAATTTTGAGGTAATGCTATATTTCCAGAAAGATCTTGTTTTGTTGATATATTTAATAATGATGTATATATTTTTGACTCTATTTTTAATTGAGGTGGCTTTTTTTCATTTAATAATGGTTTAATTTCCTTTTTTACTATTACTTCTATATTATCACGTAAATTATATGATAAGTATATTTTTCCAAAAGACCCTGCTCCTATTAATTTTAATATTACATAAGTGTTTGCTATTAGATCTTTTATATTTAAATTTTTATGAGTTTTTGGTTTTGTTACTGAATTTGATTTTAATATTCTTTTAGTAATTTGATTTATGTCTGCTTGAGTATTAATTATGTTGGACATAATAAATTGTCAATTTTTCTTTAATTTATTTTATATTAAAAATAAAATTAATATTGAACATTTTTTTTTAAAATAAATTCAATAAAAAAATTTAGAAAATTTTAAACAATTAAAATTAGATTTATGACTTATATATATTAATTATATATTTAACTTGATTTATTTAAACTTAATATGCTTGATTTTTCCCTTTTAATTTATATAAAAATTTTTATGGAATTATTACAATATTTAAATTTATTTTTTCTTCTTTATCCTATATTTACAAACTCTATAAACAATTCTTCTGATTACAATTGGCCTTTTTAAATCATCAATTCTTAAAAGATCAAAATCATCAAGAGTTGAACTTCTTGTATGGCAATATTCTCTTTCGACTTTATTAATTTTTAGATTTTCCATATCAATATCTTCATTTAAATTTTCTAAAAATTTAACTTTTTCACTTTTTGGTCTATTAAATCTATCTAATTTATGTATTGGAAATTCAATAATTTTTTCCTCTTCACTTTTATCATCTTCTTCTTTTTTAATATTATTTTGAATTATTTTTTCTAAATTATCTATTATTTCTTTTTCTTTTTTCTGAATTTTTTGTTTTAAATTTTTGGCATTTCCTAATAATTTATTTATTTTAAATGAGTTATTATTTAATTTATTTTTTGTAATAATTAAATCTAAAAATTGAAATACATTATTTTCTTCAATATTCATTTTTCTAAAAATATTTTCTAAAGAATATTTAGTTAAATAAATTGGATTATACTTGTTTTTGAATTTTACAATAAATATATCAATTTTAATTTCAAATAAATTAATTTCTTTATCTTTTTTGATAAAATGAAATTTATTTGTTTTTTTTCCTGAATTTTTCGTTTTTATTATTTTGAATATTGTTTGATAAGGCAAACCTAAAAGAAGATAAATTTTTTGTAAATTGCCTACTTTATATATATTATACTTTTTGAATTGTTTTCAAATGGTGGTATATTATATAAAATTATTGATTTTTCTTCATCTTTGAATGTTGAATTTTCTGTTTCTAATTTTTCATATGATATTGAATCTAAAATATTCTTTTCTTTTTTCATTTATTAAATTATTAAAAAAATTTTTATATTAAAATATTTCATGGAAGACATAACTATTTATAATAATAAATTTATATTACTTCAAAATATCTAATATATGAATAATATTTTAATTAATATAAATATTTATAATTAATTAAATTTATTTTCAATATTTATCAAATAATCATTGAATATTTATATTCTTAATTTACCTCATATTATTAATTCATTATAAGTTAACAAAAAATAACAATAAATAATAATTAAAAAAAATTAATTAAAAAAATTAATTTTATTTTCATAAAAATCCCAATTTAAAAAATTAAAAATTAAAAAAAAAAAAAGAAAAAAAAAAAAGAAGAAAAACATCCAACAAGAAAACGAAGAACAAGAAGAACAAGAATTATTAGATGATGACTATTTACTTCAACTTCACCGTTATTTACAAGAAGTAAAAAATCGTAGAAAACAAGTAGAACATGATACACAACTTTTAGATGGAAGATTAAGATGTTTACGTGATGAAAATGAAAGAACAGAAAAAAAAATAGAAGTAACTAGAAGAAAAACAGACCAAAAACAAAATTCATTATTAAGACAAGAAGCAGAATTAAAAAAAAAAATGGAATTTAAAAATAGAAAACAAGCTGAATTAGAAGCTAAAAGAGAACAAAATAAAAGAATGAAAGAAATAAATAAATTAAATATATTGATGAAACAAGAAGAAAAAAAAAGACAAATGGATGAAGATCTTCAAAAATTAAGAGAACAAAGAAAAAATAATGAAGAAATGAGAAAATATTTAGAAAATGAAGAATTTTCTAATAAAAAAACACAAGCTGATTATATTAAAGCACAACAAATTATTGCTGAAGAAAAAAGAAAAGCTATTGAATTAGAAAAAAAAAATAAAATTAGAGAAGAATTAGAAAAAAAAATTATGGAAGAACAAGCTAGAATTGATGCTGCAAATAATAAAAGGGAAATTATGGAAAAGGAAGAAACTGAATTAATGATTAAGTTAAAGACTACTACTCAACAACATGAAAAAATGGTTGAAGATTATGAAAAGTTAGTGAATCAATTTAAAGATAAAAAATATCAATAAATTGATATTTTTTATATATATTTGAAAATTAAAAAATTTAAAAAGAATTTTTTTTTATTTTTTTTGTTTTTAAATGTTTTATATATATATTTTATTTTAAGCAAACATCTAATCCAATTCGAAATATCATCCATATATTGTTATAATTATAAATATTATTATAATTAATTTTCATTATGAGATTCCAATTATTAAATATTTATTTTATTCTTCTTCATTTATATTCTTTTAAATTTTTATTTCATTTTTCTTTATTTAATAATGGTTTATTTTCATTTTCTTCATCTTGTTTTTTATTTATATTATATTGCTTTCATCACTGATTCATTCTTTTTTAATTTAATTTCATCTGGTTATTATAAAAATTTTTTTGTAGAATATTACTTTTTTTAATAAATATTCATATAATTTTTTCTCTTATTAAAAATGGAATATTTAGAAATAAAAATAAAAAATCTTCTTTGGAGAACCCATATGTTATATAAACTGAATCAAAAAAAATATTTAAATATGATTCAAAATGTTGTATTTGGATTTTCGTTTGTCTAAAAATTATAAATTTCATATATAATTTCCCCACTTGATTTTGAAGATATACAATTAAAAAGGAATTATTATTTAAAAAACAATTAAAATAATAATTTAAAATTATATATAATTATAAATAAAATATTGTAATATTTAATATTACAAAAAATTAGTAAATCTAATCAAATATATTAAATCAATATTCTAAATTTTAGGAAATTTAAAAAAATCAATTATTTATGATGAAATATTTTTTCCTATTTTTTGAAAAATAATCCTAAATTAAAAATATTTTATATCGATTCTTCGTCATAAAAATTAATAAAATCATTAAATCTAGGAAAAATTAGTGAGTGTTTTAAATTTTCATAATTTAAATATTTTTTAATACCTTTTCCTTTTTTATTTGTTAATTTATCCAATTCTCCAATATATTTTAAATTTTGATATTCTTGGATAATTGAATTTTTGAAAAATACAAAATAAATAATAATAATATATTGAACATCAACTAAATTAATAATAAAAAAAATTACAAAAGTTATATAAATACCTGAAAAAATATGTCTAATAATTGAATTATACAGAAGAAATTCAATTGTTACTATCATGTATAAAAAACTCAAATTAAAAATATCATTTACAATTTTTAAATCACTTTCATTTAAGGAAAAATCTTCCTCTGAATCATTTTGAGTTTTTGATTTATTAAATTGTTGGTTCTCATTAATATTATCACATATTTTATATATATTATTATTATTATTTTGATTTTTATATTCATCTATTATTAACATTTCCTTATCAAAATCCATTAATTCATAATCTTCTATAATATTATCTTTATTTCTATCAATTGCTTTATCAACTTCTTTAATTAAATTAAATTGAAATATCATTATTAAAAAATCTATTATATTTTTATTTTTTTTTATTGTCATTACTCTCTTACTTAATAGATGATTTTCTGAATTTAATATTTCCATTTCATTATTATTTATATCATATAAATTTTCAATTTCAGTAATTTTAATTTTTTCTTTTCTTAAATTTCTTTTTTTTATTTGATATTGTTTAAATAATTTTTTTCTTAAATAAAACAAAATCCAAAATGTAGTCATATATAAACAAAAAGCTAAAAATAATCCTCCAAATACTAGATATATCATTCCTCCCAATTGAGCATCATTTTCAGATAATAAAGCACTCATTGATATTTGAGTTGGATAAATCCAAAATAAAATAATAATAACAATAACTTTAATTAACTTATAAGCACAAATATAATTTTTTTTACTTATACTCCCTTTTCCTCTTCTTAAATTAGCATTTAAACCAACAAAAACAATAAATAAAATGAAATAAATAGAAATAACTGCAGAATATTTTAATTCATCAATAACTCTATCATATTTATAAGAAACATATTTATATTGACAATAAGGATCAATAATCATATAAATAAATTTAGTTATTGTGATAATAAATAAATTTAAATTTACTAAATTTTTAGGCGTTGATATTATAAATGTAATTAACGAACATATTGTATTATGATTAGAATTTTTTATTGTAGAAACTAATCTAAATATCATTATTGACATTAATATAAAAAATATATTTCCAAAAATAATTTGAAAAACTAAATTTCCTGCTTTTCCCCAAATTTCAATTCCATATGTTTGGCAATGTCCTCCAAATATTCCTAAATGACATAAACAATTTAAATTAGAAGTTGAAAATTTACCTAAATCTTTACAAAAATAAATATTTAAAAATGTTATATTATTCTTATTTAGTTCTGATAAATCATTATATAATCTTTTTGTTATTGTTTTATCAAATAATTTTGCTAAATCACTTATTGTATAACCTATATTTTGTAAAGCAAATATTTCATTATTTAAATTTGGTCTAAAAATATTATCGATGTCCATTTTAATTTTTTTTTATGTCGAAAATAATTATTTATTTATTATTATTAAAAAGTTTCAATTTAAAAATAAGAATGTTGATCATTAATCTTGAATAATTATATCATTCATTTTTTTAAATCTGATAGAAATTAAAAAACAAAAATTTTTTTATAATTAAGAAAAAATTGTATAACAAATTCATAAATGAAATTTCAAAATTAACCAAGCAAAGATGGCAAAAAAAGCATTAGAGATCAACAAGAAAGAGAAAAAGATTCTTTTGACAAAAGTAATAGTTTAAAAGATAAAATAAAAGGAGTTGATATTGATGATTGGAAAACTCAAAAAACAAAATCTTTTTTTGAAAATATGGTAAAAATTTTTTTGATTGATGATAATAAAATCAAAGAAAAAATATTAGAATTAGAAGATTGAGCATTACAAAAAATATTAACATCATTACAAATAGATTATATAAACCAAATTGGAGATGAAATGAAAAGTGGATATTTAGAAAATAGTTTATCAAAAGAAGAAATAGATTTAAGACAAAAAATATATGGTTGAAATTCTTTAACAGAGCCTAAAAAAGTACCATGAATAATAAAATATATAATATAATTACATCAGTTAATTTTATTATATACATATTGAAACAATATTATTATATATTGTTTATTCATTAAATCCAGAAAATTTAAATAATATATGGTTAGATGTTTATTTCTGTTATTATATTATTAACTGGAATGTTTTCTTATTTTCTAAATGAGAAAAGTTTTGATATTATTGATTCATTTAAATCATATGAAACTCTACTATTATTGTTATTGATGAGGGAAAAGAAGAAACTATTCCTTTACAAATATTGTTAAAGGTGATATTATATATATTAGAATGAAAGAAAGAGTTCTTACTGATTTAAAGATTTTTATTATTGATAATAGTCCTTTAACTGGAGAATCTATTGCTGTTACTGCTACTAAAGAATGTGGTGAAAAAGATAGAAAAGATACTTTAGAAGTAACTAATCTAGTATTTTTATTTGAACTATTTAGTTTTGTAGGAGTATGTGCTTCAATTGGAGAATTTATAACATCAGCATCAGAAGATTATGTTCCAATAACACAAAATAATAATAAATATAAAAAAAATCTTCCAAATATAACTTTAGAAGAATTAAAAGATTTAAAGAAAAATTATAAAAAATACTCATCGACAATTTTCAAAAGAATATGAATCAAATATAGATGATATGCTTCTGAAAATGGTATTATTAAATTTTTCAAATTGAGTCAATATAAAAAACAAGAAATGAATATCTAATTTTATATTCAAATGATAATCCAGTTTTAATAGCATTAGTTCAGATTTATAATTCTCTTGTTTCATGAATTAAGCTCAAGATAAAACATTTATTTTAGCAATGAAAGGTGCCAAAAAGAATAATGGAATATTGTTCAACATATTAAATAAAAGGAATAGAAATGAGAATTGATGATACTTTTAATGAAAAAATCAGAGAAGAAAATCAATTATTTGCATTAAAAGGTGAAAGAGTAATTGGTTCAGCATATATGTGTCTTCCAGTAAAAGATTTTCCTCTAATTTCAATTTATAATATAAAAAAAGTGATTATAACTTCAAAGAAGAAAAAGACATCCAACAATAAATTTCTCATTAATAGAATTATTTTTCACAGGTATGGTATGAAGCTCACCTAGGGATGGAATAAATAATTTTATTTATTTTATTTAATATAAAATATATAAACTGGAATACTTTTAATTATTTTTTATTTTTGAATTTTTTATGTTTTTTATAATTTTAGTAAATACATTTTTTAATTCTTATAATGTATTAAAATAATATTTAAGTTTTTAATATTTAAATTTTGTTATTTTTTATTCACAATCCTATAATTTATAATATAAAAAAAATCCATCAGTTAAACCTTTACAATATATATTGACTAAATCAAAAATATTTAATCAACATTATTTATTAATAACTTTTTATAATCATTAAATTTATTTGGCTCAATATATAAATTAAAATCTAACAAAACCAAAAAATCATATTCCATTTTATTTAATTCATTTAATGTAACTCCTGCAACTTGGGAATAATAATCATTTTTAAAAAATTCATCTTCATTATATTTAATTGAAGATAAAACAGCAGAAAAAAAAATACGATGAACATTAAACTTTGTAACTTGCTTTTTTTTATCTATTTGATCGATGTAAATTAAACTACAAATAAGAGTATTTTCTTCAATTTCTGTATATGAAATAATTCTATTTATATAATCATAAATTGTTATATTTGGAAACCTTTTTCCTGTAAATGAATCTTTTAAAATTCTCTTTTTGAAATTTTTTATTGGTCTTGATGTTAATTTTTCTAAAATTTCTGAAATTGATTTTGCTAATTTACAATTCCTATTTTTCCCTATTGAAATTTGTTCTTCATCTTTTTCTTTCTCAGATGAATTTTCTTGACTTGTTGTAGATTTAAATGAACATGGTGAATAATTCTCTTTTTCAGTTTTGCTTAAATTCCCAATATTTTTAATATGATGATTTTCGTTTATTTCTGACATTTAATTATAACAAAATTATTTTTGATCCAAATAAATAGCATTTAATAATTAAAAATATTAATATATAATTTTCATTATTTTTAATCAATTTTTTTAAATTTTCAATTTTTTATATATTAATTTATATAATTTAAATCAATATAAAATTTAAATACAAGTATAACAAATATTTAATTATTCATTAACTAAAAATAATAAAATTTATTTAATTTAACTAAAAATAATTAAATAACAAATAATAAAATAATGGAAAATAATTTAACTAAAAATTCACAATTAGAAAAAGAAAAAGAAATTAATCAAATTATTTCTGAAATTACCCTTAAACATGGTCGCTCACCTTATTCTTTATTTATAATGGATAATTATTTATATGAAAAAAAAGAAAAATCTAAATTATCCTCGATTGAAATTTTTAAAATTCTTTCTGAAAAATGGCATAAATTAGATTTAAAAGAAAAAGAAAAATATATTAAAATATCAAATGAAGAAAAAGAAAAATATAAATGTAATATTAAAATCATTAAAAATTATTATAATAATCAAAAAGAAAAATCAGATTCAACATCTTTTCAAAACTTTTTTAATTTTCTGATAAAAAAATATTTTAATAAAAATAAAGAAATAAAAGAAATAAAAAATAAAGCATATAAAAAATGGTTAAAAATGTCAAATGAAAAACAATTAAAATGGAAAAATAAAATAATATCTCCAGATGATTGGATAGAAAGGAGTAAAAATACAAAATATATAAATTCCTTTGTAATATTCATTTATAAATCAATATTTGAATCAAAAGAAAAAAAAGAAGAAATTCCTAAATTTAAAATATTATTAAATAAATGGAAGAATATATCAAAAGAAGAGAAAAAAAAATATGAAGATATTACAAAAGAAATAATTTCAGAAAGGAAAAAATTAAAATACTTATTTGAAATTGTTAATGAAATTAAACAAAAAAAACCAGGAGGTGCATATAAAATTTTTTTAAGTGAAAAAGCAAATGAAGGAATATTTAAAGGTAAAAAAAATATATTTAAAGAAGGAAGAGAAATGTGGAATCAATTATCAAAAGAAGAAAAAGATGATTATTTAAATAAAGCAAAGAAAATAAAATTATGTTATATATATAAGAAAATATTATATAAGAAAAATATTAGAAAAAATCTTCCAACTAAACCAAAAAGTTCATATAATTTTTTTGTATCATCTATGAAAGGGAAAAATTATGAAAAAGGAGAAAGTTTTTTAAATATGTGTAAAAGAGAATGGGATAAATTAAAAAATAATGAAAAGGAAAAATTTGAAATAGAAGCAGAAAAGGATAGAATTAAATATGAAAGTAAAATGAAAAAATTCCAAAATAGAATTTTTAATTTTCCAAAAAGACCAAAAACTTCATTTCAATTTTATATAATGGATAAATTTGATATAATTAAAAAGGAATCTCCTGATTTGAATAATAATATTATTTTAATTGATATTGCAAAAGAATGGAATATATTAGATAATGAATTAAAACAAAGTTATGAAATTAAAGCTGAAAATGATAAAGAAAGATTTAATATTCAATATAATGAATTTAAAGAAAAAGGATTTTATACTCAAACAAAAATAATTGAAACAAATGATATAGATAAAAAAATAAGTAAAAGAAAAATACTAAATCCAAAAAAGAAATATTAAAAAATAAAAAAATTGAATTTTTAATTAAAAAAATTATTTTTATTTGTTAAATAAAAAAAAAATAAATAAAATATTAAAAAAACATATTAAACCCAAAATGGAAAAAAGTAAAAAAGAACCTGAAATACATATTGATGAAAATGAATCTTACAAAAGTACATCAAAAGAACTATCAATAATAGCAGATTTATTAACAGATATATGTGAAGAAAGTACAACAAATAAAGATACAAATGGTCCAATTATAAAACCTTTTATATCAAAAAAAATTCCATCAGTCTCAATTAAAAGTTATTTGGAAAGATTAGCTAAATATTCAAAAATTGAAAATAATACATTATTATTAATTTTAATTTATATTGATAAAGTTTGTGATATAAATAAAATAAGATTAAATTATTTTAATATTCATAAAATGATTCTTGCTTCTATGATAATTGCTATTAAATATAATGAAGATGATTATTTTTCTAATTCTTTTTATGCTAAAGTTGGAGGAGTTTCTAAAAGTGAAATTGATGTTTTGGAATATGAATTTTTAGTTTTGATTGAATTTAATTTATATGTAAGTGATGATTTATTTTTAAAATATTATGATTATATTAAAAATGTAGAAGATGAAGAGTAATAATAAAAGATTTTATATTTGAAAAAAGTAATATAAATTGAAATTTTTTTATTTACAATATATTTTTGTGTGATTTTTTTAAATGTTATTTTTTGTATTCAATTTTTTTAAATTATTGTTTTTGGGTAAAAAATTATATTATTTATTTTAATTAAATAAATAAATAATATAAATTAAAACATAAATTTTTATAATTAATTATTAATTTAAACAATTAAATTTTTAATTATTTTTATATTGTCAAATTATATTTTAAATTTATTTAAATGATAATTCCTATAACAATTAATACATAAAAATATTTTACAATTTCCACAAAAATTCCTAGTAAATTTTGCTTTACAAAACCCACAAAAAACATAATTATTCTTTTTAATAGGTAAATGTGATAAACTTAAACCAATACCAAAATTATTTTTATATAAAACTTTAGAAGAAATACTTTTTCTTCTCTTCTGATAATTTTCAAGTAATTGTAACATAACTTTTTCTCTAAATTCAAAAATATTTTCTCTTAAATTATGAACTTTATTATAAATTATTCTAGAATTTTCTAAAGAAATTTCAACCATTCTATAAAAAATATATTTATACCATTTATAGCATTTATCTCCAATTTTATAATATGAAGTTTTCAAGTTCATAAAATCAACCCCATGCATATTATCACTATAATCAACAATTGCATAAGGTCTTCTTCCATTATCAATAATATCATATTTATAATTAGTAATTAATTTTAAAATTCTTTTATCTTTATGAATAACTAAATTTTGTTTTAAATTTGGATTATAAAAAATTAAACTTTCTTTATCATTTAAATTTTTTTCTAAGAAATTACCTAAATTAATCCTATTATCTGATATCATTCCAGTAACACAAAAACCAAAATTTTGAAGTTTTTCAATAGAAGAAATTGAAGTATACCAAGAATCAATATATAAATGATAACCTTTATAACGATAATTATTATCTAATAATTCTAATAATATTTTTTCAGATTTTAAAATTTTTTCATTATTATTAGTTTCATTTTCATCAATTTTTCCTATTAAATTTTCTCTTTTTCTACCTGGATCCATAAGAACTTTTGAAGTATAACCCGTTGAACTCTCTGATAATAAATGTAATTTAAAACCCCATTTATGAGGTTTTGAAGGAATATAAAATTTCATTGAATTTGTTCCTTTAAAATTTACAATTGTTTCATCAATTGTAATTTGTTGTTCTAAAATATAATATTTATTAAATTTTTCATTTAATAAATCCAAAATTTTACCTAATTTATATCTTGGATCTTTTTTTTTTACATTTTCTTCTTCATTTATTTCTACAAAATGAAGTGAACTTTCTATAAATTTAAAATAACATTTTGGCATTAATGAACTTATGAAGTTATTATGATATAAAATTGATGATGACCAATACATTTCTTTTTTTGGTAGTTTTAATATGCCCATATAAATTTTTAATGCTAAATATGCATATAGATCATCATTATTTATTTCATAATGTTTTAAGTAATATAATCGAGAACCAAATTTTACTTCTTTTTCTTTTTTTGTTATTTTTTCCATATAATCTAAACTTTCTTTTTTGATATATGAAATTATTTCATCATCAAAAAATAGTTTGAATGATGATGATTCTTTTTCTATTTCTATTGATGATATTTTTGGTCCTGTTTTTCCTATATTTTCATCAAAAGAATTATATATATTTTCTAATTTAGAATCCATTTTAAATGATTCTGCAATTTCCCATTCATTCATTATAAAATATATTTTATTATGTTGCTATTTTTTCTTATTTAAAGTTATTTTTAATGCCTAATATTTAAAAAATATTTTTCAAATTTAATTTTTAAATTATTATTAGAATTAAAATATTTCTTTATATTTTGTTTTTTTTTCTTTAATAATTGAAATTATTAAAAATTTAATTTAAAAAATGTTATACCATTAATTCAAAAAAATATATATATTATAAACATACTTATCAAAACAAAAAATTAACTTATTTATTTTGAATGTAAAATTTGAAAAACCAATAAAAGCAAAATTAAAACATGATGGGGGGGGATGTTTTAATTCAAATAACAATATATAAAATAAAAAAATCCAAAAAAATCTAATTTAATTTATAGTAATCAGAAACTAATTTACCACCATCTAAAAACCATCCAGCTTTCCAAAAAAGGTCTTTATTTTTAAAAGTTACCATAATACAATAATCTTTATTTTTATTTAAATCAAACATTTCTTCTTTAATGTCACATAATAATTCTTCAATCAAAGTACTATTATTTTCATCTCCATTTGTTCCTCTCTCAAGCATATCTTCACTAGGAAAATTATTAATTGTTTTAATTATTTTTTTATCAATAAATATATTACATTCTAATTGAGCATTTTTCATATTAATAAATGAATGATGAATGTATAATTTATAATTTCCTTTTAAAATATGATAAAAAGAAAAATATATTTCAATTCCACATGGTGATTCTAAAAATAAACAATTTCCATTAAAATATGTATTTTGTACTTTTTTAATTAACCAATTTTTATCTTTTGTTTTTACCCAACTTTCATAATATATAAGTGAAAAAATATTTAAACCTGTTTTTTTAAATTTAATAAAATTTCCTTTATAATCTTTCATTCTATAAACTCTTTCTTTATTAATACAATTACTTAAATTTTCATCAATATTATCTGAGGAAATATCTAAATTAAATATTTGTTGAATTTTTTTTAATTCGTTTTTCCATGATGATTGATAATAATTAAAACAATTACAAAGATAAATATTTGCTGAACAAATTTTAGATAAATCTGAATAATGTAAAAAATCAAAGAGATATAATGTTAAATTCTTTTTTAATTTTTCAGAAAATATACATGGTTTATTTTTTCTATTTATTTGATTCATTATTTTTTTTGTTTTTTCCATATTAAATATTTTTTTAAATTTATTTATTAAATAATTATTTTTAAAATAAATTTAAAAAAATTATATTATCAATAAAAACTAAAGAATATTATTATCATTAAGAATTAAAGGTCCAGTAATTTTATTCCTTAAATTTTTTTGTCTATAACAATTCCAAATGCAATAAGTTATAATACAAACAATAATAACAGCAAAAATAAAAAGTAAGACAATCACTATAGTATCTATTTGATAACATAAATCTTTTTTACATTTTTTCATATAATTATCAAAATAATATCCTTTATCACAATAAAATGGTTTACAAACATTACTCCAATTACCATTACTTCCACATTCATACCCTCCATGAGTAAAATTATCTCCAATTGTACAATCACTTTTATAAAGTAAATTAGTATTATTTGGATTACAGGAATTTTTATATTTATTAAAAATTTTTAATCCTTCTTGAATAAATTCATCATATCTTGAATCATCATAACTTCCATAAATTGAACTTCTCTCATCAATTAATTCAATAGTAAATTCTCTTGGAACTTGTAAAATAGAATCATTTTGATATTTATCATTATATGAAGGAGAAAAAGGAGCTCCTAAACATAATTTATAATAACTTAATGTTGCAAGGTCATCATCATTAAATAAAATTTGGGAAAAATTACCAATAACCATTGATGGTGATTGGCTAGCATTAAATTTATCTTTTTTTCTTTTTTCATTCGGTATTCCATTATATCCTACAATAATTGCATTACCTGATTCTTGTAAATCTTTAATAAAGATACTTGCTGCACTATATGAAAAACCATCTGTAAATATTATTATTTCTGTTGGTTTTCTTTCATATGTCTTTGAACTAATTTGATTAAATAATTTTTTTGTATTATAAAATAAATAAAATTGTGTTCTATAATGCTTGACATTATTTCCAAAATTATCTTCATATATTTTATCTTTTAATAATTTTTCTGTTTTACATGTTTCAGTGTTATAAAGTTCTAATTGATAATCTAATATTTTATTTAGATTTTGATTCGTTCCAAAAGATTGTTTTAATCTATTTGAAATTAAATTATAATTTAATACTTTTTGTAATAAAAGTGAGAGTTCTACATATCCTCCATTATTATATGATTCAATTACTATAATTGGGTATTTATTTGATGATAATTTTTCTGCAATTTCATTCAAAAAGTTTTTTGCATCATGAAGAGATGAGGGCATAAAAGAATTTTGATAAATTACATTTACTTTATTTATGTCATCAACTTTGAAATACATAATATTTTCTAAAGAAATATCCCATAATGAATTTTGAAGAAATCTATTTTCTGAATTTTTTTTTAAAGAATTATATTTTTGTTCAATTTCGAATATTGTTGGTATAAATGAAGATGTTTCATAATATTTTTTAATTTCTTTTTCGTAAAAAAATTTAAATTCTTTTCTCATATTTTTAACAAATATCATTTTATAATCAAATTTTATAATAGAATTATCTTCAAATAAAATTGAAAAATTTGTAAAATTTTCTTTTTTAAATCCAAATAAAATATTTCCTGCTGAAATTAATTTTAAATTAATTGAAAAACTTCCATGCTCATCTTTTAATAATTGATTATAAAAATTATAAATAGAATCAAATGGATCCTGATTATTTATTTTTAAAATTTTTAATCCTTTTTTTTCATCAATATCTTTTATTAAACTTTTGTTAAAAGGATTATATATTTTTAACATGCTTGAGCTTTTCAAATATAAATAATTTGTTTCATTTAAAGTTTTAACATTAAATTCTACTGGACTAAGATAATTATAAACTAGTAAATTAGAAAAAATAAGCATTAAATGTAAATCTTTTGCTTTTAACATAATATTTTGAATTACATTATAAAATTCAAGATAATCTTTTATATCAGATACATTAATTGATTTGAGTTCATTAATTAAATCAACTGCTTTAATATTTATTGGAGGATTTTTAGTTATATTCACAAAAATATAATATTTTGTTAATGAATTTATTAAACTTATAATTATTCTATTGTAATCTTCAGTATCATAGGAAACATCATTTATTTTATTTATAAATTCATCAACTGAAATTGAATCATATAATATATTTTGTGAGTTTATTTTATAAAAGCAAATTATAAGTAATATAAAAAAAATAATTTTTTTCATTTTTAAAACCTTTAAAAGTTTAAGTAAATTTAAATAAAAAACATTCCAAAATAAAAAACAATTATTTAATAAAATAAAAAAAAAATAAATGTCAGAAGAAG
>Ga0256407_10005051_pt1 | contig 21509 bp, 15 predicted proteins | sample RumenRJG_04DNA_FD_193489 | JGI IMG/M metagenome (GOLD analysis project Ga0256407, IMG submission 193489) | Bovine rumen microbial communities from Lethbridge, Alberta, Canada - RJG_04 | ecosystem: Host-associated > Mammals > Digestive system > Stomach > Rumen | place: Canada: Alberta... | reverse complement strand
GAGAAGGGGATCACCCATTCCCAAAGCCTCTTCACCCTGGCCAACGAATTGGGATTCACTCCCCTGCACATTGCTCAGGGCGACATCATGAACTTCAAACTCACCTATCCCAACGACATCCTTATCTACCAGGCCCTAAAGACCTTAGAAGAATAAATATTCCAGTATCAGTCAAGAATGAGCCTTACCTTAACTGTTTCCGACCGTTTTGTATATAAACCTCGTTTCTGGGAACCGTGGTAAGCGGTCTTCCTGAAAGGCTCCATAGCTGCGAGGTGGTTACGGGGTGATAAGGTATGGTAACAGAGGTAAGAAGATCCGGCAATTCTTTTATCCATGCCAGAATATCACGTGACATGCTTCCCTGTACACGTAGCCATCCGCTTGAGATGTTACCGGCACTGAAAGGGTTAGTACCCGAAAAATCCTCATCAAACACCTTTGTACCGTTTACCGTTACCTTTACATCATCGAATCTTGCCGTTTCTTCCGATCCATACGTATCATCATGTGCCTGCCGGAAGCCAAACCTACCATAGGGGAAACTTCCCTCCCGCTCATCCACCAGAACATTGTTGATGTAGGTCTTTACATACTGCTCGTTCTCTACCTCCAACCTTACGTTGAAGATAACACTACGTTGAATACGTGCTTCCTTGGGCAACGTCACCTCGCCCAACACAGTAACACTACCTCCTAACCAACGGTGAGGACGCAAGCGGGGCTTTGCTGCTTCGGATACGTTGAACTGCCACATACAGTAGCTATTGTCATCGGTTCCGGCAAAGCAGATGCTTCCTGATAGCTTCTCTATGCGGACCTTTGCCTCTATAGAGTAAGAAAGGGGCTTATCAATAACCTCCTCCTGGGTACCGTCTTGCTTAACGAGACTCGCATCAACCAAAAACATGCATTGGTTGGGTCGCAGACTTAATTCCAGCAACTGACGACCATCTTCACCTTCGGTCAGTTGCGCTTCTGCACATTCACCTGTATGTGGGTTTAACAACATGGCATGTTGCAAAGGTGAACGCAAGGAAATTGTATTGGTAGTGGCACTTGCGTCGATGTTCCCAATAAGATAAACATCATATCCTTGAATGACTTTGTGAATATAGTTGAAGGGTTGTGCCGTTTTGGAGAAAGCAAGGTCGGCAGGCACAGGACTTAGCTGTAGAGCATTTCTTAGATTCACTGCTGAGGGCTGGGCAACAAAAATGGCCTTTCCGCAGTTCTCTTCACCAGCCAGCATATTCTCCACTATCTTCCTTATTTCCTCATTGTCACCGTTGAGATCGGCACAGACACTTGGTTTCTGCGTGGTGAAGATTATCGTCATACCTGCCCTCCAGGCTGTCTCTATCATCTTCATGTTATGCAGAGAAATAGTCTTTACACCGGGCAGAATCAGTGTTGAGAAAGCCTCCCTGTTCACCTTATTATTCAAAACCAGTCGTCCGTCTTCCACTGAGCAGCGTTCGTTCAGCACTTCAGGGTGAAGATAGGTGAAGTCAACACCCAGTTCATCGGTCAGTAAATGCGAAACCGTAGGATAATCAGTCCCGGGAACCTCGACACCTCCCTCATAGTATCCTTTGGGCCCGTCCAGATAATGTCCCGCATACAGAGTTTCGATGGGATAGAGCACTGCTACATCGGCTACATGACGTCCGGGACGAGCCAGTATATAGTTCAGACGCGACAGGAACCTGTTAAACCTCGGCAGACCGGCATTATAGAGTGAATTACGCCAGGAGAGTTCCGGGAGGAACGTGACATTCTTGTCGTTGTACCATACAGCATGCGGAATCAGATGGTTGATGCCTTTGGTGTATTGGTCAATGGCAATCTGATACATCGTCTCGAAAGGAATGTTTCCCATAGCACCGTATGTTTCCGACATCACATAGTCCTTGTCCCAGTTGTTGGCAGCAGAGGAAACAACCTTGTAGAAATTCTCTGTCGGACGTCCTCCACCGATCTTATCAATGCCAGGCATACTCATATACTTACCCACCTTCATTAAGTCGCCAGCCACGCTGGTGGGGTTTGCTATCTCCTCCTGATCCTGATGCCCGGTAGCCAATATTCCATGTTCTTCTGCCCATGAGCTGATAGTACCCATGAAGCCACGTGCATAGAGTTCTGTGTGCATGCTGAAGAGCAGGTTGCGGGCTCCTGCCGTCGAACTTCCGATATTATACCAAAGAGCTGGGTAGAGGGTTTCTGGCGAGAAACCATACTGTGCTTCGAAATGCTCGTTGAAGTCGTTAGTCCACATACGTCCCTGGGCACGGTACATGGTGGGCTCGTCGAAGAAAGTAGATACCACCGTCTGGCCAAAGGATTCAGGGAAATGGGAATAATAGGACTCATGAGTGTCTTTTATAAAAAGGTTCACAGCCTCGGAAGACAGATAGTCCACATTAGGATCACCATCTGTCACGCATTGAAACACCATCACCCTCCAGTTACCTTCTCCAGGAACTTCCCAAGTGAGCTGATTGTCTGGCGAAAGGTATTGGCGAAGGCTAACAATCTCATTCGATGTTCTATTCCACGCTACCAGACTCATCAGTTTTCCCGTCAGTGTTATTTTTCTGGAGAACGTCGTCCCAACAGAAGCTGTATACTCAGTCTTGTCAAGCCGTTTTACCGTATGATCGGGATGATTGTTCTTGAAAGTTGTTACCCCCGACCCATTAATAGCTCCCATACTCCCACTGGGAAATCCGTATTCGTCATATATCGACATATGTGCTCCTAAACAGCGAGCAGTTTCTATGGCACGGCCGTAGAGCGTAAAATAGTCATCCGACAGGTAGCCTGGGCGAAACCCATCACCAAAAGGAAGGATGGCGCAGCCACCATAATAGTCGGTTTTCACCATTTGCTCCAACTGCTTCTCCAATTCATCACCCGCAATGGTGGTATTATTCCAGAACCAGAGTGGTATGGGACGCCATTTCATTTCCGGCAGGCTAAAACCACGCGTACTAAAAACTTCTTGCGCGTCTGTCACCTGTGGAAAAAATAATGATAGCGCAAACAAGACTTCTGCAAGGGCTTTTCTTTTCATATTTTCTATAGAGTATTATATAAAGTTTATATTTCTGCTACAAAAATACAATAATTACAGGAAATTCATCTTTAATCTTTGACAATAAAACGTAATTATTTGGCACATAGACACCTTTAGAATACAACAAGAAAGCCCCGCAATCTCTTGCAGGGCTTTCTAATATATAGATTATTCAGTTATCAATTATAAATCTTCGACATAGTCCAACAGGGTCTTGCGACTTGCCAGAACACGGTCATAATCTTCACGGTTACCTACCACAATCTTGTCGAACTCACGCAGACCGGTACCGGCAGGAATAAGATGACCGCAGATAACGTTCTCCTTCATGCCTTCCAGGTAGTCGCTCTTGCCATTGATAGCTGCCTCGTTCAGCACCTTTGTGGTTTCCTGGAATGAGGCAGCAGACATGAAGCTGCTGGTCTGCAATGCTGCACGTGTGATACCTTGCAGAATCTGTGTAGAGGTAGCAGGAACTGCATCGCGAACCTGTACAAGACGGAGGTCCTTACGCTTGAGCTGGGAGTTCTCGTCACGCAGACGACGGGCTGTTACAATCATACCCTTCTGCATGGTCTCTGAATCACCGGCATCAGTAACTACCTTCTTACCCCAGATACGATCGTTCTCGGCAGCAAATTCCAACTTGTCAACAACCTGAAGCTCAAGGAAGCGAGTGTCACCGGGCTCTTCGATCTGAACCTTACGCATCATCTGACGAACGATAACCTCGAAATGCTTATCGTTGATCTTTACACCCTGCAGACGATAAACGTCCTGAACCTCGTTAACGATATATTCCTGAACGGCAGTGGGACCCTTAATAGCAAGGATATCAGCAGGTGTAATGGCACCATCGGAAAGAGGTGTACCGGCACGAACGTAGTCGTTCTCCTGCACCAGAATCTGCTTGCTAAGAGGAACAAGATACTTGCGAACATCACCTACCTTAGAGGTAATGATAATCTCGCGGTTACCACGCTTGAGCTTACCCATTGTTACCTCACCGTCGATTTCGGCTACAATAGCAGGGTTACTGGGGTTACGAGCTTCGAACAACTCGGTTACACGTGGCAGACCACCGGTGATATCACCACCACCGCCTACAACACGAGGAATCTTAACCAGTACATCACCGGCTTTCACCTCCTGACCGTCCTTGATGGCAATATGACCGCCAATGGGGAAGTTATAGGTACGCAAGAGTTCTCCGTTCTCGTCAACAATGTGAGCAGCAGGAACCTTGGTTCTGTCGCGAGACTCAATGATAATGTTCTCGCTCAAACCGGTAGCCTCATCGCTTTCAACACGGAAGGTAAAACCTTCCACAACATCTTCGAACTGGACCTTACCAGGAGCTTCAGTAACGATTACAGCGTTGAAGGGATCCCACTTGGCTACAACATCACCCTTCTCAACCCTATCGCCTTCCTTCTTGTAGAGTGTACTACCATAAGGAACACTCTGGGTGAGCAGGACAATACCTGTGGTGGGTTCTACGAAACGAACTTCAGCCAAACGACCTACGACAACCTGAGCTGAGTTTCCATTCTCGTCTGTTATATCTACTGTACGCAGTTCCTCGAACTCGAGACGAGCGTCGTACTTAGCCCTAATCATAGCATTGGCAGCTGCATTACCAGCCACACCACCGGCATGGAAGGTACGAAGTGTAAGTTGGGTACCAGGCTCACCGATTGACTGAGCCGCGATAACACCTACAGCCTCACCCTTCTGCACCATCTGACTGGTTGCCAGGTTACGACCGTAACACTTCATACAAACACCTTTCTTGCTCTCACAGGTAAGAACGGAACGGATCTCAACAGTCTCGATGGGACTGTCTTCAATCTCCTGAGCCTTTGACTCTGTGATTTCATCACCTGCAGCACAAATCAGTTTACCAGTAACAGGATGTATAACATCGTGAACTGAAACACGACCCAGGATTCGCTCATAGAGACTGCTGATAACCTCGTCGCCATTCTTAAGAGCTGAACAGGAAAGACCACGCAAGGTACCACAGTCCTCCTCGGTGATAATCACATCATGACTTACATCAACCAAACGACGAGTCAGGTATCCGGCATCGGCAGTCTTCAAAGCGGTATCGGCCAAACCCTTACGGGCACCGTGGGTAGAGATGAAGTACTCAAGCACGGACATACCCTCCTTAAAGTTAGAGATAATGGGATTCTCGATGGTATCAGGCTCGGCACCAGCCTTCTGAGGCTTAGCCATCAAGCCACGCATACCAGAGAGCTGGCTAATCTGACCGGCACTACCACGGGCACCGGAGTCAAGCATCATATATACGGCATTGAAACCTTGGTCGGCCTCCTTCATGGTCTTCATAAGGATTGCAGAGAGGTCGTTATTTACGTGTGTCCAGATATCTATTACCTGGTTGTGACGCTCCTTGTCGGTAATGAATCCCATACCATACTCACCCTGAATACGGTCGATTTCTTCGTTACCCTTACGGATAAGTTCATCCTTCTCCTTAGGTATGATAATATCACCCAAGTTGAATGACAAACCACCCTCGTATGCCAGACGGTAACCAAGGTTCTTGATACCATCCAGGAAGTCGCAGGCTCGAGCCACACCAACGGTCTTAATAACGTCGGTAATAATACCGCGGAGAGTCTTCTTGGAAATAACATCGTTGAAGAATCCAACCTCGGCAGGTATAATTTCATTAGCAATTACACGACCAACAGAGGTCTCTACCATACGTTTGCCAAGAGTACCGTCTTCCATCAGGTCATCAACCACAACAAAAACAGGAGCATGAACATCTACACGCTTCTCATTGTAAGCGATGATGGCTTCCTCGGGACCGTAGAACTTGAGGCCGGCACCCTTTGCACCTGGGCGCAGCTTGGTAATGTAGTACAGACCCAACACCATATCCTGAGAAGGAACAGTGATAGGAGCGCCGTTGGCAGGATTCAGAATATTATGTGACTGAAGCATCAGAATCTGAGCCTCCAAAATAGCCTCGTTGCTCAAAGGCAAGTGAACAGCCATCTGGTCACCATCGAAGTCGGCATTGAAAGCAGTACAAGCCAATGGATGCAACTGAATGGCCTTACCCTCTATCATCTTAGGCTGGAAGGCCTGAATACCCAGACGGTGCAGTGTTGGAGCACGGTTGAGCAATACGGGATGGCCCTTCATCACATATTCCAAGATATCCCAAATAATGGGATCCTTACGATCTACAATCTTCTTGGCACTCTTAACGGTCTTTACAATTCCGCGTTCGATGAGTTTACGGATAACGAATGGTTTGTAAAGCTCTGCTGCCATCAACTTAGGCAGACCGCACTCGCCCATCTTCAACTCGGGACCTACAACAATTACGGAACGGGCTGAGTAGTCAACACGCTTACCCAACAGATTCTGACGGAAACGTCCCTGCTTACCCTTCAGCGAGTCGCTCAAAGACTTCAGAGGACGGTTGCTGTCGGTCTTAACAGCACTGCTCTTACGGCTATTGTCGAAGAGGCTGTCAACGGCCTCTTGCAACATACGCTTCTCATTACGCAGAATCACCTCAGGAGCCTTAATCTCGATGAGTCGCTTCAGACGGTTGTTACGAATAATAACACGACGGTAGAGCTCGTTCAAGTCGCTGGTCGCAAAACGACCGCCATCCAATGGAACAAGAGGACGGAGCTCTGGTGGAATGACGGGAAGAATCTTCATAATCATCCACTCAGGCTTATTGCGGCCCTTGCTGGCACGGAAACTCTCTACTACTTGCAGGCGCTTCAAGGCCTCGTTCTTTCGCTGCTGTGCAGAATCCTGGCTGGCAGAATCGCGCAACTCGTAAGACAGTTTATCCAAGTCTAACTGCAAAAGCAAATCATAGATAGCCTCAGCACCCATCTTGGCAATGAACTTATTGGGGTCATTGTCCTCAAGGAATGTATTGTTCTGGGGCAAACGGTCCATGATCTCCATGTACTCGTCCTCGGAAAGAAGGTCGAACTTCTGCAAAGGCATATCCTTGTCGTTCTCCATCACACCAGGCTGGATAACAACATAACGCTCGTAGTAGATGATAGCATCGAGCTTCTTGGTGGGAATACCCAACAGATAGCCTATCTTATTAGGAAGAGAACGGAAGTACCAGATGTGTGCAACGGGAACAACCAACTGAATGTGTCCGCTACGCTCACGACGTACCTTCTTCTCTGTTACTTCAACACCACATCGGTCGCAGACAATACCCTTGTAGCGGATACGCTTATACTTACCACAATGGCACTCATAATCCTTGGTAGGACCAAAGATACGCTCACAGAACAAGCCATCACGCTCTGGCTTATAGGTACGGTAGTTGATAGTCTCAGGTTTCAAGACCTCGCCATACGAATTCTCCAGGATTTCCTCAGGAGATGCCAAACCGATGGTTATCTTGGTAAAATTGTTTTTTACCTTTGTTTCTTTCTTAAAAGCCATATTATATATCCTTTCTAAAAGAGTATTCTACGTTAATCCAATGTAACACTTAATCCAAGACCTCGCAACTCGTGCAAGAGTACGTTCAAAGACTCAGGAATACCAGGAGTAGGCATGTGCTCACCCTTGACGATAGCCTCGTAAGCCTTGCTACGGCCAACTACGTCATCACTCTTAATGGTGAGGATTTCCTGCAGCACATGAGAAGCACCGAAGGCCTCGATAGCCCAAACCTCCATTTCTCCGAAGCGCTGACCACCGAACTGTGCCTTACCACCAAGGGGCTGCTGGGTAATGAGTGAATACGGGCCAATGCTACGTGCATGCATCTTGTCTTCAACCATGTGACCAAGTTTAAGCATGTAGGCAACACCTACAGTTGCCAACTGGTCGAAAGGTTCTCCCGTTGCACCATCATACAACTGTGTCGAACAGTAGCGGGGCAGGCCTGCCTTGTCGGTCCACTCGCAAAGGTCATCGAGAGATGCGCCATCGAAGATAGGTGTGGCAAACTTAACGCCCAGTTTCTTGCCTGCAGCGCCAAGAACAGTCTCGAAAATCTGACCGATGTTCATACGTGAAGGAACACCCAGAGGGTTCAGAACGATATCTACAGGAGTACCATCCTCGAGGAACGGCATATCTTCCTGACGTACCACCTTACTTACAATACCCTTGTTACCGTGACGGCCGGCCATCTTATCACCGACACCAATCTTACGCTTCTTGGCAATATAAACCTTAGCCATCTGAATGATACCGCTGGGCAGCTCATCACCAATGGTAATGGCATACTTCTTACGCTTCATCTCGGCATCCAGTAACTTGTACTTCTTCAAGTAATTGATAATCAACTTAGCAATCAGACCGTTAATACGGTCGTCATTGGTCCAGTTACTCAACTGGACAGCTGTAAAGTCGAAGTTGTTCAGCATATTGGCCGTAATGCTTCCACCCTTGGCGATCAGGTCGGCACCCATATAATCCTTGATGCCTTGACTCTTCTTACCCTTGGTAAGCTCTAACAACTTATCAACGAGAATGGCCTTCAGATCTTCTACCTTGCTATTGAATTCTTCATCGATAGCTGCCAGACGAGGCTTGTCGGCATTCTTGATGGCACGTGTCTTAATGGCACGTGAGAACAATTTCTTATCTATAACAACACCGTTGAGAGATGGGCTTGCTTTCAGAGAAGCGTCCTTAACATCACCTGCTTTATCGCCGAAGATAGCACGCAGCAACTTCTCTTCAGGACTGGGATCGCTCTCACCCTTAGGTGTAATCTTACCTATCATGATATCACCAGGAGCAACACGAGCACCAATACGGATGATACCATTCTCGTCCAAATCCTTGGTTGCCTCTTCGCTTACATTAGGGATATCTGCTGTGAGTTCCTCCATACCACGTTTAGTTTCTCGTACTTCCAGAGCAAACTCTTCAACGTGAACACTGGTAAGAATATCCTCACGAACAACACGCTCATTCAGCACGATGGCATCCTCGTAGTTGTAACCCTTCCAAGGCATGTAGGCAACCAACAGGTTCTTACCCAATGCCAACTCACCGTCTTCGGTAGAATAACCTTCAGTCAGAATCTGGCCCTCTACTACCCTATCGCCCTTATTACAAATAGGACGGAGGTCGATGGTCATATTCTGATTGGTACGACGGAACTTGGGAATACGATACTCCTTGAGAGCAGGCTCGAAACTAACAAACTCCTCATCCTCTGTACGGTCATAAAGGATACGGATGGTGGTTGCATCAACATATTCTACAACTCCGCTGCCCTCAGCCGTAATCATCGTACGTGAATCCTCACACAACTGACGTTCAATACCTGTTCCGACAATAGGAGCCTCGGTACGCATCAAAGGAACTGCCTGACGCATCATGTTAGATCCCATCAATGCACGGTGAGCATCGTCGTGTTCCAGGAAGGGAATCAAAGATGCTGCAATTGAGGCAATCTGCTGAGGAGCAACGTCCATCAGGTTTACCTCGCTGGGAGGAACGACAGGATAGTCATCGTCCTGACGGCACTTAACCTTAGTACGGATAAATGTTCCGTCCTCATTCAAAGGAGCATTTCCCTGACCGATAATCTGACCTTCCTCTTCCTCGGCAGTCATATACTGAACACCTTCTGGCGAGAGGTCAACAACAGCATTATTTACCTTACGGTAGGGAGTCTCGATGAAGCCCAAGTCGTTAATCTTTGCAAAGACGCAAAGCGATGAAATAAGACCAATGTTAGGACCTTCAGGAGACTCGATTGGACATAGACGTCCGTAGTGGGTGTAGTGTACGTCTCGAACCTCGAAGCCGGCACGTTCACGAGACAAACCACCAGGACCTAAAGCAGACAAACGACGCTTGTGAGTAACCTCTGCCAAAGGGTTGGTCTGATCCATAAACTGGCTCAAGGCGTTTGTTCCGAAGAACGTGTTGATAACGCTACTGATAGTCTTTGCGTTAATAAGGTCGGTTGGTGTAAATACTTCGTTGTCGCGAACATTCATACGTTCACGAATGGTACGGCTCATACGAGCCAGACCAATGGCAAACTGGTTTGCCAACTGCTCACCAACGGTACGTACGCGACGGTTGCTCAAGTGGTCAATATCATCGACATTGGCCTTTGAGTTCACCAACTCAATAAGATACTTGATAATCTCGATAATATCCTCCTTGGTCAGCGTACGAACGCTCATATCTGTGTCCAGATTCAACTTCTTGTTGATACGGTAACGTCCTACCTCACCAAGATCGTAACGCTTCTCGCTGAAGAACAGATTGAAGATAACCTCGCGTGCACTGGCATCATCGGCAGGATCTGCATTACGAAGTTGTCTGTATATATACCAAATGGCTTCACGCTCGCTATTTGAGGTATCTTTCTGTAATGTATTGAAAATGATTGAATAGTCTGAACTCTGACCATCCTCTTTGTGTATAAGGATAGTAGGAACATTGCTATCCAAAATAATTTCTATGGCATCATCTGTCAGTTCGCTTTCACGGTCCAAGATAACCTCGTTGCGCTCGATAGAAACAACTTCGCCGGTATCCTCATCAACAAAGTCTTCAGTCCAACTCTTCAGAACGCGGGCAGCCAACTTCTGCCCCTTTCTTTCTTCCAGACTCTGACGAGTTACCTTAACCTCTTCTGCAAGGTTGAAGATTTCCAGAATATCCTTATCGTTTTCAAAACCGATGGCTCTTAAAAGGGTTGTTACGGGAAGCTTTTTCTTACGGTCGATATACGCATACATTACATTATTAATATCAGTAGCGAACTCGATCCAGCTACCCTTAAATGGAATGATACGTGCAGAATACAACTGCGTACCATTAGCGTGTACACTACTACCAAAGAATACACCAGGAGAGCGATGCAACTGAGAAACAACAACGCGCTCAGCTCCGTTGATAATAAATGTACCATTATCCGTCATGTAAGGGATGGGACCAAGGAAGACATCCTGAATCACCATATCAAAGTCCTCATGATCGGGGTCTGTACAATACAACTTCAGTTTAGCCTTCAAAGGTACACTGTAAGTAAGTCCTCTTTCCAAACACTCCTCTATTGAATAGCGGGGAGGGTCAATGTAGTAGTCAAGGAACTCCAAAACAAAGTTGTTGCGCGTATCCTGAATAGGGAAATTCTCGGCAAAAACCTTGTAAAGACCGTCATTCTTGCGAAGTTCTGGTGGAGTATCTAACTGGAGAAAGTCTTTGAACGACTTTAACTGCACTTCCAAAAAGTCGGGATATGCCATCGGACTTTTGACAGAAGCGAAATTTACTCTTTGATTAATAATATTAGCCATCTAAAACAGATTTGATTGACTCGTGAAAGTTTTTAGACACAAAAAGGCAAAGAACCCTCTACCAGAGGATCCTTTACCATATTACCTGTTAAACAGGGGTTAGATTACTTCAACTCGATTTCTGCACCAGCCTCCTCGAGGGTCTTCTTCAGAGCCTCTGCGTCAGCCTTAGGCATACCTTCTTTCAAAGTGCTGGGAGCACCGTCAACGAGCTCCTTAGCTTCCTTCAAACCGAGACCGCAAGCTTCCTTAACGGCCTTTACAACCTGGAGCTTAGCAGCACCTGCGCTCTTGAGGATTACATCGAAGTCGGTCTTCTCCTCAGCAGCAGCACCACCTTCACCACCAGCAGCTACAACAACAGCAGCAGCAGCGGGCTCAATACCATAAGTCTCCTTAAGTTCGTTCTTAAGATCAATTACTTCCTGTACTGTGAGCGCAACGAGCTCAGCAGCAATAGCCTTAATATCAGCCATTTTGTTTAATGTATTTAATTGTTATTATTCTTAGTTAATTACTCTGCAGCTGCTTGTGCTTCGCGGTTCTCCAATGCACTCAGTACATTCATAATCGGAGACTCCAAAGCTGCGATAACATCTGCAATAAGTTCGTTCTTGCTCTTCAGTGCAGCAAGTGTATTCAACTGGTCTGCACCAACATATACAGTCTGCTCAGCAAAAGCAGCCTTCAAAGCAGGCTTCTCCTGTTTCTTGCTTGCAAACTCCTTAAGCATCTTAGCGGGAACGTTAGCAGTCTCTGTGAAAATCAATGCAGTAGAACCCTTCAGCACACTGTATATTTCGCTGAAGTCAGTCTCGTTTGCATCCAAGGCCTTCTTCAACAAAGTGTTCTTAACAGCAACCATCTTTACGCTGCTCTGGAAACACTTACGACGCATTGCACTTGTTGTTTCTGCATTCATTCCCTCAATATCTACCAAATAGAAATGAGGATACTGCTGCAGCAAAGCACTAATCTGCTCTACACTAACACTTTTATCTTCCTTTCTCATGACTTTCTGTAATTTTAGATTTCCTCAGTAGCCTTCGGATCTACTTTGATACCACGGCTCATAGTACTTGAAAGATAAATGCTCTTAACATATGTACCCTTAGCAGCAGCAGGCTTCAGTTTGATAATAGTTGCCATAAACTCTTTTGCGTTCTGGGCAATCTGCTCAGCAGAGAAAGATACCTTACCGATAGAAGCGTGAATAATACCAGTCTTATCTACCTTGAAGTCAATCTTACCTTGCTTAACCTCACGAACAGCCTTAGCTACATCCATGGTTACAGTTCCACTCTTGGGGTTTGGCATCAAACCACGGGGACCCAGTACACGTCCAAGTGCACCAATCTTACCCATGATTGCAGGCATTGTGATGATGACATCAATGTCTGTCCAACCACCTTTAATCTTCTCGATATACTCATCGAGACCTACATAGTCAGCACCTGCCTCTTTGGCAGCAGCTTCAGCATCTGGTGTGCAAAGGCACAATACGCGTGTAACCTTACCTGTTCCATTAGGAAGTGATACAACACCACGTACCATCTGATTAGCCTTTCTGGGGTCAACGCCCAAACGCACATCAATATCTACAGAAGCATCAAACTTGGTTGTAGTAATTTCCTTAACCAAGGCTGAAGCCTCTTTCAGAGTGTATGCTTTCCCTGCTTCAATCTTATCAGCTACCAACTTCTGGTTTTTTGTCAGTTTACTCATTGTAATTGAAGTTTAAATTATTTACCAGGGAACTCACCCTTTACAGTGATACCCATACTTCTGGCTGTACCTGCTACCAAAGTCATTGCAGCCTCTACAGTAAAACAGTTCAAATCAGGCATTTTATCCTGAGCAATTGTGCGAACCTGATCCCAAGTAATCTCGGCAACCTTTTTACGGTTGGGCTCAGCAGAACCGCCCTTAATCTTGGCAACTTCCATCAACTGTACTGCAACAGGAGGAGTCTTTACGATGAAATCATAAGACTTATCTGTGTAGTAAGTAATAACAACAGGCAACACCTTACCGGCCTTATCCTGTGTTCTGGCGTTGAATGCCTTACAGAAATCCATAATATTGATTCCCTTAGAACCTAATGCAGGTCCAACTGGGGGAGATGGATTTGCAGCGCCTCCTTTAATCTGTAATTTGATTAATCCAGCAACTTCTTTAGCCATTTGATTTTTATTTTATTATTTATTAAATAAAAGCGTAACACGCGTAACAAACGTATTACTGCCTTTCTACTTGTGAAAAACCAAGTTCCAATGGAGTTTTACGTCCAAAGATCTTAACCATCACCTTCAGTTTCTTCTTTTCGTTATTTACATCCTCAATCGTAGCGTCAAAGCCAAAGAAAGGACCTTCTGTAACTTTTACGCTTTCGCCGACTTCGAATGGAATTGATACATCCTCTGGAATTTCGGCGATCTCATCAATTGTACCCAGCATCTGACTAACCTCAGCAGGTCGTAGAGGCATAGGCTTTGTGTTTGACTTGGTATCACTCAGGAAACCGAGTACGTTGGGTACATTACGCAACATAGGCTGAACCTCGCCTACCAATTCTGCCTCAACAAAGACATAACCGGCAAAGCGATTCTTCTCCTTTACCTTACGCTTGCCATTGGCAATCGTAACAACCTTTTCTGTCGGGATTAAGACCTGGTTTACATGCTTGGCGAACTCTCCACCTTGGTGAAGCATTGCTTCGATGTATTCCTTAACCTTGCCTTCCTTTCCACTAATGGCACGCATAACGTACCATCTCATTTCTATTTCAGCCATTACCAAACAGAATGATTAACGTAATAAACCGTAAACAAGTTCCATTCCTGACTGGAAGAACCAATCCATAACGAAAACAACCAGCGCTATACATAGGGAAGCTGTTAATACTACAACAGCGCTGTTCATCAACTCCGAACGTGTAGGCCAAGTGGTCTTATGCACAAGCTCTTCGTATGAATCTTTACAGTATGTTTTAATTTCTTCTAACATAATTGTATTGTTTAATTGCACGGGAAGAGAGGCTCGAACTCCCGACACCTGGTTTTGGAGACCAGTGCTCTACCAACTGAGCTATTCCCGTAAAATACTGCCTCCAGAATCTGAAGGCAGCAAAAATATTTAGGGTTTTCCGATTAATCGAACACCTCTGTGATCTGGCCAGAACCCACGGTACGACCACCCTCACGGATAGCGAAACGAAGACCTACGTTCAGAGCTACAGCGTAGATGAGCTCAACCTTGATCTCAACGTTATCACCAGGCATTACCATCTCGATTCCATCGGGCAGGTGGATCTCACCTGTACAGTCCATGGTACGGAGATAGAACTGAGGACGATACTTGTTACCGAAGGGAGTATGACGACCACCCTCTTCCTTCTTCAATACATAGATAGAAGCCTTGAAGCCCTTGTGAGGAGTGATAGCACCGGGGTGTGTGATAACCATACCACGCTTAACCTCGTTCTTATCAATACCACGAAGCAACAGACCTACGTTATCACCAGCTTCACCTTCGTCAAGAATCTTACGGAACATCTCAACACCGGTAATAACTGACTTCTTATCCTCACCGAGACCCAGAATCTGAACCTCATCGCCTACCTTAACAACACCAGTCTCGATACGACCAGTAGCTACGGTACCACGACCTGTAATAGAGAATACGTCCTCAACAGGCATCAAGAATGGCTTATCAATGGCACGTACGGGCTCCTGAATCCAAGTATCGCAAGCATCCATCAGCTCCATAACCTTGTCTTCCCACTCCTTAACACCATTCAAGGCACCAAGAGCAGAACCGCGGATGATAGGAGTATCCTCTTCGAACTCATACTGCTCGAGGAGCTCACGCATTTCCATTTCAACGAGCTCCAGCATTTCCTCATCCTCAACCATATCACACTTGTTCAGGAACACAACCAAACGGGGAACGTTTACCTGACGAGCGAGCAGGATGTGCTCACGAGTCTGAGGCATAGGACCGTCAGTTGCAGCAACTACGATAATAGCACCATCCATCTGAGCAGCACCAGTTACCATGTTCTTTACATAGTCGGCGTGACCCGGACAGTCAACGTGAGCATAGTGACGCTTAGCGGTCTCGTACTCTACGTGAGCGGTGTTAATAGTAATACCACGCTCCTTCTCCTCAGGAGCATTATCAATCTGATCGAAAGACTTAACCTCAGAAAGACCTTGCTTTGCCAATACTGTTGTAATAGCAGCAGTCAGAGTAGTCTTACCGTGGTCAACATGACCAATTGTACCAATGTTTACATGGGGTTTGGTACGTTCGAATTTTTCTTTTGCCATAGCGTTTTTTATTTATTTTGGTAAATGAATAAACTTTCTATCAACTTTTTTTTAACTCTCTTAACATGAGAGCTGCTTCCGAGAGTTGAACTCGGGACCTCATCCTTACCAAGGATGCGCTCTACCACTGAGCTAAAGCAGCAACACATATTATTTATCTTATCTCAAACAGAGCGGAAGACGGGGCTCAAACCCGCGACCCCCAGCTTGGAAGGCTAGTGCTCTATCGACTGAGCTACTTCCGCATCTTTTATTTCAATAAGATGTGGGTGGTGATGGATTCGAACCACCGAAGGCGAAAGCCAGCAGATTTACAGTCTGCCCCATTTGGCCACTCTGGTAACCACCCTTTGTATTATTCGTTAGACAACCACACTTGGTTTGAATTCTTGAGCCTCTTGTCGGATTCGAACCAACGACCCCGAGATTACAAATCACGTGCTCTGGCCAACTGAGCTAAAGAGGCATTTTGCAACCACCGGCAACGCTCTTACCGGCTAAGCGGTTGCAAAATTAGACATATTTTTTGAACCGACAAAACTTTTTGCAGATTTTTAGCGATTTTTCTGCTTTTCTTTGTATTTTGACAGTTGTCTAATCAGCGATTCTACACTTTTATCTATTCCTTCTTCAAATGTATCGCAAACTTCCTGAGCAAAAAGCTCCTTTCCCGAAAGGGACATTTTAAGGGCTACTTCTTTATTTGCTGCGGTCTCAGGCTTTACGACTTTCAACGACACCTCTACCTTTCTTATTTCTGATTCGAACTTACCTAGTTTTCCAACTTTCTTTTCAATAAAGTCCTGTAACTTTTGAGTTGCCTCAAAATGAATTGCTTGAATCTTAATGTCCATAAATACCTCCTTTTTTTATTTCGCTCTTGGATGAGCTTGTTTATACATTTCTTTCAGTTCGTCGAACGAGGTGTGGGTATAAATTTCTGTGGTAGAAAGACTTTCATGTCCCAGCAACTCTTTCACCGACTGCAAGTCAGCATGATGGTTTAGCATAGAGGTCGCAAAACTATGCCGCAGAACATGCGGACTTCGCTTGCGTTGTGTGGTTACCAGCGAAAGGTATTTTTTTACCAGTACCTGAACTTTGCTTGGATGAATCCGGTTACCATTCCTTGAATCAACAAAGAATGCCCTCTCCTCTGCCGCCTTACTCATTGTCGTTAAAAACTGGTTCCGCAAATCGAGGTATGCCCTTATTGCATCACCCATTTCGTCGCCATAGGGTATGATACGCTGTTTGTTGCGTTTTCCGGTTACTTTGACCTGCATCTGATCCAAATCCACATCAGACAAATTCAAGCCCACTAGTTCAGACAATCTGACACCCGTAGAATAAAACATCAGCATTATCATCCTGTCACGCTGGCCGTCGAAATCGTCAGAGAAAAATTTCTCACTGTCGAGAAGAAGATTTATCTCAGACTCCCTAATATAATAAGGTAAGGATTTCTCCTTTTTGGGACCTCGAAGATTATGTGCGGGATCTATCGTCACCATTTTTCTTCTAAGCAAGAATCTGTAAAAACTGCGCAAAGCACTGAGCCGTCGATTTACACTACTGGCACTGTTGCCGTTATTCATCATACTTACTTCCCAGTCTCTTATAACATCAGAGTCTATGGTTTTCCAAGAAAGTTCACTGTTCAGATTTTCATAAAACTGCTTGAACGCTTCCAAGTCAGCCTGATATGCCTCTATTGTCTTTTCAGACAGGTTCCTTTCGAACCTAAGATAATCAACAAAAATCCTAATCCACATCTTCATCAATGCTCTTTACATTGCGAAGATAGACATTATTTTTGGCAATTCCAAAAAATAAGCCGAAAAATTAATTAAATTTAATCTTCTACGCGGTGCAACTGCTGAACATATACAGCATGCTCCTTGGCAAGACGCTTCAAAACAGAGGGCTTGTCGAACTGCTGACGTGCACGGAGTTCCTTCACAACACCAGTCTTTTCAAACTTACGCTTGAACTTCTTCAAAGCTCTCTCAATGTTCTCACCTTCTTTAACCGGTACTACAATCATTGTTTTTGTTTAATTTAATGTTATTTAATGATGTTAATTATAACTAAGCGCTAAAAACGCGGCGCAAAATTACATATACTTTTTGACCCGGCAAAGCTTTTCTTCATTTTTTTGAGTAAACTGCGTCCATTTTAACCAGTTTGTTTCTAATGAACACAAAACATTCAGGAATTTGTATGTCTATTTAGCACAATTAACCCCGAAAGATCGATCATCCTTCGGGGTTAACTTTATCTGCTACAGACAACATTAGAGATTGGGGTTATCCTTGCCCCAGTCTGTAACCGCGGGAATAATACCCAAGCCGATAATCTCGTCGCGCATCTTCTGCAAGTGCTCATAAGAAGCCTGAAGTGCAGCCATCTCTTCTGCAGTACCCTCGGGAGCAGTGAAATGAACGCCATCCTTGTCGATAACAGAAGGCATAGCCATCATCACATTCTTGAAACCACATTTATCGCAGTTTACATAGCAACCAGCAGGCCATGTAAAGGGTTCACCTCCCATAGCACCCTCAATCATCTTAACAGCTTGATATGCGGGGCTTTGGAACGAAGAACGACCGCGCAATTTGATGATATTACTACCACCTTGTGTAGTCATGTGCTTAATTTCTGCCCAACGTTCTGCAGAAAGAGGAAGTTCAGAAAGTGGTTTGCCATCGATGAGCGCCTTACTGGCGAAGACAGCCATCTGCTCTCCATGACCACCATAGGTATAAGCATTTGTCACTTTATCCTGCTGAACGCCAAACTCCTGAGCCAACTGCTGCTGTAAACGGGTAGAGTCCAATGCAGCTAAGGAAGTCAGCTGGTTGGGCTTTAAGCCAGAATGAATTAATGCCGTCAAAGCAGTAACGTCTGCAGGGTTGAAGATAACTACCACATGTTTTACATCTGGGCAGTACTTCTTAATGTTCTCGCCAAAATCGGCAGCAATCTGACAGTTGCCCTTCAGCAAGTCCTCGCGAGTCATACCCTCTTTACGGGGAGCACCACCGCTGGAGATGATGTACTTTGCACCAGTAAAAGCTTCCTTTGCATCAACTGTATAAGAAATGTTTGCACCAGGGAAGGCACAGTGACACATTTCATCATAAACGCCATGAACACCTGGTTCATAGATATCATACAAACAAATGTTAGGAGTCAAGCCCAGCATCAGGACACTCTGTACCATGTTAGAGCCAATCATACCACCAGCACCAACAATTACCAGTTTTTCGTTAGTTAAAAAAGCCATAATTTTATCTTTTTATATTAGGTTATTATATTTTTCTCCACAAAGTTAGGTGTTTTTTCATTCCCAACCAAAAGTTTCCCATAAAAATTACCAGATACTTTTCACACGGTCCACCTTTAAGCCCGAAACCGTAAGGTTAGTACCCCAAAATCTCAATCCTTCTGGTTTCGTTTCATGCCACTCCATGCTATAACTGTATAACCCACCATCAATAAAGACTTCAACGTTAGTACGGTCAATATAAATTTCTGCAGTTAAATCCATGCTTGTTGGATCCTGAGGTGAATAAAATTGTCCGTTAATAGTATTAAAGTTGCTATCATAATCCAACAGATTCCGGCCTGCCAACGAAACTCCGGCACTGGTACGATGATTCAAATGCAGCGTAAAAACCAGATGAATACCATCCCGACAACTCAGAGAATCCACAAGGCGATTTGCTGCATCAGCATTTAGTAAACCCTCATATGAAAGAACACCCTGCAATAAGGACTGCATTTCGTCTATTGGCCTACTTATCATACGTACACCATCGCTGGTAGTCACAAGTTTCAATTCTGTCGGCAGCAACATCATTCCATTGAAAGACATATCGGGGTGCGACACTCGCCCCCATCCAATCTGAATCCTTCGTCCGTTTGGTGCGTGGCTAATGGTCTGAGCAGCATAGATAGTACCCGTACAAAACCGATACTTTCCACCCTGAGGAACGAAGGTTTTTCCATCAAATGTCCCGATCATATAGGTATTGCTGGCACCGCACATCACCCAGCGTGTATTACCAGGATTACCATCAACAGGCAATTCAAACAGATCCGGACATTCCCAAAAACCAGTAACATGACTCTCATAAGTCCAGTCCCTCAAGTTATCCGAGTTGTAGATACTATGACCATCACGTTCGTTCAGCACCATCACCCAATGTTTACCGGGTTCATACCAAAAAAGTCGGGGATCTCTGGTATCGTGCGTCTCCCATTTATCACATGAGTCTATTACGGGATTCCCTTTATACTTCTTCAGGGTCATGCCTCCATCTAAACTATATGCTATACACTGTACCTCACGGTCGCTACGGTCAGCGGTATAGGCATAAACAAGAGGTGGAGACTCTCGGGTTCCAAAACTGGAAGTATTCTGTTCGTCAAAAACAGCAGAACCTGAATACATAGTTCCCAAACGGTCAGGGAAGAGCACATCATCGTGTTCTGTCCAATGCACCAAATCCGGACTTGTTGCATGTCCCCAAGTCATGTTTTCCCACTCACGCTCATAAGGATTGTGCTGATAGTACAAGTGATATAATCCATTATGAAAAACCAACCCGTTGGGGTCATTAATCCAGCCACGGCGGGTTGTAAAATGAAATTGAGGGCGATTTTTTTCTTTGTACATAGCCGACTCACCATAGATACTGTCGCACAGTACAATATTCTCTAAGGCTTTTCTTGAGCCCTCATAAATCAGTTCCAACTGTTTGCCCCTATATCTACTTACATCTTTGAATACCCAATAATCTGGTGAATCCTCTGCTATTCTGGCCACAACAGTAAGGGTGTCTTCACCATTTACCATAAACGTAAGCCGCTTGCGGACCATTCTATGTGAGATAGGGATATTAAGATATCTGTTGTTGATTCTTATGGACAAAGATTCGCTCCATACACAAATAAACTGGATAAGACAGATGGTTAACAACAATTTTCTTTTCATTTTCTATATTCCTATACCTTATTTATTATTATTGTGGTACAAAAATACAGATTATGCATTTAATTGACAACTTTTCACTTCTTTATATATTAAAAAAGGAAAAAGAAAAGAGCAATTCCCCATGGAACTGCCCTTTCTTTAACAAAGGTTGGCCTTTTTGTAACAAATCTTTTTACCTAAAAACCAATACCAACCATTCAAATTAACCTAATGAAAATTTATTAACCATATCCACATCGTGCTTCGCAGCACTCATATATATGACAAAAGAAAAGTTCCCTTGTAATATACAAAGAGAACTTTTTCTTTATTTTCTTCAAAAAAAACTTTTTCTCACCAAATATCCTCGGGACTTTCGGGATTATCATATATCTCTTTTGCGCAGTATTCTATAAAGTCCATATAGAACTCCTTCTTGTCCGAATCCAACACAGACTTCAACTTAATATAGTATGTCTTGTCTGGATCAAGTGTCTGGCGGACAAAGATATGACGGATGTTCTCGCGGTCATTCCATCCTCGTTCCGTACCATCGTTCGAGTTAATAGACTGAGGTCCCTTCATAAAGCCGTTATTACGCATACGCTTGTCAACTTCAGCATTATAGTCATCGTCTTCTGAATCACGTTCATAACCGACTTTCAAGCGGTCCGCTTCATTTCTACAATCCATCGTCAAATCAATGGGAATACCTGCAACAGGAAGGTTCTCAGGATCCGATCCGAAATAAATCTGTGCAATTCCACGGTTTGAATTGGCAAGCACCTTATAACGGACCT
>Ga0256407_10005050_pt1 | contig 21512 bp, 22 predicted proteins | sample RumenRJG_04DNA_FD_193489 | JGI IMG/M metagenome (GOLD analysis project Ga0256407, IMG submission 193489) | Bovine rumen microbial communities from Lethbridge, Alberta, Canada - RJG_04 | ecosystem: Host-associated > Mammals > Digestive system > Stomach > Rumen | place: Canada: Alberta... | reverse complement strand
CCCCAATCCCGGGCAGGCTTGCGTCGTGCCAGGGCATCAGATTGCCGAGATGGCTTTGGCAAAACTATATCTCACCACAGGCGACAAGAAGTATCTCGACGAGGCAAAGTTCCTGCTCGACTATCGTGGCAAGACAACCATCAAGCAGGAGTATTCGCAGTCGCACAAGCCAGTCGTAGAGCAGGACGAGGCCGTAGGTCATGCTGTCCGGGCTGCCTATATGTATGCGGGAATGGCAGATGTGGCGGCGCTTACAGGCGACCAGGATTACGTCAAGGCCATTGATGCCATTTGGGACAACATCGTCACGAAGAAGCTTTATATCACAGGCGGCATCGGAGCCACAGGAAATGGCGAGGCATTTGGCAAGAATTACGAGCTGCCCAACATGACAGCCTACTGCGAGACGTGTGCCGCCATCGGTAATGTCTATGTCAACCACCGCCTCTTCCTGCTTCATGGCGAGTCGAAGTACTACGATGTCTTGGAGCGGACGCTCTACAACGGACTGCTTAGTGGCGTTTCGCTCGAAGGTAATGGCTTCTTCTATCCCAATCCTCTCGAGTCGGCAGGAGGTTATGAACGCAAGCCGTGGTTTGGTTGCGCTTGCTGTCCCAGCAATATCTGCCGCTTCATTCCCTCGCTTCCTGGTTATGTTTATGCCGTTAAAGAAAATTATTTTGGAGAAGACCCTGCAATCTATGTGAACCTTTTCCTTTCTAATAAGAGCGAGCTGAGTGTGGGCGGCAAGAAGGTCAGACTGAGCCAGACAACAGATTATCCCTGGAGTGGCGATGTCACGCTTAAAATAGAGGAGAACAAGGCAGGCAAATTCTTCTTCAAGATTCGCATTCCCGGCTGGGTTCGTAACCAAGTCGTTCCCTCCGACCTTTACACATACGCCGACGGCAAACAGCCCGGTTTACCAAGCGTTACCGTAAATAACTATCAACACACGGTTTATAACACTAATATAGAACCTGACGGATATTTCGCCATCGGTGGTAAGTGGAAGAAGGGCGATGTGATAAGGGTTCACTTTGATATGGAGCCTCGTATCGTTCGTGCCAACGAGAATGTAGAAGCCGATAGGGGAATGCTCTGTGTAGAGCGCGGCCCGTTGGTCTATTGTGCAGAGCAACCTGATAACAAGGACGACATCATGGAAGCTCGCATCAGTCCCCAAACGAAGTTCAAGACTGGTAAGACAGAGATAGCAGGAACGCCAGTTACGACGCTCATCGCGGAGGATAAGCCCTTGACGCTCATCCCCTATTACGCTTGGTGTCACAGGGGTGCTGAAAAGATGCGAGTCTGGTTGCCTCAGGAATTTTAACGTGTCGTGTCGGCCATCGCAACGTGTCGTGTCGGCCATCGCAACGTGTCGTGTCGGCCATCGCAACGTGTCGTGTTTGGGGAATATTCACAGATTCACAATTCACAGTTTATTTTTGTGCCCTTGCACTCATAGACTTGAATTAAGAATGTTAATTATTATTAATTATTATTATTATATATTAATATATATATAATATATTATATATATAACTATATATAAATCTATCTGAGGAGGGATGCAACCCTTCAAAAAAAAAACTGTGAATTGTGAATCTGTGAAGGGTTGCATGTTCAAGAAGTTTTTTCTGTCTTTCTGGGGGCTATGGAGAAATCTTCACAGATTCACAGATTCACAGTTTATTTTTGAGCCCCTGCATGGAACAATTACCTCAAAACAGAATAAGCCCCAAAGTCAGACAGCGCTTTGGGGCTTGTTTTGCCTCTTATATATATATAATATGTATATTAAGAAAAAATTCTTCAATCTTCGTTCTTCATTCTTAATTCTTTTTTGTACCTTTGTGCGCGAATTTGTAAAAAGTAAATCTTTAAATACTAAATCACAAAGATGAGTACACAAACAGAAAAGATTAAGGAGCTTATGGAGCTCCGCGCCAAGGCTCGTATAGGCGGCGGCGAAAAGGCTATCGAGAAGCAGCACGAGAAAGGCAAGCTCACGGCTCGCGAACGCATCAACCTCCTGCTCGACGAAGGTAGCTTCGAGGAAATGGACATGTTCGTGAAGCATCGTTGCACGAACTTCGGTATGGAGAAGAAGCAGTATCTGGGCGACGGCGTCGTGACAGGTAGCGGCACCATCGGCGGTCGCCTGGTCTATGTCTTTGCTCAGGACTTCACCGTTTCCGCTGGTTCTCTCTCCGAGATGCTGGCAAGCAAGATTTGCAAGGTGATGGACATCGCTATGAAGGTTGGTGCTCCCGTCATCGGTCTGAACGACTCGGGTGGTGCACGTCTGCAGGAAGGCATCAACGCCCTTGCAGGCTATGCCGAAATCTTCCAGCGCAACATCATGTCTTCAGGCGTGATTCCTCAGATTAGCGCCATCATGGGCCCGTGTGCCGGTGGTGCTGTCTATAGCCCCGCTCTTACCGACTTCACCTTCATGGTAGAGGGCAGCAGCTATATGTTCCTGACAGGCCCCGGCCCTGTGAAGGCAGTTCTGGGCGAAGTCGTTACGCAGGAGCAGCTGGGCGGCGCAAGCGTTCATGCCACAAAGAGCGGTGTGACACACTTCACGGCCAAGAACGAAGAGGAGTGCATCGCCATGATTAAGCAGCTCTTCTCTTATATTCCTCAGAACAACCTCGAGAAGACACCTCGTGTGGCTTGCACAGACCCCATCGACCGCATGGAGGACTATCTGAACGACATCATTCCCGACAATCCCAACATGCCTTATGACATGTATCAGGTGATTGCAGGCATCGTGGACAACGGCGAGTTCTTTGAGGTGCAGCCTAACTTTGCAAAGAACATCATCATAGGTTTCGCCCGTTTCAACGGCCAGAGCGTCGGCATCGTTGCCAACCAGCCGAAGCAGCTTGCAGGTGTGCTCGACTGCAACTCAAGCCGCAAGGGTGCTCGCTTCGTTCGTTTCTGCGACGCATTCAACATTCCTATCGTGACGCTTGTTGACGTTCCAGGCTTCCTGCCCGGCACAGGTCAGGAGTACAACGCCGTCATCCTGCATGGTGCTAAGCTGCTCTATGCTTACGGAGAAGCCACGATTCCCAAAGTGACCGTTACCCTGAGAAAGAGCTATGGTGGCAGCCATATCGTGATGAGCTGTAAGCAGCTTCGTGGCGACCTCAACTATGCTTGGCCCTCAAGCGAGATTGCTGTGATGGGTGCAAGCGGTGCTGCAAGTGTGCTTTATGCTAAGGAAGCTAAGGCTCTCAAGGAAGAGGGCAAGGTGGAAGAGGCAAAGGCCTTTATCGCAGAGAAGGAGAAGGAATACGAAGACCTCTTCGCAAATCCATATCAGGCTGCCAAGTATGGCTACATCGATGATGTTATCGAGCCTCGCAACACGCGCTTCCGCATCATTCGCGCTTTGGCTCAACTGGAGAACAAGAAACTCACTAACCCTGCCAAGAAGCACGGCAATATACCTCTGTAAGCGCTATGAGATTACTTTCAATTACAGATCCTCAGATATGGCTTTTGGCAGGCCTCTCCATCTTGGTGGTGTTTGCCATACTCGTCATCCTCGTTGCCATCCTGAACGTCTTTACCATCGTTGCCAAGAAGACAACGGCAAAAGTTAAGACCGTTAAGAGCAGCATCGAGACCAGTTTGGAGGCAAAGAGCTTCGAGAAAGCCAGCGAAGAGGACAAGGCAGCAGTGGCAACAGCACTCTACCTGTACTTCGAAGAGATAGACAATCGTGAGAGCCGTGTTCTCACTATCGTACCTTATCCCTCTGCTTGGGGCGCAACACTGAACCCAAGACTCTAAGAGAATTCAAAATTATTAAATTCAAAATTCAAAGATGAAAGAATTCAAGTTTAAGATAGGTGGTCAGGATTATGCTGCCACCGTTGAAGACCTCAAGGACGGACAGATGAAGGTTACCGTCAATGGTCAGACCTATCAGGTAGAAGTTCCCCAAACGAAGGCTCAAGGTCCTCGCGTAGCAATGGCTCCTGCTGCTCCAGAAGCTCAAAAGGGTGGCACGAAGAACGTCAATAGCGAACTGCCCGGCACAGTCACGAAGATTAATGTTGCCGACGGACAGCACGTAAAGCGCGGCGATGTTCTGCTCATCATCGAGGCTATGAAGATGGCAAACGAGATTGTCAGCGAAGTGGATGGTACCGTTCAGCGTGTTGCAGTCACTCAGGGACAGAGCGTCAATCAGGGCGACTTGCTTGTTGAGATGGTAGCAGACTTCGAGGCAGCAAAGGCAGAGGTAACGCCTAAGCCCGCTCCTGCAGCTCCTGCTCCCGTCGCAGCTCCCGCTCCTGCTCCTGCTGCTCCTGCTGGTGCAAAGACTGTAACTGCTCCTCTGCCTGGCACTATCACGAAGGTGACGGTCAAGGTGGGCGACAAAGTCAACGCTGGCGACACAGTGCTCCTGATGGAGGCAATGAAGATGGAGAACAACATTACAGCCGAGTTTGCAGGTACTGTTAAGGCAATCCTTGTTGACACAGGTGCTCAGGTACAAAGCGGACAGGCTCTCGTGGAATTAGACTAAAGAAACGACAATGAAAAAGTATATTAGTCTGCTCCTTCTCCTTCTTGTTGCAACGCCTTTGATGGCTGCTGACTTCGACTTGGAGCAAGGCCTGAACGATTTCATCAATGAGATGGGCTTCGTCACTTTCTTCGTGCAGGAAGAGGGTTGGAAGAATGCCGTCATGATTCTCATCGGCTGCTTCCTGCTCTGGCTTGCCATCAAGAAAGAGTACGAGCCCTTGCTGCTCCTTCCCATCGCTTTCGGCATGATTCTCAGCAATCTGCCTGGTGCTGGTCTCTTCGACTCTGATATGTGGAACAACGAGTTCCTCAATCCCAATAGTCCTAACTACCATAGCTACGGCTACATCATGGCTCATGGTGGTCTGCTCGACATCCTTTATATAGGTGTAAAGGCAGGCGTCTATCCTTGCCTCATCTTCCTTGGTGTAGGTGCAATGACTGACTTCGGCCCGCTGATTGCCAATCCTAAGAGCCTTCTGCTTGGTGCTGCTGCTCAGCTTGGCATCTTCGCTACCTTCCTGGTAACGCAGATTGACGTCTTCGGCTTCTCTGTAGCACAGTCTGCTTCCATCGGCATCATCGGTGGCGCAGATGGCCCCACAGCTATCTTCCTCACTTCGAAGCTTGCTCCTGAGTTGCTTGGTCCTATCGCCGTGGCTGCTTATAGCTACATGGCTTTGGTGCCCGTCATTCAGCCTCCCATCATGCGAGCCCTCACAACAGAGAAGGAACGCAAGATTCGCATGAGCCAGCTGCGTGAAGTCAGCAAGAAGGAGAAGATTATCTTCCCCATCGTGGTCGCTATCGTGGTGAGCCTGATTGTTCCTTCTGCCGGAACACTTATCGGCTGCCTGATGCTCGGTAACCTTTTCAAGGAGAGTGGAGTAGTGGAGCGCCTCAGCAAGGCTGCACAGAACGAGCTGAACAATATCGTGGTCATCATGCTGGGTGTTACCGTTGGTGCAACAGCTACAGCAAGTGCCTTCCTCAACTTCCAGACCATCGCCATCCTTTGCGTCGGCATCGTTGCCTTCGGCATTGGTAGTGCAGGTGGTGTCTTGATGGCAAAGATTATGAACCTCTTCCTGAAGGAGAAGATTAATCCCCTCATCGGTAGTGCAGGTGTGAGCGCCGTTCCTATGGCAGCTCGCGTCAGCCAGAGCGAAGGCCAGAAGGCTGACCCGAGGAACTTCCTTCTGATGCACGCCATGGGTCCCAACGTGGCAGGTGTCATCGGCAGTGCTGTGGCAGCAGGCATCCTGCTTAGCTTCTGCAGTTAAAGACCACTAACCCCCTTCAAGAGGAATTTCCTATGCTGCCCGAGAGTTTCTGTATTGGATGCTTTCGGGCAGTATGTAATATAGATATTGTTTACCCAGATGGATGCAATTAACAATCTCTTCTCTCTGCTCAGCTCCGTGCTTTGGGGCTGGCCGATGGTTATCTTGTTGCTGGGCACGCATGTGTTCCTCACTTTCAGGCTTCGCATTCCACAAAGGCGATTGCTGACTGGCATCCGTTTGTCTGTAAAGAAAGATAAAGGGGCTAAGGGCGATGTGTCTCAGTTTGGAGCTTTGGCGACGGCTTTGGCTGCTACTATAGGAACGGGTAACATTGTCGGCGTGGCAACAGCTGTAGCTCTTGGTGGACCTGGAGCTGTGCTGTGGTGCTGGCTGACGGGTATCTTCGGTATGTCCACGAAATATGCCGAAGGTTTGCTTGCTGTGAAGTATCGTGTTAGAGGTAGTGACGGAAGAACTTACGGAGGTCCCATGTATGCTCTCGAACTCGGCCTTGGCATGAAATGGCTGGCTTTGACCTTTGCCATCTTCACAGCCCTTGCCAGCTTCGGCATTGGCTGTACAGTACAGGCCAACTCTATTGCTCTTTTAGCGAACGAGACCTTTGGCATTCCGACTTGGATAGTAGGCGTGTTCATCTGCACATTAACTGCACTCGTCATCATGGGCGGCGTGAAGTCCATTGCCCGTGTCTGCACCATTCTCGTGCCCTTCATGGCTGCGCTCTATGTGATAGGTTGTATAGCCATCCTTTACATGAACAGCAGTTTCGTTTGGCCTGCAGTCAAGCTCATTGTCGAGTCTGCTTTCAATCCTGTTGCAGCAGGTAGTGGCTTCGTGGGAGCCACGGTGATGATGGCAGCTCGCTATGGAATAGCCCGAGGTTTGTTCTCAAACGAGAGCGGTATGGGTAGTGCACCAATTGTGGCTGCAGCTGCTCAAACACGCAACCCAGTTCGACAAGCTTTGGTTTCGAGCACAGGAACATTCTGGGACACCGTCATTATCTGCGCCCTTACTGGTCTTGTACTTGTCAGCAGCATCTTGGCTTATCCCGATATCAGTTACGCTGACGGGGCAGCCCTGACGAAGGTGGCCTTCTCCAAGATTCCTTATGTCGGAGCGCCTTTGCTCACTTTCGGCATCTTGACCTTTGCCTTCAGTACTATTCTTGGCTGGAGCTATTATGGAGAGAGTGCTGTCAACTACATCGAGCATCAGCGCATCAACCGCTTCTATCGTATCCTTTATATCGTGGCACTTTTCTTTGGCAGCATCATCAGCCTTGATGTCATCTGGAACATCGCCGACACAATGAATGCGCTCATGACTATTCCGAATCTCGTGGCGCTGCTCTTGCTGAGTGGTGTTGCTGCTCGTGAGACCAATAAATACCTTTGGGGAGGCCGACTCGATGAAGAGATGGATGACATCGCATTTGACAAAGCTGCTAAACCCTAAGCTATGAACGAGGTCCTGACACTTTTCGAACTGAACAGCCTGGTTCATGAGGTCATCGAGGATAACTTCGATGAGCAGTACTGGGTGGTGGGCGAGTTGAGCGATGTCAGCACACCTGCTTACGGTGGACATTTCTATGGAGAGCTTGTTCAGAAAGATGAAGAGAGCGACCGAATCGTGGCTCGAGCAAGGATAACTTGTTGGGCTCGCAACTATAATATGATAAGGCTTCGCTTCCAGAAAGAGGCGGGCGAGACACTTCGTAAAGGCCTGCAAGTGAAGCTGTTGGTCGAGGTTAACTTCCACGAGCAATATGGCTACTCGCTCAATGTCGTCGATATAGACTCGACCTTTACGCTTGGCGACCTTGCAAAAAGGCGCAGAGAGATACTCCAGCAATTGGAAAAGGATGGCATCTTGCACGACAATCAGAGCCTGCCTTTGCCTCGTTTGCTCAAGCGAATTGCTGTCATCAGTAGCGCTACTGCGGCTGGTTATGGCGACTTTTGCCATCAACTCGAAGAGAACGACTACGGCTTCCACTTCGAGGTTCAGCTCTTTCCTGCCGTCATGCAAGGCGAACAAGTTCCGGAGAGCATCATAGCGGCTTTACAAGAGATACTTTCCGAGCCGCCTTTCGACCTCGTCGTCATCATAAGGGGTGGGGGAGCAAGCTGCGATTTGAGTGATTTCGACAGCTATGAACTGGCGGCCTGCATCGCACTCTATCCCTTGCCAGTACTGACGGGAATCGGTCATGAACGTGATGAAACGGTGCTCGATTATGTGGCTCACACGAAGGTCAAGACACCGACTGCAGCAGCGGCCTTTATCATCGAGCATCAAGGACAAGAAGCGGCTTTGCTGGACGAACTTTATCAGCGCATCACACATTCGGCAAGAGAACGCATCCTTCGCGAGAAGCAGCGTTATGAGCATCAGAAAGCAGTCCTGCCTCTGCTCTTTGCGGGCTTCTATCAGAAACAGCAGAACAAGCTTGTGCTCCTGAGGCAGCGCTTTTCAGCGTCTTCACGTCAGCTTCTAGAACGCGAGAAACATCGCTTCGAACTGATGAAACAACGCATGGAAAGCCTCGATCCCAAGCTCTTACTGAAGCGTGGCTACACCATCACCACTTGCGGAGGTAAGCTTGTCCGTAGTATCGAAGGCCTTGCCGAAGGCGAAGTCCTGACAACACAAACAGAAAAAGGAGAAATATATTCAAAGGTAGTACTATGCAAGAAGAACTGACTTACGAGCAAGCCATGCAGAAGCTTGAAGCGATGGCACAGCAGATGGAGCAAGGCGAAATAGGCATTGATGTGATGGCCGACAGCCTCAAAGAAGCCCAAAAGTTGATGAAGTATTGTCACGAAAAGCTATACGAAGCAGAAAAAAACTGCAAATCGTTGCTTAATGTCGAGGAAAAAGAGTAATTTTGCACGCAAAACTAGTCGTTTGGGAGATTAGTCGTTTGGTCGTTTAGGTATAATTACCAAATGCCATTGGTTACTTTCCCAAACGACTAAACGACCAAACAACAAAACGGCCAAACAATAAAACACCCAAACGACTAAACGACCAAACACCTAAACGACTAATATATGAAAGAAATCGATTGGAGTAACCTCTCGTTTGGTTACATGAAGACTGACTACAATGTGCGCTGCTACTATCGGAACGGTGCATGGGGTGAAATAGAAGTGTGCAGCGAAGAAACTGTGCCCTTGCACATGGCAGCAACTTGTCTGCACTACGGACAAGAGGCTTTCGAGGGACTGAAAGCTTATCGTTGTCCTGATGGGAAAGTACGCGTATTCCGTTCTGACGAGAATGCAGCCCGACTGCAAAGCACTTGTCGGGGCATCCTGATGCCCGAGCTTTCCACCGAGAAGTTCAACGAGATGGTCGATAAGGTGGTGCGCCTCAACGAGCGATTCATCCCACCATACGAGAGCGGTGCAACCCTTTATATCCGTCCTTTGCTGATTGGCACGAGCGCTCAGGTTGGCGTTCATCCTGCCAGCGAGTACCTCTTCCTCATCTTCGTCACGCCAGTTGGCCCGTATTTCAAGGGCGGCTTTGCCACGAATCCATACGTCATCATCCGCGAGTACGACCGTTCTGCACCTCTCGGAACGGGCATCTACAAGGTGGGCGGCAACTATGCTGCAAGCCTCAGAGCCAACAAGATGGCACACGACCTCGGCTATAGCTGTGAGTTCTACCTCGACGCGAAGGAAAAGAAGTACATGGACGAGTGCGGTGCAGCCAACTTCTTTGGCATCAAGAACAACACTTACATTACTCCGAAGAGCACAAGCATCCTGCCTAGCATCACCAACAAGAGCCTCATGCAGCTTGCTATGGACATGGGTTTGAAAGTAGAACGCAGGCAGATACCTGAAGAAGAACTTGCTACATTCGAGGAAGCAGGAGCTTGCGGCACAGCTGCCGTCATCAGTCCCATCGAGCGCATCGACGACCTCGACACAAAGCAGAGTTTCATCATCTCGAAGAATGGCGAGCCAGGTCCCATCTGTCACAAACTTTATGAGAAGCTTCGCAACATCCAGTACGGCATTGAGCCCGACGTACACGGCTGGACAAGAGTCGTGATTGAGTAAGCGAAAAAGAAAACCCCGTGCGCAGGGATTGCAAACTCCGCGTGCGGCGTTGACCATTTCCGCGTGCGGCGATTGCAATCCCCGCACGCGGCGTTTTTAATCTCTCAGTGCGACCTTACCATTCGTTGTTCCAGATATCGCTGGATTCCACGTGTGCATCGCCATCGTAGCGTTTGTCGTCGTAGTCGAAATCGATGTCGTCGTTGCCGTAGTTCAGCTCTGTTTGCTAATATCTTTTAAAAGGTAATACAAACTGACTTATACATTATTTATATATAAAAAGAGCGCTACCTAGAGAATAATCTAAGCAGCGCTCATCTTTCAATTTCCAATTTTCAATTATTCCCAGCCCTTCACCATTTTGATGGCTGTGATGGCGCATTCGTCGCCTTTGTTGCCAAGCATGCCGCCCGAGCGTTGCTCGGCTTGTTCCATGGTGTTGCAGGTGAGCAAGCCATAGATGACGGGCACCTTGCCTTCCTTGTTCAGCTCTGCAAGGCCTTGCGTAACGCCCTGACAGATGTAGTCGAAGTGAGGTGTGTCGCCACGAATGACGCAACCTATTGCGATGACTGCATCCACGAGTCCTGAGCTTGCAAAGCGTGAAGAGCCATAAATCAGCTCGAAGCTTCCAGGCACAGTCTTGACGGTGATGCCTTCCTCTTTGACGCCGTGCTTCATGAGTGTCTCGACGGCACCTTCGAGCAAAGCGGAGGTAATCTTGTCGTTCCACTCGCTTACGACTATGCCTACTCTCATGCCTGTTGCATCGGGCACGGAGTTAAAGTCGTATTCGCTGAGATTATGAAGTGATGAAGCCATTTCTGAACCACTGACCTTTGGCCGAGGCTGCTTTTGTTCGGCAATGTACAAGCAAGGCTTGATATTGCTCTCAATTATTTGCAGCCTTCGATGTACTTGTCGATTTCGTAGTAGAGGCTACTCTGCTGGTACTTGTTCTTGATTTGATTGTAGCAGTCGAGCGCCTTGTCCTTCTGTCCGAGAACTTCAAGGATTTGACCGGCTTGCAGGAGACAAGTGGGGCTTATGGTGTTGTTGTCTGCTTCGTTGGCAGCTTTCAGTAGCAGTTCAGCAGCTTTCTCGTTCTCGCCGAGTTCAGCGTAGCAGTTGCCCTTGAGAGCCGTTGCAGCGGGGCTAATCATTTCATCGCCGCAGCCGTCGAACTTGTTGAGCATGTCGATTGCTTCCTGATACTTCTCGGTAGCTGCATAGCACTTGGCAGCATAAAGGCAAGCCAGGTTGCCAGCCTTCGTGTTCTTGTATTCGTCGATGACATTGAGGAAGCCCATGTTTGCGCCGTCGCCGTTCAGAGCCTTCTCGTAGTTGCCGTCCATGAAAGCCTGTTCAGCATAGAAGATGCTCTCGTTGGCTTTGTTGTTTCGCGGAGTGATGTAGAACTGGTGCACAAGCAGTGCGATGATGATGATGGCAAGCAAGCCGCCGCCACCCCAAAGGATTGCTTTCTTGTTCTTCTCGAAGAATGATCTTGAGGCTGCGAGGGTTTCGTCGAACTCGTTTACCTGTTTCTTTGCGTGTTTCTTAGACATAATTAGTGTTGTTTAGTAGAATTTTGCGTGCAAAGATACAATAAAAAGTTCAAAGTATAAAGTTTAAGGTTTAAAGTTTTTGCTTTTTTGGCGAAAATTCGTACTTTTGTATTCGAAATAGCAATATAAATGAGACTGACAGACCTTACTATATTTAATTATAAGAACATTGCGGAGGCGGAGTTACACTTCTCTCCGAAGTTGAATTGCTTCATCGGAGGCAACGGACAGGGCAAGACGAATGTGCTCGATGCCATCCATTTCCTCAGTTTCTGTCGCAGTTACAGCAGCAGCATCGATGCTTTGAGCGTCAGGCACGGCCAGGAGTTCATGTCGCTGCAAGGCCTCTACGAGCACGAGGACGGCTCGAAAGAGGACATTCACGTTGGTCTGAAAGTGGGGCAGAAGAAGGTCATTCGCAGGGGCAAGAAGGCTTATCGCCGCATCTCGGAGCACATCGGACTGATTCCTCTCGTGATGGTCTCTCCTGCCGACCAGATCCTCGTCAGCGGAGGCAGCGAAGAACGCCGCCGCTTCATCGATATGGTCATCTGCCAGTACGACCCCAACTATACCGAGTCGCTCATCCGCTACAACAAAGCCCTGCAGCAACGTAACGCCATGCTCAAGCAGGAAGAGGAACTCGACCCCGAAGTCTTTCTCATCTTCGAAGAGCAGATGGCTCGCGAGGGTGAGTACATCTTCCGAAAACGCAGCGAATTCATCACCGAACTCATTCCCATCTTCCAGCAGTTCTACAACGAGATTTCGAAGAGGCAAGAGGCTGTGGAGCTTCGCTATGTGTCTCATCTTCAGCGGGGTCCGTTGCTCGAGCAGCTGACGAAGGACCGTTTCAAGGACAGAGCCGTAGGCTATTCCCTGCATGGCATTCACAAGGACGACCTCGAGATGCTTCAGAACGGCTATCTCGTTCGCAGAGAGGGTTCACAGGGCCAGAGCAAGACCTTTCTCATTGCCCTGAAACTGGCTCAATTCGATTTCCTCAGCAAGACAGGGAGCCGCACCACGCCCCTTCTGCTCCTGGACGACATCTTCGACAAGCTGGATGCGGAACGCGTGGAGCAAATCGTGAAACTTGTTGCAGGCCAGCGCTTCGGCCAGATATTCATCACCGACACTAATCGCGACCATCTGGATAGCATCCTGGCCTCAATGGAGGGCGGCAACAGAATATTCTTTGTGGAGAAAGGAGAGATCAGGGCATGATTCAGACCAATTCCCAGCCATTGCAGGATATTCTGTTGGCATTCCTTCGCCAGGAAGGCTTGGAGACGCCATTACTCGAGTACCGCATCACGCAAGCCTGGCCCGAAGTGATGGGCGAAATGGTCAATCGCTACACCAAGCAAGTCTTTGTTCGCGATAGCAAATTGCATGTCCAGCTCACGAGCGCCCCGCTCAGGCAGAACCTGATGATGGAACATAAGCGCATCGCCCAGAAACTCAACGACCACGTAGGCTCCTATGTCATCAGCGATGTCTCTTTCTTCTGAGCATCAGCTTCAGCATCTTGCTTCAGTTCTAGTAGGAGAGGGGGTAATTTTTCAGATGCGCGCTATATAATACGCAGAGAAAAATTAAAATCACGATTCTTAATTCTTAATTCATCTCATGGTCGTTTGTACCTTTTGATGGCATCGTCGATGATGAGCACCCAGTCGAGTTCCTCACCCGGATTGGGAGAGATAAAGCTGACGCGATCGGCATGCTCTATCGAGCCAATCCTTTTGGACTGACCATTCCTGGGATTATACCACCAGCCTGTCAGCTTCTTGCCATTGATGACGGTAGTGTTCACCTCAAACTTCCTTCCTACAGGCACATAGACCATCAGATAGGTCCTGTCGGTGTCCATCGTGGCAGCAAAGCGGTAAATGCCTTCACCCGGCCAGGCAGAAGGGATGCTGCTCTCTGCGAGGACAGCTTCGGTGGCAGGGATGCGCGACAGGTAGGGGCGGCTGAGCATGAGCCGCTTGCCCCATTGCATCTGTGCTGCACCTGGTTGGTCGATGGCTTCATACCAAGTCAACAAGGGATTGTTGACGGGATAGGGACTTCTGCCCGGATTCCACATTTGCCATACTGAGTGATGGCCATAGGTGTGTCCGCAAGCTCCGTTGAATAGATTCCAATAGAGTGCTCGGCGGCAATCAGCAGCCACTGAATGCCCCTGTTTTCCTGCATCAAAAGCTACAGGATGGTCCTCGTAGATGGGTTCTCCGTCGAGGACAGGTTTTATGGGGTTGGTGCGGTTCCAGTCCTCCTGGGTCATCTTGTAAGCTTCTGCCCAATGGTTATGTCCATTCTGCCGCATGTTGAAGTCGAGCCAGTCCTCATTATGGAAGAACTGTGCGCTGCCGCAGTAGCCTGTTGGATGATAGGTGATGAGGTGTGTGTGCTGGTCTCCTTCGATGAGTCCGAGAGCCATCTGTCGGATGGTTTCCCGTTGCTCTTTGCTCTCGGGGTTGCGGTCACCTCCGAGCACCCAGATTATCTTGGCTTCGCGGTATCTGCGAGCAAGCCAACAAGCATAGACGCGGGCATTCTGCGGATTGAAGACAGGTTTGTCGCCATCATGCCAGTAGCGTCCCCAAGTGGGCAGCATGGCCACATAAAGCCCTTCTTCATTAGCTCTGCGGACGATATAATCCACATGGTCCCAGTAATCGTTGTCAGCCCCTTCCTTGATGGCTGGCTGAGTGGGGTTCTCGTCCACAAAGGGAAAGTGTCCGTAGGCATTTGGAGTATTGATGCCATCGAGTTCGGCGATGGCTACCGCCTGGATGGCACTAAATCCCTTTTGGGCACGATTCCTGAGGTACATGCTTGCCTCTTCGCGATTGAGCTGGTGGAAAAGTTCCCAAGCGGTGTCTGCCAAGTAGAAGAAGGGCTGCCCCTGCTCATCAACGAGGTAGCGATGGTTACTGGAAATGCTAATGCGCTCAGGCATCTTGGCGGTCTTGCCTGAAACAAACAAGGTGCTGCTTGTCAAGGCAAACAGCAGTAGAAGCATTCTGTATTTCATCATGCTGATTAGTTTTGGTAAATGCTCTGCAGAGTAAGACCTTATTATGTTTATGGATAGTTTATTTAGTTTCACGATGCCAAGATACGACAATAAATGAAAAGAGGAAAGTGAAAAGCGAAAAAAATGAGATAATTCGAGAAAAATGAAAAACAATGAACCCTGAGCTATGAACAATAAACTATTTTTTGTACCTTTGCAGCGCGAAAGAAGAAATATATAATAAGGTAGGAAAAGATATGTTGAGAATAGCAGTCCAGTCGAAGGGGCGTCTCTTCGAAGATACAATCGGTTTGCTTGCGGAAGCAGGCATCAAAATCAGCAGCAGTAAACGCACTCTTTTAGTGCAGAGCAGCAACTTCCCCATCGAGGTGCTTTATCTGCGCGATGACGACATCCCACAAAGTGTGGCAAGCGGTGTGGCCGACCTTGGAATTGTGGGCCAGAACGAGTATGAGGAAAGGGCTGAGGATGCTAAAGTGGTGCGTCCGCTCGGCTTCAGCAAGTGCCGCCTCTCCCTCGCCGTGCCAAAAGGTTGCGGCTACTATGGCTTGAAGTGGTTCGATGGCAAAAAGATTGCCACTTCCTATCCCTCTATCCTGCGCCGCTACTTGCAGAAAAACTGCATTGCATCCGACGTTCATGTCATAACAGGCAGCGTAGAGATTAGTCCGGGCATTGGTCTTGCGGATGCCATCTTCGACATCGTGAGCAGCGGCTCAACACTCGTCAGCAACAACCTCGTCGAAGTGGAAACTGTGATGCAGAGCGAGGCCATCCTCATCGCCAACAAGAACCTTGACGACGAGAAGCAGGCTGTGCTCGACGAACTCCTGTTCCGCATCGAAGCCGTTAAGGCTGCCGAAGACAAGAAGTACATCCTGATGAACGTCCCGACAGACCGCGTCAAGGACGTAGTGGCTGTCCTTCCAGGCGCGAAGAGTCCCACCGTGATGCCTCTTGCAACAGAGGGGTGGAGTAGCGTTCACACGGTCATCGAGGAGAAGCGCTTCTGGGAAATCATCCGCGAACTGAAACAGCTCGGAGCAGAAGGCATCTTGGTAGTTCCCATCGAAAAGATGATACCATAAAGCCCCCTCTAACTCCCCCAAATGGGGAGAACGATATTTTCAATTTTAATGTCAAATTTTCAATGAAAATCTACACATATCCTGTTAAAGAGGAACTTGATGCGCTCCTGAAACGCCCTGTTCGCGATGCTTCGGAACTGGGGGCAACGGTTTTGGCGGTGTTGCAAGACGTGCGAGAGCGCGGAGATGCTGCAGTCAAGGAATATGAGGAACGCTTCGACAAGGTGAGCCTCAATGATCTGGCTGTTAGCGAAACTGAGATGCAAGAGGCTGAGAAACTGGTCAGCGAAGAACTTAAGGAGGCCATCCGCATCGCTCATCAGAACATCGAACGCTTCCACGCAGCGCAGCGCTTCGAAGGCGAGCACGTTAAGGTCGTCGATGGTGTGGAGTGCTGGCAAAAGGCTGTGGCAATCGAGAAGGTTGGCCTCTACATTCCAGGCGGTACGGCTCCTCTGTTCAGCACAGTCCTCATGCTTGCCACTCCGGCCAAGATAGCAGGTTGTCGGGATATCGTGCTTTGCACCCCTCCAGCCAAAGATGGTAGCGTCAATCCCGCCATACTTGTGGCTGCCAGAATTGCTGGCGTCAGCAGAATCTACAAGATTGGTGGCGTTCAAGCGATAGGAGCGATGGCTTACGGCACGGAAAGCGTTCCCAAAGTCTATAAGATATTCGGTCCTGGCAATCAGTTCGTGATGTGCGCCAAGCAGCAGGTAAGTTTGCATGATGTTGCAATCGATATGCCTGCAGGTCCGAGCGAAGTGGAAGTGCTTGCCGACGAGACAAGCAATGTCAGCTTCATTGCTGCCGACCTTCTCAGCCAAGCAGAGCACGGCATCGACAGCCAAGTCTTGCTCGTTTGTAAAAGCGAAGAAACGGCGAAGAAGGTGGAGGCAGAAGTGGAGCGGCAGCTTGCTCTGCTGTCAAGAAAAGACATCGCCGCCCAAGCCCTCGAACATAGTAAAGCCATTGTGGTTCACGACGATACTGAGATGATGGACATCACCAATCGTTATGCTCCCGAGCACCTCATCATCGAGACTGCTAACTATATGGAACTCTCGCAAAAGGTTATGAATGCGGGTAGCGTGTTCCTCGGTTCGCTCACGCCTGAAAGTGCTGGCGACTATGCAAGCGGAACGAATCACACGTTGCCGACCAACGGCTATGCTGTGGCTTATAGTGGCGTGAACCTCGACAGCTTCTGCCGCAAAATAACCTTCCAACACATTGAGAAAGAGGGTATTCGTGCTATCGGCCGAGCTGTAGAACTGATGGCAGAAGCAGAAGGACTGGATGCACACAAGAACGCAATGACTTTGAGAAAGGAAAGCCTATGAAGACTCTGGAATCATTAGTTCGCCCTAACATTTGGGCACTCGAACCATACAGTTGTGCTCGCGATGAATTCAAGGGCATGGATGCTCACGTCTTTCTCGATGCGAACGAGAATCCCTACAATGACCCGATAAATCGCTATCCCGACCCATTGCAAGAGAAACTGAAGGAGCGCCTTGCACCCTTGAAGGGAGTCCGTCCTTCACAGATATTCTTGGGCAACGGAAGCGACGAAGCCATCGACCTCATCTATCGCATCTTCTGCAATCCAAATGAAGATAATGTTGTGGCAATTGCTCCGACTTATGGGATGTATAAGGTGTGTGCCGACATCAACAATGTAGAGTACAGAAGTGTTTCATTATCAGATGATTGGCAAATCGATACTAAAGCATTACTGAATGCAACTGATTCGCATACAAAGGTGATTTGGATTTGCTCTCCCAACAATCCGACTGGTAACGATTTCCCTCGCGAAACCATTCATGAAGTGCTGACTTCGTTTGAAGGAATCGTGGTGATTGACGAGGCATATTGCGACTTCTCGACCAATCAGCCTTTCCGCAGTTTGCTCGATAACTATCCGAATCTCGTCGTACTCAATACCTTCAGCAAGGCATGGGCTTCGGCAGCAATACGTCTCGGAATGGCGTTTGCAAGCGAAGAGATAATTGGCCTCTTCAATAAGGTGAAGTACCCCTATAACGTCAATCTGCTGACACAAGAGAAGGCTATGGCTTTGCTCTCTGATCTTAGTGCCATTGATGGCTGGCTTGCACAGATTCGTAGAGAGCGCGAGCACGTCTTGCCTGCTTTGGCAGAACTACCAATCGTCCTGAAAGTCTTCCCAACAGACGCAAACTTCGTGCTTGTCAAGGTGACAGATGCAAACAGCATTTATCGTTACCTGATAGAGCAAGGTATTGTGGTGCGCAACCGCACGCGTGTCCAGCTTTGCAGGGACTGCCTGAGAATCACGATTGGAACGCGGCAAGAGAACAACGAACTGCTTGGAGCGTTGAGGTTCTACAAATGACCCCTAACCCTTTGGGGGAAATAATTTTGAAATTTGAATTAAATTAATTTGAATTATGAAACGCCTTCTTTTCATCGATCGCGATGGCACGATCCTTCGTGAACCAACTGACGAACAGATAGATAGCTTCGAGAAGTTCAGCTTCGTGCCTGGAGCCATCAGTGCTCTTCGTTTCTTGCGTCAACATACGGACTTCTTCTTTGTGATGGTCAGCAATCAGGACGGGCTTGGTACGGAAAGCTATCCCGAGGAGACGTTCTGGCCGACACAAAACCTCATGCTCGACATCCTGAAGGGCGAGGGCATTGCCTTCGACGCAATCCATATCGACCGCAGTTTCCCGAAAGACAATCTGCCAACTCGTAAGCCCGGTACCGCCATGTTGACTGATTACATGACAGGCGATTACGACTTGGCCGGAAGCGTTGTGATTGGTGACAGACAAACCGATGCAAAGCTTGCAGAGAACCTCGGCTGCAAGAGTCTTATCCTTTCCGACGAATTGGGCTGGGAAAAGATTGCCGAATTACTCTTTGCAGGAGAACGAACGGCCGAGGTGAGGCGAACGACAAAGGAAACTGACATTGAAGTGCGGGTTTGCTTGGATGGCAATGGCAGGAGCGACATCCAGACAGGCTTAGGCTTCTTCGACCACATGCTTGAACAGATTGCGAAGCACGGCATGATTGATCTCTACATTCGTTGCAATGGCGACCTTGATGTTGATGAACACCACACTATCGAAGATGTAGCGCTTGCTTTGGGTGAATGCTTTAAGAAGGCTCTTGGGGACAAGCGTGGCATAGAACGTTACGGCTTCTGTTTACCGATGGATGATTGTCTTTGCCAAGTTGCGCTTGACTTTGGCGGACGTCCTTGGCTCGTTTGGGATGCAGAGTTCCATCGCGAAAAGATTGGAGAGATGCCTACAGAAATGTTCCTGCACTTCTTCAAGAGCCTCTCCGACAGCGCTGCCATGAACCTCAACATAAAGGCAGAAGGGCAGAACGAGCATCATAAGATAGAAGGCATCTTCAAAGCCTTTGCTCGCAGCCTCAGAATGGCAGTTCGTCGAGACATTGACCACTTCCAACTTCCCTCAAGTAAAGGCGTACTATAGGAAATGTTGCAGTCGCATTATTCTTCGCAGCTTCTCGAGAAAGCCGTTACCGAGATAAACCGCTTGCCTGGCATTGGCAGCAAGACGGCTTTGAGGCTTGCTTTGCATCTGCTTCGTCAGGACGAGGGCAAGGTGGAGGCTTTGGCAGAGAGTCTTGTCGAGATGCGTCGAGGCGTGCATTATTGCCAAGTTTGCTACAATATCTGCGACGATGAACGATGTGAGATTTGCAGTAATCCGACTCGAGACAGCCACCTTGTCTGTGTGGTGGAGAATGTTCAGGATGTAATGGCAATCGAGAACACGATGCAGTACAGAGGCTTGTATCATGTTCTTGGTGGCGTTATCAGTCCGATGGATGGCATTGGTCCGAGCGACTTGCAGATAGAGAGCCTCGTTGAGCGCGTCAAGCAGGGTGGGGTGGATGAAGTCATCCTTGCTCTCAGCCCAACAATGGAAGGCGATACGACAAACTATTACATCTACCGAAAACTCGAAGACATGGACGTCAAAGTGACTGTCATAGCTCGAGGCATCGCACAAAACGACGAGCTACAATACACCGATGAAGTGACCTTGGGACGTGCCCTTGCAGGCCGAATACCATTTGGTCAATAAAAGCCTCCTCCAGCTCCCCTTTTTGGGGGTGTTAATGTTCAATGTTCAATTATCAATGTTCAATGATTACCTACATTCTCACTCTTATTTGTGCAGCATTTATCTTGCTTACAGCATTCTTCGCAATCCGTTATAGGAAGGTGAATGCCTACATTCGTCTGGCTGCACTTGCCCTTTCGGCTATCTTCGTGTTTGTGCTCTACTTCAAGTACAACAATACTTCGCAGTTTTGGGGACTTGGCATCCTTGCCGTAGCATTTGTTTTCCCAATGATTGACATTAAACGAAATGCTGAAAAGTAACAAGCTAAAATTGAGAGCGGTAGAGCCCGAGGACCTCGACTTGATGTATCTCATCGAGAACGACACTGAGTTGTGGCCTTGCGGTCAGGCTTCTGTGCCTTTCTCGCATTATGCTTTGAAGCAGTACATTGCCGAGTGCAGCAACGACTTCTTCCACGACCGCCAGCTTCGGCTTGTCATAGAGAATCCAGATGGCACGAGTGTCGGTTTTGTTGACTTGCAGAACTACGAGCCTCTTCATCATCGTGCAGAGGTGGGGATTGTTGTTGTGCCAGAGAAGCAGCGTCAAGGCCTTGCAACAGAGACGCTCCGTTTGCTTGCAAGCTATGTCTCGGTTCATCTTGGCATCCACCTGCTTTATGCCCTTGTGCCTAAGGGGAATAAGGCTTCCGAGGCACTCTTCAAGAAGTGTGGATACAAAGAGACCGCCACCCTTCAGGATTGGTTGAATAGTCCCAAAGGATGGCAGTCTGTAGTTGTTTTTCAGCAGATTCTTTGAATCTTTACTTGCCGAAGTAGCGCTTCAGCAGTCCTGCGAAGCCTGCACCATGACGGGCTTCGTCCTTTGCCATTTCGTGAACGGTGTCGTGGATGGCATCGAAGCCTGCAGCCTTGGCATTCTTTGCGATACGGAACTTGTCCTCGCAAGCACCAGCCTCAGCAGCAGCACGCTTCTCAAGGTTTGTCTTCGTGTCCCAAACACATTCGCCCAGCAGCTCTGCAAAGCGGCTTGCATGGTCTGCCTCCTCGAAAGCATAGCGCTTGAAAGCCTCTGCAATCTCAGGATAGCCTTCGCGGTCAGCCTGACGAGCCATTGCCAGATACATACCAACCTCGCCGCATTCGCCATTGAAGTGGTTGCGCAGGTCCTGAATCATCTCCTCGCTGACGCCTTCGGGCTTGCCGTCACCAATCTTGTGAACGGTAGCATAGGTCATGTCTGCATCATCCTTCAGCTCAGAGAACTTCGAAGCAGGAGCCTTGCAGATGGGACATTGTTCAGGTGCAGCATCGCCTTCGTAGATATATCCACAAACGGCGCAAATGAATTTCTTCTTCATAATTGATTAATGGTTATTGGTTATTGATTATAGGTTATTGAAGGTTTTTGTCATTACTTTCAGGTACAAATATAGACATTTTCTGCATACGATGAATGTTTTTCCTCGATTATTTATTATCCTTTAACTATTTTTTTGTAACTTTGCAGCGTTGAATCAAGTTCTTTCCTTTAGGAGAGGATTTGGGAGAGGCTTTATTTGCGATAGTAGCTCAGTTGGTAGAGCTTCGGCTTCCCAAGCCGAAGGTCGCGGGTTCGAGCCCCGTCTATCGCTCTATTATTAATCTTAACCTTAACGCTAACCCTAACTTGACTCTCGTCTCTCGACTCATGGCAAGAGTTAACGTCAACGTTGTAGTCGTTTTCGTTTTCCTCGTT
>Ga0256407_10005046_pt1 | contig 21519 bp, 18 predicted proteins | sample RumenRJG_04DNA_FD_193489 | JGI IMG/M metagenome (GOLD analysis project Ga0256407, IMG submission 193489) | Bovine rumen microbial communities from Lethbridge, Alberta, Canada - RJG_04 | ecosystem: Host-associated > Mammals > Digestive system > Stomach > Rumen | place: Canada: Alberta... | reverse complement strand
GGAGCCCTATAAAATAATAAAGGGCAAACTACTACCCATTCTTTTCTCGTAGCCACTCGCCCGGCGTCATGCCAGTGATGGCCTTGAATATTCTGAAGAAGGTGGTTTCGTTGCTGAAGCCCGACTCTACGCATACGGCGGCAAGCTTCATGTCGGGGTCGGTGGTGAGCAGACGCTGTGCGTGGGCTATGCGGTAGCCGTTGACGTACTGAGTGAACGGGATGCCTTTGTGCTGCTTTATGCTCTCGCTCACATAGCGGCTGTTGGTGCCCAGCAGCGAGGCTATGTCCGACAGCTTGCAGTCGCTGTTGAGGTATATCCGCTTCTCATTCATCAGATAGTCTATCTTCTGCATCAGCTCGTAGGTAGCCGTGGCAGACGTACCGGATGGCTTGTCGCCTTTCTCTGCCTCCTTGCGCTGGGCAAGAGCTTTCTTTTTGTGGTTACACATTATTATATATATAGCAGCGGCAATGGCAACGACAGCTAACAGCACGGCAAGGATTATCCAAACGGGCAGGCATGTGATCTCCGAAAACTCCTTGCTGTCGCCCACGGGCAGCAAGACCACGGTGGAGTAGGGGCTGAAGTTGCTATCCTTGATGCCGCCGGTAATCATCAGGTTGCCCTTAGGTGTGATCACAGGAATACTGAAGCCGATGTCGGCGAGGGGCTCGGTGTAGTAGAGCGTGATGGGTAGTGGCTGCCCCCGCTTGGCTTTGGGCTGTGTCAGCGGGCTGTAGTCTATAGCCACTACATACAGTCGGCGATGTTCGTCTGCGCCGGTGAGGTAGGCTTTCTGGGCCTGGCGGTCTGCTATCACGGTGGCGTAATAGTCTATCTTGCCCCAGCGGGTTGACGAAGGAATGGGGTGTTTTGTGGGCAGAAGGCTTATGTTAGTTCCCTCGGTGAGTGCTATGCGCGTTTCGCCACGTCGGTTGTGCAGAGCCATCAGATAGCGGTAGTCGCCCGCTTCCTCGTTGCCTATGAAGCTCTCCTGTGTGCGGTGCTCATTCTGGCCGCTCGTGGGCTTCCATTCTGTCAGCAGGGCAGGCACGAACGGGTCGCCGCGCAGCTGGTCAACGACGATGGTGTCGGGCTGGTTGCCGCGGTTGTCGGTTGCCGAGAGCATCATCACGTTGTCCCGCGCCGTGCGGAAAAGGTAGGGATAGGCGCGAGACACGCTGACGGCCTTTTATGGTGGTTGTTCACCTTGCCGTCGTACATCTCTATGGAGTCGTCGTGATACCAGTTGCCGGTGATTATCACCTCCCCCTTGTCGAGCTCAATGGCCGACGCCCAGCAACGCTTCTGGTCCAGGCATCCCCACCCGGTGAACGTGTGCGAGGCTGGGTCGTAGAACTCCATAGCGAAGATTTGTCCTATGCCGAGGTGCTGCTCGTGGCCGCCGGCAATCATCACCTTGCCCGACCGCATAGGCAGCGACGTGGCCTGGTCGTGGCTGTAGACGGTGTTCAGCAAGTGCCATTTGCCGCCGTGCAGGTATTCGGCAGTGGCGGTAGGCACAAATCCCGACGTGTGGCCGCCCACCACAACCACATCGCCGCCTGCCACAAACGTCAGATGGCAGTTGCGCGGAACATTAAGGTCGGCCAGCCGCCTTACCTCAAGCCTCACCGTGGGGCAGGTGGAAGCCTTGACTGCTGGTTTCTGGGCAGCCCGACACGATGGCATTGATAGCCAAATGACTATCAGTAAGGCTGTTGTAGTGCGGCAAATGTTTTTTCTCATGTCGCTTTGTAGTGGATATGCTGTATTCTTGCAAGTGTATGGGCTTTGTTAGATGCTTACAAAGATACTTCTTTTTGCTGATATGAACAAATAATAATATCGGCGAGGGATGGCCAGTGCCTTTCCCTCACCGATGATGATATGGTATAAGCTTTAGTTTTAGTAGTCGAGGAACGGGTTGTTGTTCACTTTTGCGTTCCTGGCAGAGTTGTTGAGGCTGGAGTTCTTATTTTTCTTCTTTTCCTTGTCGATTATTTTCTTCTCGGATTGGGTGATGCTCTGGTCGTAGTAGCCCATGAAGTGAACGCCTCCGTTGAACGAGTACCATGCTTTCTTGCCGTCCTTACGGATGCAGAGGCGGATGTCGCTGTTCTTGTCGTTGATGATGAAGTGGTAGTTCTGGGCACGCGTGTTCAGTGTTGAACGGTCTATGTAGCTTTTGCCGGGACCGCCATACCATGATGTTGACTGAATGTCTTGCAGCCCCTGGGCTGCTGCACTGAGCGTTATGGCTACGAAAGCCACAAGCATAAATAATGTCTTTTTCATAATCTTGAAGTATTTAAAACGTTGTCAGTATGTTTCTATTTGCGGTTCTTCCTTTTCTTCCTTGGCTTGTCGTTAGAGTTGTTGTCGCGGTTGTTCCAGCCTGGGTTCTCCTTGTCGAGGATTTTCTTCTCCGAATTGGTTATCGACTCCTCATAGTAGCCCATGAAGTGGACACCGCCGTTGAATGAATACCATGCCTTCCTGCCGTCCTTGCGGATGCAGAGATGGATGTCGCTGTTGCTCTCGTTGATGATGAAGTGGTAGTTCTGCGCACGCTCGTCGAGCGTAGCACGGTCTACATAGCTCTTGCTGGGACCGCCATACCATGATGTTGACTGAATGTCTTGCAGCCCTTGGGCTGCTGCGCTGAGTGTTATGGCTACAAAAGCCGCGATGGTTAATAGAATTCTTTTCATGGCAGTTGTTGTTTTATATGATTAATAATAGTGTAATAATGCTAATGCTTTGATATAATGTTATTTGAGAAGCTTTATCCGCTTCGGCATAATAGCTCTTACCCATTTACATTCACCGTAAGATGTACTTATGGTAAAGGTTCCGTTAGCCGAAACCGTTTTCCACATGTAGCCATTTGCCGATCCTGAGTCTTCGCTATAGTCAAACTTATTGTCACTGGCATCGTATGCACCGAAGTCAACCCAGATTTTCAAAGTGGTGTTGGTATTGTTTTTTACGGTTATACTCATGTTCGCATTGGTGGTGGCGGTTATGGTACCTATCTTGCGACCATTTGCTGTTACTGTAGCTACGTTATAACCAGCCGAGCCCCATGACACTTGTGAGTACTCGCGTTGTTGTGATGAAACTCGTGTTTGTGCGTTTGTTCCGATAGATAATGACAACAGAGCAATGAGCGTGAATAGAATCTTTTTCATGGTTGTGTGATTGTTTTTAGGTTTGATATTAGGACCCCTAAAAGAGTTTTTGAGAAGTAAACAGCCTTATGGTTTATAGATGCTCAAAGATTCTTGTGATTTTAAAATGAGAGGAGTCAAGGTCCTTTAGCAGATATTCTCCCTTACTGTTTTTGAGCATATAGATTTCCCAAGGATCCATCAGCTCCGACTTTGTGTCGTCAGGCTTAGACAGATTGCCGTTCACTTTATATTGTCCAATTCTATATGTCCAGTAGAAAGTCACATCCAGTCTATAATCGGACATGTTGGCTACCCATACATTGCCGTGTTTGTCTTTTCCCATATAGACATTTCCTTTTACCGGCGTCCTGTTTCTGATAAGAGAAGCTTTGTATCCGTCGATGTAAACAGTCGTACTGCCGTTGCTTAGCTTTTCAGATTTTACTACCTGCCACCAGTCGTTCATCCTTACTGCTCTTTCAATAAGCGATTGGGCAGAAACGGCAGCAGCAAAACCCGTAACCGCAATCAGAGTTAAGATAAGTTTTTTCATAGTTGTATTGTTTTTAAATTAATAACATGTTGTTTTTTGCCAATATTGTGCTTGTTGTTGTCTATGTCAATGTCCTTTTATATATGTTATTCCAAGAATTGTGGCTTCGTTGGGAACAAGATTGCCTTTTGGGTCTTTCAGTCGGCTAATCTCCCAAGGGTCAACTATTCCTGCTGTACATAATATTCCCCTTCCGACTTCAGTCCACTCAACCCGTAGCTCAATACGGTAGTCTGACATGTTTCCAAGCCAGATATTTCCATGCTTGTCCTTGCCTAAAGCAACCATACCCTCAACCTTCTTGCCGTTTATCTGCAATCCTCTATACAGACCGTCGATATATATACTGTGGTGAGTGTTGCTTATCTTGATGTTGTTCTTATGTGTGTCTCCGTATGTGGCGTATAGTCCTCGTTGTGCGTTGATAGTCTGCGGCACTGTTGCCAATGCTGCAATCGCTATAAATACTAACAATAATCGTTTCATGGTTTTGTGATTGATTTTAGGTTGTTGATTGTGTCTTGTTTGTTGTACGATGAGAGGTATGCGGCAGCTACTTGTTCTTTGTGTACTGCTTCCATCCCTCGTAGGTCGTTATGAGATAGAAGGGCTCGTTCTTGCCGGGGTTCACCTTTTTAATTATTATAGAGAAGTCGCCGGCCTTAACTGCGGCATCTATGGTTTGCTTGTTGGCAAGGAAGAAGGGCATCCGTAGCTCATGGATGAGCAAGCCTGTCAGCTCGCTCGGACGGTTGCTTATCATCGGCGTGTTGCCCTTGCCCTGCGGGCCGTAGGTCTTCTTTTCCAGCACCGCTGCCCATTCGTTCCATGTCACGGGCGACGGTGTGTAGTAGTACTGGTACTTCGGCTGCGCATTGCCCTTGTTGGCTATGGGCAGCGGGCGCATACGGTTGATAAGGTAGCGCACCATCTGCTGTCGTTCCTGTGCAGTGATGTCGCGTGCTGTCTGCGCCTGTATCGTGGCGGTTGCCGACAGCAGGGCTATGAATAGTGCTAACAGTTTCTTCATGTCTGTGGCTGTCTTTGATGATTATTTGTCGTGGCCTATGCCTGCGCACTTCCTCATGCGGGCATATTCCAGATATATGCTTTTGCCGCGAAATCCTTTCCACATATCGTAGTAGCCTGTCTGGTTTGCACCGGCGCTAACCCTTGCGTTGCCGTGAGTGGTGCCGTCGTTCCATGAAACCTTAACCATGATGGGCTGGTTGCAGTTGTTCTGCAGCACCATCTGGCAGCGGTCGGCATCGAAATAGACGGTGAACGAGCCGATGGATGCTTCGGGACCGAAGGTATCGGGGGCGGTGGCTACTCTTTTGTAGACAGGCATCGTAATCTTATCAGAGCTTCCCTGGGCAAATGTCACCTTCCCCTTGGTGAGCTTTGACGCATCGGCTGAGTACATGACGGTGCGGTTGTTGTTCATTACTGAGCCGCCGTTTCCCTGTTGTGCATTTATCGCTGTTGCCAGCAGCGCAGCTGCAAATAGTAATAATAGCTTTTTCATGTCGTTATAGTTTTGGTTTTTAGTTGTATCTCAATCGCAAAGTTAGTGGTCTGTGCAGTTTGATGGCTGATATATATGCGGAAACGACTTACATATCGTAAATATGTAAGTCGTTTCATGGTCTTGGGGTATGGGGTTGCTACAGGTGTTTGGCAGATGGACAGTGCTCGCAGAGGAAGCGGTAGACGAAGTCGAAGTCCTCGTTGCATACGTAGACGCGGTTCTTCTCCAGCGTTTCGTTCACTTTTATCAAGTTGTTGCCCCTCACTGCTATCACTTTCTTCACGTCGGCATAGCGCGTAATCATGCTTGTACGCGAGTTGGCAATCATTCCTCTGCCCACGGCACCGAGATTGCCGGTCAGCAGTCCGGCCACGATAGTGGCGTTGCCTATAATCTGCGCCTTCTTCATCTGCTTTGGCAGCTGCTGGTGGACCACCTCGTTGTGGTCCATCGTCATCACCACTATGTATTTTCCGCCCACGATGGCTGCATAGAGGTAGTAGCCCGCAAAGCTCAGCACGAACAGTATGGCAGCCGTGAGTCCCAGCCCGGCTGTCAGCCCGGCCAGGCTGTCGAGGTCGAAGTCGCCGGCAATGAGCAAGATGAAGCCTATCAGCCCCATGACAATCAGCATGGTGATGCCGAGCACCTTCCATACATCGAACAGTATGGAGTAGTTTGTCAGCATATTCACTTCGTAAATCCAGCGGTACTTCCCGTCGGGAAAGAGCACCACCCTTTCGCCTAAGTCTTTCTGTATCCTCATAGCTGCTCGTTGGTTTTGCGCCATTCGTTGGGAGTCATTCCCGTCATGGCCTTGAATGTTCTGAAGAAGCTCGTCTCGTTTGAGAAGCCAGCCTCGATGCAGAGTGTCGACAGCTTGGCATCGGGGTTAGAGCGTATCAGTCTCTTGGCATATTCCACTCGGTAGGAATTGATGAACTGCGAGAATGAGCACTTCTTCTGTGTGTTTATGCTTTCCGAGATATAGGTGCTGTTGGTGTGGAGAATTGCGGCCACGTCCGACATCTTCAGCTCGCTGTTCAGATAGAGCTTCTCGCTTTCCACCACTTTGCGTATGCGCTCCATCAGTTCCCTGCTGTTCTGCTGCTTGCTGCTCAGTGGCTGTTGCTCTTTCGGGTCGTCGTCGGCTGTCGTGTCTTGTGTCTTGTCGGCTTCGTCGGCAGGCTTTCTCCTCACAATGAAGATGCTGGCGCACGCGCCAATGAGCAGAACGACGAGCACGGCTATCGGCAGGTAGCCGCTGCCGAGCAGTCCGGCCTGTGTGGTGCGCCCCACGCGAAGCCGCCATACGGTTTTCAGCGGGTCGAAGTTGTCGTGCTCGTGGTTTATTCCGCCAGTCACTATGAGGTTTCCTCCCTCGTCGATTACGGGTATGCCGCTGCCGAAATCTGGCAGCTCGTCGGTGTAGCAGAGCGTTATCGGCGACGGAGTCCTGGTGTATTCTATCGTCAGCACTAAGGCTCTCTGGCCTCCCCAGCCTATCATGTAGGCGGTCTTGGCCTTGCGGTCGACCACCAAGGGGAAGTGCCACTCTATCGCGTCGCCCTTGAACGACATAGGTACTGGGGCCGTGGTGGGCAGCAGACTGAATGTGGTGTCGCGCACAACGGCTATCGCTGCCTGCCCCTGCTCGTTGAATACGTGCATGAGATAGCTGTAGTCGCCCGCTTTCTCGTCGCCAATGAAGCTGTCCTCGCAGCGGAAGGGGCGCTCGAAGGGGTAGGGTGCCCACTGCTTCAGCAACTCGGGATATAGCGGGCCGCCTTTTATCCGGTCAACGATGATGGTGTCGTAGGGCACGAAGCGGTCGCTGTTGGAGGCTATTATCATGGCGTTGTCGGGAGCTGTGCGGAAGATGTAGGGGCAGCATCGCGATTGCGAAGCGTTCTTCAGGAAAGCAAAATACTTCTTTCCGTCGAATGTCTCTGTCGCGTCTTTGTTGTAGTGGTTGCCGCTTATTACCACCCTGCCGTCCTCAAGCTCCACGCCCTGCGCCAGCGAACGCTTCAGGTCTAAGCAGCCGAAGCCCGTGAACGAGTGGGTCTTGGGGTTGTAACGCTCTGCCATGAAGGTCTGTCCGATGCCCAACGGCTGGTCGTGGCCGCCTGCAACGAGCACCATTCCCGACTTGCAGATGGCAGAGAAGCCGTTGTCGTGCGTGTATACCATATTCACCGTGTGCCATCTGCCGCCGTTGAGGTACTCGGCAGTAGGCGTAGGCACGAAGCCCTCGGTATGTCCACCCATGACGGTAAGCTCGCCGTTGAGCATGAAAGTGCAGTGGCTCGCCCTCGCAGTGTGCATATCGGGCAGCCGTTCGGCAACAATTTTTATTGTAGGACATCTGCTCCCGGCACTGGTGTCGGCCTTTCGCCCTGCGTAAAGACCGATTGTCAGTCCGAGCAACAACAGTGCAACGGTTGTTCTTATAGTGGTATCTCTGTCCATGAGTACTGCAAATGTAATCAATTATGCAGTTTCATGCGCTGAAATAAAATAAAAAGCGACTGCCAAATATTTAATTTAGCAGTCGCTGATGTGGTGTCGGTGTTCGTCAGAAAGCCGACGGTTTGAGCCTTAAACCTGCGGTTTCATCGATACCAAACATGATGTTCATGTTCTGGACGGCCTGTCCTACGGCTCCCTTGAGCAGGTTGTCAATGCATGATATGACTACGAGCTGGTTGCCTACCTTGTCGAGATGGAGCAGACACTTGTTGGTGTTGACCACCTGTTTGAGGTCGAGGTCGTGGTCGGTCATCACGTGTGTGAAGGCTGCACCTTCGTAGAAGTCCTGATAACCCTTGGTAATCTCGTCGAGGCTGCGCTCGGTTTCAACCACTGCTGTGACGAAAATACCACGCGCAAAGGGGCCTCTGTAGGGAATGAAATTGAGGTTTACCTGCTTGTTATCTCCGGTTTCATCGATAGGCGAGCCTATCATGGGCGCATCTGCACACCTCACTTCGTTGAGGCTTTGGCACACTTCGTGCAGGTGTTGGTGGGTAAGCAGCTTGTAAGTGCTCAGGTTGTCGTTGCGCCAAGAGAAGTGTCCGGAGAACGTTGGCTTCTGTCCGGCACCCGTAGAGCCTGTTATTCCGTTGATGCTTACATTGTCCTTGATGATCCCCATGCTTGCCGCAGGCAGCAGAGCCAGCTGTATCGCCGTGGCGAAGCAGCCCGGATTTGCCAGGTGCTGAGCTTTGGCAATGCTCTTCCTGTGTATCTCCGGCAGGCCGTAGACGTAGTCGTGGTCGCCCTTGATGCGGAAGTCCTGTGCCAAGTCAATGATCTTGACGTTTGCGGGGATGCTGTGCTCCTTCAGGAACTGCTCGCTCTTGCCGTGGCCGAAGCAGAAGAACACCACGTCGACCTTGTCGAACGGCATCTCTGCTGTGAATCTCATGTCTGTTTCGGCGTAGAGTCCTTCGTGAACGTCGGACAGCAGGTTGCCTGCATTGCTCTCGCTGTTGGCAAATACGATGTCTGCCTGTGGGTGGTTGAGCAGCAGCCTTATCAGTTCGCCGCCTGTGTAGCCGGCAGCTCCAAGGATTCCGACGCGAAGCCCCCCTCGTTCCCCCCGTAGGGGGGATGAATTGTCCTTGCTATTATTTCTCATTTATAAGTTGTTTTATTTGTTTTATAATCTTTTCGAGATTAGCAATTACTTCTTCGTTGCTAAATCTTATGACTTTATAGCCTTTGTTTTCTAACCATTCTGTTCGCTCTGCGTCGCTGTCTTGTTGACTGGGAAGTTGGTGGTACCCACCGTCTAACTCTATAATTATTTTGAGAGACAAACAGGCAAAGTCAGCTATGTACGGTCCGATAATGTGTTGTCTTCTAAATTTTACCCCCAGGCTTTGTCCCCTGAGAAATTGCCACATGATACTCTCTGCCTGAGTCGGATGCTTTCTGTTCTCTATTGAAAACTCTTTTAGGAGTCCGTAAAGAAATGTGTCAGCAGTTTTGAACTCGGCATTATCGTTTGCTCTTCCCCCCTTGGGGGGATTGTGGGGGGCTTTCATTGGGTGATGGCCGGGTGATGGGCTTCTCCTCTATCTCTTTTCGTCCTTGTGCATACCGTAGTAGACCCTCAGTGCGGTGCTCGACACCTTGATGAAGCCCTTGGCTTCGTCGGCAGTCCAACCGTTCTGAGTTTCGCCATATTCGCCGAGCTTCGACTTCGTGAGGTCGTCGGGCGAGTCAATGCCCACAGTCTCGAAGCTGTAAGGACGCAGCTTCAGTATGGCTGTGCCGTTGACGTTGCGCTGCGACGAGGTGAGCATGGCCTCGATGTCGGGCATCACCGGCTCCAGGTACTGGCTCTCGTGGAGGAACATTCCGTACCAGTTGGCCACTTGGTCCTTCCAGTACTGTTGCCACTTCGACAGCGTGGACTTCTCGAGCAGCCTGTGAGCCTCGATGATGAGCTTCGGAGCGGCAGCCTCGAAGCCCACGCGGCCCTTGATGCCGATGATAGTGTCGCCCACGTTGCAGTCGCGGCCTATGGCGTAGGATGCGCCTATCTGCTCAATCTTCTGAATTGCAGCCACTTTGTCGGTGAACTCTTCGCCGTTGACGGCCTTTATCTCTCCGTGCTCGAAGGTTATCTTGAGCGTTGCCTCGGGCTCTTTGGCAGTGACGTGCTTCAGATAAGCTTCCTCGGGCAGTCCCTGTGTCGGGTCGAGAAGCTCTCCGCCGCAGATGCTGGTTCCCCAGATGCCCACGTTGTAGGAGTATTTCAGCTTGGTGAAGTCGGCAAAGTAGCCGTTCTGGTTCAGATAGTCGACCTCTTCCTTGCGTGTGAGCTTCTCGTCGCGCGTGAGAGTGATGATTTCCACTCCCGGAGCCATGACGAGGAAGGTCATGTCGAAGCGTATCTGGTCGTTGCCCGCTCCCGTAGAGCCGTGGGCTATGGCATCGGCACCAATCTCGTTGGCATATCGTGCTATGGCGATGGCCTGGAAGATGCGCTCCGAGCTTACGCTGATGGGGTAGCAGTTGTTGCGCAGCACGTTGCCGAATATCATGTAGCGCAGCGACTTCTCGTAGTATTCGTGGGTGACGTCGAGCGTTACGTATTGTTTAGCGCCCAGCTTGTAGGCGTTTTCTTCGTTTGTCTTGAGCTGTTCGGGGCTGAAGCCTCCGGTATTTGCACACGCGGCATACACCTCGTATCCTTCTTTTGCCAGGCGCATCACGGTGTAGGATGTGTCGAGGCCGCCTGAAAAGGCTACTACTACTTTCTTCATATCTGTTTTATTGATTGTTGATTGGTGATCGTTGATTGGTGTTTTTATGCTTTCACGGGCTTTCCGTCAAGCTCGTTGAGGCGGTTGACGACCTCCTGCGGCAGCTTTACGGGCAGGTGTTCCTCGGGGTCGTAGAGCATGGCGGTGCAGATGCAGTATTTGCGTCCGGTGCGATGGAGCACGTCAACGTTGACGCATCCCTCGCATCCACGCCAGAACGCCTCGTCGTCGGTGAGGTCGGCAAAGGTGACGGGCTTGTAGCCCAGCCGTGTGTTCATGGTCATCACGGCGGCACCGCTTGTGAGCGAGAATATCTTGGCATTGGGCCAGCGCACGCGTGCCAGAGTGAAGGTGAGGTCTTTGATGCGTTTTGCCAGTCCCAGTCCGCGGTAGTCGGGGTGTACTATCAGTCCCGACGTGGTGACATAGTGCTTGTTGCCCCATGTCTCAATGTAGCTGAAGCCGGCAAAGCGGTCGCCGTCGAGGGCTATGACGGCCTTGGCTTCTTTCATCTTTGTAGCCAGATATTCGTGGGTACGCTTTGCGATACCCGTTCCGCGCACCTTGGCAGCCTCTTCGATGGTTGTCAGGATGGTGTCTACATACTTCTCGTGAGTGGCATCGGCCACTACTACATCAATCTGTTTGTCCATTATCTTATTGTCTTTATTTCTCTTCGTTCTTTATATCGGGGATAACCATGCTCAGTTCTTCGATGAACGCCTCTCGCAGGGTGCCTTCGCGGAGGGCTATGAAGAGGGTGTCGTCGCCGGCTATGGTGCCGAGTATCTGCGGAATGTCGCTCGAGTCGATGTTGTAGGCTATGCTGCTGGCGTAGCCGGGGCGCGTCTTGACGACAGCCATGTTGCCCGAGAAGTTTATCGACAGATAACCAGAGGTCATCAGCATCTCGCGGGCCGAGCGTGGCGAGGTCACGCGCTTATACATTGTTTCGTTGGGCAGCACATATACATACTTGCCGTTCATGCTGGCAGCCTTGGCCACTTTCAGTTGCTTGAGGTCGCGGCTCAGCGTGGCTTGCGTCAGTTTGTAGCCCTCCTTTTCCAGTGCCTGCAATACCTCTTCCTGAGAGCACAGCTCCTGGCTCGAGATAAGCATCTTCAGGGCTTCCATTCTACTGTTTTTTACCTTCATCTCTTGAATAGTTATGCGTTTTGGGACTGCAAAATTACGTATTGTTATGCAATCAGGCAAATTTTTATGCATAAAAATAGCCCTCTTGCACTGAAAAAACATAACAGGCAGAGAGGGACAAAGGGCAGGGGGCGAGGTGAAGGGTGTGGGCTGATTTTACTCCAAGGGCTCCGTAATCTTTCTCCAACAGCCCCGGAGCTTTGTTACAAGGCAGTTGGAGCATTGCTACAGAGGCTCTGGAGCATTGTTACAGCTATGCTGGAGAAAAGTTACGGCGGCAGTGCGGCGTTTCCGGATGGCTGCCGTGAGCAATAGAAGGGGTGTCAGGTTCGGCTACATGCCTATTTCCTTGACCATGCGCTCGAAGTTTTCGCGCTCGCCGGCAGCTTTGTTCTTGATGCGTGCGCGGTAGGCGTAGATGCTGTTGGGCGAGTAGCGCAGGAAGTCGGCTATCTTGCTGCTCTCGTCGATGCCCAGTCGAATGAGTGCGAAGATGCGCAGGTCGGTGTTGAGGCGGCCCGCCGAGGGTGGGGTGATGCGCTCTTCGGGCTTGAGCAGGGCATTGAAGTCGTCGATGAACGTTGGGAAGAGGTTGAGGAACACGCTGTCGAAGTTGTCGAACAGCTCCTTCAGTTCGTCTTCCTTCAGCTGTTCGGAGCCTGTCATGCGCAGCAGGTCGGCGTGCTGGCCGGCTTTCAGCTTGCGGTTGACGCGCTTGCGGTAGTTGTCGAGCTTGTCGATGTATTCGGAACAGATGTTGAGGAACTTGCCAATGTACTCGTCTTTCACGCGGTTTGAGTCGTTGAGTCGCATCATGGTCTGGCTCAGCTGCTCGTTGGTCTGCTGCAACAGCGTGTTCGATTGTGAGAGCTTGTGGTTTGTCTCTTGCAGTTGCGAGTTCAGCGAGGCCAGCTCAGCGTTGGCTTTCCTTAGCTCGTGCTGTGCCGTTGCCAGTTGGCGGCGCTTTCGTGCCACATATATATATAGTGCGAGGAGCACCACCGAGAGCAGGCTCACCACCGCCACCAGCATCCATAGCAGCCTGTTGGTCTTGCTGAGCTGGCTCTTGTATCGGTCGTTTATGGTGGTCAGGATGGGCGAGATCTGCCAGCTGCGCAGGTGGGCGTTGTACTGTGAGGCGCATTTCCACGAGTAGTCGATGTAGCGATAGGCTCGCTCGTTGTCGCCTTCCTGGCTGAGCAGCCCTGCCAGCATCCATAGCGAAGCCTGGTTCATAATGCTGCATCTGAGGTCGCTGAGTGCCGAGATGGCAAGCCAGCGCTTCTGCATCGTTTCGTTGCCCATTTCCTTATACACTTCGGAGGTCACGAAGGCCATCTCGGCATATTCAGGCGTGTCGGGCTTGAGCTGCGACTTCCAGTGGGCACAGTGGTCCAGCGCCTCGTTGTAGTTGCGCTCGCCCAGACAGAGGTAGATGCTCTGCTGCAACCATACGGGCGTGTCCTTGTCGACGTTGTTCATCAGCGAGTCGCGGTAGCTGTCGGCCTTTCCCCAGTAGGCTTTCACCAGTTCGGGGTCGGTGCCATACATTGCCAGCTCGCCGTAGAGGTGGCGGTAGTTGGAGAAGTATCTGGTCTTCTGCTGGCGCGAGAGGGTGGCAGGAGCGATGCTTTCGAGGTATTTGCGTGCTTCTTCGTAGTTTCCGCCGTTGGCATATTGGCGCGCCAGCAGCAGGCGGCTCTCGGCGATGAGGCTGTCCTGGGCTGTGACGTTGGCCATGTCGACGCAGATACGGGCATATTTCAGTGCCGAGTCGTTCACGTTTTTCTTGTATTCATCAAACAGTCGGTAGGCCCTTGAGTAGCGTTGCAGTGGTGTCTTGGCCTTCAGGTAGTGCCGGTAGCTCTCTTCGATACGTGCTTTTTTCTGCTGTTGGAACTCGTCAGCACTGGCAAGGGTCTTGTCGAGCAAGGCATATAGCTCGTCTAACGGCATTTCGAGCAGCTGTTCGTGGTCGGCAGCCCGCAACGAAAGGGATGAGAAGAGAGCGAAAATCAATAAAAGGCAGTAGGATAGCAGAGGTTTCATTAGTTGGATAGTTTGTTTTCTGTTTGCAAAAGTAAAAATATTTTTAATTGTTTAACCATCTTCCGCCGTGTTTTATGATAAGTTAACCATCGTGCCGACTGAGCGCTGAAAACGGCAGACGGTGCTGGAACGATTGCCGGAAAAAAGCCGGGAAACATGGATTTTGCGGCCTCGAGGCAGATTATTGCAGAGCAAACAGTCCATATTTTTTTTGAATTTAATTTTTGTTAATGGGCTGATTATCAACCATGTTGCTGTTTTGTGTGGCCTGATTTGTCTATATTGCCCCCTTTACGAAATAGGTGCGGAGCCGTTATTTTGCGATATTTGCAATTAAATAAAGACACCCGACACTTGCCCAAGGCTATTGCCACTGCATATATAATATAATAATGTATAACAAAACAAATTCTAAAACCTAAGTTTATGAACAAAAGAAAGAAATGGTTTCCAAGCCATCGTTTCTCGCTTCTGATGCTGACGATGCTTCTCAGCTTGTCGGCAATGGCACAGAAAGTGACCGTCAGCGGCGAGGTAACAGATGCTCAGAACGAACCCATCATCGGTGCAACGGTGATGGAGGTGGGTACCACCAACGGTGTGGCTACCGACATTGACGGGCGTTTCACTCTCGAAGTGGCCAAAGGCGCGCGTCTGAAATTCTCTTACGTGGGCTTCGATGCCCAGGAACTCAAGGCTGCGCAGGGCATGAAGGTAGTGCTCAAGGAAGATGCCAGCCAGCTCAACGACGTTGTGGTTATCGGTTACGGCTCGGTAAAGCGTAAGGATGTGACCACTGCCGTGTCTTCAGTGTCGACCGAAGACCTTGAGAGCCGCCCCATTGTGAGCGCAGCTCAGGGTATGCAGGGCAAGGCAGCCGGTCTGCACATATCGCAGGCCAACGGTCAGCCGGGTTCGGCACCGACCGTTCGCGTGCGTGGTACAACCTCGCTCAATGGTTCCAACAACCCGCTCTACGTTGTTGACGGTGTGCCTTTCGAGGATATCGACTTCCTTGCAGCCGACGACATTGCCGACATCCAAATACTCAAGGATGCCTCTTCGGCAGCCATCTATGGTAGCCGCGCTGCAAACGGTGTGATCATCATCACTACCAAGCAGGGCAAGACCGGCGTGGCAAAGGTGAGCCTCAATGCCCACTACTCGTTCTCGCGCGTGAACAACACTCCCAAGGTGCTCAACGCATGGGAGTATAAGCAGCTGCAAGACGAGATTGGACTCGTGAAGCTGCCCGAAGGACTCACCGACCAGACCGACTGGATGAACGAAACGTTCCGCACGGGAGCCGTGCAGAACTACCAGCTGCAAGTGACCAACGGAACAGACAAGCTCCGCTACATGATTTCCGGCGGCTTCACCAAAGAGACCGGTGTGCTCCGCGAGACCGATTTCCGCCGCTACAACATCCGCGCATCGGTGGAGAACGACCTCAAGAAGTGGCTGAGGCTCAACGCTTCGATAACCTACTCTGACTACACCTACCGCGGAAGCATCATCTCGGGTACAGGTGCCAACCGTGGCGGCGTGCTCATGTCTATCATCAACACTCCCACCTACGCTCCTATATGGGATGCCAACAACCCCGGACAGTACTACAACAACTTCTACGGTGTCAACGTGACCAGCCCGCTTGAGAATCTGGCGCGCACTAAGGACAACCGCTCCAACTACAACAAGCTCATCGCTACCGGCAAGGCCACTTTCACCTTCTTGCCAGGCTTTACGTTCTCTACCAGCTTGTCTATGGAGCGCACCCACGGCACCACTATGAACTTCCTTGACCCACACGAGACGGGCGACGGACGCAACAACTACGGCACCGGTTACGACGGTCGAAGCGTGCGAACCACGTTCACCTTCGACAACGTGCTCAACTACAAGCACACCTGGGGCAAACATTCGCTCGATGCTATGCTTGGTTCTTCAGGCACAAAAGACACGAGCAGCAACAACTGGATCAACGGTTCAAACTATGCTGATGCCGACATCAAGACTCTCAACGGAGCCAACAAGATTTCGTGGACAGGCACCGGCTCGTGGGAAGGCCACTGGGCTATGCAGTCTTACTTCGCACGACTGAGCTATAACTTCCGCGACACCTATCTTTTCACAGCCAACCTGCGTGCCGACGGTACGTCGAAGCTCGCTCCCGGCCACAGATGGGGCTACTTCCCCTCGTTCTCTGCAGCATGGCGTATCAGCAGTGAGCCGTTCATGCGCAACGTTACGTGGATCAACGACCTCAAGCTGCGTGGTGGCTGGGGACAGACCGGTAATCAGAGCGGACTGGGCAACAACAGCTATCTGGCCTCGTATAACATTAACCGCATCCAGTGGTTCGGCGAAGGAAATGATGCCAATGCCACACCAACAGTCAGCCAGTCGTCGCTTTCCAATCCTGAGCTGACATGGGAGACAACTACGCAGACCGATATTGGTATCGATTTCACACTTCTGCGCAATCGTCTTACCATTTATGCCGACTACTACTACAAGCGCACAAAGGATATGCTGATGTGGATTACACTGCCTACGGGTTCGGCTCCAGCCAACTCACTGCCCTATAATGGTGGCGAAATAGTGAACAAGGGCTTTGAGTTCACCATCAGTTCCAAGAACTTTGTGGGCAAGGACTTCAAGTGGAACACCGATTTCAACATGTCGTTCAACCGCAACGAGCTGAAGAGCCTCAAGCTAACGCAGATTTATTACTCAGCCCGCACTACCGACTTCGTCGGCGAGTCGGTTGTCCGCAATACTCCTGGTCGTCCCCTCGGCTCGTTCTGGGGCTACATAAGCGACGGTGTGAACCCCGAAACAGGTGAGCTTAACTACCGCGACATCAACGGCGATGGCGTTATCTCAGCCTCCGACCGCACATACATCGGCGACCCGAACCCCGACTTTACGTTCGGTCTCACCAATACATTCTCTTATAAAGGCATCAACCTGAGCTTCCTTATCCAGGGTTCGGTTGGCAACGACGTCTACAATGTAGGCCGCATGGAGTCGGAAGGAATGTACGACGGCAAGAACCAGACCACCCGCGTGCTGGGACGCTGGCGCGTTCCAGGTCAGATTACCGACATTCCGAAGGCTGGTTTCGAGATGCACAACTCCACTTACTTCCTCGAGGACGGCTCTTACGTAAGGCTCAAGGACATCTCTCTCTCTTACGATGTGCCAGTAGGAGTACTCAGGAAGCTGCATATAACGAAGTTGCAGCCTTACATCTCGGCCACCAACCTGCTCACTTTGACCAAGTACAAGGGCATGGATCCCGAGGTAAACCAGAGCGGCAACAGCGGTTCAGTGCAGGGACTCGACTGGGGAACCTATCCTCTCTGCAAGTCAATATCGCTCGGTCTGAAGGTTGAATTCTAACAATAAATAAACGAAATACCTATGAAAGCAAACAAATCAATATATGCAATAATCTTTGCAGCCATGCTGACGGGATGCTCTTTGGAGCAAGACCCAATCTCGGACCGTACCGAGCTCACTGAGGGAAAGCTCAGCGATGACGTGTCGGCTGTGCTCAAAGACAAGCAGGCGGCGCTCGATCAGCGCAAGAACCTGTACGAACTGCTCCGAAACCGGCAGGAACACTGGTCGCTTGATATGCTTCTTATCGGCGATGCACACTCCGACAATGCATACGCAGGTACCACTGGAGCCGAGGTTGTGCCCTTCGAGACCAACTCACTCGATGTCAGCAATCCTGACTTGGAACGCGACTGGGACCGTTATCTGGAAGATATAGCAAAAGCCAATGTGCTTATCAATGGCCTCGACGACCTCAAGGCGCAGGGCAAGGTGAGCGAAGCTGAGTGCCGCCAGTGGCAGGCTGAAGGACGTTTGTTCCGTGCATTGGTCATGTTCGACATGGCGCGCATCTGGGGTTCATTCCCGGTAATCACGTCGATAGCCAAGACAATCACTTCGGAGAACGTAGAAGAAGTTTATCCCACCTACTTCCCTCCGAAGAAAACCACTCAGGAGTGCTACGCTCAGATAATCAGCGACCTGGAATTTGCCGCTGCCAATGCACCCGACTTCAACGGAGCCGACCGCACAGTGCTCTCCAAGACCGTTGCCCTGGCTATGCTGGCCAAGGTTTACGCCGAGAAGCCGGTTCAAGATTATAATAAGGTGATTGAGTATGCCAATCTCGTCAAACTGACTCCAGGCTTGGAGCTCGAGCCCGACTACGCAACGCTGTGGGGATACGACGAGGAGAAGAAGGACTGCGTTAAGCGCAACACCTCTGAAGGCATCCTTGAGGTTCACTATACCACAGGTAACGGCAACTGGGAAACCTGGATGTATGGTCGCCAACTCGACGACTGGGACTTCTATTTCACGTGGGCAAAGTGGATTACTCCCTCTCGCGACCTTATCAGCGACTTCGAAAAAGAAGGCGACGAGGTGCGTTTCAACGAGAGCGTGGTCTACTACGAGTGTACCTGGAGCAACTATTATCCGGCTGCCCACTATCCTTTCATGTATAAGTGCCGCTCTTCTTACCAGAACCGCTACAAGCTGCGCCTTGCCGACATCATGCTTCTGCAGGCCGAAGCATACGCTTATCTCGGCAAGAACAGCGAGGCAGCGAGCCTCGTCAACGAGATACGCAACCGCGTAGGGCTTGATCCCGTCGATGCTTCGGGCGACATGATTGAGACCGTGCTCCACGAGCGCCGCCTTGAACTGGCCTTCGAGGGCCAGCGCTGGTTCGACCTCTGCCGCAACGGAAAGGTGGAGAAGTACATGAACGCAGTCTACGCCAAAGACTCTGGCCGTCTGCCACAGAAGCGTCTCTTCGATGCCAACTCCTATCTGCTGCCCGTTCCGCAGAAGGCACTCGACGAGAATGTTAACCTCGAACAAAATCCAGGATATTAAACCGTAGAAAACAATGAAAAGAACAATGTCAATAATAAGTTTAGCGACAACATTGCTGCTCACTGTGGCAGCGTGTTCGGATGTGACATCAATCGATGACACACCAAAACCGGCCACACCGGGCGAAGAGATAGACCCCACAGCTGAGGTGGCAACAGTGATAACGACCACAGCTACCGGCACTCAGGCATTGAGCTATGCCAAGAGCCAGATTGCAACAGGCACCAACATGGCTCCCACGACAATACTGCTCGACCCCTCGCAGCAGTATCAGGAGATGGACGGCTTCGGTTTTGCTATCACATACTCCACCTGCTACAACCTGCTGAAGATGCAGCCGGCTGACCGCGCTGCCTTCCTCAAGCAGACCTACAGTCCCACCGAGGGCTACGGAGTGTCGTATGTCAGAATGTCGCTCGGTTGCAACGACTTCTCGAGCACCGAATACACCCTGTGCGACGAGCCGGGACTCGACAATTTCAAGCTCCACAGCGACGAAACCGACTTTGTGCTGCCTATTCTCAAGGAAATCCTCGCCATCAACCCTGATGTGAAGATTATCGCAGCACCCTGGACGTGCCCCAAATGGATGAAAGTGAACAACCTCACCGACCTGGCACCCTACGATTCGTGGACTGACGGCCACCTCAACCCTGCTTACAGGGCCGATTATGCCAACTACTTCGTGAAGTTTGTCAAGGCTATGCAGGCCGAAGGCATCAATATCTACGCCGTAAGCCCCCAGAACGAGCCGCTCAACCATGCCAACTGTGCCTCGCTCTATATGCCGTGGCAGGAGGAAGCACCCTTCGTGGCCGAGCTGGCTAAGGCGTTCAAGGCCAATGGGCTGAAAACGAAGATCTATGTCTTCGACCACAACTACAACTACGACAATGTGGCCGACCAGAAAGACTATCCCGTGATGGTCTACAACGCACTGGGAAATGAGTTTGAAGGCTCAGAGCTTGTTGTGGGCGCAGCTTACCACGACTACGGCGGCTCCAACAGCGAGCTGTCACACATCCACCAGCTGGCTTCCGACAAGGAGCTGATCTTCACCGAAGGCTCCATCGGCGAGTGGAACGATGGTCGCAACCTCTCAAAGCGGCTCATCGAAGACATGAAGAACGTCACCCTCGGCACCGTCAACCAGTGGTGCAAGGCTGTTATGGTGTGGAACCTCATGCTCGACGTGAACAAAGGCCCCAACCTCGACGGCGGATGCCAGACCTGCTACGGCGCGGTTGACATCGCTCTCGACTACAAGACCATCACGCGCAACTCCCACTACTACGTCATCAGCCATATGTCGTCGGTAGTCAAGCCCGGTGCAGTAAGAATCGGAACGGCTCAGCGCAGCTACAGCAAGAACGGACTCACCTACTCGGCCTTCCGCAATGCCGACGGTTCCTACGCTCTCGTGGCACTCAACAGCGGTGATGCCGACATCGACGCTACCGTCAGCGACGGCACCCACCACTTCAAAGCACTCATTCCGGCACAGGCTGTAGTGTCGTGTTCATGGAAATAATAAAGCAAAGGAGACTAAACAATGAGAAAGAACATAATATTTGGCTTCGCTACGTTGCTGGCAGTGGCTCTCACTGCCTGTAGCAACGACGACTACAAGTATGAAGCTCCGTCGGGCAGCCCCGTGGTGACAGCTACGCAGCCTGCCGACGTGCTGATGGGCGACGAGCTCACCATCACTGCCAACTGTCAGGAAACGAGTGGCGTGGCTCTCTCCACGCTCAAGGCCGAGCTGTGCTTCAGCGGCGAGGTGGTCGACAGGAAGACCGTCAGGACTGCTTCGCCCGGCGACTACACCGTCACACTGAACGTGCCGTTCAAGCAATACGTGCCCAACGGACAGGCCACGGTGCGCTTCACCTTGCAGAACGTGACCACAAAGACCGCTGTCACCGAGGTGCCGGTCAACGTAGAGCGACCTCATTTCACCGACTTGCAGTTCGTTGATGCCGACGGCAAAACTTATCCCATGGCCGAAGGCGACGACTACAACTACTCCACCACCGTCAGCATAGCCAACAACGGCTTCAAGGGACATTTCCAGACGGCTGACGGAAAATGGCTCTTCGGCAGCAACGGTGCCGAGGTGGAGCTGGGAAAGGACGGCAACCTCGAGTTCCTGTCGGCCCAGACGGGCGACGTGACCGTCACCTTCAACACCTGCGACTACTCCTACGGTCCGCAGGAGAGCATCCCTGTGATACCGCTCACCTTCAGCGAGGCCGACAATGTAGTCACCAAGGAGCTCGTCAAGGGCCAGCCCTACTCGTTCGTAGGCATCAAGGACGGCTGGTACACCGATCCTGACTTCTTCATCGACAATGGCGACGGCTCCTACACGTTCAATGCCATCGACGGAACCTACACCATCAAGGCCGTCTACAACCAGAATGGCTTCCGCATCCACGCCGGAACAGCCGACAGCCCGCTGTCGTTGCAGCCCGACGGCACCGGAGCCGTATGGATTATCGGCGATGCTGTCTACGGCAAGCCCACCTTTGCCGAGGCCCAGGGCTGGTGGACCGACACCGACCACGCTCTCTGCATGGCTCCCGTAGCCGAGAAGGTCTACCAGGTGACGTTCACTATCGGCCAGCAGCTCAAGGGAGGCAACTCCACCAACTTCAAGTTCTTCGGTCAGGCAGGCTGGGGCATCGAGTTCAAGGATGCCGGCGACTACGTGCTCACCACCGACAACCCGTGGTTCATCGTCAATGCCGGCGACGGCAACATCCATCTTGGCGACGGAGTGCAGCTTGTCAACGGCGAGACCTACGTGCTCACCATCGACCTCACGGCTGGAGTGAAAGCCGGTGT
>Ga0256407_10005045_pt1 | contig 21525 bp, 14 predicted proteins | sample RumenRJG_04DNA_FD_193489 | JGI IMG/M metagenome (GOLD analysis project Ga0256407, IMG submission 193489) | Bovine rumen microbial communities from Lethbridge, Alberta, Canada - RJG_04 | ecosystem: Host-associated > Mammals > Digestive system > Stomach > Rumen | place: Canada: Alberta... | reverse complement strand
GGAAACACCATCTCCATGAACTGGAGAAGCAAGTCGTTTTCTCTTGTTGTCATATCATGTACCTTTATCTATTCAAAGGTACATACTTTTTAGTTATCCTAAACACAGGGTTTTCCCCCTGACCCGTTTTCCATTATGATGGGCTTCGTAATGAAATCATTCGCTCCCATCTGGTAGCCGCGTACTATATCTTCCGTAGAGTTGAGTGCGGACAAAATCACTACACGGATTCCGCTGGTTTCCGGATTCTCCCTGACACGGCGCAGCACCTCGAAGCCGTCTATCTCGGGCATCATAAGATCCAGAAGTATCAGGTCCGGCTTTTCCAGGCTTATTTCTTCCAATGCCTGCCGACCGCCGCTCGCTTTCCTGATGCGGAATTTGAATTTGGCAAGCATTTTTTCTACAAGAAGGAGATTCAGGGGTACGTCGTCAACTGCCAGGACGTTGTATTTGGTGAAATCGATCATTCTTTTACCTTTTGTCTTTCCATGGAGGCAATCCATACTTTCGGAGTCATTCCGGTCACCTTCTTGAAGGTCGTATTGAATGATGAAGCGCTGAGGAAGCCGCAGGACTGTGCTATTTCTTCCTGTTTGGCCTCGCGGTGCGAGAGTATGTATTGTTCGGCGTAATCTATTCTGAGCGTGTTTATAAGCTCAGGAAAGCCGAGATTGTATGTGTTGTTGACAAGTTTTGAGACGTAAGTCTTGTTCGAGTTCAGTCTTTCGGCCACATCGTCGAGCGTAAGCCTTGGATGCAGGAACAGGTGCTCGTCCATCATAAGGTGCTGGAAGCGCGAAATCAGGCTGTTTTCGTCCCAGGAATCGGATACAGCGGTGAAAATATTGGTCGTCAGCTGCGTAGGAGTGTCCTTCTTGGCCTCCGCGTGCCATTCTTCTATGTGCAAATTCTCTCCGATCTTCTCCTGAATGCGCCTGAGGGCCTCTTCTTCCGCCTCGTCGAGCAGATCATTCAGCATGGCTTCCACGACTTCGTCCTTGTTCTGTTTCCCGTAGTTGTAGCGGATGAGCAGGCGGTAATCCTTCCAGCTGATGTTGACCTTTGCCCCGAAAAGTGCGTTCAGACCGAAAAGCAAAGCGGAAAACAGCAGCAGGGTGGCTGTCGTCAGCTGGACCCATAAATCCAGCGCGTAAAGGTTGTATCCGAAACCGATTCTTGCCGCCATGACGGCCATAGGAATCATTGCAACGGACATCTGCAGGCGTGCAAGGCTTATTTTCTGTCCTCGGAAGAACTTGAGCAGCGTGCCTATCAAAAGTCTCCTCTGCCTCAGCATGACCACAATGAATCCCAGCAGAATAACCAGTTCTATGGCAAGTATCATATTATAAATGTCAACCGTGATTGTATGGAACAATTCATCGGCTTCCTTGCTGCTCAATAAAGACAGAACAGTCCCGGCAGTGAACAACGCTGCCGGGATGACTACCCACATCACTGTTATCGGATGGCTCCGCGGAGAGTGCATCAATCTGCTCAAGTATGTGATCAGCAGCGGGATGACGCTCGGCCCTGCCAGCATTCCGGTAATGGTGGCAATGGTATCCATCGAGGAACCGCTTTCCAGTACTACGTGGCAGGCTTCCGAATATATATACAATCCGCACGCGGTAAACAGGGCGATGAACAGATGGAAAGTGTCTGTTCTGGATGCTATCATCATGTGGATGATCACCCAGAACAGGCAAGCTGCTACCGACGCGAAGAAATACAGTGAAAGCATCAGAAGTCGTCGTTGTTTTCGTAAATGGATGTCTCCCAGTCGCTTACTGATGCGGAGAACGTAATTTCCTTATATATTTTGCTCAGGTCCAGCCCGAGGTGGAAAGTATATTGCTTGCCGTATACGAAGGTGTTGTCCGGCAGGAGTCCGTAGAGCATATACTTGGCGACCTGGTCCTTGAGGGCCGTATACTTGAAGCCACCGATTTCGAATTCGTCCACATCATATATCACTTCTACGCACTGCTTGCCGATCTCGATATCGTCCGGAATTGAATAGTAACGGTGGCTGTCGGCCATCCTGTCCACGAGAGAAGTGTATCCGATGAATTTCTCGTTCTCCATGCCGACACCCAGACGGGCGTCGCCTTCGAAAACCACGACGGGGCGGTAGAAGGCCTGGCGATGCCATGTGCCGGTATTGTTGAGAACGTCGTTGATAAAAACGCCAGCCTGAGCTACGTTGGTAGCGGTGACTTTGCGGATGCGAATCAGGCCCTGAAGTTGCTTGTCGGGCGTGATATCACAGATTTTGTAACCTATGTCGTTGGTGATATGCTGAAACACTAACGGTATCATATTCAGTTGGTTAATAGCTTTCTCTACAGTTTTTGAAACCAGTGGACCGGCTTCTGTTTCCTTTATAGAATAAGGAATGGAGTAGTTCTCGAGTTCATCACCATAGCTGACGGATTCGACATGAGGATAGTAGGCGCTGAAGCTGATTTTGTTTGAAGCGGCCCAGAGGTAGTTGTCGAACATGCCGCTGTATCCGGTGCCGTCGCTGCTTACGGAAGCATTGTCCAGAACCAGCTGTCCGTTCTCGTAATCGATTCCAATCAGACCGAAGGGGATGTCGGAATTCATCGTGGCGATTTTGTCCGCATCGTCGACGGCGGCCTTGGTCATTATGCCGGATCTTGCCTTGTCGATTACCTTGCCTTCCCTGGTGACCATGATGTCGAAGTCCATCTTCGACTTGCTGCTGCTCTTGTCCTCGAAGGAGGGAACATCGTCGATTTTTGCGCAGGAAGACAGCGCCAGGAGTGCTGCCAGGGAGTAAAACGCTATGGTATAATGTTTTTTCATATTCTACGTAAACCGTGTATTAGTGGTTACTGATGCAAATATAATCATATATTTTATAAATCCAAAACTTTTTTGCTAAAAATTGAATTTTCTTTCAAGAATCCGAAATTTTCTACTATTTGCCTGTTTTTCAACCGTTTGAAGGCCTGCTACCAAGCTCGGCCTGCTTTTAATGCTATCCTGTCCCGTTTATATTTATATATAATAAGGTATAAGGCCTTATAATGGGGGGCAATGTTTTTTACGTTTTCATAAAAATTTTTGAAAATAAATATTTAAAAATTGTTGGAAGATAAATTTTTTTGATATATCTTTGCATTCGGAAACGATTGAATGTAGTGTATAGCTCTTTTGCTTGTACTGTACATATTGGAATTTTCCTTTTTTAGACGCAACGATTGAAAAACAAGTCGCATCTAACGGTAGTATGTTTGGAACGATGAACTTTATCAACGGAATTTCCAGGAGGGCCCTTCGGGTCGTCCTCTCAACCGTTATGATGTTCGTCGCCGCTTTTTTTGTACGCGCGCAGGAGTCCTCGCTGCGCATTTACTACAAGTTCGACAACGCGACCGTCTACACCGACTATCTCTCCAACTCTGATTCATTTGCAAAGCTCGACGAGATCGTCTCTTCTTCCTCTGCATCCAACGGGTTCGAGATTGTCACGTTCTCTTCTCCGGAAGGCAACTTCGAATACAACGCTCGTCTTGCCGCCCGCCGCGCCGAATCCCTGCGCAACTGGGTATATGGCAAGTATCCCCAGCTTAACGGAAAGGTGAGCATCCGTCCCAACGCCGAGTCCTGGGAGGATCTCCGCATGAAGGTCGAGTCTGACAGCCGCCTCTCTTCCGACGTCCGCAGCAGGATTCTCAACATCATAGATTCCGACAAGGCCGCCGATGCAAAAGAGGCTTCCCTCAAGGCGATGCCCGAGTACAGTTCCCTTTACGCGAACTACTTCCGCACGCTCCGTTTCGCGGAGATCCGCTACGCCGCCACCGGAGTTTCCGGCACCGGCGCCGAGACTGCCGCAGCCAGCCAGGCTGACGCCTCCTCCGACGCCGCTTCCGCAACTTCTGCTTCTGCTAAAGTCTCCGGAGCTGCAAATGCTTCCGCATCAGCTCTTCCGGCATCTCGCGCAGACGTGATCTTCGCGCTCCGCTCAGCCGACATCGACGAAAACTCCTACAGCAACCGCGCCGTCCTCGCTGCGATAGCTTCCATGCTCGAAGGCAAGACCGCCGAGGATGTCGCTGCCATCAATATAGTTTCCACCGCATCTCCCGAAGGTCCTCTGGCTCTCAACAAGCGCTATTCAATGCAGCGCGGCCAGGCCCTTCGCGATTATATAGTATCTGCATATCCTGAACTTGCAGAAAAGATTTCAGTACGTTCTGCCGGCGAAGCATGGGACGATCTCAAGTCCGCTGTAGAAAGCGATCCTTCTCTTTCCGAAGCATCCCGCAGCAAAATTCTCTCCATCATCGTTTCCGACGCTGAGGTCGATGCCAAAGAGGCGAAGTTGCGTGCCCTCCCCGAGTGGAAGCACCTCTTCGAAGACATTTTCCCGTCCCTCCGTTATGCCCGTATCAATGTAAGCATGAACGAGACGCCGGCAGACATTACTGAAATTCCTTCAATCGCAGACCAGGGCGACATAGACGTCGAAGACGAGACTGTCGCAGTGAAAGATACTACTTTGCATCTGACGGACACGACCATCGTAATCCCTTCGATTCCTGTCGTTCCCGCTACCCCTGTTACAGAATCTAATGATACGATTTCTAAAATCGATACTACCGTGGTTGCTTCCGAGGCCGTTCCTTTCGTAGACAATACCAAGCCTATCTTCGCAGCTTCCACCAACCTCGTATACGATTTCGGAGGGCTGATCCGTCCTCTGTCCTGGACTCCCAACTTCTCGCTGGAGCTTCCCATCGGACAGAAGTGGAGCGTCTACGGCGAGTACGCCTTCCCTTGGTGGGTCACCAGCGGAAACGATCAGGCATGGCAGATCCTCAAGTGGGACATCGGCGCCCGCCGCTGGCTCTCCCGCCACAACCCCAACGACCGCATGGATGTTCTCCGCGGACATTTCCTCGGCATCGACCTCGGTGCCGGCTACTATGACATCGAACCCAAGCACACCGGCTATCAGGGCGAATTCCAGACCGTATCCCTCGAATATGGGTACGCGTTCCGCCTCGGCCGTGCCTGGAGGCTGGACCTCTTCGGCGGTCTCGGCTGGCTTGGAACACATTACCGCTACTACGAAGGTGACTCCACCGACCAGCACCTTCTTTACAGGCATCACGGAAAGATGGACTGGTTCGGTCCGGTAAAGGCTGGCATCAGCATCAAGTACATTTTCCACAAAACTGACGAAGGGAGGAACGCACAATGAGAAAGAGACTGTGGATATTGATTCTTGCTGCACTGACGCTGCTGGTCGGATGCGAACGCCGTCCTCTCGAAGCGATCTACCGCTCCACCGTACGAGTAATCGTCAAGTGCATCTGGGAGGTCCACGCCTATCCTAAAGGCATGAGGCCCAGTGGTGTGACCATGTACTTCTTCCGCAACGGAGAATACTACACCACCGTCACTACCGCCAACGTCGACTCCTGCGAAGTCCAGCTCCCCGAGGGCAACTACAAGATGTACATGATCACCCAGAGCCCCGAGGAATACTGGAGGATGGAGTTCGACCACATGACTTCCTTCTCGGATGCCGCCACCACCCTGCGCTCCACCAGCGCCACCTGGGCCACCCGTACCGGAGAGGAACCTGTAGTGGAGAATCCCGAGGTTCTCTGCGCCGGCGTCGCCGATGAGTTCGAGATTTCCGTCAAGCAGACTGAGGAATACCAGTATTATTATACCAACCTCAAGAAGATGAAGGCCGCCGCCGGAATCGAAACCAAGGCAGGCAGCGCCAACATCTACGACGAAATCTCCTACTACGAAGAGAGGGTCGAGTACTACACGATCACCATCCCGGTTGCCCCCGAGAACATCGTAAGCCAGATGTGGGTGACGATTTACGCGGACAACGCCGACATGCTCAAGAGTGTGCGCGCATCCACCAGCGGTATGGCCCGTACCTTCGAGCTTACGCAGAATACCACCGCCGGCGCCGAAGCAGTGCAGATCATCAACGAGTGGCAGCTCTACATGGATGACGAGGCAAGGTATGTAGGACACATCGACGGCCTCATCACGACCTTCGGACTCCCGAACGGAGAGCACCCCAGCGCGCTGCGCGATTCCACGCTGAACGTCAGCGCCCTGCTGATAGACAACAAGACGGTCGAAGACTATGTATTCAATACCGGAGACAAGATCAAGCTCCTGCCCGCGAACGAAGGATACCGGGGTCTGTACCGACTGATCTTCGGAAGCGTCGCAGAGCCTGCAATCCACCCGCCACGTGTGGAGCCAGAAGACGGAAAGAAGAGTGGCATGGACGCCACGGTGAGCGATTGGGAAGACGGGGAGACGGTTGAGATACCGATGTAACAAAACTGAATGTAACAAAATAGAAAATAAAAAAAACACAAAAAAGCATTATGAAAAAGATTTTCACCCTCGCTGCCGTTGCAGCCCTCGTCCTCAGCGCATGCGCTAAGATTGAGACCGTGCAGGTTGGTTCCGAAGACGTTCCCGTTGTATTCGGTGCCTACTCCGGAAGGAACGCCAACATTACCAAGGCCGCTCCTATCGGAACAGTTGCAGACCTCGCCACCGCCGGTGGTTTCGGTGTGTTTGCTTACTATACCCAGAACACTGCTTACGCTTCCGCAAATGTTGAACCCAACTTCATGTGGAACCAGAATGTCACCTCTACTGACTCGGGCGTAAACTGGACTTACGCTCCCGTCAAGTACTGGCCCAACAACGATAGCAATACCGCTAATAATTCTGCTACCTGGACCGACAAGGTTTTCTTCTTCGCTTACGCTCCTTTCGCACCTGTAGATGTTGCTAACAAGGCTACCGGTTCCACTGGCGCAGCCGTAGGTATCACCAAGGTTACCGGAAATGCTACCACCATCAGTACCGAGAATCCTACCATCACTTATGTCGTTGCTACCAACCCTGCTGAGAGCGTTGACTTCATGTACAACGATACCGATCATATTGACATGGCCAAGCAGGGTGTTACCGCGAAAGTTGATTTCAACTTCAAGCACGCTCTCACCCGCCTCGGTTTCACCGTGGAAGGTGTTTTCGACGAGACCGCTCCCGGTAGCAACGATGTTGATGCCCAGACCAAGATTTTCATCACCAGCCTCAGCGTTACCAAGGTAGGTGGAGTTTCTACCGGCGGTACTTTCAATCTTGCTACAAAAACTTGGACCCCCAGCGGTGCCTTTGCACCTCTGGAAGTTACTGCTGCAAATGTCCCCGCTGCCCTTAAGACCGGAGGAACCGGTGTGACCACTACAAAGGTCAACCTCCTTAACGATGGCGAGTACTTTATGCTCCTTCCCGATGCTTCAGCTGCTAATTACGATATCAATATCGTTTATGATGTAGTTACCACAGACACGTGGCTCAAGGAAGGCACTTCGACCGTTCACAACAACATCACCAAAAGGGCCAGCATCCAGCTCGAGCAGGGTAAAGCATATACTATTGCCCTCCAGCTTGGTATGACCACTGTGAAACTTGCTGCAACCGTTACTGACTGGACTGACGGTGCTGCAGATCCTATCTGGCTCCCTATTAATCAGTAAGATTATTTGCCTGTCCGCCCTTGACCGGACGGACGGGTACCAAAACAAAATTGAAAACGAAAAAGTAAAACAAATAAAAACAAAAGCATTATGAAAAAGATTTTCACTTTCGCTGCCGTTGCAGCCGTCGTCTTGAGCTCTTGCGCCAAGATCGAGACCGTAAAGGTTGTTTCTGAGAACGAAGCCATCAACTTTGGTGTTTATGTTCCCAACTCGTTGACGAAGGCCGGTTCCGACAATGTTCTTACTAACACAGAACTTCGGAGCACAGGCTTTGGTGTCTTCGCCGCCTATTCTCCCAATGGACCATACGATTCCAGTTCTTCAAAGATGGATTTCATGTGGAATCAGCCTGTAGAGTATTCTGCCTCTGCTTGGTCTTATTCTCCTGTTAAGTATTGGCCCAACCAGACTGGTACTGATGCCGTCAGCACTCCCGTTGATGTGCTTTCTTTCTTCGCCTATGCTCCGTTCGTTGATCCTGCCAACAATGGCACTTTCAGCCCCGCTGAAACTGGCGGTATAACGGGTATAACAGCAAATACCAAAGAAGGAGACCCCAAGGTTTCTTATGTCTGTGATCCCGCCCACCCTGTGGATCTTTGCTGGGGTGTCGTAGAGACCGACGGAAACTGGGCTACTGCAGCTAATGGCAGTCCGAATACCGTAGTGGCTGGCAAGCCTTATCTCAACCTTGTAAAGCCTCAGGGCACTCCTAAGGTTAAATTCCTCTTCAAGCACGCTCTTGCGAAACTTGTGGTTGATGTAAAGACTCTCGAAGCAGGTGCCGGCACATCCAACATTGGTGTTGACAATGGTACCACTGGTAAAGCTGATGGCACTAGGATTTTCATCAAGAGCCTGACCATCAATGGAACTGATATTTACAATAGCGGCACTCTCAACCTCAACAACACCACTGAAAATACTCCTCTGTGGGAAGTTGCTAATGATGCTACTGCTGGTACTGAATTTGTTGTTGATATCACCAGCAACACCAAGCTTTATAATAACACGGATCCTTCAACTGTCACTTGGGACGAAGATGGTTGGGTTTCTGCCACAAAGCCGGGTGTTACCTCTACTGCCGTTGAACTCTACTCTGGAATGGCTATCCCTGCAGTTGTTAAGAATAGCACTTCGTCCAGTGCAGCTCTTACCAGTGTGAATATTGTTTATGATGTTATAACGAAAGATGATCGCCTTGAAAAGGGTCTTTCCGTAATTGAAAACAACATTACCAAGACCATCAGCACTACTGGTTTCGATGCTCTCCAGGCTGGATACGTCTACACTCTGCATCTTCAGCTTGGTATGAAGACCGTAGATGTTGACGCTGATATTACCGGCTGGGATGAAAGCACCTATGAGACTGATGTTGATCTTCCTTTGAACAACTAATGAACCCTTTGCTCGGGCGGGTTTGACCGCCCGCCCGGGTACAAAATTTGTAGTAAATTATTAATTCAAAGCATTATGAAAAAATCTATCATTCTCGCTGCTGTAGCAGCCCTCGTTCTCGCTGGATGCGCAAAGAACGAAACATTTGTCAAAGTGACCGATCAGGACGCCGTTAACTTCGGTGCCTATAGCGGCCGTACCATCACCAAGGCTGGTTCCACCGATGACATGAACCTCGAGGCTCTCAAGAAAGCTGATGCAGGTTTCGGTGTGTTCGCGACCTACACTGCTTTAGCCGATTTCTCCGCTGCAGATGACAACTTTATGAAAAATGAGAAGATCACCTGGAACGGTACTGATGCATGGACTTATTCCCCCGTCAAATACTGGCCTAACCCTACTAACGGTCAGAGTGCTGATGACCAGAAGGTCAGTTTCTTTGCCTATGCTCCTTATGCGAATCCTACTGGAGTAGATGGGGAGACCGGTATTACAGGCTTTACTATTGAGGGTGGACATAATATCGTGAATTACACTTTCGCTGTAAATAAGCCCAATGTAGATCTGATGTGGGGTTACAAGGCCAAGGATACTTCCACCAACCCTGCAACTTACACTGTCAACGAAAACCTCACCCGTCCTGCTACCACTAACGATAAGGTCGCATTCATCTTCCAGCACGTGCTTTCCAAGCTCGGCGGTTCTCAAGATGGTACTGTCACTAATCCCGATTCTACTGGATATGTTGCTAATGGCCTCATCATTAAAGCCAATGCTGAAACTATAAAGCCTTACAAAGGTTTTGGCGATTCTCTTGGCACCAAAATTACTGTGTCCAAGATTATTGTGGAGAGCGCTCCTGCCACAACTGAGGATCCTACAGTAAAGGATATCAAGGGTCAGGATGTTGAGTACGCAACGGGTATTCAGAAAGGTAAACTTGATCTTTATACTGGTAAATTTACCCTTGAAACAACCGCTCAAGCTGTCAAGTTCAAGCAGACCCTCACCAACGATCCTAATGAGATTTCTGCAAATCCTGCAACCGCTGACAGCGAACTTGCAGAGCGTATTGCTGAGCCTTCTACCGTTGCTAGCTTCGCAAAACTTCCTAAGGGCGTTACCGAAACCGCAGTCAATGTTTATAAAGACGAAAGCAATCCTATCATTCTTGTCCCCGGCACCAAGCCAGTTGTGGATGTTACTATTACTTACATCGTTCGTACTTGGGATGAAAAGCTTCCCAACAAGTACACTGAAGTTCCCCAGACCGTCTTTGGCCGTGTTCAGTTCCCTAAAATCGAGGAAAACAAGAAGTATAATCTCCTTATGATCCTCGGGCTCAACGATGTCAAATTTGAAGCAACTGTTGAAGACTGGACTGTTGTTGGCCAGACCTGGAACGATGCAAACGGCAACGGTGTTGTTGACGATGGCGAACTGTCAGGTACTGAGACAACAATCGGTCTCCCTAGCAACCTTTAATAGTATTCTCTAAATTTATTCAATAATGCTTTTTGCCTGTGCGGGCCCGACCGCCTGCACAGGTCCCAGAAAAAAAAGAAGAAGCCCTTAAGGGGCGGTTAAGGGAAAAAGACAATGATCGAGAAAGCCAAATATATGCTCATTGCGATGCTCGCCGGCATCGTCGCGGCTGGTTGTGCGAAGGTCAGCGTGGTGGCCTGGGAAGAAGTTCCCGTCACATTCACCACCTACGGCCTTCAGCGTGCCGGCACCAAGGCCGATGCGAGTTACGTGGCCCCCGGCGGGGACTTCGCAGAGGGCGCAGTGGTGAGCGTATTCGGCTTCTACCACGACAATTCCACCTTCGCCACGGACCCCGACAACATCGCGGACTTCATGTACAACACCGCCCTCACCAAGCAGAGCGACGGCAGCTGGACCTACAGCCCCATCAAGTACTGGCCCAACGAGTATGGCACCGGCGCCAATTCCGACAACGTCGACAAACTCTCCTTCTGGGGATACTATCCCCGCGGAGCGGCCGGCCTCAACCTCTACAAGTCCGGCACCACAACCGCCTACGACAACGACACCCCCGGAATTCCCAAGGCGACCTTCACGCAGAACGAGAATCCCGACGAGATGATCGACCTGATGTTCACGGAGCCCCTGTTCGACCTCTACAAGACCCAGGAGCACACCGAGAATGCCGAAACCCACCATTACGGTGCGGTCACGAATGGCCAGGTGACCCTGAAATTCCGCCACGCGCTGTCGCTGATCGAGTTCCAGCTCGCAGAGGGCACCGGTGCCAAACTCAACGCCCTGACCCTGACCGAGATAAAGAAAACTGGTACTGTCGAGGACTGCTCCACGGATCCCCTTGTATGGAGCAATGTTACGGGTAGTTACAATCTCCAGAAAAACAATGTGACCGTGGTGGGTAGCACCATCCTCACGCTCCTTGCCGTTCCCCAGGATATCGATCCCGACGCTACTTTAACCTTAAACTACGACATCACCTTCGCATCGTCCGACCCCACCCATCCGGATCCGATAGTGTACACCGGGGACTCCTTCTCCGTGAAGCTGTTCGACAATACCAACGCCGACCCCACGAAGCGTTACGGCGTAACCGCGTGGGAAGCAGGTAAGCACTACATCTACAAGATCACCGCCGGCCTCGACCGCATCGAGTTCGAGGAGATTGTGGAATCCACCGACGACTGGAGCGTAGGAAACGGCAATATATCAGTACCCGAATAATGAAAACGAGCACTACATATATTAGAATACTTCTGATGGCGCTGATTGCCACCGGCTGTGCCAAGGTGGATATCTTCGTGGCGGATACGCTGAAAGAGGATATTCCCATCGATTTCTCCTGGTATGCCACGCGCAACGCTTCCACCAAGGCAGACCCCACCTACTTTGTTGGCGATCCTACTACCACAGGAGTCGAAAGGCATCTGAACAGCGGCACCAGTATGGGTGTGTTCGGATACTTCCATCCGCAGGCTTCCCCCAGCGTTGCCGGCTCCTGGCAGACAGGTGCAGGCGCATACAACGCCCCCAACCTCTTCTACAACGAGCCCGTGAGCATCACCGAGAACGCCGGCACCTACACCTACGACTACGTCAACTCCCGTTTCTGGCCCCGCAACAGGCTGGACAAGATTTCTTTCATAGCATACTACCCCTGGAACGAACTGAATACCAGCGGTTCCGCCAGCACTAATACCATTGTGGAACCTTTCTTGGACAGCCGTTCCGAGCGCCAGGGTATGGTGGGTTTCTACTACGTGGTTCCGGAGGACTCCGGAGACCAGGTAGACTTCATGGTATCTGACCTTTGCCTGGAGCAGAGCAAGGCCGAATGGACGGATGACCATAATCGTGGCCTCACCGGCAATGCCAACGGCAAGGTGAAGTTCTTCTTCCACCACGCCCTCAGCCAGATCAGGGTGAAGAGCGTGCTTTTCGACACCGGCCACAACGACGACGTGGAAGTGAAGATCAACTACATCATTTTCAGGAACGTGGCCGTATATGGTCAGTGCATCCCCGTGCCGGATTTCAACACCACCACAGCCACCGGACGCACGACCGTTACTCCCACCTGGCCCACCGGCTCGCTGGTAGCTCGTCGCCCGAACCTTACCTCGGGTGTAAGAGCAGAAGTCTGCTACGATCAATCCACAGGCACCTGGGATGTGGAAGAGTTCTTGCTGATGATTCCCCACCAATTCTTCACCGGTGCGACCATCGAGGTGAACTTCGACGTGGTCAGAAGTTTGGACCCTGTAACAGGGGAATACTATTCCTATACTGGCAACACACTGTCCGCCCCTCTTACAACTACATCCGTGTATGAGTGGCAGGCCGGCAAGATATATACCTACAACATCACCCTCGACCTCAAGCAGATTAAGGTAACCGCCGATGTGGTTGACTGGCTGGATGCAGGCGATGATGTAATCATGGACAATTAGCGCTTATGAAGACTCTCAGAACATTGGCAATGCTTTCACTCGCCGTGGCCGCTCTTTCCTGCGTGAAGGAGCAGCACCCGCGCGTGAGGCCTGAAATCTATCACAAGAGCGATGTGGAAGTCAAAGCCACGGCATCTCTCCCGGAGGGCTGGACTCCTATAACAAAGGCAGTAAGCGACATTACCGATATCGACAATGCGGAGCTCCAGACCAACGGAACGGGCCATAGCAACGGATTCGGCGTCTACGCTTTCTATACAGGAGCCGAAGAATACTCTTCGGATAAGGATAAAACGGCCTACAATCAGTTTGGCCTTGTGCTCAACAACCGCCAGTTCAACTACAACGGAAGTGAATGGGTCAATACCGGCGAAGCCGAGTTCTGGCCTACAAAGGATGGCGAGAACCTCACCCTTTTGGCTTATGCCCCCTGGGATACCTGGAACGACAAGGTGGTCTACGACGGCACTGTGCCTTATATAGTTTATGATAATTACGTAGCCCAGGACCTCTCCGTTGCCCAGCTTTCCAAGCAGCGCGATATTCTGTGGGGCACAAACACCTCCGGCAACCCCCACAAGAACGTGGAGAAGGACGACTACAATCCCGAGGGCACGGTGGACTTCCACTTCCGCCATGCGGTGGCGAAGGTACACTTTGCGGTGAAGGGATCTTTGCCGGGAGAGAGCCGTACCCAGACGGCTAACGGATCATCAAGCACTGTTGATGGTCCCGCAAGAGATCTGGAAGAGGGTGAAATTGGGGATGTTCCGCCTACAGAAAGCGATATAACCGTGTCGGGTAGCAGATATAACTGGACGGCAACACAGACTCTAACAGAAAAAAAGACCCGCACTCAGATACAGTATCGCACAGTTACTGAAACAGTGTCTAATCGCAGGTTCAGCACCAGTGGTTCCCGCTATCTTATAGAAACAGTTACGATGAAGGGATTCAACAGGACCGGGACCCTAGTGCTAAATAACACATCCGCTTATACGCCTACCTGGATTGATGTTAGCAAATTCCAGGGCAGCGATCCGGAATACGTGCTTAATAGTGGCAATATCCTTTCCCGGTCACTTCAGTATGCGCCTGCAGCAACTGTTCAGAGTAATTTCGGGACATATACGGGCATTACTGAAGATGCCACGGATCTGATGTCTGATTACTTCTTATATGCTATTCCCCGCAACTCTTCCAGCGGAGACAGGATTGCAGTAACCATCAAGTACCATAAACTGGCTGTTAACGGAACAGTTTCTACGACCATGCGGCGAGAAGTAGTGCAGTATCAGCAAAGGACAATCGAACAAACCAGGACCAAAACGCGCACGGCAAGAAATACTACTTCCAATAGGCAGCCAGCAGCGAATTCGTTCACTATGCCATCCTGGGAATCTGTACAATGGTCATCGTGGAGTCAATGGAACACCCCAGACTGGGGTGCCTGGACCGATGATTCTTACGGAGCTTGGACCACAGTCAGCGAAACCCTTACATCTGCAACGGTGAATTATGAGGGCGCTCCAATCAATCTGTCAGGTGAGGTTATTACTTCTCTGCTTGGCGGACGTGCTTATACCATCAACCTGATTGTCGCAGGCGACAAAATGGAACTGGATGTCATCCCTCAGCCTTGGGACCTGAAGGAATTCGACTTCGACTACAACGCCAACATCAACGACGTTATCCAGGCCCTAACCTACGATTCATCTTATATCGACTATGCTGATGCTGATGGCAACGTCTACATCAACAACCGTATGGGCAAGTTCTACTTCAAGCTGGGAGCCGGCAAATATGCTTCCTGGCAGGCTTCCCTGGTTGGTGATGCAGCCTTCGGATTCACCGACGAGAACGGCAACTGGATCCTCGACGATCACGGAAACCGAGTGGCGTCCATCCGTGGTGCCATAGACCCTGAAGTGATGAACTATCTGTATATCAAACCGATAGACACAGAAGCGACGGTCACGAGCCACGCAAAACTGAGAATCTACTACATCGATGCCACTGGCGATGCCGTGGTTGCCCTCAACCTGGTTAATCTCCAAGGCGTTACCGAATGGACGATCTGGCAGAATGCTAACTAAAATGAAAGGAACGATGAAAAGCATATTCAAAGTAATGACAGCCCTGCTGCTCCCGCTCCTTTTCTGGACGGGATGCGGAAGGGAGACTATGCCTTCCGAGAGGATTCCGGACCATTGCATAGAGATCACCCTCAGCGGTGTGACCCCGACGCTTGCCACCAAGGCTGTCAGTCCGGGTGCGGATGCATATAACGAGAATCTCGTTGAGAGCGTCGACTGCTTCTTCTATCCCAACGGTGCCACCGGCTCCGATGCAGTGTTCGTAGCCCTCGGCCGAGGCGCTGAAGCCGTGACCGAAACCGACCCCGACACCGGAGAAACTGTCACATTCTATAGGGTAAAGGTGTTTTTTACCGATGCGGATGCCAACAGGATGTTCGGAAGCACCGTTTCCGGCACCTGCCAGTTATTCGTGATATGCAACGCACCGCTCAGCTACAGCGGCCATACGGATGTTGCGACTCTCAAGGAACTTGTTGTGGAGAACGACTTCACGGCTCAGACAGTTCAGGGAAGCTTCGTGATGTCTGCCGACGAGATTGCCACGGTAACTCTCACAACGGACGCACAGAACAAACGCAGCGCCAGCGGCCGCATCAAGGTCTCCCGTGCTGCTGCCAAAATCCAATTCTACCTGCTTATCCCGGATGAGTTCGAGGATGAAGCCCATCAGATGTGGGAGCCTGTCTTAAGTGCAGGTATCGGTATCAGCATGTCCAATGCCGTGAAGCGCGGCAAGGTGGATGGGGATTATACTGTGCAGTCTTCCGACTATGTTTCATATGGTTCACGTGTAATCAGTGCTCTTGCTCCGGGAGAAGAGATTGACGGGTATGAGAATTACAAGTATACCCACGTTCCCTTCTACTCTTACCCCTGCGCTTGGAGCGACCTCAGCGACTACGCGACCACTGTCGTGTTCCGTATTCCCTGGCGTATTGTCGGAGAGAGCGACTACCAGTGGAAAAAGTATCAGCTCAGCCCAAATATCTCCACTCTGAATCTTGAGCGCAACAAGTACTACCGCACATTCGTAAATGTCCGCTCCCTGGGCGGCGCGGACAAGGAGAGCCTTGTAGTCATCCCGGAGTGCGACTACGAGATCCTCCCCTGGATGAACGAATCTGCATCCGGCGGCGGTCAGGGAATCGTTCCCGGAGAACTCATCACCTACAAATATCTGGTGATGGACCATCCGGAGCAGACTATCAACAACGAAACTACTGTCTATTTCTCTTATGTGAGCAGTTCACCTGTATACTCCATAACCATAAAGACGATAGAGTATTACAATAATAAAAACTCTACTCCGAAGCAAACAGAGAATGTCAACAGGACCATTAAGGCTGATGTCGCCACCGTATCTACTGCAAATGTTGGCAATATTACCGTAAACAAAGAGAACCCGGGATACATCATATTTACCCACTCACTGGAAAATATGTTCAGTCCCATAACGGTGTACGCAACGGTCACAAACGAAGACGGCTGTACTCAGGATATAATATTCTCGCAGTATCCGTCCATCAGTATGGAATGCGACTATGAACATGTGGGTGATGTTTTTGTCGACGGATTCTTTGCCAGGGTTGCCGGAGCAACTTTCGGGCGCGACTGGACATTCAGTGGCAATACATATCGGTATGCTACTGGTAATGGAACAACCACCACTCCTACCAGGTTGGAAACCAACGGTCAGGGAATGACACTCCCGACGCTTAACAGCAATGCCTATGCCGACTATGGCAGCGTTTCGTTCGGAACGGAGACAGATTACGCAACACCGTATATAACAACGGTTAACGTGACATCGTTCAATACCGGAAACAAACAGTTTACGGTGGGTGGTGTCACCAGGGATTATCGAACTGGGGATCCGCGTATCCCGGCCAGCGAGTTGTTCGGCCAGTGGACGCTCTACCCTTACCTGACATACTGGAATGGTACCAACGCCAATGCAAATACTTATGGAACTTGGGAAAGCCCGGAAAAGATACTGGTTACCATAAAGGCCGACGAGGGGCAGGACATCATTGCTCCCAGCTACCTTGTTGCTTCTACCAGAAACTCCCAGCACAATAAGCCTACCAGCTATACCAACAGTGCAAAGCGCGCCGCCACATATCAGGAAGCCGGTTATCCCGCAGGGCGCTGGCGCCTTCCTACAGAGGCGGAGATTGCTTTTATCGTTGCGCGACAGAGAGACAACACCATACCAATTTTGTTCAAGTCCAATACTTCCGGTTACTGGACCGCCAGCGGCAAGCGCGTGACCATCTCTGCAGATTTCCAGACCATTACCGTTGCCACAGTTGCTGAGAACTCCAGTATTTCCAGCCGTTTCGTATATGACCTCTGGTACTGGGGGGCTCCTTCAACCACCAATGTCTATCACCCTAACGGACATCTCTACAACTACGACGCCTCCGGCAATGCAACACTGATAAGATAAATGCATATGAAAAAGATATTCACATACCTTAGCATAATAGTCTCACTGGTGCTGCTTACTCCATCCTGCGTCAAGGAGAACCTTCGCGCGGTGGATCCTTCCGAAAAGAACGAGGACGGAAAGATATCGCTGGACGGCAGCCTCTACCTGCCCTTCGCCCAGGACCAGGGTGACTGGGTTTCCACCAAGGGCGCAACGATGGGCGAAGAGACTCCCAAGGTGAAATTCCTGTACCTTGCCGTATTCAGTGCGGGTGACATCCTTTATGAGATAGTAAAGGCAAAACCAGGCACCCAGTCCCACCCTACGGCCGAGGAAGCCGGTTTCAACTGTGGTACCGCATCGGAAAATTATCTTACAAAATTCCACGTAGATGGACTCACCAAAGTCCCTTCCGGCGACCGCTACATCCAGTTCATAGCCACCACCCAGGCCATCCCAGAGTTCGAGAGTATGGAGATGAACCTGATGGACGAAGGCACGTTCGTGCGTACACTGGTCACCACCGATGGCGTCCTGGCATACTGGGGCCGCCGTCACTACGGCTCCATCACCGAAACCTCCGATATGAGGGGTATCAAGATGATCCGCAACTTCTCCAAAGTAAAGGTCAAATTGGCAGATAATGTGACCAACTTCCGCATCCTTGGATTCAAGGTGTTCAATACGCCTGTATATGGTACTATCACTCCTTTCAACACCAATACGGAAGACTATCAATGGGTGGACGGGCAGTTGCAAATCAACTTCAACCGCTTTGCCAGATATGAGCAGGCTTCGGAGCAGGATGCCCCCTATTCGTGGATGACCAATACTGATATGTACTATGGCTTCATGCCTCCGGTCATCGAGTATAATACCTGGAGCAGTTACTACTCTTCCAACGGCACAGACACAATGGATACCAACAACCTGTGGATAGATCCCCAGGATGCTGATTACCTTTATGAGTGCTCATACCGTCCAGATGCCAACCCGTTCATAATCCTGAAGGCCCAGCTTAACGAAGGAGGCACATGGAATACTTATTACTATAAGGCGGACTTCGTTTACAAAGACTCGGAAACCGGGGATAACGTTTATTACAACATCCTTCGCAACTTCTGTTACACCCTCCGCATCACGGGTGTTAACGGAAAGGGAAGCGACAGCGTGCATCATGCGGTCAACAGCATCGCCCTCAATAACTTCGAGGGTTCCACCATGGCTCAAGAGCTCACCAACATCGCAAACGACGACAGCCGTCTGTATGTAAGCCAGACGGATATCCTGATCACCTTCGGGACCTCGTTCAAGATGTACGTGAAGAGCGGCAAAAACGATGATACCCACAACAACTTCGATGCCCCCGACAACAACAGCATCACGGCATCGATCCGTGACGCAACCAGCGGAAGCAACATAGTGACATCTGATGCCAACATCACCCTTGGCAGCAATGTTACCGGCACCGGAGTCTATAGCGGCTGGCGCGAAGTGACCATCACAAACGTGAATCCGGAGAGCCTTCAGCCCGGTGAAGTATGGAAGCAGCCCATCGTTTTCAAGAACGGCAACGGCCTTACTCGTACGGTGAACCTTACCCTCCGCCGGCCCTTCTCTCTCTCCGTAAACGCCCAGGATTTCGTGGATCCTGTGAAGGGTACGGAAGTCTGGGTAGACTTCAACGTGCCTGCCGGCCTTACCGTAGCGCGCTTCCCGCTGTATTTCTATCTGGAGCAGGAAGAGAACACGATGTACCCCAAACCGCTTGCTCCGGGCGCGAATGAAACCCTCACCGTGGAGAATGGCCCCAGCCTTATCCCCGGCCAGACCAAGAACAACTACTATTACCGCAGGACCATCAACTGGGAAGAGTATACTTCCACCCCTACCGACATTAACGGTATCAAGACCTTCCGCAGTTACTTCCTGACTATGGTAGAGCAGAGCGCCACCACTGTGTGGGTAGTGGCCTCTCCGAACAATGACTTCTACTATCCGGTGGATGCCACCAACAACTCCACAAACAGGGACACCTTTGCCAATGAGTTGGAAGAAGGCAACCTTTATTTCGATTATTACGGTATGCAGTTGAATGTGAATGGCAGCGCCGTCAACAAAGCAACATCCAACGCAAGTGCCCCCATCACATACACATCTTCAGACACGGATGTGGCGACTGTCGACCAGAATGGTATGGTCACGGGCGTTGGCGTGGGAACTGCAACGATTACCGCTACTGCGGATGCATACAGGAACTACACCGCAGCGGACGCCGTTTCCTATACCGTGACAGTTACCAACGAAAATCTGAGCGGACTTAATGTGAAATGGCTCACAGAACCCATTTTCGTAGTCAAAGTTGGCTCCGATGTGCAGACGCAGGGTACCTACACTGTTGCTGACGGATACACTGGCACGCCTACGGTCACTTATTCATCTGCCAACACCGGCATTGCCACCGTTTCTTCCAATGGCACCGTTCACGGCGTGGCACCCGGATATGTGCTCATCACCTATACCGTAGAGGTTCCGGCCGGAAACGGCTATGCGGCAGCCACCCAGTCGGTGCATTACGAGATCCAGGTCGTGGCGAACAAAGCAGCATCCGGCACCATCCACCACGAGGAGACCTTCCTCGAGAACAACATGGGCGACTACTCGATAGTCCGGGAGGTGGTTACTGACGGCGAAGACTGGCAGCACGGTAATGTTAGGACAGCAGACTTCGTCCGGCTCACATGGTTCAACGACGGCCGCTGCTACAGGCACCTCTGGTACCCGTATTACAACCCCGGCACAGGCCTGTCCTACGGTGTGGCACAGTCTGCCTGGGGTGCTATTGAAGAGCCCACTGACCGATGGAATGAGACAGAGCAGAAATGGGAAACCGACTACCACAACCGCCGTTTCGCAGGTTACGCGATGATATCCTCCAAAGATATCGACCTTTCCTGCTCCGCAGGTGCTACCATCACTTTCTATCACGCAGGCAACTACTTCTCCGACCCGGCGAATCCTGATGCCCGCGCCAATATGAGGAACGATGCCCATATGCTGTTCAGCAAGGACGGTGGCCAGACCTGGAGCGCCCCCGTGAACATCAACTATCCTCCGGGAACCAACTGGATCTATATCAAGGCCCAGGCCGAGATTCCTTCGGATTATTTTGTGTCCAACTTCCGCGTGGCGTTCGAGTGCGAGAGCCATCCGGACCATATGTCACAGCTCTATTACACCAATAATAGTTATACTGCAACGACTACCAACACGACAGCTTACCCGGTATACTATAAAGTTATTACAGTTGGATCGGAGCAGCGTGTGACAACCAGCTACACCAACGAGAATACCGGTTACCCGGTCACAGTCAGCCTCGACGACGGCCGTGCAGGAACTTGGGAAATCAAGAATCTTGTAATTACAGAAAACTAGCAACTAGTTTTAATACGATATAATCACATTCCGCGACATCGCCCTGGGTTGGGAGTCGGATAAGAAAAGCTATGTGAAGGAGGCAAGTTTCGCCACGTACGAAACCCTCCTTCACAAGCATATTATACCCTGGCTTCGGTGCAGCTGATGGCGCTCGTGCTCCTTGGGCATTCCGACATTTCCCTGCCCGCACCTCGCCTTTTTCCCCGTGTCTCCCTTGCATTTTTGCCCGTGCCGAGTAAGTCGTTCAGCCAAATCCACGGCACGTCCAGGTTGTTCAGCTTGGCGCCGGTGCTCCCGGTCGGTCAAATCCTGTAGGACCGGGAGCAAAAAAGGCCGAAAATGCTCCCGGTCGGTAGTTTTTTGTAGGACCGGGAGCACCAGCTATGAAGGATTTTCATCGGCGGGACGAAGAATCACGAGATTGTCCGGCCTTTGGCGCCAGATGTCAAGCAACATGGCTAAAATTGTGAAAGAATCCGGAAAAGTAGTGCATAAAATAGGGATTGTCGTTTAATGTTTTCAATTTGAGCCGGTCGGGAGCCATCCCATGTTTGCTGCCGCATCCAACTCGTCGTTTTATATCATTTTCCGCTTGGTCCGGGCTTCATCGCCTGGATTTCGCG
>Ga0256407_10005044_pt1 | contig 21526 bp, 9 predicted proteins | sample RumenRJG_04DNA_FD_193489 | JGI IMG/M metagenome (GOLD analysis project Ga0256407, IMG submission 193489) | Bovine rumen microbial communities from Lethbridge, Alberta, Canada - RJG_04 | ecosystem: Host-associated > Mammals > Digestive system > Stomach > Rumen | place: Canada: Alberta | collected... | reverse complement strand
GCATACTGGCACTGGATGGTGGCAATGCCCGAGGTGAACTCACCGGGATTGGTCACCCACACGTCATAGCCGATGATGTGCGTGCCCTTGCTCAGGCTGTTGACGAAGACGTTGGTCTGGGTGTCCTTGGTCTCCTGATAGAACCAGGTGTTGTCCTCGCTGCGGTATCCCGACAGTTGGTCGACGGGCTCGAAGCATGCGGCGCGCTCGTCGGTCATGGTCACAAAGTCCATGTCCCTGTTGGTCTTGATGATGACGCGCACCTTCACTTTGTCGCCCACCTTGAAGGAAGTGGCGCTGTGCAGGCTGCCATCCTGGGCATAGACGTAATACTCCTTGCTGATGGATACCTCGTCGATGGCTTTCTCCTTGACCTCGGTCATCGGAGCCTTGAACTGGCTGTAGACGGTGCCCCAAGCAGGGCCCTTTCCCGTCCGGTCTATGACGACGCTGCCGGCGGTGGCGGCGGGTAGGGTGGTGCGGAAGTATCCGAGCCACTGTGCCATGTTGTCGAGGCTGACGGGCTGTCCAGCCACGGAGATGGCGGGCGTGGCTCCGCGGTCCAGCCACTGGCTGCCGGTGCTCAGGATGCTATAGACGGCATCTGCGGCAAGGCTGTAACTGCCCCAATCGTTGCTCTGCTTCATCAGCAGCATCCACTTGCGTATCTGGTCGATCTCCTGCTGGCGTGGCTCCACCTCATTGAAGGCCTGCAGGATGGTGCTGGTATAGGCGACTTTGTCGAGTTCCCACCATCCGTGCCCCGTCTGGAGGTTGTCCCAGTACATGCCCAGATTGGGCTTGACGATGGCAAACTGCCTGATGCTCTCGACGATGCTGCGTGCGGTCTTCTGGTAGCCGTTGCGGTTGAGCGTCATGGCGTAGTATGCCTTCTGCTTGAGTGTGATGCCCTTGCTCCAGTTCTTGTCCATGTGCTTCACCGTGTTCTTGAACAGGCTGCTGCTGGCGCTGGATTGCTGCTTGACCTCGGGGAAGAGGGTTCGCGTGTAGGCGTAGTCGGTAAACTCGGCGTAGGGCTCCTTGCTGTACTTCCGGGCCAGGTTGAACAGTCTTACGTTTTCGTTGTCATAGTAGGCCACGGCGCGGTTGACCATCGCGGTCAGGCGCTTGTCGTCGGGCAGGTAGCCCAGGTGCTTGATTTCGCCGATGAGTTGCAGCACGCTGCCCGTGGTCCATGCATTGGACTTGCAGCCTGGGTAGCGGAACCATGTGAATCCGCCGTCGCCCATCTGCAGCGACTGCAGGGCGGTGATGATCTTGTCGTATTCCTTCTTGACGATGGCCTGGTCAAAGAGTTCGTTCAACTTCGACATCCTGAGCGTCTGCCGGTCGGCGTCACGCATCCATGGCGAAGCCAGCAGTGTGCCGATCTTGAGGTCCTGGTTCTTCTGTAGCATCGACACGAGGGTGGAGTCCTCGTCGTGCCGCTTCCAGTAGTTGACGGCCTCCTTGATCTGTGGCTGGGCCTTGGCGACTCCTTGGGCCACCTGCAGTGCAAACAGGCTGTGTGCGGCATGGGTAGCCACCTGGTAGTTGTCGCTGAAGATGGTGGGCAGTGCCAGCACGCAGTACCAGGTGGGATTGTCGCAGTACTCCAGCGTGACGCGGGCATCCTTTGGGAACCTGGGCAGCGGCTGCTCGAAGTGCCCTTGCCCTGCCTCGACGTAGAAGGGCTGTGTCTCGATGACGGGCGAGATGGTCGTGAGCACGGGCACCATCACCTGCTCTCCGTCACCGAATGTGCTGTTGGCGGCCTTGATGCGGAAACCGAGCATGGCCACGGTGTCGGGCACCTGCCAGTCGATGGTCACTGCCTGACTGCCGTTGCCCTCGAGTTTCAGGTTGAAGTTGCGTGAGGCGTAGACCTCATTGGTGCGCGGGTCGAAGAGTTCGATCACGGCGTCACACGAGGCGGCCTCGTCGGTGGCGTTCTGCACTGTGGCCGCGAGCGTTGCCTTATCGCCCTGGCGCAGGAATCGTGGCATGTTACTGCGCACCATCAGCGGTTTCTGTGTCAATACCTCAGCCATCCAGGTGCCGCTGGTCATCTTCTTGTCCCATGCTACGGCTTGGGTAATCCAGGTGGTGTTGAAGTTGGGTGCCTCAAACTCTACCTGCACGTTGCCTTTGTCATCACTAGTGAGCATCGGCATCCACAAGGCGGTCTTCACGTCACTCTCACGCAGAGTGACCTTGTCTAGATTCTTCTGGTCGACTGCTGTGACCTTGCTGTCTTCAACAATCGGTAGTTCGCTCGCGGTCACTACTGCTTCAGCCATGGCAAACTCTGGGCTTGCTTCGTCTGCTGACATGTCAAGCAGCACCTCATCCTGCTGTTCCAGTTGCACACCGGCAACACGGCCCTCCAGTCCATTGGTCATATCGTTGGCCTTAGCCATCCTCATGGAGGCGCCGCGTACCCTCATCTTGGGCGTTGCCCCAAATCCGGCATTGGCAGCAAATACGCCATAGTATTGGCCAAAGAAGCCATGTCCGTAGGTATTCAACTCAGGCGTGATGGCAATGGCGTCGTCGGAAATCTCCAATCGTTGTCCGCTCCAGAGGGACTGACCGCTGCGTTGCATGTCCAGGGTCATCCTGTGGATTTCGCCATAGTTATTATGGCCAAACGGATTCTTCTGTAGTCTCTCGTATTGCCATAGGTTGGTCGAGATGTTGTTAATGGCTTTGTCAAACATATCGAGCATCATCGCGCCACGCGCGGGTTTGCCGTTCTGGTCGGTCAGTGTGAAGGTCCAGTGCTCGGTTTCGCCGGGCACGAGGCGGTTGCGGAACGATGTGGCGGAGATCTTCAGCGCCTCGGGCAGATAGGGATTCTCTAATCTGACCTCTTCTTTCCAGTTGCGCGTGCCGTAGTGACTGATGAACTGGACGGTCACATCTATTCCGGCCTCCTTAGGCAATTGGATGGTGAAGTCGTGCATGCCTTGCTTGTAGTGTAGCCATCCCTCACCGATGATGCCCTCGATGGTGGATGCCACATAATAAATATAGGCCTCGGGCGTTGATACACCGATGGCAATATGGCCCTTATTACTCTTGTCCACAGTCTGCTGCAGTGGTGTGAGCCATAGCGGGCAGTCCTTGACGGGAGGCACCTTGTCGCTCTTGCGATAGAGGGTGACGATGCGCTCGGCATCTACGTCCTGCTCGCCCTCTTCAGCATCGAGGATGTGAATCTTGAGCGTGTATTGTCCCGAGGGCAGGCTGGTCAGGTCGATGGTCGGGTCGGCCGTGTCGAGATTTCCGGTCAGGACGGGCGTCTTGCCGTCGATAGGGGTGACTTCCCAGGTGCAGTAGGTATTGGGGTGTTCCTCGTCGGTGGTGTTGTACTTCAGCGGTAACTTGATAGGCTTGTCGTTCAGGTAGATGTCCTTGTTCTCGCTGCCCAATTCAATGCCACGGCGTGTGCCCACAATAAATGAGGTGCTAGCCTCGTGGCTCTCCCCGGCATCGGTGGTGATGGTGGCCACGACCTTGTAGTTATAGCGTGCCCAGCAACGCTTGCCTGGCGTGTAATCGGTGTTCTCATTGAACAACTTGGCGGGGAACTCGATGGTGAAGTTGCCCTGCTCATCGGTGACAATTGTGGTGTCTTGCAGGTGCTCCCCGTCGTCATTGTTCATGCGCCACCACCACCAGGACCACTCGTTCTGGATCAGTGACAGACGCACCTGAGCGTTCTGTAAGGGTAAGCCGCTGTAGGTCATCGCTTTACCAGTAACCTTGACGGGCTGACCGGCGACGTAACTGTGGCGGGCGTCAGGGAAGGTAATTTCAAATGTGGGCGTTTTGTACTCGCTCACTTTCACCGCTTTTGAGCCTATCATCTCAAGATCAGCCTCGTCATCGATCTCGACGTTGATGAAGAAGGTGCCGTTCATGCGGTCCTTGGGAACGATAAAGGTGCCTTCGGCGCGGCCAAACTCGTCGGTCGTGGCACGCAGTGTGTCGACAGGTTCATAGTTGTTGTCGGCCAACGATATCATGACCTCCTTACTGCTCACCGGGATGCTCTGTCTGTTGGCTATGTGCTGTGCAACGACTGCCCAATGGATGGTCTCTCCCGGACGGTAAACGCCCAGATCGGTATAGATGTTGCAAATCGTGAGGTCCGGATCATCCGAGTAATAGGTATTGGCAAAGCAGCCAGGACCATATTGGTCTTTGCCCTTAACGGCTATGAACTGCTGAGAGTAACCGATACGCTTGGCTTGTTCCTTATCAATCCTGAGCAACCCGTCGCTGCCGGTTTTGCCGTATGATACCACACTGTTGCGCCCTGTCTCCTGTATGGTGGCGTCGGGCACGGGTTTGCCTGTGTTGATGTCAACAGCGGCGATATCAAATCTCTCGAGGGGCTTAGCCACGGCGAACACTGCCAGGTCGGTCACGTGCAGCAGTTGATGGTTATAGATATCGTAGCGCGCCGACTCCTTCTCCAACTTGGGAAGGATGGCGTACAGGCCGTAGGGTAGCGGCGCCAACTTGGCCTTGACCTCTTCCGCGGTAAAGGGCACTGTGCCCTGCACGTTGACGGGCGTTTGTGAGACGAGTTCCAGTTGATTCAGATCCAAGCGGTAGGCATTCTTCAATTTGTCAGGCACGCGATACACCTCGATGGTAAAGGTGTTGGCGTTCTTCAGGAAGGAGGCTGTTACCTCGATGCTGTCGCGTGTCGAAACGAGATAAGGAAAGTTGATATTTACAGACTTGTCTTCGAGGTCGGTGATGAAGTTCTTGATTCCAGCCGAATAGATGGAATTGGGGAAGCGCGACAAGTAGTCATGCAACACGGCATATCGCTCCTTATCATTCTCGTTGAGCACATTGGGCAGCAACAAGGCACAGTGCTCGTTGTCGCGATAGCGCTGGTATTCTTTGTAATAGTCATAGAGGCCGTGTGATAGCGGAGCGACCACGCTGATGGCGAAAATATGGGCTGGCGTGTTGCCCTCAGTGCCATCGACCCACTGCTGGAGAATGCGATTGTAGAGTGGTTCGGTCTCCTCGTCGGTCTCAAAGAGCAGTTCGAGGCCCTTCATCGACAGGAATTCCAGCAGGGTGGGGACATAGGTGGCGCCCAACTCGTTGCACGTGATGATGTTAGGCAGTGTGGTCACAGGCACGGCTTTGAGCGCATCGGGATTGGATAATGACGCCTCGACCAGTTGTGTGATCTTGTGGCTGAACTGGTCGCGGTCCCACTCGCTGATGTCGGCAGGCAACTCGTCGACCGGGTTCTGCCTGTCGCTCCAGCGGGCATAACGGTCGCGGTAGCCCTGATAGACGCGGGCCTCGAGGTGGGTGAGCAGGGCCCGGATGTGAGGGCGCTTCTCGCTGTTGATCGCCGCATCGATTCGTGAGATGATGTCGGCCATATTATCTTTTGAAACGCTGCTCTTGGCGATGCCGTAGCGCACCAGAGCATCGATGGTCAACTCTCCGTCGCCCGACTTCAGTGCCTTGTCCAGATCGGTGAGCGCCTCATTGCTCACGTCTCGCGGGAAGTTGAAGTCAATCTCGCGATTATTTCCTGATGAATGGAATGGAAATGCCATGATGAGTAAAACTATAGATAGTAAGAGAATGATTGTCTGTTTCATAGTCATCGGCTAATGTGTTTGATTTCTTTATCTAACTCCAAAATTACTATAATAATGTGCAAAATCCTCGCCATCGTCCATATTTTTGCAATTATTAACGCATCTCCACACTAATAACTATTCAGGGGTTTTTAGTTTTTAGTTGTTAGTTTTTAGTTTTTAGTTGTTAGTTTTTAGTTGTTAGTTGTTAGTTCAACTAACAACGCTCACAGGGACATGCCGGATGCAATGATGGCATCCGCACTCATTCACAATCAGTGCGGATGCCATCACGGTAGGGCTACTCGCTTGGCTAAGCGGATAATGGGTCTAGAACAGGTCAGCGCAGCGACAACTGATAGTTGTAATACTTCTCGTTGCCAGTGATGTCCTCAACCACTTGGATAAAGGGCGGAAATTCTACCTCATCGCCTTTCCTGACGCCTTCGAGTTCCAGAATCTGCATGCCCAGTTTGGGCTCGATGTAGGTGTCGATTTCAAAGTAGCGGTTCTTCCACACAAAGCACTTGCGCATCTTGCGGATAGGATTGCGGTTGGGGTCGGCAATCTGCAGCAGGTCGACATACTGCTGGGCCGTGATGCGGCGCTCGGTCTCGATCTGCTTGTCGCTGCTCACGGTCTTCTTGATGGTCTGGAAATAGACGTAACTTCCCTGCCAGCCACGCTTGCGCACGCGCATCTCGGTGCCGGGCTCGCTCAGCAGATAGGTCTGGGTAATCTCGCTCTCGGTGTAGTCGGGGATGTCGTCGATGACTCTGACGATGTATTTGCGCTCTTGCTCGATGGGGTTGGGCACGCCCAGCACGGTCGAAATCTCGTTGAGCACTTGGCGCAACTTGTCGTCAAAATCCATGTGGTTGCTGATTACGCGCAGGTGGGGATGTCCCGTCCAGGCACTCAGCACCTTGCGGTCGAGTTCGCGGGCCATCTCAACATCCTCGCTGCGGAACTTGTTGTTCTCGTTGGTGTAGAACTGCTCGGCGCCGGCAGCAGCAGTCACCATGTGCAGGATGGCCTCGTAGCGGGCGTCACGCAACTTCACGGTGTTGGTGCCCATCTCCTCGGTGAGCGCCTGCCATACCTCGGGCGCGACATAGGCGCTGATGTCCATCGTGCCTCGGTCGCACACGATCAGCACGGGCTTGCTGCATTCTGCCGCCATCTTAGCAAAGTGATCCTCGAGCGCCAACTGGATGTTGAGCGTCGACTTCTCGGCTTCGAAAAACAGCGACTTGTTCTGCGTCAGGTAGTTTACACCGGCGCTGCTGAACATCGTGGGAACTTCGGGAATGGCAAACACCTGGAAGCCCAGGCTGCTGAAATGCTCGATGATGCGGGCCATTGCCGTGGTCTTGCCGGCGCAGGGGCCACCAGTGAGCACAATCTTGGTGATTTTATCGGTCATTGGTCGATATTGATTGGTTTACTTGCAGTTAGTTACTTACACTTGGCTCGGTTAACAAACCAAATGTCAAAGATACACCCTTTTGCTGAACCACACAACCTTTTCTCCCAAAAAGATATGAAAAACCGCCATCTTACAGTCCAGGTGCGGCCACTGTGTGCCAATCGGGTTATTGACATGGTGTGGGTTGTCCAGCCGATAGGGACGGGATGCATAACCGATACTGGTGTTGCAATGTCCCACAAACGGACAGGGGCGACCTCTTTTTGTGCCGCCCCTGCTTCGGTCATGGTGTAAATATAGTGACTACTTGACTGATATCTTCTTGCCGTTTGTTTTTTTGATGGCTACTGGTCAGAAACGATTATGCCGATGATGGCGTTGGCGTCGGCGATGTTGATCTCGCCGTCGCCGTTGACGTCGATGCTGCCATCGTAGCCGGCGTCGCTATCAATGATACCGGTGATGGCGGCGTTGACGTCGGCGATGTTGATCTCGCCGTCGCCGTTCACATCATAACTCAACTGCGGCGTGGTGAAATAGACGTCCCGGCTCACATAGTTGTGCCCGGCATAGACGCTCACATGGGCGACATAGGGCGTGCCTGGTTTCAAGTCTGTGATGGTGCACTCCATGATCTGCCCGCTGCCGCCCACATAGTAGGAGTCGGCCGACCAATGACTCACTTTATAGGTGAACCCTTGCGTCTGGATATCGCTCGACCCGGCAAGCACGAGGGCTCGCAGTGTCACCGTCTTGGGGGTGAGTTTCATCACGCCATAGTTGTAGAGGATGGGTTCATAGTCGCCGACCGCATCGGTGATGCTGAACTCTTTCCACTCGCCATAGTAGGTGTTGCCGGCCGCTGATGTGTAGCAGGGACGGTACCTATAGGCGGTGTTGAGGGCAATCCTGTTAACAATGTTGGCCAGTGAACCGCCAAAGACGTAGGCGGGTTTCTGCTGTGTGGTGCCCTCAACCCCTACGCGTTCCCACTCCATGCCGCAGCGGTCCTCATTGTCGGCCACATTGCACAATCCATTGAACATGACCACGTTCTGCTTTAGGGTCCTCACTTCAATGCCCTCCATCAACAAAGGTGGCGTGGTGAAGGCAAAGTCAATGCTATCGGTGCTACCGTCGTTATAGACGGCAATGCAGCGTGCATGGTAGGTTGTGGCAGGATCCAAACCGGTTATCTGGAACTTGTCATAGCGCTTGCCATCCATCACCATATAAGACCTCTTGACATCCTTGTCTGTGCCGATAATGGTCGAAGCCTTCATGTTGACCGATGTGGGATATATTTCGGCCGAAGTGAAATTGCTGTTGGAGTAGTTGCTGGGGTTGATGCGCACGGTACCGGCCTGATAGATGGCGCCGTGGTAGGCGATCCAGGGGATGACGTCATAGTACCATCCCGGTCTGACGGGAATGCCCTGGCAACAGATGATGCTGCTGTCGGCACAAGTGAGCACGACACTGCCCAGATAGTCTCGGCTCTTGTAGGCGTAATAGACACCGCAGGAGTCGGGGACAAACGCCTCGTCGCTATTGATGGTGAACACGACTGAGATATACTGGCTATTGAGATGCTGCCCGTGGCAGTTGCTGATGCGCACACTGTCGGTCACCACCACGTCTTTAATCTCGTATTGCTCGTCATCCGCACTGGTGAAGCCGATGGTGACCTCGTTGTGCGTCGGGACAAGTCCTTTCAGGGCGATGACATTGTCCTGTGGCTGAAATGTGATGGTGTCACCATCGCAGCGGTACAATGTCGCCTCGGTGATCGGCAACCCGCAATCACCGGCGATGGTCGCCATGCTCACCTTGATGTCCTCTACCCTGTAGATGCCTTTCAGATTATAGTTATTCCACACGGGAGCCTCGCGGTATCGGCTGGCTTCAGGAACATAGACTGTGACGTTGCTACCCCAGTTATTCTCTGCATTCAGTGCAGGTGGCGTGGGATTGAGCATCGTCACGTTCTTGATGGCCGAGCAGCCACGAAAGAGGAGACTGCCCATCGTCTTTAGGCTCTGGCCAAAGACCACTTCTTCCAGCGAAACGCATTGGTCAAACAGGCAGTAGCCGATAGAGGAGACCATGTCAGGAATCCTCATGCGCTTGATGTTGCGGCACTGCCAGAAGGCATAACTGCTGATATAAGTGAGCGAATCGCTCAGGGTGATTGCCTTCAGGTTGTAGCAGTGACTGAAAGCATCCTCGCCAATTGACTTGACGGTGTTGGGCATCTTCACTTCTTCCAGAGAATCACAGTTCTCAAAGGTGTGCCCGGCAATTGCCGTGAGACTGTCTCCCAAATCGATGGTCTTGAGTGTTTTGCACGACTCAAAAGCCCGTGTCCCTATTGTTCTCACTGTTTTCGGCAGCGCAATTTGTTCCAGGCGGTTGTTGGCAAATGCGCTTGCGCCAATGGCGGTCAGTTGGCTGGAATCTCCAAAAGTGACTTCTCTGGGCGAGTAGGGGCACCAATTAAAGGTGGATTCGTCGATGGTCTTGATGCCATTGCCGATGTGCACACTGGTCAATCTGATACAATTGGAGAAGGCGCTTTTTCCAAGTGTCGTTACCGAGTCAGGAATGACAATACTGGTCAAATAAGAGCCATAGAAGGCATTGGTCTTGATTTCCTTGACCGAAAGTGGAATGTCGATGCTGCCCACCCCACAGTTTGCAAATGAATAGGAGCCGATGGTGGTCAACTGGTCGTGCAGAGCGACGGTTTGCATGTTGCCGGTATACCGCAACAGTTCATCACTCATTGCGGTGACCAGTGGGGGCAAGGTGAAACTGGTTAATCCGCTTGATTTGAAAGCCCCCTGCTCGAGTGCGGTGATCGTTTCGGGCAAGTCTATCGACTTCAGGGAGTTGCAGCGATAGAAGGCTTCTTTCCCTATGGCGGTCAGTTCGGCAGGCAGAGCAACTGTCTCCAGTTGATGACAGTTGGCAAAGCAGCCTGGTGGGATGACCGTGATGGCTTCGGGGATGATGATGGAAGTGATGCCGCAACTGTCAAAGGCATGTTCGCTCAGCGCTGTCAGTGGCGTTGGCAAGTCGACACTCGCGAGCCCCGTACAGCCCTTAAAGGCATAGCCTCCTATCTGGCCGACCGAATTGGGGATGATGACCGATGCGAGCCCCGTGCTGCCTTCAAAGGCATGGTCACCGATGCCTGTAACCTGATAGGTCACCCCATCATGCTCAAAACTCTCGGGAATGACCACGTCACCGCTATAACTGTTGTAATTCTGGTCGCGGTAGGTGACTATGGCTTGATTGCCGTCGATCTGGTAGTAGATGCCATCGATGCCGTCGTTAAAGGTCTCGACGGTCTTGAACTCTTTCCAATGTTCGGCCGACTGGTATCTGCTGGCGGCAAAAAATCCCACCTTGAGTGTCGCTTGATTCTGAAAATCGGCAAAGCAGGTCTCGTCACCCACGGTGGGAGGATTGTCGGCCTTGCAGGTGAGAGAATTGATGGCGCTGCAACCGGCAAAGGCTGCCGTGCCAATGGATTGTAGGGCATAGCCCAGGATTAGCCTTTGCAGACTGCTGCAGTTCAGGAAGGCGCTGTCACCGATAGTTGTCAACTTGTTGCCCAGATCGTTGTTGCCCACCCCCAGCATTTTGGTGCAGTTCATGAAGGCCGCCTTGCCGATTGATTCCAATCCGCTATTGAGGTAGAAGGCCGACATAGACTTGCAATTCAGGAAAGCATAGTCTCCGATGCTAGTAACATTTTTGCTGACTGACTGATAGTTGAGAGAGAAGCAGTTCATAAAGGCATGATGTCCGATCGAGGTCACTGTAGAGGGAAGGCCGACTTGATGCAATTGGCGGCAGTTCATAAACGCGCTGTCTCCAACGGCTGTCACGGTGTAGGTCTTTCCGTTGTATGTTACTGATGATGGAATATCCAGAGACCCGCTGTAGCAGTTGCTCGTCCCATTGTTGGTGATGACGGCATTTCCGTCCACGATATTGTAGTAGACGGGAACAGAGCCCCAACTGTCTTTGCCCACGATGTCATAGGCCTGGGCCATGCCCGTTGCTCCCAAGACCAGGAGCGCCATAAGGGCGATGCGCTGATATAATAATGATATAGTATTCATAGTCATGAGTCTTTATTGATGTGATTGGGCTTCGCTACTCAGGATTTGATCGATGATGGCATTGATGTCCGCGATATTGACTTCGCCATCATGGTTGGCGTCAAGTCTTGGAGAGGCCGTTCCGTCATCATGGATGGCGCTTATGATGCAGTTCACATCAGCGATGTTCACCTCGCCGTCGCCGTTCACGTCATTGGGGTCGTCTGCTTTGATAAAGAGAAACCTCTTCCATTCGTCGGCGTTCTTGTATTGGCTGAGCGACTCTTGAGGAACGGTGAGTTTGGCCCAGTCGTAACTGGCGGCAAAGGCACTGCCTCCCAACACAGGTGGCACGGCAGCCATGCATGTCACCGACGTGAGAGGATGGATGTCGGCGATGATGTCGGCAATTAACTCTTTCCAGCCCTCTATCAAATCGTCGATGCCGTCAATATCGACACTATCCATAGCCCCCTCGATGGTCGCAATCAAATCCTCAAAATAGGAGTCGCTGAGTTTTCCGAAAGCCCATTCCTCGATGTGCTCGATACCGTTGCCGATGGTGACACTGTCAAGGACGTCGCACCACATGAATGCTCCGTAGTCGATGCGCTTAACCGAATTGGGGATGGTGATGCTCTTGAGTGAGTTGTTGGAATAGAAGGCGAGACCGCCAATGCTTTTAACCGTGCTGGGTATCGTCACGTGTTGTAGTTTCATGCACATGGCAAAGGCTTGTAGAGGAATGGTGTCGAGAGAAGCAGGGATGGTGATGCTATGTATTTCTGAGCCCATGAATGCGGCGTTGCCCAATTGAGTCAAAGTATTGGGCAGATTGACGTTGAGATATCCCGGGAAGAATCCTGCTGAGAAGAAAGCACCCTCGCCAATGGATTGAAGTCCCTCGGGCAGGACCACATCATGCAACTCAGGGCAGCCGAAGAAGGCCAGATGGCCAATTCTAGTAACCTTGTCGGGAATGGTGATGCTTCCCAGACCACAGTTAGCAAAGGTGTAATCCTTAATCTCGGTGATGCTCTTGGATAGCGTGATCTGTTTCAGGCCTGAAGCAGTAAAGGCATAGGAGCCGATCTCGTGGACCGAATTGGGTACAGTGACAGACCTCAGACTGCCGCAATACATGAAGGCTGAATCCGCGATGGCCGTCACACTCATGCTGTTGTCATCGAGATAGACAACCGAGGGAATGACCACTTCGCCGCTGTAACCGTTGGTATAACCGTTGTTGACGACACTCACGCTGCCAGCGCCCGTGATCAAGTAATAGATATTGTCCATGTCGAAGTCATAGGTCAGGGGCCTGATGTCGGCAAATTCGCCCCATACCTCGGCATTGCGGTAAGCCTCGACGCTCGAGTGTGGCACCATGAGCGACACTTTCTGCATCAGTTCACTGCTTAGTCCGCCGTGCTGGTTATCCAGCACGGGTGGGGTGAGGGGTAGGCTGGTGATGCTGGACAGGTTGTAGCAGTCTCTGAACACATCGCCGTCAATCGAGAGGCTTTCAAAGTCCCTGTCAAGAGTCACACCGGTGAGCATGGTGCAATCCTGGAACGCTCCGTTGCAGATGGCTTCTACCGAGTGGGGAATATACACTTTGGACAGGTTGTAGCAACTGGCAAAGGCATAGTTGCTGATAAAAGTGACCGACTTGCCTAAGTCAAGTGACGTCAGGCCATGGCAGCCATAGAAGGCGCTGTCCTCGATGGCGTAGATGTGGTCGGGAATTGTCAGACTTTTGAGCCCTGTACATCCCATAAAGGCCTGCCTGTCGATGGCAGTCACCTGTTTCGGGAAGACAATGCTGGTCAAGCCGGAATTCTTGAAGGCTTGCTCTCCGATGGCGGTAACGCTTTGGGGCATAGTCACGGTTTTGACTTTAGGGCAGTTCATGAACGCTCCCTTGCCGATGGCCGTCACCTTGTAGTCGTCGCCGGCATAGGTGGCCTTTTCGGGAATGGTAATGGATTGCGCGGTGTAACTGCCACCCATGGGCGCATGATTGCTCACGGCGCACTCGGTGGGGCTGGTGATGATGTAGTAGATGCCTGCCGCGCAGAAGTCATAGGTCCACGGCTCGATGTGGGCAAACCGTCCCCAGAAGGGGTCCAACTTGTAGTCCATGAGCGATGACGGCTGAACATAAAGCACCACGCTTGCCAACTGCTCGGCACTGAAGCAGTCGCCGGTGACCACAGGCGGCATCATGGCATAGCAGTTGATGGCTTTGAGCGCGGTGTAATTCTCCATGGCACGGGCGTCGAGTGTGAGATGGCTCACATTCACGCCGATATTTAATGACTCAAGATTATCGCAACCACTGAAGGCGCAGACACCGATCGACTTGAGTCCGTTGGGCAAGGTGAGACTGGTAAGGCTTGAGCAGCCCATAAAGGCTGAGTCGGGGATGGCGGTCACACCATTAGAAATGGTCAACTCCTTGAGCGCTGTGCTATTCATGAAGGCACGCTCCTCGATGGTGTGGATGTTGTCTGACATGCTCACGCTGGTCAACGAGTCGCAGTCGCGGAAGGCGTCGTGCAGGATCATGACCACCTTGGGCCGGGGACTTCCACCGCCAAGGGTCGCCGGAATGTTGACCTCCCCCTTGTAACTGTTGTAACCGTAGTCCTTGAACGATACGCCCCATTTGTTCTGGGCAGACGGGTTGAGTTCGATATAATATATCCCGTCGTCCTCGCGCTCATAGGGAATCTCGTTGATGTGCTTGAACTTTTTCCAGCCGGTCGCTTCACGATACAGGTCGATGCGGATGCGGCGCACATGCAGCGTCGCGTCGGAATAATTGACCTCGGCAAAGCAATCAAAGCCGTTCCACGTCGGGGGAGTGTCTCGATAGCAGGTGATGTCCTGCAGTGCGTAGCAGCCGCGGAAGGCCTTATCTTCGAGTTTCGAAACACCTTTGCCTAGTACTAGGCTCGTCATGCTTGAGCAGGACTGGAATGCGGCATAACCAATGCTGCTCACCTGGTTGGGAATGACGATGCTTGTGAGTTTGCGGCAGATGTAGAAGGTGTGGTCGTTGATGACGCTGAGTTTTTGGGACAGTTTGACTGTCGTCAGTGAACTGCACTCGCTGAAGGCATAGCCGCCGAGCAGTGTCACGTTGTCGGGGATATCGATGCTTGTCAGTGATGAGCATTTCGAGAAAGCATGGATGCCGATGGAGGTGAGGCTTACGGGGAGGAAAACATCGGTGAGGCTGGTGCAGCCTTCAAAGGCATGCGCCCCGATGGTGGTCACATCATCGGTGATATCCATTCCCTTGAGGCTGGTGCAGCCCGCAAAGGCATTGTCGTTAATCGCCGTCAGCGTGATGGGAAGTTGGACACTGGTCAGCCCTGTGCAGTCCTTGAAGGCACAACTATCGATGGCCGTCACAATGTAGTTGTGACCTCTGATGATCAGGTTGCCGGGGATAACGATATCGCCGCTGTAGGAGTTATACCCCTCATCCTTGTAGGTGACGCTCAGGGTGTTTGGGGCGATACTGTTGTAATAGATGCCGTCAACCTCAATGGTATAGGGCATGGCGCTCAAGGCTGTGCCCATGAGCAATACCGCTGTGAGTATTGATCTGCTCAATGTGTGGAGTAGTCGGTTTCTCATAATTCTATTGTCATTTAATGTTATTGACTGAAGTTTCTCAATTAATTAACTTGCTCATTGCTTGATGTTTAAAGGCTAATTTGCCGTCAGATTTCTGGAACACTTTCCAGCAATGATCAACATCGTCTGTAACCATTAAGCCTTATGCTTTAACCTCGAGTTTTTAAAGTCACGGAGCGACGTTAGAAACTTGGATTGTTGGCAGTGTTATTACTGTGTCTCATCGATGATGGATCTCCGTTAAGGATGCGGTCGATGATGGCGTTGACGTCGGCGATGTTGACCTCGCCGTCGCCGTTCACATCGGCAGCATTGATCCAATCGCCTTCAGGGTCAGGAGTATGGGTGTGGCCGCTGCTGCCTCCGTTGATGATGATGACAACCACTTTGTTGGCATCGGCGATCGTAATCTCGCCATCAGCATCCACATCGCCAGGCGTGTACAGGACGACGTCTCCGCGGATTTGGGAGAAGTCCTTCCAGTAGTCGGCCTGTTGATAGGACTGGACCGATTCGGGCAAGACATGCAATGTCGCGTGGGCATAATAGTTCATGTCGTCAAACAGCCCTGCGCCCACTAAGGTGGGAGGTGTGACCGCCAAGCAGATCACATCCATGAGCCCGCTGCACCCCCAGAAGGCGTAGTCTCCGATGCTGGTCACCGACTTGGGGATGATGATGCTTTCCAATCGGGTCTGACCAAAAGCCAGGTAGGCAGGGATGTGTTGAACATGATTGCCAAATATGATCGAGTCTAATGGGCAATCCAGAAACGCGCTGTACCACATTGGGTCCTCGCAATTGGCGGCATTGAAAAACAGCGTCTTGATGCCCGTGCAGCCATAGAAAGCATAATCTCCTATCGAGGCGACCGATTTGGGAATGGTGATGCTGGCTAGAGCGGAGCAGTCGGTGAATGCGTCGTCACGGATAGTTGTGACCGACTTGCCAAGTGTGATGCTTGTCAGCCCCCTGCAGCCATTGAACACATTCTCATCGATGACAGTGACAGCGTCTGGAACAGTCATCTGGCTCAAACCTCTGCAACCGGCAAATGCCCATCTCCCGATAGTGTTCACTGACTTGGGGAGCGACACGTGGGTCACGTCGCTGCAGTTGTAGAATGCCGACTCCCCGATGTTTGTCACAGGATAGGCCGCACCCTCATAAACCACCGAGGCGGGAATCACGATATCGCCGCTGTAGCAGTTGCCCTGCCCATTATTGCTGACAACAGCATGGTCCCCCGCCAGGTAATAGTAAATGCCGTCGACCGCAAACACGTCTCCCCATGCTGCCGTCGGCAACATGAGCAGTAGGGTAACAATTGTTGTATATAATAATGACAGTTTCATGTCTTCTTCTTTATTGCTGTTTGTTGGTGTTCAGGCTCGATAGGGTCGTTTGCAAAGTTACTGCGGTGATTTATTCGATCAAATACCCAAATGGGTGATAGTGCCGGCAGACCCGTTTTGAACGTATTTTGTTGATGGCAAAGTTAATGTAAATAATTGGTTTTTTTGTAAATTTTGGCTTCATTGTGACTTCATTTTGGAAAAATTAGATGCCTGATTATCAGTGTGTTGAAAAACAAAAAGTTCATTATTGGATAATTTGCCCATCAGGGGTGGAATGTATTGCGAAAAATGCCGTATTTTTGTCAGGGTAAAACCAACAATCCTTAATAATGAAATCTCGAGTTCTGATTATCCCTCTATTGCTGTTTGGCATTGTCCTGGCCGGTTGCAGCGGCGGTTCCGATACCGCCGCTATGCGCGAATTGGCTGGTATCGACTCGTTGCTGTCAAAGGCTCGCCAGTATGAATTGGCGCAGCATCGTTTGGATTCTCTCCATACCGAGGGCTTCAACCAGGCCGAGCGGGCCTACTATAGCCTGCTGCTCACCCAATCCCATTACAAGAACTATATCAACGACACGACCGATGCCGTGATCAACGAGGCTGTGAACTATTATAAGCATTGCGACGAACCTGAGAAATATACCCGGTCGCTGCTCTATCAGGGCTGTGTGTATGAGATGATGGGCGATGCCGAAAAGGCAATCACGTCCTATAAAGACGCCGAGAACGTAGCCCAAGATAATGACCTGGAAAACAAGGCATTCGCCAAATTGCGATTGGCGACCCTATATGCCGACAATTCAAACTATGCCGACTTGAAAATCAGGAAATACAAGGAGGCTCTCGACCTGTACACCCAGTTGGGCGACAAGCACTACCAGATCGTGTGCCTGACCGACATCGGCGGCTATTACCGAAATCAGTCTGGCTCGCTGGATAGCGCACATTATTATATTGATAAAGCCATTAGTCTGTCGGAGGCAGAGCATGAAGATTGGTTCTTGTTTCAGAACCTCTATCATCGGGCCGAGATGTATTGCCTGATCACTAAAGAGTATGACAAGGCTAAAGTTGATATCCTAAAGGCCCTTGAAGCCGGAAAGGATGAGATTGACCATCCTCGCGCCCATTATGTCGCCGCCGAGACCTATCTGAACCTGGGACGGCCCGATTCGGCTCTCTACTATCTTAATCATGTGCCCGCCAGCGGCATGATGAGCAACCACATCAGTGACACGGTCATGTATTGTCGGCTCATGAGTGAAATCGCCAGAGCCAATCAGGATTGGGACCAGTACACCGCTTATTATGAACGGGCCAATAGCATGGCCGACTCGATACTGTTGGATAATGTCAACAAGAACTATCTGGCAGTTGAGAAGAAATATGACATACAACTCGAGGAACTCAAGAGGGTGAGGAGCGAATCACGCACTCGGGGTGTCATCATGCTAGCGGCACTGCTGGCCCTCGTGGCAATGGCAGTGGCATTTCTGGCTTGGCGTTACCGCAATCGGCTGAAGCAGAAAGAGATGGAGTATGAATTGCTTCGGGCAGATCTGGACTCTTCGCTATCAAGCCTGGAGCAGATGAAGGTGATTATCAGCAATCGTGAGCGGGAACTGCAAGCAGTGCAAGATCAGTTGCGTGGCAACGATGCGCGCATGGGAGAGGAACTTGCCGCTCTGGAAGCCCGGCAACGCAAGGACGACGAGATGCGTAGCATCGTTGATAATCAGATACAGGTGATTCACCAGTTGCTGGAATTATCCTATCAGCCCAACGAAACGAATTTTACCCGCAAGTTCAGTGAAATGATGACTGTTCCCGTCGAGGGCGCTGTCCCCACCGACTCCTACTGGAACAACCTGCACAGTCTGACCAATGACATGCGCCATGGTGTGCTTGACGAGGCTCAGCGCATTGCTGGCGGAACACTCAGCGAGAGTGAGATGAATTTCCTGGCACTGTACTGCTACGGCTTCTCGCGCACGGTTATCATGATCTGCATGAAATACAGCAGCCTGGGCACCGTCTCGAACAAGAAAATCCAGATTGCCAAGAAACTGGGCGTCAACAATCTAGACGACTTCGTCAATAACTATCGCTAAGGAATCAGCCTGGCGATAGCCTGCCATTTTGCGGCGTGCCGCCGATTACTGCAGGCGGCGCTTGACAAACTCGACGATAAGTTGGGCCGTACCCTCGATGCCCAGCAGGCTCGAGTCGATCGACAGGTCGTAACTGTCGGCATGACCCCAAAGTTTGTCGGTATAGAAATTGTAATACTCGGCGCGCAGTTTGTTGATCTTGTCACTCCGTTTCTCGGCGGCTTCTCGGGTGTCGCAGTCGCCGCGCTCCATGATGCGCCTGACGCGGTCGTCGATGGGGGCATGCAGGAAGACGCTGATGACTGGGCAATAGTCACGCAGCACATAGTCGGCTGTGCGGCCAACGATCACACAGGATCTGCGGTCTACCAGGTCTTTCATCACTTGGCACTGGGCCTTGTAGATGTTGTCGTCGGTCATTGTCGTTTCGCCCGCAAAGGTTGATCCCGCCATGGCCAGATTCAGTGGCCACAGGCTCGGAAAAAACTTGGGGGTGCGCTCGTCGGCGGCTTCAAACATCTCGGGATGGATGCCGCTGGCCTTGGATGCCTCGAGCAGCAACTGCTTGTCAAAGTAGTTGATGTCAAGCAGTTGGGCCACACGCTGACCTACCTCTCGGCCACCGCTGCCAAACTGGCGGCCGATGGCAATCACATAATTCTTGTTGTCGTTTTTAAGGTTCTCGTTCATCGTTTTATATCTTGTGTTATTGGTGATTGGTCTGCAATGTGGCCGGGCGGTCGGCACTGGGATCCTCGTTGATGGTGACCGTCTGCCAGCACAGGCCCTTGTCGGGCGACCAGCGGGCAATCACATTAGTGGGATAGATCGTTGTCTTATAGTCCACAAACTCAAACTCCTGCACAAACTTCACTTTGCTCTGGCGCTTAAAAATCTGTTCGAGCAGCGGCTCGTTGCCGATGCTCTTGAGCATGACGAAGTGGTAACGGTTATGCTCCATCGTCCCGTAGTAGACCGTGGGGTCTTGCTTGCCGTGGGTCACGATGTCGTCGCTATGGGCTGCGATGGCGATCTCACCACCCTCTCTGGGCTCCAGCAGCAGCACAAAGGTTCGGTTCTGGTAATCCTCTTGTGCGATGGTGTCCATTACCTGAACAATGGCGTCAACAAGCCTGGCGTCTGCCTTCTTGTTGATTGACAATCGCTTGGTCTCGACCACGATGGTGTTCTCGGGGAGCGAGTTGCGCTGACCCAAAGTGAATTGGCGGGTAACGACAACTTCGTCGTCACGCGCCCACAGGCCGCTTGCAGTCAGTGCGATGGCCACTAATGATATGAGCAGTCGTCTCGATTTCATGATTTCAATCGGTAAAGTTACACATTTTTTTAGACTTATAATCATATCGTAGGTTTAATTTTCTTTGTGCGACGTTTTGGCTGTAATGACCGCTATCGGATGCGGCGGGGGAAGTAGATGGGAGGCTGGTGTCAATCATCATTGTGGTGCGTGTTTCTGTTTCTTATTATATATAATGTGTATTAGGTCCTGCTGAATGAAACTGATCAAATCTTTTTTCGTGTCGCCGTTAAGTGAGAATTTTTCCTTACCTTTGTGTCATTAATAACTAATCTGTCTGATATGAAACAGTTACTAGTATTGATTGCGGTGCTGATGATGGCGTGCGCTCCACAGCAGGCCAGCCAGCAGGTGGCACAGGCGGCCAACACGCTGCAGATGCGTTTCCATTGTGATAAGGATACCACAGTGATCAACCAATTGCTGGTTAAGGGCAACCAGAGTGGGATCAAAGAGGCTAACGCCCTGGTCGAGTTTTTTGCTCGCGAGTTGCTCGGCACGCCCTATGTGGCGCATACGCTCGAGGGCGACCAGGAGATGCTCACCATCAACATCCATCAACTCGATTGTCTCACCTTTATCGAAACTCTATATGCGCTCACCCGGACCACGCTGGCCGGGCGATACTCGTGGCGGGACTTTGCTGACCATATCGAGAACGTGCGTTATCGTAATGGTGAAATGGGAGACTATTCCACCCGCATACACTATATCAGTGAGTGGATTATTGACAACCACGTGCGGGGCAACCTTGTTGAGGTGACCCCCGATTTGCCTCATGTCGACTATATGGTTAAGAATATCGATTATATGACTCATCACACCGATGCGTATCGGCAACTCAAAGATGATAGTGTCATGGTCGAGAAAATCCGCAAGTTTGAACTGCGCAACCATCGTTTCCCGTATCTGAAGCGTTCGTGGCTCAACGACAAGTCGGTTAAGGCGGCGCTCCGATCGGGTGACTTCGTCTCGCTGGTTACCAAGGCCGAGGGGCTGGACGTTTCTCATAATGGCATCATCATTATCGACGATAACGGCGATCCCTATCTGCTCGACGCCTCCATGTCTGGCGGAAAAGTCATGCTAGAGGGTAAACCCCTGTTCAAGTATCTGGAGCGCTCCAAGACCAATATCGGTATCCGCGTCTTCCGCATGATGCCTTGAGACATTAGGGTGGGGTGGCCAATGCTGATTGCTTGCTGACCTCACCTTTTTTCTGAAAAAAAACATGTTATTTGGGCCAGTGCTTTGCTGGTCCTTTTTTGTGCCGTTTTTTGCGGTTTTTGCCTTTGCTTCAAAAAAAGTGCTTTTTTCTCAAAAATTTTTTATTTTTATAATTAGCATTAAATCAGAAGATTATGATAAAATCGAAGAAAAATGTTAATAACTTCGAGAAAAAAAGTCTCAAAAAAATTTGCCAGTTTCAAAAATGGCAGTACCTTTGCACCGCTTTTCGCCACAAGGGTGGCGTCAAACAATAGCTCTTTGACATGTTTGCAGCAACGAGTAGTACAAGAGAACAAGGGACAATGTAACAGTTGTTCCCGTCGATTCCGAGTCGTTTAAGACGATGTACAACAGGCAGTAAGATACGAGATTCAACCTGATTTGGAAGCCAGGGATTTGAACTGGAGACTTCGGTCGAGTGTTGCGTTTTCATTATATCTTTTGGAAGAAAGAAAAACGATAATACAACAACGAAGAGTTTGATCCTGGCTCAGGATGAACGCTAGCGACAGGCTTAACACATGCAAGTCGAGGGGCAGCGCGATGGTAGCAATACTATTGGCGGCGACCGGCGCACTGGTGAGTAACACGTATGCGACCTGCCCCGGACAGGGGGATAAACCCGGGAAACTGGGCCTAATACCCCATATGCCGATTGGATGCATGTCCTTTCGGTGAAAGATC
>Ga0256407_10005042_pt1 | contig 21529 bp, 16 predicted proteins | sample RumenRJG_04DNA_FD_193489 | JGI IMG/M metagenome (GOLD analysis project Ga0256407, IMG submission 193489) | Bovine rumen microbial communities from Lethbridge, Alberta, Canada - RJG_04 | ecosystem: Host-associated > Mammals > Digestive system > Stomach > Rumen | place: Canada: Alberta... | reverse complement strand
GATTTGGACAATCTGTAGAAAAAGTTAGTATGGTTTCTCCGGATGAAGACAATATATTAGTTATAGATCCAAATACAGCATCATTATTTTATGTATCATTGACTACAGATGCCAACATAGAGTTTAATGCAGTTAATGACGTATATCCAATAACTGGTAGTACTATAACTATTTTATTAGAAAGATCAAATTCAAATATTATAGTTACTTGGCCTAATAATATAACTTGGAAAGGTAATGTTGCGCCTACTTTATCTCACAGAAATTTAATTACTCTAACTACTTTTGATGGAGAATTAATGTGGTATGGAGGAAGTATTGTTATTGATGATACATATCCTGTATCTAGTAGTTAGTGAGGATATGTATTAATATGTTTAGTAAAAAGAATTTTTCTAATTTGATATTTGATATAGAAGAAGAACAAGTAATTGCTCGGACTCCTGTTAGTTTTGAAAATTGGATACAAACAGCTTATCCAAATACTTATACAAGTATAACACAGTTATCTAATGAAGATTATGAGTACTTTCAAACAATATCTCCAACTTCAATAAGACATTGGTTTAGTGGTGCAAATAATTTAACTAGTATAGATTTACTTCATTTAGATGTTAGTAATGTAACTTTAACTGGAAATTGTTTTAAAAATTGTACAGCTTTAGTTTCTTTAGATTTACATAGTTGGAATACTTCTAATTTTGTTAATTGTGGTAATTTTTTTACTGGGTGTACTAATTTAAAATTTTTAGATTTAAGTGGATGGGATTTAGGTAATTGTACTAACTTTGGGGGATCTTTTACTAACTGCACTAATCTTAAATACATTATATTAAACAATTCAAATGTATTTACAGTTATGCCTAGTGGAGCAATAGGTAATTTAAATTCTACTTGTAAAATACTAGTTCCAAATAATCTTTTAAATACTTATAAAACTGCTACTAATTGGTCTACTATTGCAGATAGAATAGAATCTGTGGATAACTATACTATTATAAAAGATGGTTTAGGCAATGTTTCAGTATTTGCTAAAGAAACTAATACATCTGATTTTTCTTATTGGGCAGAGAATACTTATCCTAGTACTTATGAAACATTTACATCTATACCTGCTGAAGGACTTAGTATATTAAATAATGCTTCACCTACTGATATGAAATATGCTTTCTTTAATTGTGCGGCTTTAACTTCTGTTGATGGTAGTAGTTGGGATTTTAGTAATTGTACAAACATGTCTTATATGTTTTATAATTGTCATGCTTTAACTACTGCTAATTTTACTGGTATCAATACTAGTAATTGTACAACATTTAGAGGTATGTTTCATACATGTAGTAATTTAACTTCAATAGATTGTAGTAATTGGGATGTTAGTAAAGGTACTGAATTTGTTTATACTTTTGGTAACTGTTATAATATAACAGTTATTGATCTTAGTGGATGGAATCCTGTTAGTGCAACTAATATGGGTGGATTATTTGCTAATGATAATAACTTAGAATATCTTATTTTAAATAGTAATGTTGCTATGAACATGGTTTCTGGGTCAATAGGTAATTTACCTATCACTACTAAATACTAGTTCCAGGCTCAATGATATCTACATATCAAAGTATGACTAATTGGAAAAAGATACCAAATCAATTTTATGATATAGCTAATTATACCATTACTAAATCTAATGGTACAGTAATGGTAACTCCCAATAGTTAATTACATTTTAAAACACGAGGTGATTTTATATAAATGGCATTTGTTAATACATTACATTCATTAGGTAAAATTATTTTACCAAAGGAAAATCCAGTAGAATTATCTATTACAAATAATACAGTTACTATAGATCCTAATAGTGGATCTTATTTCTTTTTAGATGGTATTGATACTAATCTTACTATTAACATTAGTTCATTGAGTGCTAGTAGTAAAACTATTTATCTTAAACTTAATTTTGAACAAGACAATATCGTTATAAATTGGCCTAATAATATAAAATGGCAAGAGATATCTTCCCCATCAATTAGTCAGTATGAAGACTTATTCATATCTTTAATGACTTTAGATGGTGGTACTACTTGGTATAGTGAACCTGTTATTAAGACTAAACCAATAGTTGATCTTTCCAATTATATGGAAAACAAGTATCCTTCAACTAAGGGATCTCTTACTAGTCTTCCTATAACTGATTTAAATTATTTTAATTCAGTCAGACCTATTTCTTGTGACAGTATGATTCGGTATTGTAGTTCATTAACGTTAATAGATTTATCTGATTTCGATACTAGTAATGTTACTAATATGTCTTCTATGTTTGATGAATGTAATTCTTTAACTTCATTAAACGTATCTAATTTTGATACTAGTAATGTTACTGATACGAATAATATGTTTTGTAGATGTAGATCATTAACCAGTGTTGATTTATCTGATTGGAATACCAGTAATATTACTGATATGTGGAATATGTTTAGAGAGTGTAGTTCATTAACTTCATTAGATTTGTCTAATTGGGATACTAATAACGTAGCTAATATGGAGACTACGTTTTATGGTTGTAGTTCATTAACTTCCTTAGATTTATCTAATTGGGATACTAGTAATGTTACTAATATGCGTGATATGTTTAGTAATTGTGATTCTTTAAAGTATCTTATACTTGATTCTAATACATGTAAGTTTAAAGTACAACCGAATGTAGATTGTAAAATTATAGTGCCTTTAGACTATATAACGGCATATACAAACGATAGTGCTTGGTCTAGTAGAGCTAATAAGACTATAGTTCCAATAGAAGCATTTGATATAACAAAGTCGAATGGTGGAGTTTATGCTAGTATAGATTGGGATTGGATTGAGACTGAAGAATATAGTTGGCCTGGGTATAAATGGGTTAAAGATTTTTATCCAACTACTTATACTACTATGACCCAGTTAGATACTAATGGTAGAGATTTTCTTACTACTGTTGGTGGCAACTATAATTGTGATTATATGTTTGCTGGTTGTAGTAATCTTACTACTTTAGACTTATCTAATGTAGATTTTTCTAATGCTACTAGCATGTCAAACATATTTGATGGAGATAGTAATTTAACAACTATTAATGTTACTGGTACTAAAGTTAATAATACTTCTGCTCCAATAATTGGACAAAAAGCAACCACTGGGATTTCAAATCTTGATATATCTGTAGTAACTAATTGTTCTAACATGTTTAAAAACAATACTGCTTTAACTACAGTAGATTTATCAACTTGGAATACTTCTGCTATAACTAATACTAGTAGTATGTTTGATGGGTGTTCTAATTTAACATCTTTAGATTTATCTGGATTAGATTTGAGTGGAGTAACTAGTTGTGGGAATATGTTTAAAGATGCTCCTTTAACTGCTGGAATTGATGTTACTAATACTAAAGTTAATAACACAGATGCAGCTACAATTTGTCAGAAAGCTTCAAATACTTCTGCTAAAGATGTTGATATAAGTTTAGTTACTAATATGTCTAGCTTATTTAATGGTAATACTAGACTAACTAGTATAGATCTTACTGATTGGGATACAAGCAATGTAACTAATACGTCTAGTATGTTTAACAATTGTTCTAATCTTACTTCTATAGATTTATCTGGATTAGACTTAAGTGCAGTAACTAGTTGTGGAAGTATGTTTTATAATGCTCCTTTAACTACTGGAATTGATGTTACTAATACTAAAGTTAATAATACGGATGCATCTATGATTTGCCAGAAAGCTACAAATGCTTCTGCTAAAGATGTTGATATAAGCCTAGTAACTAACATGTCTAGTTTATTTAATGGTAATACTAGGTTAACTACGATAGACATTAGTGATTGGGATACAAGCAATGTAACTAATACGTCTAGTATGTTTAACAATTGTTCTAATCTTACTACTATAGATATATCTGGATGTGATTTTAGATCAGTTACCTCAGCATCTAATATGTTTAATGGATGTTCTTCATTGAATAGTATAGATGTTACTGGAACTAAGATTAACAATAGTATGGTAACTGTTATTGGACAAACTGCTAAAACACTTGGAACTATAGAGGATTTAAATGTTGCAGCAGTTACTAGTATGGATAGTATGTTCCAGAATAATACTGCTGCTACTACATTAGACCTTTCTGGTTGGGATGTAGATAGTGTTACAAACACTGATAATATGTTTAATGGGTGTTCAAATCTTACTTCTGTAAATATGTCTGGTTTAGATTTTAGTTCTGTTACAAGTCGTGCAAATATGTTTAAAAACGCACCAGTAACTAACGGTATTAATGTAACTAATACAAAAGTTAATAATACAATAGCATCTGCTATTGGTCAGATGGCATCAAATTCTACAGCTAAGGATTTAGATGTAAGTATAGTCACAAACATGATGTTTCTGTTTAGTGGAAACACTAGATTAACTAGCATAGATCTTACTAATTGGGATATGAGCAATGTTACTATTATTAGTGGTATGTTTAACAATTGTTCTAATCTTACTACTATAGATATATCTGGATGTGATTTTAGATCAGTTACCTCAGCATCGAACGGTATGCTTAGTGGATGTTCTTCATTAAATAATTTAATTGTTACTAATTGTAAAGTTAATAATGTGAGTATTACGCCTATTGCCAATACTAATAAATTTACTTCTGGATTAGATACATCAAGTGTTACTGATATGAGTTACTTGTTTAGTGATAATACTACTATTACAACATTAGACCTTTCAGGTTGGGACACTAGTAATGTTACTTCTTTATATAGGATGTTTGAAGGATGCACAAATCTTACTTCAATAAATACAACTGGATTGAATTTTGATTCTGTTACAAATATTTCATATATGTTTTCTGGGTGTAGTTCTCTTAGATTTGTAGATTTAACAAATTTTAATTTCCCAAATGTTACAGAATGTAGTTTTCTATTCTCAAAATCTGGCATACAGTCTGCTGTAATTTCTAGTAGTACTTTTAAGAGCGATATGGTGTATGGTTGGATGCTTAGTGGCGCTAGTAATTTATCTGTATTAGATTTATCTAATTTTGATACTAGAAATAATAATAATATTGATGACAGTTCGATGTTTTATGAAACCAATATACAGTATATAATTTTAGATTCTTTAGAAATAAAGTTTATCCCCAAAACTTCGACATTATTTCACCCATCATATAATTATTCTAAGAATTGTATTGTATTAGTTCCAGATTCAATGATTTCAAGTTATAATAATATATCGTGGGGTGGGTTTAATTTTAATAGATCTACTAGATTAAAACCTCTTGAAAATTACACTATAACCCGTAGTAGTTCAGGAATAACAGTTACTCCAAATGCTATTCAATTATCGTCGTTTACTGTAAATCTTAATAGTTCTTCATCTTCATCTACTGTGAAATATACTAAAACAGTTAAAGGTAATGATATTACTTACCTAATAACACAGAATCAATATGTAGTTGGTGATTATTGCAGTAATACACCAGCAATAACCGTCGATATTAGTTATACATTAAATACTGCTAATCAAACTATAGCATTTAACGGTAATAATGCACCAGCAACTGAAACGTATTATTTAATTGCTTTAGATAATACAAGAGTTGATCCTACAGATTCAACTAAAAGCTATGTTGCTGCTGTATCGGGTGCAATTGTAGTAACTTTTAATAACTAAAAGCAGGTGATAATATAAATGGCATTTGTTGATACAATCAATTCTTTAAAGAAAAAGATGCTACAAAATTCATTAGAAAGAAGTATCATAGTTACTCCTTCTAATAATACATTTACGATAGATCCAAATAAAGCTGCTTTGTTTTTAGTGGATGTTTCAGCTAATTCTACTATAGCTGTGTCTACTTTAAATTCAGATTATGCTAGTACTGGTGCAGTATTTTCTATATTACTTACTTTAGGTAGTGATTCATATACAATATCTTGGCCTAATAATATAAAGTGGGCTGATGGAGAAGCACCTGAACTTTCTTATAAGAATCTTATTACTTTTACTAAATTTGATAATAGCTCAGATTGGTGTGGTGGATCTGTAGTTATTGATGATACATTTCCCTCTGCTTAATTTGGAAGGAGATTCTAATAGATGAGTGTTATTTCAAATCAGAATTTTTATTGGAGTAGCCCAGGTTTTGAAATACCAATAGAAACGTTATGTAAATATTCTATATCTAGCGGTGGAACTGCTGAAATTCCTTCTAGTAAAAATTTAAAAAATGTATTTGATGATGTTTCTGAAATAGATGATTATGGGTTATATTATGCATACTATGGAAGTACCGGAGTAACTGATGTGTCATTTCCAAAATTGACTAATATTAATCTATATGGTATGGCATATTCTTTTTGTGGATGTTCAAATATTACTAATGTCTCTTTCCCTAAATTAGTAAATATTGACGATTTTGCTATGCAGAATTCATTTTTCGGTTGTACGGGAATAACTAACGTATCGTTTCCTGAACTGGAAACAATTGGTAAGTACGGGTTAAACAACGCATTTTATAGATGTAATAGAATAGTAAATAGTATTAATTTTCCTAAGTTAACACATATTGATGAATATGGAATGGATAGCACTTTTTATTATTGCACTGGAATTAGAGGGAGTGTATCGTTTCCAGTATTAATTAGTATTGGAGCCAATGGATTAAGTTATGCATTTTATAGTTGTGGTAGTAAAATAACTAGTATAGATTTTTCCAAATTAGAAGCTATTGGTAATAACGGCATGTCGTTTGCATTTGACTCAGACACCGGTATAGTAAATATATCCTTCCCCGAATTAATTTCTATAGGAGATAAGGGATTAAACTTTGCGTTTAATAAATGTAGTAATTTGACTAGTGTATCTTTTCCTAAATTGGTAAATATTACCGGGATCCGTGGATTAGAGTACGCATTTAGTGGTTGTAGCAAATTAACTAGCGTATTATTCCCAGAATTAACTACTATTAGCGATTATGGGCTCTCATATGCTTTTAGTCCGTGTACTAGCTTAACTAGCATATCATTCCCAAAATTAACTACAATTGGTAGTAGCGGTTTATATAATGCATTTTATGGCTGTAGTAATTTACAAATGCATTTTAAGTCTGATATGAGATCTACTATTGAATCTATGACGCAATATAATGCATCATTTGGAGCGTCTAATTCAGGTATTTACTATGATTTATAGGGGATGGTATAATGACTACTGCTATTTTTCCTAGATTTAAAATTGTAAAAGGAATTTTAAGACGAAACTCGTTACTTGTGGATATATCATTTGATGGCATTAAAACTATAAGTGGACTAGTCTTTTATATGTACTATTCAAAACTTAACGATATAAATAGTGTATCTTTTCCGGATTTAACTAATATTTCTACAGATGGGATGAATTATGCATTTAATGATTGTAAAGGATTAAGTAGTGTATCATTTCCTAAATTAACTAGTATTGGGATTAATGGCATAAGAGAGGCTTTTAGAAATTGTACAAATATAACTAGTGTTGAGTTCCCAGAATTAACAAGCATGGGGACTTATGGTATGCAAAATACATTTGCTGGCTGTACAGGATTAACTTCAATTTCATTTCCTAAATTAGATACTGCTAGTGGTATGTCATATACATTTAGTGGTTGTTCAGAATTGAAGTCAATCTCATTTCCAGAACTTACTACTGCTAGTGGAATGCCGAACATCTTTCAGAATTGTATAGGATTAACAGCTATTTCGTTCCCAAAGTTAACTACTATTGAGAATAGTGGTATGTATTATGCCTTTTACGGCTGTACAGGATTAACTTCAATTTCATTTCCTAAATTAGATACTATTGGAAATGCTGGAATGTCATATACATTTTATGGGTGTACTCACCTTACAAGTATATCGTTTCCTACATTAACGTCAGTTGGAACTAATTGTTTTAATAATACGTTTACAAAGTGTACTTCACTTACTGAAATCCATTTTAGATTTGATATACAGTCTAGTATTGAAGCATTAGCTGGATATAGCTCTAATTTTGGTGCTACTAATGCTACGATTTACTTTGATTTAGGATTGGAATAACTGTTTAATTATAAATAAAAAGAAAGGAGACATGATATAAATGTCTGATGAAAATATAACATCTAAATGGTATGAATATGATGATCCAAATGAAGTAGATTTTATTGGAACTAAATTTATAAAACCAGATTATGATCAATTAGCTTATACAGCAGTAGCTATATGGTGTAATGAAACGCAGAAAGCATATATTACTGAATCTGAGGATGGTACATATTATGAATGTGTACCAATTCCAGTACCTACTTTGGATGAATTAAAATCGTATAAGTTAAATTCTTTAGGAAAAGCATTTGATAGTGCTGTTAAAGGAAGTTTTACTACTACAGAAGGATATGTTATGCAATTTGATATTTCAGATTGTGAAAAGATGAACGGTAGTATTACTTTAAATAAAGCTATGGGTATTGAATCTGATTATTTAGTGCAAGCTAATGACACTGTTATAGAGGATGTTCCAATGGCTACTATGGAAAGTGTTCTTTTACAGATGTTACAGCATTATAAAAATTTCCATATGAAGAAACAGGTCTTTAGAGCACAGATCAATTCTTGTGAAACTAAAGAAGAATTAGATAGTATTAATATTGAGTTTTAACAAATAATGTATGATGGGAGTTTTTCTTTTTAAAAGGAGAACTCCCAATTATTTAATGTAATATAAAGGGGTGAGATATACCTTTGGCAATACTTTCAAGTGTTGAACAATTTTTAAATAATTGTAAAGAAACAATAACTGGATGGTTTAGTACTTGGGCTAATACTAATATTAAGGGGAAATATTTACCATTAACTGGTGGTACACTTACTGGAGAGGTTACGGTTAACGATAAATTAAATGCAGAAAATGGAATATTTAGAGTAACAGATAATGGCCGAGTATTTCAAATAGAAACCGGGGTTGAAACTAGTGATGAGGATATAGATGCTAAGGAAACTACTGGAGCTGATATTTTAAATATTGATGTTGGTTGGAATTATGCTAAGCGAGATGGGGCATTAATTGGATTTAGATCTGAAGATTTTCCAAGTAATCCAGGGGGATTGGATTTATATACTAGAACTAGTGAAAGATCATATACTTTGTCATTAACTAATGATGGAAGGATTGTGTGGAATGGGCCAATTCCGGAAAGTACTGAAAATTCAGGTCATTTAGCAACTACAGCGTGGGTTAATAATAGAATAGCAAGTATACCATCGGTTGGAACTTATACTTTACCTACAGCTTCTTCTAATGTTAAAGGTGGAGTTAAAATAGGTAATGGGTTACAGATAACAAATGAAGCTATCAATATTAAATTACCTACAGGTTCTAATTTAAGTGTGGATGCAAATGGTTTGAAGTGTACTTATAAATACACACATCATACACAAGATACTATTTCTTTTGGACCAACTAACAATGCAACTATAGCTAACGGTGGAACATTCCAAATACCACAAATTGCGGTTGATGGAGAAGGACATACTACATCTATAACAGCAAGAACGATGACTTTACCCAAATATGCTGCTGGTACGGGTATTACAATTAATGGAAACACTATAAGTTCTACAGTAGCCAGTTTATCTATTGGAACTGCTACGGGTACCGGTAATGCTATTACTGGATTAAGTATTTCTAATAACCAAATAGTTCCAACTCTGGGTTCTAAATTTAGTCTTGAGGGTCATACACACTCTGGTTATGCAGCTTCAAACCATAACCATGATTCAGTATATTCTAAAACAACTCATAATCATGATAGTGTATATGCAGCTAAAAGTCATACACATAGTTATGCTCCGTTAGCTTCACCTGAGTTAACTGGTACTCCTAAAGCACCAACAGCTACAGCAGGAACTAATACTACTCAAATTGCAACTACTGCATTTGTCGGTACTGCGGTATCAAATGCTTTAAGTTCTGTTTCAGTTAATTTAAATTTATCTGCGGCTATTGTTAGTTCGAAGTATGTGTCAGGAAATGTTGGAGCGGTTGTATCTCTATTTGATTCGGAGGCATCATCTTTAATTTTTCCTACAGGAACTACATGGTTAGTTGTTGGGTATAATTATACTGCTGCTACTGACAGGCCAGAAGATAATACTCCCGAATCTTATTCTAGAATTGGTCAAGTTGTTACAATAGCTTCAAATGCTTCTATTTCAAATAGAGTATTATCGTCTCTAGTACCAGGTTCTAGTCGGGCATTTGGTTTCGCTATTAGAATAGCCTAAATCGTTTTAATAAATAATTATAATTATAGAGAAAGAGGTGGTGAAATTACGATATGGCAAATCCTTCACCAACAACAAAAGTAGTACCATCATTTGACCCATTTGATGTAAAAGAGCAATTAGTTGAATTAGCTCAGGATTATTTTAATTTAGATGAAATTGATACGTATGAATCTGGTTTTATGGGGTATTTAATACAAGCTTTAACATATTTAACATCAGATGTATTATATCAAAATGCTTTAAGTTATAATGAAGCGTTTTTAAATAGAGCTTTATTAAGGACTTCAGTTACACATATCGCAGATCAATTAGATTATAAAATTCAACCAGCAGTTCCTGCATCTGGGTCTTTAACAATAGCTGTACCTATTACTTTAAATAGTAAAAAAGGTACCAGTATAAAAATTAGTTCTGGTACAAATATTAGTGCCGGTAATATCCCTTATAAAGTATATAATACATATTATATAAAGCAGGGTAGTAATGGTTTACATGTTACAGCATATAATGCAGATACAGGTTTAGTAGAAGAAGTACCTTACAATATAGAAATGCATGATGGGGATATAACTATCGTTTTTGCTATACAGATATGGCAGGTTAATATTTATACCTATGATCTTGAAATAGATAATCCTATATTGTATCAATTTTATAAAACTACTGTAACTGGATTTGAAGGTGAGTTATATAAGGTTATAGTTGATATAGAAGAGGAAAGATATAAAGAAATACCTTCAATTTATCAAGGTACATATGACGGTAGAGAATATGAAATGACTTATTCACCTTCAAATGGTGATGAAGAAAGTAAATTAACAATTAAATTAGGTAATGGTATTTATGGGTATCAGCCTAAATCAGGAGCTACAGGTAAAATTACAATTTATACTACTTTAGGTGCTAAAGGTAATATAGCTTCTGGAGTTGCTAGATTTGATGAAAGATTAGTTAATACTTTGGATACTTCTGAAGGAGAAATTGAAGTATTATCTACAAATAAATTTGCTATTCAGAATGGTAGGGATGCGGAAACCTTAAATGAGATTAAAAGGCATACTGTAGAAAATATTAGTGCAGCTAAAAGATTAGTTACTGAAGGAGATTATAGAGGTTATGCTGGAGTTACTGGTCTTACAAATATAATTGCATATCCTATGTTAAACAGGAGAGATGTGGTTGGTAATGATATTACTATTTATAATGCATTATATGATGATGATTTTAAATTAGTTCCAACAGCATCAATACCTGTTAGATTAGATTCAGCTATAGGACGAATTACTAAAGGATCTAAGTTAGTTGGTTTTGATGGTAACGAATATTGTTGTCCATTTGATATAGTGTATGATGAAAGTTATGATGTTCCTACTACACAGTATATTTATAATTTAGCTTCTACTAAAGTTGCTCCTGTTCTTTTCACTGATACAACACCAGATGATGTCGAAATGGCAGTAAGAATGGCTCAGTGTAGAGTATATCCAAATGATACTAAATTAGTATATACAGTTGAAATAGTTAAATTGGATACTATGAAAGTAGATAATATAAGTGCTATTATGTGGATTGGTAATAACGAAGAACCTTTATATTTGCATTTTACTCAAGAATATGCGAATAATACTGTAGTAAATATGTCAACTGAATATATTGATTATAGTAATTATCCTGTAGGACCATTTCAATGGAAAGTTAAATTATATTATACTTATCCAAATACTACAGATGCACTTGAATATGCTACATATACTGGAACCTTTAATGTATTTGAATCAGGTGAAGTTATAACAGATGAAGAAATTATCTCAAATGTTACAGCTACTAGTATGGATACTTTCTTATCTGTTAGACATTTTAGTTTTAGCTTAAATACAGATGGTAAAAGAGGAGTTATTTCAGTTCCAGTATTTGTATTACAACCTGAAGATAATTTAGGCGAAACAGTTAATACTTCTTCGTTCTATATTGGATGTTATTTTAAAGATCCAGATACAGGTGAATTTACAAGAGAAAATAAACTTACATTACATGGTATTGGAGAAGGTAGGTACACATTTAATACTAAAGATATACCATTAACTGATTTACAAGAGGGAGAAATACCGGTTCAATTTAGAATATATGTTAAAAATGAAGATGGTGTATATGATGTATTATATAATACTTATTATGGAACCTTTACAGTACTTACTGAAGGTAAAAGAGCTATAGATACTATATTTGATAAAACTACTGAATTTAGTTCAGAACCTTTAATTGAATTAGTTCATCTTGGATTAGCTTCTATCGATATTACCTCTCCAGATAATGGCGATAGCTATATGTTTATTTGTAATGTAACTAAATTACCACACAATGCTTCTTCTAAAATTACAGTTAATTTAACTATGACTACAAATAGTTATGATATGACTAACACTACAGAGTATTATATGAATTATACTGGAGATATGATCGAGGTTGAAGATGAAGATGATGCTTCTAAATCGTCTATGTGTGTATTTACTTCACCTAAAATAAAAAGTGAGATTATACCAACAGGGCAAGTTACATTTAAAATTACTTTAAAATATGATGGTAAAAACATTGCAACATATAAACAGAGTACTATTTTTAAACAGGATATTACTAGAATAATTAGATCTGATGTTCATAAATTTACTGATGGATTATTATATGCTTGTAATGTTCCAGTTATTTTAAAAGATTGGTATGATCAAAATATCGATTATTTAGATCAGGAAATACTTTCAAGATTCTTAAATCTGAGTGTTAATTTTAATAACTTTGGTATGCTTACTGATAGGATTAATATAAAGTTTGTAAGAACTTGTGGTAAAAGTACAAATATGACTTTGAATAATTATATGCCAAATCCAGTAAAGAGTTATCCGGAGGATTTCAGTATTGATTTACCTGTGAAGATTCATGTTATATTATATGTATCAGAAGATGTTCAAACTGATATAAATGATATTATTACTGAAGCTAAAAATGTTATTTATACTTTCTTACAGCTTAAATCTGGATTTAATGCTAATATCTATAGGTCTGAATTAGCTAGATATTTACATGATACTTTGGAAGATATTCTTTTCTGTGAAGTGAAAGAACCTACTGATGAAATTATCTATAGTTTTGATATTGATAAAATACCCAGATCAGAATATGAAGTACTCTATAAATATTGCCCGGAGTATATTTGGTTTGATAAGGACAATATTGAAGTTGATGTTAAATTAATGTAGGAGGATTCGGGTATGACTACTAAAATTAAAGTATCACAAGTATCTTCAAATAATTTGAAAGGCTCTTTATCTAGTAATGCCGCTTCAGCTACGGCATTTTCTACTCCAAAAGCTGTTACATTAAAAGGTGCCGTTAATGGTACTTTTTCAAGTACTGCCGGTTGGTCCATACCAACAATATGGAGAGGCTGTATAGTAGGTCAATCATCGTCAAACGATTTAAATCCTTGGTATAAAGTTGCTTCAATAACTTTAACTAATCCTAATTATGATAGTAGAATAACTTTTTTAGTTGAAAACACATATTCAGGTATAGCAGTAGGAACTTTACATGTGCATATTAGAACCGATGAAAGCAAAAAAGTTATAAGTACAGATACTGGGTTAGTATGGCTGTTTAATCGAAATTTTCTTCCAGAAGATTTTGTTTTAATATGCCCTACGTTTGTTTCTCCTACTTGTGAATTATGGACTAAAATTGATACCGGATATATGCATAGATCTTTTACAGTATTATCGGAAGGGAATAGAACTGATTCTAAAATTGAATGGTCATTATTTAATACTTCATCTGAAGGATCTTATGAAGCTTACCCAACGACGGGAATCCATTTTGTTTCTAAATAAAAATAAAGACTACCATACTATAAATTGAAGTATGGTAGTCTTTATTATATTAATCATTAAATACATTAAAGTTGATTTTTAATACACTATAGCTATATTCTTCTTCATTTGCAGTTTGGTGAAACTCCATTTGCCATAGTTTATTCATAATACTTTCAACACTATTATCTTTATTAGTAAAGTATCTTAATCCATTAATACTATCAAAGTAATCATCACTATACCATTTAGTATCCGTATATACATCTCTAATATTATTATTTCTAAAGATAAGAATCTGTGATGGTAAAAAGATTTCACTATCAAAAAATTTAGAATTAGAATGTTTGTTAAGGTATTCTCTAAGTTTAAACAAATAAGATTTATATAAGCTATTAAATATTCTACCAGATGTATCTGTTTCAAAAAAAGTATCGTTTGTATTAAAGATCATATCTTTAACTTGAGTCCAGATAGGATATGCGGAGAACTTATTGTAAATGTCTTCTTTATCAATTTTTTTAAATTTTTCTTCTACACAATAATTATTTGGAATAACGTAGATAAGATCATCAAAATACATTCTATGAAGAATTTGATCTAAATTAGTTACATTCTCTACAATAGGATAAGGACCTTTTTCATAAAGTTTTTCAATAATAACTTTATCTTTAAAGTCTAATTTAGAAAGATAAGTTGCTTTAGCATTACAGAATGTGCTAAACATATCTCTAATAATTTGCCAACCTGTATAATGATATTTTGGAACAGTTACATAGATAAAGTCAACTGAATAACTATACTGTAGCATTTGGGTCCTCCTTCTTTTGAAAACTAGACCATACTTCAATACTTTTCTTAAATTCTTCAATATAGAAATCGATAACACTTGGCATATGATCCATAAGTTTTACAGGTACAATATCAATATCAATATTTTTATAGGTAACATTATTCTCATTCAAATACTGATCAAGTTCAAGTTTAGCATTTTCAGTAAGATGATAGTAATCACCATCTCCACACCATAGTTCGTAGTATTTAGGTTCTTCCATAGTTATTTACCTCCTATTGCAATTTTGGTTTCTTTAAACAGCTCAGGCTGAGTATCATATAATTTACAAGCTTCTTTGTATGTTAGTTTTTTAACGCCTTTAATTTCTTTTCTATTTTTACTATATGCAACGTGATATGCAAACTGATTTGAACTCATCACTTCAGTATGATCATCTTCAGCCCAATATTGAATATAATTTTCTTTAGGTAACCTAGTCATAAGCGTAATCTCCTCCCTTAATATGTTAATGAAAAAAGTATAACAGATGCAATGTTGTCTGTCAACAGGGAGATAAAAAGATAAGTAAACAACATCTGGAAAAATTTTGAACAAATCTTAGGGTATACTATAAAACCTTAATCTTCTTAGTATACTGAAAGGAGATTAGAGTTATGATAAAATTTTTATTTGATGCGTATAAGCATATAGAAGATATTATTACTGGTTTTGCTGATAATCGTTTTTAACGATTGTCACTTCACAGAGTAATCTGTGTCGTATTTTGATTGTGAACTGCTGGAAAGCCCACATAAGAGTCGTAGATACCGTAAGGTGACAATTTTACGAATTGGGTAATCAGCAGCCGTCATTTATGATAATAAATGAGGTTCAACGACTATCGCTCACAGAGCGAGTAAGATAGACGATTTATTGCGTCAATGTCCGATGTACAAAGGCCACTATTATGTGGTTGAAGATATAGTCTAGGCATGCTAACGTACAGCGAGAGCAATGTACGGGGTTAGATATATCACCCTTGACGGTCTGAACAAATTATGATACTATAATGGTGTCGGAAACATAAGATTTGTCGGACAGGAGGTGATGACCTTGATAATACGTCACAAAATTGAATTGATTCTTAACAATAGCATGAAACGTTACTTTGATCAGTGTTTCGGATATAGCCGGTATTCGTGGAATCAGCTTCTTGGAATGCACAATATCGATAGAACCACTTCTTTAAACGAACAGCTTAAGCAATTTAAAGCTGATCGAAAAAACTGGGAGTATGCTATGCCTTCATATATCCCAACATACGAAATGCAGAATTTGAAGGCGACCTTAAAACGAAAAACGCATAAAGCAAATTTTAAATCGAAAAAGAATCTGAAGCAATCTTTTTATGTGCGAAATGACTGCTTCTTAAAAGGTTCGTTTACCGAATTTGTTGGTAAACATATGAAGTTCGGTATCATTTTAGGTAAAAAATGTCGAATTCGTAAACAAGATCGTTGGATGAAGTTAACGGAGATACCTGCATTTTTCGGAGAAGATGATTTTTATATTTTATCGGTAACGATACTTAAAGAAGTAGATCGATACTATGCATCGTTTTGCATTCAAATCAAAGATAGAAGCAAAACAACAGGAAACGGTGAAGTTGGTATTGATCCTGGAGTGCATACAGTAATGACACTCTCAGACGGTACAAAATATGAATTACCGAAAACATTAAAGAAACTAGATCAAAAAGCGAAATACTATCAAAAGCGTATGTCGAAACGCTATGTACGAAATGCTAAGAAACAGAGTAAGCGTTATATGAAAGCGAAAATCAAGCATCAGAAAACGCTTAGACTTAAGAATCGAATCAAAATAGACTTTATGCATAAGGCAACAACTGAGATCGTAAAGCGAAATAATTATATCGCGTGGGAAGATTGTAAATCATCGCGACTTATGAAGAATCATAAACTAGCCAGATCGATTGGCGAGTCATGTTGGTTTACACTAAAAACGATGTTGGAACAAAAATGCAAAATGCATGGAGCGACTTTCGATTTAGTTGATCCGATAAACGCTGCAACACAGACCTGTAGTGGATGTGGGCATCGTTTGGAAGGCAATGAGAAGCTAAATTTAAGTGACAGAGTATATATCTGTCCTAAATGCGGATTAAAACTAGATCGAGACGTAAACGCTGCTCGAAACATTCTCAAGTTTTCGAAGCGTAAGCTGGCTGGGGCACAGCCATCCGAATAACGTTGGAGTAGTCGTAAGACCTCCAGCAGCATCGGAGGCAGCTACGTTTGTACAGCGTTGAGCAAGGTCAGTAAGTTTATTAACATAAACTTGCGCAAGAACCTGCATGTCAGAAAGAATTGTTAATGCCTATATTGTGTGAATCTATTAATGCACAGTTAGGTCAAGGAATTCAAGTTAAGCATTTCATGTTTACTAAAAGAAACTTACCAGTGGTATATGATAATGAAAATAATAAGATGTATATTAACTATGATTATTTAGATATTACTACACCTATGTTAAAGAAGTTGAATATACTTAATACTGAGAAAGATAACCTTAAGTCGATATTAAAGAAAGAATATGCTGATATATTATCTGGCCTATTATATTATGCTATTCATTCTTATAATATTCATAACAGAGGTGCTTTAGCTAAACATGAAATTACATTAAACTGGTATAAACAATTTTTCTATATGTTGGTTTATACTTTTAAAGACCCAGAAGATAAAAATATTTTTGTTAATAGAATCAATACTTCTACAGCTAAAATGGTTGCAGAACTTTTATATAGACCATATATTCAAATTATACTTCAATATTATGAATCTTTATCATATAAAGGAATTAGTTTTAATGAAAATCAAGAGAAAAAATTGGATTACATGTTTACTCAATTAAAAGATCAAATTAGAAATAGGCTGTTAGAAAACGGTTTGTCACAATTTGAACTTGAGCTATATGATAAGTTTTTCCAAAGTTATTTAAGTGATTTTAAACGTTGCTTTAGAAATAGTAAAACTTTAATTCTTAAGCATGATAAACATTTTATGAATATCCAAGAATTTAAATGTTTGAATTTAAGAAGTTTAGCATCTGCTTACTATGGAACAGCGCCATCATATATGCCAATGATGACTAATAATCCTGATGATGGTATTGAACATAGATATCCTAGTTTAGGGGCTTTTTCAGAATTATACAGAACGGCTGAGCCTATAGCAGTTACTCTTGGTTGTGGTATATATGAATATAAAAAACTAAAAAATGTAGAAGATTTGCAGATGTTAGCTGCGAGAGGAATTGCTTTATTAACTTAATTATTTAGTAAATTATCTCTTCCATTTTATAATATGGAGGAGATTTTTTTAGTACCAGACATTTTATATCAGAGGTGATGCAATTTGGCATCTTCAATTTCAAGCGGATTCCCTGGCGTGAGAACTAAAATCGTGGACTCTAGCCAGTACATTGAGGCGTTATCAAGTAATATGATTGGTTTCATTTGTATTTGTAGTGAGAAGGGTCCTGATAATGTTCCTAGAATGACTACATCTGCATCTGATTTTATTCGCACATATGGATCGCCCAATATGAGCAAATTTGGCCCTGGTGCATATGTTGCACTTCAGTATTTGAAGACACTTAGTAACCTTTATGTTATGAGAGTTCTTCCTAATGAAGCTACATATGCTTTTAAGGCTATGAAGTTAACTTCAGAAGATACCGTTACTACTACAACTTATCAGGTTGATAAGAACGGTAATAAGGTTGAATTAGTTGAAGCTAAGGAAGATAATGCAGTTTTAGTTACTGCCGAAGAGTTAGCTTTAAAGGATTTAGCTACTATTGTTGAAGAGAATACTACTTATGATGAGGAAGGTAAGGTTCTTACAACTCCAGTGGTTATTATTCCTGAATCAGTTGATCTTAATTATACTATTGATCCTACTGTTAAAATGTACGGGGTTAGGGGTAAAAATAGAGAGTTAGGTGAGACGGAAGTTACATCAATGAATCCTTCTGGGAATATTGATATGGCTGGATTTAAATTTACAGGTAAAGCTTTTGCTGCTCCTTTATCAGATACTGATGAAACCATTGTTATTAAGGTTTCTAATTCAGTTTTTGAGGGGCTTTCTGAAGCTGGAAATAATGTTACAGTTGTTGAATTTGATGCTTCTGATCCTTCATCTTCTGTTGAAGTTCCAGAGAATTTAGAAGATAATGAAGTCAAGGTTGTTGAAACAGTTGAAACAGAAAGAAATTATGTGTTTAATGATGATATTGATACGATGCATTTCAATTCTGTTTCTCAAATTGTTACTGCTGTTAATGATGGTGATGCTGATATTATTTTCTATCCATATGGTAGGGGAGAATATTACAATAATATTGGATTTAAACTTACAAAAGCTAGAAAATCTTATCCTGGTGCATTTGTTATGGATGTATACACAAAGAGTAAAGATGCTGCTCGTCCGTCATTAGTTGAATCATTTATAGTCTCATTTGATAGAGAGGCTACTGATACTTCTGGAGCTTCTATATTTATTGAGGATGTTCTTGATAGATATTCTGAATATATTAGATGCAAGTGCAGTGAAAATATCGGTAGCTATGAAGAGTCTCCTGAAGATACAGTTGACGAGGATGGCAATATTGCTAAGAAAACTGTTAGCTATGATAATTTAGCGATGGCAACTTATGCTTTCTTAGATGGTGGTTCTGATGGTGCTATGTATACTAAGAGTGGCGCTATTGATTGGAGTGTTATGGAATCGCCAATGATCTTTGCTTATTCTGGTAGCGAAGAGCTTAGAAATCCTGAAACCGATGAAGGTAATGGTTTTATCCAGGATACTGAAGATTTTGATATTTCTGTTGTTTTCGATGCTGGATACAGCTCCAATGTTAAGAGTGCAATTCTTGATTTGTGCCAGATTAGAAATACTTGCTTTGGTATTCTTGATAATGGTGAATATGTTGAAAATGGAAATAGAAGCGCTAAAGCTGCTATTGATAAGAGATTAACAGATAACAATTGGAGTGATTACAGAATTGCTCTTTACGAGCCTTACACTAAGATTTATGACGCATATACTGGTAAGTATGTCTGGATGACACCTATTTACCATGTTATCGATCTTATGGCTAGAACAGCGAGAGACTATGATATTTTCTGGGCCTTTGCTGGTATGAGACGTGGCGCTGTGTCAACTTCAATTAAGGATTATAGATATCTCTTACAGGGTGGTTATAGAGATCAGTTTAAGGATGAGGAGCTTAACCCAATTCTTAGATTTACTAATGGTGGAGACCTTCTCTGGGGTAACTGGACAACTCAGCAAACTCCTTCAGCCCTTAAGAACATTCATGTGGTTCTTTGCTTACAGTATATTCAGAGAACTCTTGAAAGAAACCTTAAGCAGTATATCTATGAGTTTAATGATGAGTATACATATGCTCTTATTAAGAATTCAGTTAATAATTTCTTAAGTGAACTTCAGTCTCAGAGAGCTTTAGAGAGCTTCTCAGTTAGTGTTACTGCTACTGATTATCAGAAGAGAAATAATCAGTGTGAAGTTAATATTGACCTTAAGGTTACTGGCGTTATTGAAATTATTAATGTTACTCTTAATGTTCAGTAATTATAAAGGATGGTGAAATATAACTAATGCCTATTAATCCTTTTATTAATAATTTAGGTTTTAATAAATACGGTTATTCTGACCGTATGAGGAGAATGTTTGGTGGAGAAAAGACCTTTATTGATCCATATACTTCAGGGTATCATTTTGTTTATTTCTTCCCACCGGATACAATTGGACAAGAAGTTGGCCAGTTCTTGACAACAGTTTGTCAATCAGTTCAGATTCCTAATTATACGGTTAATGCTATTACATATGCTGGTCTTAATAATATGAAATGGCAAGTTCCTGGTACAGTTGAGTTGGGTGGTCAGCAATTTACTTGTGTCTTTACTGAAATGGCGGGTCTTCCTATTACTCAAATTATGGGTAGATGGGTTACTATTTTCCGTAATGTTTTATATGGTATTTCTGATCCTTCAGCTCAGAACACATATTCACAGGGCGCATATAAGGGTAAGGCGGTATATGCTACAACTCTTCCAGATGGACTGACAGTTCAATTTGCTGCTGTGTTTACCGGAGTGTTCCCTGGGAATATACCATTAGATACAATCGGTCAATCTGATGTTAAAACTCATGAAGCTAGAGAGTTATCTATACCATTTTATTTTGACCAGATGCTTACCGGTACAGCTGCTGAAGCCTATGCCAGAACTCTTGTTCAGGCTACCAGAAGTGCTGGTATCAGTCTTTCTGACAATATCTATGCTCAGGAGACTTCTAGTAACTAATTTAGTAATTATAAAAAAAAGAAGTGATCCCTTATGGGATTACTTCTTTTTCAATTATGCTTAGATAGATAGTTATTTTATTATATATCTTGAACAAATAAGAGAACAATGAGAGAGCACTTATTAGGAGAGCAGTATAAATTTATAA
>Ga0256407_10005040_pt1 | contig 21535 bp, 14 predicted proteins | sample RumenRJG_04DNA_FD_193489 | JGI IMG/M metagenome (GOLD analysis project Ga0256407, IMG submission 193489) | Bovine rumen microbial communities from Lethbridge, Alberta, Canada - RJG_04 | ecosystem: Host-associated > Mammals > Digestive system > Stomach > Rumen | place: Canada: Alberta... | reverse complement strand
TTCTTTCTTTTTTCAGGCATAGTCCCTCCTATCTGCAGGAGGATACACCGTCATTATCTCATATTGTTTCGCAAAAGAAACTTCCGATTCCATGGTGGGAACCGGAAGTTCAAAATTCAATTAAAGAAATTGTTAAAGTTTTTGCAAGTATGTCAGCGCGGGTATCTGTCCTTCCCGAACACCAGCATGAGAAATACTGTAAGCAGCGGGATCCCATATCCGATCACGGCAGCCGCTCCTGTCTGTGAGACGAGCATGTTGTAGATCCCGTGGTAGGTTATAGTTACGGCAAGAAGACCTATGGTGCCCGGCACCCGCAGCCAGGTGCGGTTCCACAGGTACAGCAGCCCGATAGCTATGATCACCCCGCACATGACGTGCATGGAGCCTGTGCCGAATCCGCGAATCAGCAGATGCAGTATGTGAGCGGCGCCATTGCTCGTCAGATAGCATGCGTTCTCGAAGGTTGCGAACCCTACGGCAGTCATGAGGATGCCGTCAGCTATCTCCTCCTTTCCCGGCTCGAGCACGATCAGAAAGAACAGTATCGGCAGGAATTTCATGAATTCCTCGATCATCGGCGCTATCTCTATGGACGCCGTCAGCACATCGGCTCCCAGTGCGGACGCGATGAATGTGCTGATGTATGAAGACAGCAGACACACGGTCGTTCCCGCGAGCAGAAACATCATCATCTTCCTGCCTCTTCCGCGCATGCATATGGCAGCGATAAGAAGCGGAGCGCCCAGGCATACATAGATGTTCTCAATGTAACTCATCGCCTCACCGCCTTTCTGAGCGCCGGGAGGAACAGAACGAACGTGATGGAAAGAAGAAGATCAAACCAGAAGTATACGTTCGCAAGTGTGTCTCCAACCCAGAAGCAGGATGAGGTCCAAAGGCCATATTCCGCGAAACAGAACAACAGTGTTACACAATATAGGTACTTTCGACCGCTTCGCTCCGGGCTCTCTCCGCGAAGTGACAGAAGCCCGTCGATAGAATGCCATATCAGACCTGTCATGAGAAAGGCCGAGATCAGATTGACCAGATAGTCTCCGTGTGTCATGTAGAATGCGCACATTCCGGCAGTAAAAATTGGAATTACCCAGAACAGGCGCCTGAAGCGGCTGGAAACATTAAAAAGTCCCGCCTCCTGTCTGATGTACAGAAGCAGCATCATCAGGAACAGTAATGAGGCGTACCAGCTGAACTCTGAGACATAAAAGGTCGTCGGTGTCTTGTCATAAAAGAGCAGATAGAGCAGCCAGTAAAGATCACCGAGAAAAAATACTCCTGCGAACAGCCCCAGAAGTATCCACGCGTGTGATTTTGAGCGCGCACCAAAAGCAAGGGCTGATGCCGCACACAGCCCCGTCAGAATCAGCTGCACCAGATTGTCGACTGTTTCAACCATACCCTACCCTCTACTGCAGGTCTTTTTCTTTGTCTTTATACGCACGCCATGTCCTGAGTTTATAGCAGAATCCTGTCACGGCAGCGCCGAGAAGAAATGCGATTATGGCAACTGCTATGTAGCTCTCAATATGCATTTACCACGCCCTCCTTCGCGAGCTCAACGCGCATGTTCCGCTTGCCTCTGAACAGAAGCCGGTCTATTCTTTTCTCCTTTACGCCCATGACGCTTGCCGCCTGTGCGTAACTCATTTCTTCGAAGTATATGAGCCAGAGGGCTTCCTTGAGCTCCGGTTCTATTCGGTCCAGACACAGATGCAGGATGCGTTTCTGCTCTTCCCGTCTGAGCTCATCCTCGACCGGGCTGGCATCACCCGCCGCTCCGTTTCCCGCTGCGAGAACGCTTTCCGCCAGCTCCGTATCCAATCCATCGATGCTGAAGGTATTCAGCCTCTTCTTATTCTCCTGATGACGAAGGGCCAGATTTCTCGCGGTCTTGTATAAATAAGCCTTGAACGCGCCTTCGCTGATCTTCGGCCGCTTCACCATGATTCTGGCGAATGCCTCGATCATCAGATCCTCCGACTCGTGCAGATCGTGAATATATCCGTGCAGGTAAAAAGTAAGCCTGTCCCCATAACGGATCATCAGCTCATCATATGACGCTGTATCACCGCTTCGAAACTGCTTATACAGTATATCATCACTTTTTGTGCTGATATCGAATTCCATCAAACCGCTCCTCAACGATCCAATAAGTATATTACGTTAATACAATAAAGCAATTATCGTGCCATAATCAAAAAACAAGGAAAAAGCGGCGCCAAACGGCACCGCTCAACCATTTTTCCATTATTTTTCCGTTACATCTCCAGGCAGTTCCCTGTAAATCGAACCGAATACGGTTCGATTTATTGCTTTGCTGAGTTAAAATCAACTCAATTTCTGAACCGATCTCCTATTTTACTGTGACCGTGATCATCTTGAACACCCCATTATGAGCGTAGGCGTATACGCAGCAAGTGCCGGCCTTGACGCCCTTGATCTTGCCTTTCTTCGATACTGTCGCGACCGAAGTATTCGTACTCAGGTAACGTACCTTCAGCTCGTGCTTCTTCTGCATGAGTTTCTTGTTCTTCTTGAGCTTTCTCACTTTAACCTTGAGCTTGACGCTTTTGCCTGCCTTGACAGACACCTTCTTCTTATTCACTTTCACGCTCTTGGCGTTAGTGTATCTCTTCGTGTAACCCTTTGTATAAGCATGCATGAGTGGGCTGGATACAGCATACTGCTTTTGACCGTCCTTCATGACGTAGGCTCTGACGTAAGCTTTATATGATACGCCTGCCTTGAGTCCTGACGCAGTCCATGTGAATATGCTGTTTCCTTCTATCGACTTGATATTCTTCGTAGTTGTCTTGCCTTTGCCGTCACACTTGGCGAAGAAGATGTCATAGCCGTCAGCGCCTTCTGTCTTGAGCCACGATATGGTCATCGCAGCATTGCCGCTGGCTGTCATGGTCGTGAGAGGCACGCCGTTTACCGTTTTTGCCGGCGTCGGCGGAACAGGCTTCTCGCTCAGATCGATCGCTTTCAGCTCGCTGGCGTAATCAGTCTGTGCCGGTCCGTCGGACGTTGCGTCACTGTTGCACTGTTCATTGAACACATAAAGATAATCTCCGCTGCCAAGCTTGCCCGCAGTATTGATCGTGACCGTTCCTGATGCAGAATCAGCTCCCGCGATCCTTCCGTAATACTTGATCGTCGCCGTATCATCCGTTGCGGCTTTATCCGTTATGATGGCTGAGATAAATTCGTTATCCCCCGCCACAGCGCCTCTGTACGGTACGGTCACCACGCCAGAGCCGGCATCATATTTAACGCCGCTATTATCTACTGCAAAGCCCGCATGCGTACTGTCTTTTACCGTCACCTTCCACTCATTTCCGCTGTTGCTCTTATCCGTCTGCAAAAGCAGCGCATCGGCTCCTTCGTCGCCGGAGTCTTTACCGCCTGCAGCCGCAGATGTGAAGAGCACCGCATCTTGGTCAAGGAAGAAGGCAAAGCGGTAATCAGGAAAGACATCGCATACTTGTTCTCCAATTCTGTCAACTTTGCTGTTGTCACCAGCGGACTGAACCAGAGCAGCATGTCCAGGATTTAAGCCTGGTGAACGAAGCCACCAACTATAAAAGAATACTGTTCTGAATGCAACCATATTGGCTTCTGCAACAGACAAAGGCCAGAGAAGCGCATGTTCAACGGAATCCCCTTTAATCAGGTTTTCATCATAATTACTCTCTTCTGAAGACTCAGTTCCGCCGCCAACCAAAGTACGGTCTTTGATTGCCTCCTGCTCACCTATTGAAAAATCGTTCAGTACGCCGCTCTCGCCATCGACCTTTTCCTTAAGTATGCTTGTTCCATAAATGTTGCTGCCGCCGGTATAGTTCCCGAAAAACTCCGAATCATAATCATATGTTCCATAACCCATATCACTTTTTGATAGCAATGTAACCGTTCCTTCCGGGTAAAGATTAACCGTCTCATCTGCCGGATTTACATACGTCAGTGTTCCGTTCCCATCCTTTCCATCATATGCTATCGTGTACCAGGCGTACCCTCCATAATGGAGCACCTGAGCATCTTCTGTGTTGACGTCCTGATTAAGCGCTCCTGTCCCGAGGCTGATTGCCGGGGCGGCATCACCTGCCGCATATGCAGATTCACCCATCTGTGGTGTGAAGCCTGCGACGACAGCAATCGCGAGAAATACCGTCAGTATCTTTATCATCCGTTGTTTCAATTTCTTTTTCATCACATCTTCCTTTCTCATCTTCATACAACCTTATACAACTACAGATACATGAAATCGCAGGATTCCCAGCCTTTGCACAAAAAAATAAGAAGTGATCGAATCACTTCTTAAGGCTGAATAATCAACAATTCGTATTACAGTTCCAGTTCGTACATGATCATGGCCAGAGCTGCCATGCCGGCTGTTTCTGTGCGGAGGATCGTGCGGCCCAGGGATACTGAGATGCCGCCTGCTGCGATCACAGCCAAGGCTTCTTCATCCGAAAAGCCGCCTTCCGGACCGATGATCACGGCGATGCGCTGTATCGGCCTTGCCCCCTCGTCAGCCACCGAACTCGCGCCCCGCAGCGCATCTTTGATGGTCGTGCCCTGCTCGTTTTCGTACGGAAGCAGCACCATGTCGAACTCATCGAAGGTCAGTGCATCCGTCCCCGGCTCACCTGCAAGTGCCTTCACAAGCTCGGGCATGCGGATCGGAGCTGTCACTTCCGGCACTATGCCTCGCCTGCACTGCTTAACAGCCTCAGCGGATACCTTGTTCCACCGGTCTACCTTCTTGCTGAAGTTGCCCCGGTCCACGACCACGGTGCGGTCCATGAATACCGGAACGATCCTGTGCACGCCCAGCTCCACGCACTTCTGAACGATCGTCTCCATCTTCCCCTGCTTCGGGATCCCCTGAAACAGGGTCACTTCGACCGACGGTTCCGATGCAAAAGCCTGCTTATCGAGGATGGTCAGCACTGCTTCATCACGCGATAGTGAGTCGATTCTGGTTCGGTACTCCCAGGTCTCTCCGTCTGAGATGTCCACCTCGTTTCCTTCTTTCAAGCGCAGAACCTTCATCATGTGATGAAGATCATCCGCGTTGTTAATAATGATCAAGTTGTTCCCGATGTTCTCAGGATCCACAAAAAATCTGCTCATAAATTCCTCCACTCAAACCGTTAGAGATTATCCCTGATTATTTGTATTGCCCATAACGGAATGTTTATAAGCCATTCCTGACTGCGGTAATTTGACATTGACGTCCTGTATGATACTTTCGGTCCATATTTTTCGTGAAACATCTTCAAACTGTGTGATTTCAGGTTTTCTTTTGCCTTTACCTCCAGTGGAATCGGTGTCCCACCATTCTGGAAAAGAAAATCAACTTCATATGCTGCTTTATCCGTTGCGAAATAATACAGAGATAAATCCGTTTCAGCAACAAGCTGCTGCATAACATACTGCTCTGCAAGCGCGCCCTTGAACTCAACAAAAGCATTGTATTCTGCGAGTATGGTTTGCGGATCAAGCTCGCTCAGAGCACCGAGCAGTCCGACGTCCAACATGTATACTTTGAAAGCACTTGGCTCAATGTATGATTTAAGTGGAATCGCCGGCTTTGTAACCTTATTGATGCGATATATCAATCCGGCGTCAACAAGCCACTGTATTGCTAGCTCGTATTCAGAAGATCTGGCTCCTTTTTTTATTCGTCCGAAGAAAAACTTTTTATTTTCTTTTGCCAATTGGACAGGAATCGAATTCCATACCATTCTGACTCTTGGCATTTCTCTTGCGGGGATGTGCTTGCCAAAATCACCCTCATACTGACCGATAATCATAAGCTGAAGCTGTCGTGCTTCATCATAATCCCTGTTTTTGCAGAAGTGCGATACCACTTCCGGCATTCCTCCAATGACATAATAGCTTTTCAGAAGATCTATGTAACGATCTCGAAATTCATTTATTCTGTCTTTATCGGCATTCTCCAGGTATTCCGAAAGCTTTGTCTCCTCCATCGCCTCAAGAAACTCGCTGAAACTCATTGGATATAGATGCAGCTCGTCGACCTTTCCTACAGGGAAAGATACTCCCTCATGCAAAGAAACCCCCAGCAACGATCCTGCCGCGGCAACTGCATATTCTGGCGCATCTTCACAAAAATACTTCAATGCCTCAACGACTTTTCCGGCATTTTGCACTTCATCGAATATTAGAAGTGTATCTTTCGGTGTTATGCTGACATGCATCTCCACTTCTATTGCATTGATGATTCGTTTCACATCGTAATTATCTTCGAAGATGGACGCCATTCTTTTGTTGTTGTAAAAAGAAATATAGACTGTGTTCCTGAATTCTGTGCGTCCGAATTCTTTCAAAAGCCACGTTTTTCCTGTCTGTCTTGCGCCCCACAGAATCAAAGGCTTTCTTTCAGGCTTATTCTTCCATGCAACAAGATTCCTCATTAATTTTCTTTTCATGCAAAATCACCCCTTCTATTGTTGATTTTTGTTTTTCCATCATTATTATACAGAAAAAAAGCGTAATTTCAACACTTTTTCCGCGGAAAAAATGTATAAAAACGACACATTTTCTGTCTCACGAAAGAAATGTGCCGTTTTGATCTTATCTTGTTATCTTAAATCTTACTTTACTGTTACTGTTATCTTCTTGAATACTCCGTTGTGGGCGTATGCGTAGACGTAGCAAGTGCCCTTCTTGACGCCCTTGATCTTGCCTTTGCCTGATACTGTCGCGATCGATGTATCCGTGCTCAGGTAACGTACTTTCACCTCATGGCCAGGCATGAGTCTCTTGCCCTTTTTCAGCTTCTTGACCTTCGCTTTGATCTTGATTTTTTTGCCCTTTTTGACAGACACCTTCGTCTTGTTCACTTTCACGCTCTTGGCGTTGGTATATTTCTTTGTATAGCCCAGGGTGTATGCATGAACTGTCGGGCTTGTCTTAACGTAGGACTTCTTGCCGTCCTTCATGACATATGCCTTGACATAAGCCTTGTAGGCATTTTTCTTCTTCAAACCGCTCTTAATCCACTTTGAAGCGCTGCCCGCAGTTGAGCCTGCAAGCTTGCACTGACCTTTATCTCCGCAATCCGCCAAGAAGATGTCGTAGCCATCAACACCGCTGATCCGGCTCCACGTAAGTCCCAGCGCGTTCGGACCCTGCGCCGTCATTGTGGCGATGAGAGTACCGTTCACTGTTGTTTTAGTTTCTTCTTTTTCTTTCTTCTTTTCCGCAATGATCTCCAGTGTGCCAGGTACATAAATGATATCATATTTATCGTTCACAGATGATCCATCGCTGCTCTCAACATTTGCATTGGAAGGTGTAAGCGCATACTTTCCGACGTCAGTTCCCTGACCATCAACTACGATACTGCTCAGCTCGTCGCCGTCCTTCAGACCTGTCACCGTAACCATCTCAGCGATCTCCGCCGGATCTTCGTAAACTGCATCTCCCGGGCCCTGTTTCTGGCCGTTATATGTATAAGTCTGATCCTTGGCGGTGATGATAAGGTTAGGTAGGAACCGGACTCTTTTATAATCATATGATGCGCCTTCGGTATTAACAGGAATGGCCGTTTCACCCTCGGTTCCGTCAACGTTGGTCCAGCCTTTTCCGTCCTTTTCGTTTTTTATGCTGCCTTCAAGTACAGCTGACGTATAACCGCTGATAATGACTTCGCCCGCATTTTTCCCGATATTCACAGTTGTATGGTAAACACCGGCGCTGTGGTAATATTCGTTAGTGTGATTTGTACGATCCTGTGCTGTTGCAATCACCGAACCGCCTGTAATACTTAACTCTCCATAAGCACTACATCTTATGCCTTCGCAATAATACTCGCTTTCATACGCATTTGCCGTTACGGTTCCTCCAGTTATATTAATAGAGCCGGCGGATATATCCAACCCATAAGAACTGGGTTGTTCATCTGCGCCGATAGCATCCAGAGTCAGATTGCCTGTTCCTGTGATTGTCAGATTGCCATTTCGGACCCACATTCCTATTGTGCATAAGTTGATTCCCGGATCATGTGTGTCGTATCCTGATTGAGCAACGTGATTATCACCCTTCAACACGACTGTAAGGCCGTCTGCCATGTTGCAATAAATACCGGAATAAAATGAACCGGAACGATAGCCATTTCCTGTGTAATTGTATTGATCTAGTGTAAGAGTATTGGTACTAGGATCATAGCTTGCTGTGCCGGAGTACTGAGTGCATCCTTCCGCAGCCGGGATATTCTTGTAATTTTCGGTCGTCACCTGCGTGCCGCCGACCCAGAGAGGATATTCGACTACATCATCTGCATCTTTCGCTGAAAGCATCTGTTCTGCACTGGCAGATGTATCTTCTGCACCGGCCGCGGCTATTTTCTCTTCCGTCTGGGTTTCTTCATTAACTGCATTTTCAACTACATCTTCAATTACATCTTTGTCAGGTGACTCCTGATCCGAGTTGTCGACGACGATCTCGTCTCCGGCAGGGGTTTCCTGATCCGGCGCCTCCTCTCCAAAGGCAACCAGGGGCATCATGGCGAATACCATCAGGAATGCCGTGAGCATTGCAACTATCTTCGCGTTAGATTTCTTTTTCATGACCGACCTCCAATACAACAAACGTTATCCCCATTACGTTATCACAATAAAGCAATAAACATGCCAAATTGAAAAAGCATGAAAAAAGCAGTGTTTTGCACACCGCTCCTGTATAATCTGTATGACTGTCCTATAATTCGAACCGTATATGACTCGTTTATTGCGTTATTGAGTTAAAATCGGTTCACTTGTTACTTCTTCGCCGCTATGGCACACCATTCGCCGTCTTTCGGGATCTCGATGATTTCGAAACCCGCCGCGCGAACGGCCTCCGCCACCTGGTCGCGTTTCTCAAGCAAAATGCCCGAGGATATGAATATTCCGCCTTTGTCCAGTCTCTTTATGGCCTCAGGAGCCAGTCTGATCACAAGATCGTGCATCAGATTCGCGACGATGATGTCAGCTTTGTAATTGACTCCGTTCAGCAGATCCGCCTCAATGACTCTGACATTCTCGGAAACTTCATTCAATTCCACGTTTTCACGGGCAATGTGAACCGCTTCCGAATCAATTTCGGTTCCGAGCACGTATCTGCACCCCAGCAGAGCCGCCGCAACCGAGAGAATTCCCGATCCGCAGCCGACATCTATCACCCTCTGACAGTCGGGAACGCCGACAGCCGCTTCGCCATCCGCAGCGTACTTCTCGAGCAGCTTCATGCAAAGGCTGGTCGTCTCGTGTGTTCCTGTCCCAAAGGCAGTACCCGGATCGATTTCAAGAACAAGCTCTCCTGCTTTTGCATCATAAGGCTCCCAGGTCGGCTTGACTACGATGCGGTCGGTGATCTTGGACGGTTTGAAGTTCTCCTTCCACTTGTCCTTCCAGGCTTCGTCGTCCACTGTCTCAGTCTCGACGTATAGGCGTCCGAAGTCCGCGTCAGCGCCGAAGGTGTGGTACTGTTCCTCGGCCTTGAGCTTCAGAATGTCTATCTTTATGCTCTGGACTGTCTCGCGGTTTTCGTCAGTATCTTCGAGCCAGGCGGTCAGAACCGGCTCGCGTCCGGCGTTTTTGCCCATGTGCGCGTCGAGAAGTCCCTGGTCCACATAGTCCCACTCGTACTCTTCCTTTTTGTTGAGTATGCCTTCGAAGTCCGCCGGATCGTCCACCGAATAACCGGTCACTCCATATGAGAAGAGGATCGGCGTTACCGCCTCGATCCCCTGTCTGCTTGCGTGTATTTTTATCTGTATGTATCTCACGAGAAAAACTCCTTGATGGAATTCATGAATCCGGTCTTCTTTGAGTAGCACTCATCGGAGACTGTCTTGCCCATCTCCTGAATTGCCTTTTTCTGGGCCTTGCTTAGCTTAGTCGGTACCTCCAGATAGACCTTGACATAAAGGTCACCCTTACGGTTTGAACGCAGGCTCTTGATGCCTTTGCCCTTGAGTCTGAACACTGTTCCCGGCTGCGTTCCCGCAGGTACTTTGTACTTGATCTTTTCCTCAAGGGTCGGAACTATGATCTCGTCACCGAGAGCCGCCTGCTCAAAGGAGATCGGGATGTCGAGCCACAGGTCTGTGCCCTTTCTCTCAAAGAGCTTGTGATTCTTGACCCTGAGCACTATGTAAAGATCCCCGTCCGGTCCGCCGTTTATTCCCGGCTCGCCCTGGCCTCTGATAGGGATGACGGAGTCGTTGTCGACGCCTGCCGGAATGTTTACAGAAATGCTGACAGTGTCTCTGACTCTGCCGGTGCCGCCGCAGTCCGCGCAAGGCGATTCGTTGATCTGTCCGCTGCCGCCGCAGTCAGGACACGGTGAAACGCTCATGAATGAACCGAGCGGCGTCTGCTGCTGAGTTCTGATCTCGCCGGTGCCTCCGCATCTCGGGCACGCCTTCTTGGAAGTTCCCGGGCTTGCGCCGGTGCCTCCGCAAGTCTTGCACTTGACGTACTTGGTCAGCTTGATCTTCTTGGTGGTACCAAAAGCAGCATCCTCAAAGCTTATCGTCATCGTCTTCTGGATGTCGCTGCCTTTGCGCGCCGCGCTTCTTGAGCGCTGCTGGCCGCCGAATCCTCCGAAGCCGCCGAAACCGCCTCCGCCGAACGCTCCTCCGAACATGTTGAATATGTCCTCGAAGCCGCCGAAGCCTTCGAATCCGCCTGAGAACGCGTTTGGATCCACGCCCGCGTGTCCGAATCTGTCATACTTTGACTTCTGTTCAGGATCGGACAGCACTGCGTACGCCTCGTTTATCTCTTTGAACTTTTCCTCGGCCTCTTTGTCCCCCGGGTTTTTGTCCGGATGATACTTCATCGCCAGCTTACGAAAAGCTTTCTTGATTTCATCATCAGACGCGCCCTTCTGGAGACCTAAGACCTCATAATAATCCCTTTTATCTGCCATTATTTACGCCTGCAGGAGACCCGGCATGAGCCGGATCCCCTGTTTCCTCTGTCTACATTATTTTTGTTTTTATTATTCTTTGTTGTCGTCGTCTACGACTTCGAAGTCTGCGTCAACTACGTTGTCATCTCCGGAAGGACCAGCCTGCGGGCCAGCGCCTGCGGCACCGCCCATGCCGCCCATTCCGCTCATGTCAGGGCCAGGACCTGCCTGAGGGCCTGCTCCGCCCTGAGCCTGCTGCGCCTGCTGATACATCTTGGCTGAGATTGTGTGGAACTTCTCAGTCAGTTCCTCTGTCTTTGCCTTGATGTCTTCGATGTTGCCGGCGTTCAGAGCGCTCTGGAGAGCATCCTTTGCAGCGTTGATGTCGTTCTTCTCTTCTTCTGAGAGAGCCTGATCCAGTTCCTTGACGTTCTTCTCTGTCTCATAGATCAGAGTTTCTGCCTGGTTCTTGACTTCGACTTCTTCTTTTCTCTTCTTGTCTTCTTCAGCGAACTGCTCAGCTTCCTTGACCTTCTTGTTGATCTCTTCCTCGGACAGCTTCGTTGATGAAGTGATTGTGATGTTCTGTGACTTGCCTGTTCCCAGATCCTTAGCGCTTACGTTTACGATACCGTTAGCGTCGATATCGAATGTAACTTCGATCTGAGGTACTCCACGTGGAGCAGGTGGAATTCCTGTGAGCTGGAATCTTCCGAGTGTAGTGTTTCCTGCCGCCATGTCTCTCTCACCCTGCATTACGTGAATGTCTACTGCCGGCTGGTTGTCTGCCGCTGTTGAGAAGATCTGGCTCTTCTTTGTAGGAATAGTCGTGTTTCTCTCGATCAGCTTTGTTGCTACGCCGCCCAGCGTCTCGATGGACAGTGAAAGCGGAGTTACGTCCAGAAGCAGAATGTCGCTTCTCATCTCTTCGTCGCCTGACAGGATACCTGCCTGGATAGCAGCGCCGATTGCTACGCATTCATCAGGGTTGATTCCCTTGAACGGGTCTTTGCCTGTGATCTTCTTTACTGCTTCCTGAACAGCCGGGATTCTTGTTGATCCGCCGACCAGGATAACCTTGTCGATGTCGTTGTTGGTAACGCCTGCATCTGCCATGGCCTTTCTCATAGGCTCAATCGTTCTCTCTACCAGGTGAGCAGTCAGCTGCTCGAACTTGGCTCTTGTGATGTCCATGTTCAGGTGGAGCGGACCTGCTTCGCTGACAGTGATGAACGGCAGGTTGACGTTTGAAGTTGTTGCGCTTGACAGCTCTTTCTTAGCCTTTTCAGCAGCTTCCTTCAGTCTCTGCATTGCCATCTTGTCCTGTCTCAGGTCGATGCCGTTCTCCTGTGAGAATGTGTCTGCCATGTAGTTCAGCAGGCAGTCGTCGAAGTCGTCGCCGCCCAGCTTTGTGTCGCCGTTTGTAGCCAGTACTTCAACTACGCCGCCGCCCAGTTCCAGGATGGATACATCGAATGTACCGCCGCCCAGGTCGTATACCAGAATCTTCTGTGACTCTTCAGCCTTGTCGATGCCGTATGCCAGTGATGCGGCAGTCGGCTCGTTGATGATTCTCTTAACATCGAGGCCCGCGATCTTGCCGGCGTCCTTTGTCGCCTGCTTCTGGCTGTCTGTAAAGTAAGCAGGTACTGTGATTACCGCTTCAGTTACAGGGCCGCCGAGATAGCTCTCAGCATCCGCCTTCAGCTTGGCCAGGATCATTGCGCTGATGTCCTGCGGAGTGTATCTCTTGTCATCGATCATTACATCATAAGCTTCGCCCATGTGTCTCTTGATTGACGCGATTGTTCTGTCAGGATTTGTGATCGCCTGTCTCTTGGCAGTCTCTCCTACCAGTCTCTCTCCGTTCTTTGCAAAACCTACAACTGATGGTGTAGTTCTCATTCCCTCGGCGTTAGTGATTACTGTAGGTTCTCCGCCTTCCAGTACAGCTACGCACGAGTTTGTAGTTCCTAAATCGATTCCTATTACCTTTCCCATTGTCTTATTCCTCCCTGTGGTATTAATTCGAAAGCGACTTTTCTTTCTAGTTGGCTACCTTCACCATGGCCGGTCTGATGACCTTGCCGTTCAGCGTGTAACCCTTCTGCATTACTCCGGAAACCTTGCCGCTTTCGTAGTCTTCAGTTTCCTCTGTCATTACCGCGCTGTGGACGTTCGGATCGAACTCCTCTCCCAGCGCCGGTATCTCAGCCAGCCCGTCCTTTTCGAGGACGTCGGACAGCTGTTTGAAAATCATCTCTATGCCTTCCTTGAAGTTCTCATCCGCGTCGTGCTCCAGCGCTCTTTCAAAATTGTCCATGACTGTGAGCAGGTCGTTCATGATGTTCTCATTCGCGTAGGAATAGAGATCTCTCTTCTCCTTTTCTACCCTTTTCTTGTAGTTCTGGAAGTCGGCCATGAGTCTCAGGTATCTGAGCTCACCTTCCTCTTCCTTCCCCTCATCTTTAACCTCTTCGTTCTCTTCTCCGCTCTCCTTTCCGGAATCCTCCGCTGCTTCTTCTGAAGTTTCTTCTGATTCCTGTGTATCTTCTTCCGCTTCGGTTGCCTTTGCATCTTCTGCCTTGGCTTCTTCCGCTTCTTTAAGTTCTTCTTCCATTACTTCTTCTCTGTTATCTGTCATCATCGTCTCCTTCCGTCAGCATGAAGGCTTTGCTTATATTGTCTGTTAGATATTCGACCACGGACGTTACCTCGTCGTACTTCATTCTGGTCGGCCCGATAACTCCGAGCTTGCCCACCAGGCGCCCGTCGACGTGGTACGTGGCGGTTATGACGCTGCAGTCCGATAACTCAGCGTCCTGATTTTCTCCGCCGATTGTGATCTCTATCCCATCGCCCCTGCTGATAAGTTTCTGTGTGATGTCCGCCTTTCGGTTTATCATCTCAAAGAAGCTTCTTGCCTTCTGGATGTCGTTGTACTCAGGCAGCGCAAAGATATTCGTGAGTCCGTCCATGTACAGATTGACGTTCAGCATATCCTCAAGCGTCCTGATGAAGCTCGGCGCTATGCTGTTTTCGAACATTGACATCGCCTCGGCGTCCGCCTTCAGGTTCTGTATGATGTCCATGGTCAGAGCCTCGCTCAGCGTCTTGCCGCTGTAGTTGTACGTCATGTTCTTGGCCAGAATTCTAAGCGTATCTTCTGACGCCGGCGCCTTGAGCCTTACGACGGTGTTGCTTACTTTGCCGCTGTCTGAAACGAGCATCAGCACTACCGAATAATCGTCCACCGGAAGCAGGTTGATGTATCTCAGTTTGTCCTGCTCTTTTCCCGGCGATAATGCAAAGGCAGTCAGGCTCGTTATTTCCGAAAGCACGTGCGCAGCCCTCTCTATGAGGCTGTCCAGTTCGTTCACATTCTGGTAGAGCTCGTTTGCTATCGCATCCTTCTCCTCCTGCGAAAGCTCCCTCTTCTTCATAAGCTCATTGACGTACAGTCTGTAAGCTTTCTCCGAAGGGACTCTGCCCGACGAGGTATGCGGATGAGTCAGATAGCCCATCTCCTCCAGATCCGACATCTCGTTTCTTATAGTCGCCGGACTTCCGAGACTGTAATTCTTCGAGATGGTCCTCGAGCCTATCGGCTCTGCGGTCCTTATAAAATCAGCGATGACGGCCTGCAGTATCTTCAGTTTTCTTTCTGTTAAATCCATACTTGGCCCTCCTTGTTAGCACTCTACTCGTTTGAGTGCTAATCTCTATGCATAAGGTAACACCTGCGCCCTTCTATGTCAATAGTTTTCAGCGGTTTTTTTGAAAAAATTGCGTGGTGGCTTGACCGGGTTTTTGATATTTACACCTACATTTTGACGAATTCGCCTGTGTCGAACAGGAAAAGGTACGCTTCTTTCACTTTTTTGCCGGTCGCACCTTCGAGCGCCTGTCTGTAGAGGTCAATCTGACCTGCGTAGGCCACCCTTATGTCGTCGGCGCTTCTGCCGGAGCCCATGTAGCTGTTCTTGTAGTCGATCAGAACGATGGCGCCGTCCTCCTCGAAGAAGCAGTCTATCACGCCCTGGACGATGGTCTCGGCCGCCTGATCTGCTGCGTCCTCCGCCATGTCCATGCTGTAGACGAACTCTTTCTCTTTGCGGAGCTTGCCCTCTTTGGCCGCTGCCGCAGCGCGCCGGCCAATGTCGGATTCAAAGAATGCCGCGGCATTGTCTATGGACAGGGAGTCATATTCCTCGGCGGTGATGATGTCGTCAGCGAGCAGCCGGTCCGCAGTTGTCTGCAGCAGGTCGTGCACGCTTCCGCCGGTCGCACCAGACTGTCCGGCTCCACCAGCCCCCGTGCATGCTGCAAAGTCCACCTTCTCCATCAGCAGGTGCATTAGTGTGCCCCGCTCTGCCGCGGTAAGTGCTCTGCCGCGCTTGGCCAGGTCAGGATTAAACGAACCGACGGTCAGGTCAAGCTCTGCTGCCTTTGCATCACGGTTCAGTTCGGATACGGAGTACTTCGGTCTGATATCCGCTCCGGACTTGTATGGATACTGATATGAGAGTCGCGCGTCGGCCAGGGCCTGCAGCTCTTCATTGTCCAGCTCGGACGCCATGGCGTACAGCTGCTGAGGAGTATGTCTGAGCTGCCTGTGGCTCTGGGTCAGAGCGTCAGCGTCATCGTGTATCTCAACTTCGGTGATTCCCATGTCAACCAAAGGCCAGTACATCATCTCAAGAAAGGACTTAGTTGAGGTTCCGCCCGCGAGTTCGTTGATTTTGTCCATGTTCTTGACAGTTCCGACGATTTCCAGACTGTCTTTTGCGCGGGTAAGGGCCACGTAAAGTATACGGATTTCCTCTTCCAGCATCTCATCGCGGGCAGTACCGGCAATCATCTTCTGGAGCAGGCTGCTCCTGTGCCAGTGGGCCTCTCTATTGATTATAGGCAGCCCGATGCCGTGTTCGCGGTGGATCCTGATCGACCCACCGGAATTCTTCTTATCAGTACCCTTTGAGGCGTTTGCAAATATGACGACCGGGAACTCGAGGCCTTTGCTCTTGTGGACGCTCATGACGCGAACGACGTTTTCGCTCTCGCTCATGACCTTTGCTTCAGAGTCGGTCTTGTCCGAAGCCTCCATGGATTCCACGTAGCGCAGGAATCCGTAGAGCCCGCCGTGGCTCATCTCCTCGAACTTCGACGCCTTGTCGGCTATGAGACGCAGATTCGATATGCGCTGGGTGCCTACAGGCAGGCCGCTGCAGTAGTCATAATATCCTGTACTGTAAAGCACCTCTTTCATCAGATCTTCCAGCGGTACGGTCCGGCTGATCTCTTTCCAGACGTCCACAGTGCGTATCATTGAGAGGATCTTTTCACGCAATTCCGCGTCCTCGCCCTCTCCTGCGTACGCAAATACGGCGTCGCTGAAGCTGCCCTCACGGTGCGCGATACGTATCCGCGCGAGCTCCTCGACCGTGAACCCGAACACGACGGACTTCATGGCCGATATGAGCGGCACATCCTGCCGCATGTTCTCTATGATTCTCAGAAGGTTGATGAACACCTGCACCTCGACAGTCTCGAAGTACTTGCCGCCGCTCTCCCCGTAGGCGTCTATGCCCTCGTTGAGCAGATAGCGCTCGATATCCTCGACCTCCCTGTTGTTTCTCACAATTATTGCGAAATCCCGCAGTTCAAGCGGCCTCATGACACCTTTCTTCGTGTCATAGACCTGCTTTCCGAGCTTATCGCGTATTATCTCGGCGATTACAGCGCCTTCAGCGTCGTTCTTCTCAGGCGCGTCCTCGTCGAACTCCCCGTTCACGACCAGGTGAATCCGCGGCGAAAAACCCGGGTATTCGTCCCCCGCCGTGCAGTGAAGCCGCGCGGCATCGTCGTAGCCGTCCATTATCTCTCCGAAAATCGTGTTCACGGGCTCCGTCACGTTCTTTTTGCTCCTGAAGTTGCTGCTTATATGCAAAAGCAACTCTCCCGCCGCTGTTCCATCAGGATCCGCGTCGCCCGCTGCGGCGTATGCCTCGGCCCTGGCCCTGAAAATCTCCGGTTCGGCCAGTCTGAACTTGTATATGCACTGCTTGATGTCGCCGACCATGAACAGATTGTCGCTTCTGGCAATCTTCTCGACGATCTCCTCCTGCAGGTAGTTGCTGTCCTGGTATTCGTCCACGAAAATGTACTCGTAGCGCTCGCGCAGCTCGTCGGCCGCCTCCTCGTGCTCCAGTATATCAATGGCGTAGTGCAGCGCGTCGTCAAACTCGATCACGTTCGCTTTGGCCTTCAGAGCCGTGAGTTCGCCGTAGTACTCCTCAAGAAGCCCCACATAGTACACCGTATCTGCGTGAAGTCCCCTGAGCTCCTCCGACACCTCGTCAAATGGGCGCCCGTAGACCTCCTTTACAACGCCGGATATCTCGTCTCGCGCCTTGGTGCGCACCTTTGTGATGGCGCCCTTGATGTCTTCGTCCGCCCCGTCGTCCTTGTACCTCATGGTTCCGGCCTTGAAGGCTGTCAAAAGGCCCTCAAAAGCCTCTATGGCGCCTCTCAGCCCCTCTTCAGGACAGGCAAAGGCAACCTGAGCCTTTTGCACCAACTCCTCGATTTTCTCAATATCTCCGCAGGCAACCTCATAGCACAAAGGCAGCGAAGCGTCGTTTGCCATGTCGGCCGCTCTCCTGTACCCTGCCTCGGCTTCATTAAGAGCCCTTAGGATCCTGCCGGCCATGTATCTGTAGCCGCCTATGGCGGTCAGAGGATCGTCCGAAGCCAGAAGGTCTGCCTTTGCATAAGCCCATTCAATGCCCTTGTGGATGCTGCCGAGGGTTTTGCACGTCTCGAGAACGTTGTCGCGGAGCGCGCTGTCATTCCTGCTTCCGCCGTACTTCAGCACGAAGTTGCAGAATTCCTCGGTGTTCTCCTCGTAGCGGCGCGCGAATACGTTGTCAACGGCCTCGCGTTTCATAATCTCTATCTGCACGTCGTCAGCCACGCCGAAGCCCGGCTCGACGTCGATCAGGTAGAAGTACTGGCGGACAATATCGAAAGCGAATGAGTGGAACGTCCCGATGCTCGCCGACGGGAGCTTTGAGAGCTGGCGCGTGAGCATGGTCCTGTCAGCATCCGGCTTTTTCAGCTCGTCGCGCAGGGCCTTCTCCAGGCGCTCCCTCATCTCCGCCGCGGCGGCGTTTGTGAACGTAGTAATAAGGAACCGATCGATGTCGGTTCCTTCGTCTATCATAAGCTTCTTTATGCGCTCAACAAGAACGGTGGTCTTGCCGGACCCCGCTGCTGCAGAAACAAGAATGCTTCTGCCAGTCGTTTCGATTGTCTGTCTTTGTTCGTCAGTCCAATTCATGTTCTATACCAGCGGCGTGCCCGTCATCTCCTCCGGAATCTCAAGTCCCATGAGCTTCAGCATGGTCGGCGCGATATCGCAAAGTCTTCCTCCGTCCTTAAGCGGCGCCGGATCCGCTGAAATGTTGATCAGCGGCACATCGTTCAGCGAGTGGGCCGTCATCACGTTTCCATTCTCGTCCAGCATCTCGTCCGCGTTGCCGTGGTCCGCCGTGAGCAGGATCTGACCGCCCTTTGCGAGAACCGCGTCTACAATCTGCGGAACGAGCTTGTCGAGAGCCTCGATGGCCTTGATTGCCGCCTCCATGACGCCCGTGTGCCCTACCATGTCAGCGTTTGCAAAGTTCAGGATTATCATGTCGTATTTATCTGTGGCAATCGCCTCGAGAACCTTTTCGGTCACTTCTGGAGCGCTCATCTCCGGCTGCAGATCGTAGGTCGCGACCGAAGGTGAAGGCACGAGGATGCGGTCCTCGTTCTTCTCTGGCTCCTCAACGCCGCCGTTGAAGAAGAATGTTACGTGCGCGTACTTCTCAGTCTCGGCGATACGCAGCTGCTTCATGCCCAGATTCGAAATGTAGACTCCCAGCGTGTTCTTAGGAGTCTCAGGCGGATAGGCCAGCGTTACGTTCGGCATCTCCGCGTCGTACTGGGTCATGCAGATGTAGCATATATCCGATACTTTCTTCTTTCTCTCAAATGCAAAACCATCAAACTCCGGATCCATAAATGCTCTTGTGATCTCTCTGGCTCTGTCTGGCCTGAAGTTGATCATTATTATGGAATCGCCGTCGTTTACGAATCCGTTCGGATACTTGTCTGAATCTACTACTGTAGGGAGCACGAACTCGTCGTTTTCGTCTCTCTCATATGCGTCTCTGATGGCCTGCTGGCCTGTGGCAGCGTGCATGCCTTCATTGATGGTCATTGCGTCGTATGCCTTGACCAGACGCTCCCATCTCTTGTCTCTGTCCATGGCGTAGTATCTGCCGCTGACTATGCCAACCTGGCCGAGTCCTACCTTTTCCATGTGCTCAGTCAGCATGTCCATGTACTTTTCGGCGCATCTTGGCGGTACGTCTCTTCCGTCCAGGAAGCAGTGAACTACCAGATTCTCAACGCCCTTCTGTTTAGCCAGATCTATGAGAGCAAGCAGATGCGTGATATGGCTGTGGACTCCGCCGTCCGAAAGCAGACCCTGCAGATGCAGTGTCGAGCCGTTCTTCTTAACGTGCTCCACCGCCTTGAGGAATGCTTCGTTTTCAAAGAAGTCCCCGTCCTGTATTGCTTTTGTAATCATAGTCAGGTCCTGATAAACGATCCTGCCCGCGCCGATGTTAAGGTGTCCGACCTCGGAGTTGCCCATCTGCCCCTCCGGCAGTCCTACGTCCAGTCCGCAGGCCTTGAGCGTCGTTCCCGGGTATTTGGCGAATATCTCGTCCAGATGAGGTTTGTTCGCCGCCGCGATGGCGTTGCCCTCCTTGCGCGGGTTGATCCCGTACCCGTCCAGTATCATCAGCATTGTAGGTCTTCTGAAATCTGCCATGTTGCACCTCCATGTTTTTTGCTGGTTAGATTATACCACATCAGCAGGCTTCTCGGCGTACAAAAACAGCCGGCGGCAAGCCGGCTGCTTCGTATTGATGATTTAGGTTGCCTTTGCGTGAAAAGCTTACAGCAGGTCCTTTCTGGAAAGGTTGATTCTTCCCTGTGAGTCAATCTCGATGACCTTTACTCTGACCTCGTCGCCTACGTTGAGAACGTCTTCGACCTTGTCGATGCGCTCCTTGGCGATCTTGCTGATGTGGATCAGGCCTTCCTTGCCCGGCAGAATCTCGACGAACGCGCCGAAGTTCATGATGCGGGTAACTTTGCCTTCGTAGATTTCACCTGGTTCAGGTTCCTTGACCAGCATCTCGATTTCCTTCTTGGCCGCTTCGAGGCTCTCGCCGTCAGGTGACGCAATGAATACCATGCCTTCGTCGTTGATGTCGATCTTGACACCGGTTCTGTCGATGATACCGTTGATGGTCTCGCCGCCCTTACCGATGATTGTTCTTATCTGATCTGTCTGTACCTGCATTGTGATGATGCGAGGAGCGTAAGGTGACATTTCCTTGTTAGGTTCAGGAATATCCTCGAGCATTGCTGACATGATGTGCATTCTGCCCTCTCTTGCCTGAGCCAGCGCCTTCTCCAGAATCTCACGGGAAAGTCCGTGAACCTTGATGTCCATCTGGATGGCGGTTACGCCCTTTGCAGTACCGGTTACCTTGAAGTCCATGTCGCCGAGGAAGTCTTCCATGCCCTGGATGTCGGACAGGATGGCCATCTTTGATGAACCATCTTCCTCAACTCTTTCAATGAGACCCATTGCGATACCGGCTACAGGAGCCTTGATCGGAACGCCGGCGTCCATGAGAGCCAGGCATGATCCGCAAGTTGAACCCATTGATGTTGAACCGTTCGATGAGAGAACTTCCGAGACGACTCTGATGGCGTAAGGGAATTCCTCTTCGCTAGGCAGTACAGGAATCAGGGCTCTCTCCGCGAGGGCGCCGTGTCCGATTTCTCTTCTGCCCGGGCTCTTCATTCTTCCTGCCTCACCTACTGAATAAGGCGGGAAGTTGTAGTGGTGCATGTATCTCTTTTCAGTCTGTTCAGTGATGCCGTCGATGGTCTGCTTTTCGCTCAGGAGACCCAAAGTGCAGACTGACAGTACCTGTGTCTGTCCTCTCTTGAAGAGGCCTGAGCCGTGAGTTCTCGGCAGTACGCCGTGGTCGATCCACAGAGGTCTGATCTCGTCCAGCTTACGGTTGTCAGGACGGATACCCTCGTCCAGAATCATTCTTCTTACCTGCTCCTTAGTGATGTTGTAAAGAACAGTGTTGATGTCCTTTGCGTTGTCCGGATAAATCTCTTCAAAGTGCTCCTTGGCGTCAGCTTCGACTGCGTCCATGTTGTCCTGTCTTTCGAGCTTGTCGACAGTCTGGATGGCTTCTCTCATCTTGCCTTCCGCGTACTCTCTGACTGCGGCGTCGATGTCTTCAGGAACCTTGTACAGCTCGATATCCATCTTTGGCTTGCCGACTTCGGCAACGATCTGTTCGATGAACTCAACGATCTTCTTGATCTCTTCGTGAGCGAACATGATTGCGTCGAGCATTACGTCCTCAGGAACTTCCTGAGCGCCTGCCTCTACCATCATGATGGCTTCCTTTGTACCGGAAACTGTCATGTG
>Ga0256407_10005038_pt1 | contig 21538 bp, 15 predicted proteins | sample RumenRJG_04DNA_FD_193489 | JGI IMG/M metagenome (GOLD analysis project Ga0256407, IMG submission 193489) | Bovine rumen microbial communities from Lethbridge, Alberta, Canada - RJG_04 | ecosystem: Host-associated > Mammals > Digestive system > Stomach > Rumen | place: Canada: Alberta... | reverse complement strand
CTCCCATCATGGAAGTCGGCGGTGTGCTGATTTCATCAGAGATACTGACAGAGTGCTTCTGCTGTGACTATGAGAAGTGCAAAGGCATCTGCTGTGTAGAGGGTGATGCCGGTGCCCCGGTGACGATGGACGAGATAGCAGGCATAGAGGAAGCGCTGGACACGGTATGGTCAGACCTCAGTGCCAGTGCACAGAGCGTCATAGACCATCAAGGTGTAGCCTATACCGACAAGGACGGCGATTTGGTGACAAGCATCGTGCGGGGTAAGGATTGTGTCTTCACTTGCTATGAGGACGACAACTGCCTGTGTGCCTTGGAACGGGCTTATCGCAAAGGAAAGACCAGATTCTGCAAACCCATCAGCTGTGCACTCTATCCCATCCGCGAGAAAAATTTCGGCAATGGTCTGGTAGGCTTGAATTACAATAAGTGGGTGGTCTGTAAAGATGCCGTCGAAAAAGGGAAGGCACTGGGCCTTCCCGTCTATCAGTTCTTGAAAGAACCGCTGATTCGCCGTTTTGGTCAGGAGTGGTACGAGGAGCTTTGCGAAGTAGCTAAGCTTTTCGATAGTCAGAAGGACTGACACCAACGTGCTCCTTGAAGTATTTGCCAAAGAACGACTGGTTGGGAAAACACAGCTCGTCGGTAATCTCCTTGATACTCTTGGTAGAGTTTTTCAGAAGCACACGTGCTTCCAGTATGACGTACTTGTCTATCCATTCGTTGGGGGTGCGTTGGCTGACAATCTTGACGACCTCTGCGAGGTACTTGGGCGTGATGCACAGCCGTTCTGCATACCATTTTACACGCCGTTCCGTACGGAAATGTTTTTCCAAGAGCCGGATGAATTGGGCAAAAAAGGCTTCCGCACGGGTGTATGACTGCGTCTCTTTCTGTTCTACTCGCCAGATGACGTTACTCATGTCGTAGAACATGGCCAGTAGCAGGGCGTTCACCAGTTCCTTGCGGAAATGGTGGTATTTGTCTGTCATCTTCTCCCGAATGGTTTGGAAGTAGTTCGAAAAGGTCTGTATCTCCATGGGCGTGAGAGGAACGACGGGATTGTTGGTCGAGAAGATGAGCAGTGAAGAGACATTCTTGACGTTTTGGATGAACCCGTGATAGAAGTCGGTGGAGAGCATGATGCACATACACTCGAAGTCGGGCGAGGCCATGTAGTTGTCAACGATATGCCTCTCAGAGATGAACAGCAGGTCGCCCGGTTTGACGGTCTGCTCGCGTGTGTCGATGCTGTATTGTGCGCGCCCTTTTTTGCAGAGTGCCATCATGATGAAGTTCAGTCGTGTAGGGTCGCTGGGAATGGGAGCATCGGCAATACGGTCTGTCAGTACCAGACCGTCTTCCATGTATTCCGCATTGCCCCATTGCTTAGCTTGTTCCAGGCTGGCGTCTGTAATGTTTTTCTGATAGTTGCTTTTTACCATAGTTTGATAGGCAGTGTCTGACCTGCCTTTATTTTCACTTTCTTGGATTGATAATGATAGGATAGGGTGATGATACCCGATTTCTTGGCTTTGATAGTCGCAGTGCATACTTTGCCGTCCTTCCAGTCGAAGCTGACTTCGTAGCCGCCACGGGCACAGAGTCCGCTGACGCTGCCGTCGCTCCACTCCTTGGGTAGTGCGGGCAGCAGTTCAATGGTTTCGCCGTCCGACTGCATCAGCATCTCGCAGACCCCTGCCGTACCTCCGAAGTTACCGTCAATCTGGAAGGGCGGGTGGGCATCGAACAGGTTGGCATAGGTGCCTCCGGCGTGACGGGTGCCAGGACGTTGGTCGTCCTGTGCGTCGGTGAAGGTCAGCAGCTTGCGATAGATTTGGTAGGCTTTCTCGCCGTTGTGCAGCCGTGCCCACAGGTTGATGCGCCAGCCTGTAGACCAGCCCGTAGTCTCGTCCCCCTTCTGGACGAGTGTCTGCTCGGCCGCTTTCTGCAGGTCGGGCTGTGTCAGGTGGTGCCCGGGGTAGAGACCGATGAGGTGGCTCTGGTGGCGGTGCTTGGGGTCTTTGTCCTGCCAGTCGTGATACCACTCGTTCAGGTCGCCGTCCTTTCCGATGGTGTAGGGCCGCAACCGTTCTAATGTCGTCCTGTAGGCGGCTATATCATTGCCACAGACGGCCCCTGCTGCACAGACGTCCATCAGCAGCTCGCGGATGATGGCGAGGTCGGCAGTGCCACCATAGCATGTGATTCCTTGATAGCCTTTATCCGTGATGTATTCGTTTTCAGGCGATGTCGAAGGGGCGGTGATGAGTTCACCAGGCTGCTTGGGATTGTCTATCAGCCAGGCCAGACAGAAGTCGGCAGCACCTTTCATCAGCGGGTATGCCACATTCTTCAGATACTGTTTGTCCTGAGTGAACAGGTAGCGTTCCCATAGGGTAGTGACCAGCCAGGCGCCTCCCATGTTCCAGCAACTCCACATCGGGCTCTCCTTGTTCTCTCCCACGGGATTGGTCATAGCCCACAGGTCGCTGTTGTGGCTGGCGCACCAGCCTTGTTGGATGCCGTAGAAGTTACGGGCGGTATGCTGGCCGTTCTCTGCCAACGCACGGACGAAGTCGTCCAACGGCTCTGCCATCTCTGCCAAATTGGCTGTAAAGGCAGGCCAGTAGTTCTCTTCCAGATTGATGTTCATGGTGTAGTTGCCGCGCCAGGGAGACCACAGGTAGGGGGTCCACAGGCCCTGCAGGTTGGCAGGTACGCCCTTGGTCCGCGAGCACGCAATGAGCAGGTAGCGGCCATACTGGAAATAGAGCGTTTCCAGATAGCGGTCGTCTGAGTGCTCCTTGAGCAGGCGGTTAGTGGGTACGTCCTGTTTCTTGTTGCCATGCGACAACGTACCTAACTGGAGGCGGACACGGTTGTAGAAGTGCTGGTAGTCGGCAATATGGCGCTGGCGTACTTCGTCGTAGGTGACATTCTGAGTGTGCCAGATGGCGTCCGTAGCCTTTTCCAGATAGGATGCTCCTTCGCGGACGGGGTGCTTGTCATATCCGTTGAAACTGGTTTCGTTGACCAGATAGATGACGGCTTCCTTGGCATTCCTGATGGTCAGCGTGGAGTCGGCAGCGGTGACTGTTCCGTCTGTCTTCACTCGCAGCATGGTGCAGAAGTGAATGCTTTCCAAGGGGTCGCCAGTGGCATGGCCCGTCATGGTGAGCTGGTTGTTGCCACTTTTCACCTGGTGAGGAACTTGTGACGACAGGGCAAGCTGGCAGTTGATGTTGCCTCGCAGTCGAATGGCGATGAACTTGTCGGGATTGGAGGCCATATACTCTCTGGTGAAGGTGTTGCCGCCACGTGTATAGCCGTCACTCACCAGTGCGCTGTCCAGGTCGAGCACTCGCCGATATTGGCTTACGGCTCCTTTGTTATGGTCTATGATATACAGCGAACCCAAAGGCTGATAGAACTGTGAGTTATGTCCCTCTACGTGCAGTTGCAGAGAGTCTGCACGGGCGTAGTCCTCGGCAAAGAGGGCCTTGCGGATTTCTGGTATCCATTTGGCTGCTCCGGCACCTTCGTTCTGGTCAACGGGCTTGCCTGTCCACAGTGTGATGTCGTTCAGGTGAATCAGACAGGTATCTGTACCGCCATAGACCAATGCTCCCAACTTGCCGTTGCCAATGGGCAGCGACTCTTCGAAATACCGGGCCGGTTGGTCATACCATAGCCGCATGGGCAGCTGCTTCTGTGCTGTTGCCATTGCCGTCGTCAGGCTAAGAATAAAAAAGGAGAACCACCGTGATTCTCCTTTCAGTATGTTATGCATCGATATTCGCATAGGTCGCATTCTTTTCGATGAATTGTCTTCGCGGCTCTACGTCGTCGCCCATCAGCATGGAGAATATTTCGTCTGCCTCTGCGGCATTCTCGATGGTGACCTGTTTCAGCAGGCGGTTCTCCGGATTCATGGTCGTCTCCCACAACTGCTCGGGGTTCATCTCACCAAGACCTTTGTAACGTTGGGTGTGCAGGGCTGAGGCATTCTCGTCACCGTCTACGTACTTGTCAATGAAGGCCTGGCGTTGCTGGTCGGTATAGCAGTATTCCGAGAACTTCTTATAAGTACATTTATAAAGAGGTGGAGTGGCGATGTAGAGGTGCCCCTCCTGAATGACCTTCGGCATGAAACGGTAGAAGAGCGTCATGATGAGCGTGTCAATGTGTGAACCATCAACATCGGCATCGGTCATGATGATAATCTTGTCATAGCGCAGCTTGTCGACATTGGCTTCCTTGGAGTCCTCTCCGTCCACACCGAAGCGGACACCGATGGACTGGATGATGTTCATGACGGACTCGGCCTCGAACACACGGTGCCACTGTACCTTTTCTACGTTCAGAATCTTACCGCGCAACGGCAGGATGGCCTGGAAGTGACGGTCGCGGCCCTGCTTGGCTGAACCGCCTGCCGAGTCACCCTCGACGAGGAAGATTTCACATTCCTTCGGGTCTTTGTTGGAGCAGTCTGCCAGTTTGCCGGGCAGTCCGCCACCCGTCATGGGGTTCTTGCGCTGCACACTCTCGCGGGCCTTGCGGGCTGCGATACGTGCTGTGGCGGCGAGGATGACCTTCTCGCAAATGGTATGAGCCTCCTTCGGGTGTTCCTCCAGAAAGTTGGTCATGGCTTCACCAACAGCCTTCTGTACGGCACCGTTGACCTCCGAGTTACCCAGCTTGGTCTTGGTCTGACCCTCGAACTGGGGCTCTGCCACCTTCACGGAAATGATGGCTGTCAGTCCCTCGCGGAAGTCATCTTGGGCCACCTCAATCTTGGCCTTCTCAATCTGCTTGCGCAACTGGTCGTCCTCGTCGGCATACTTCTTCAGCGTACGGGCCAGGGCAATGCGGAAACCGGTCAAGTGGGTACCGCCTTCGATGGTGTTGATGTTGTTGACGTATGAGTGGATGTTCTCTGAGTAGTCGCTGTTATACAGCAGGGCCACCTCAATGGGAACACCGTCCTTCTCGGTTTTGAGACAGATGGGGTCGCCGATGATGGACTGACGGTGACGGTCCACGTAGCGCACAAATTCCTTCAGTCCCTCCTTGGCGTGGAAGACCTCGGGCTCCTTCAGGTTGCCTTCCTCGTCCGGACGCAGGTCGGTCAGCGTAATGGTGATGCCGGCGTTCAGATAGGCCAGTTCGCGCATACGACGTGCAATGATGTCGTATTTGTATTCTGTAGTCGTAAAGATGGTGGCGTCGGGCCAGAACTGCTGGCGTGTACCCGTCTTGTCGGTGTCGCCCACAATTTTGACATCGTATAGGGGCTTGCCCTTCTCGTACTCCTGCTGGTAGATGTGGCCGTTGCGGAACACTTGTGACATCATGTGTGTAGACAGTGCGTTCACACAACTCACACCCACACCGTGCAGACCACCGGACACCTTGTACGAGCCCTTGTCGAACTTACCGCCTGCGTGTAGGACAGTCATAACGACTTCCAGGGCTGACTTGTGCATCTTCTCGTGCTCGTCAACGGGAATACCACGGCCGTTGTCTTGTACGGTGATGGAGTTGTCTTCGTTAATCGTTACTTCAATATGGGTGCAGTAGCCCGCCATCGCTTCGTCGATAGAGTTGTCGACAGTCTCGTTGACGAGGTGGTGCAATCCTTTTTCGCTAATGTCGCCAATGTACATTGCAGGGCGCTTGCGCACTGCTTCCAAGCCCTCGAGCACCTGAATGTTGCTCGCGGAGTAATTACTTGCTTTGTTCTGTTCTTCTGCCATTGTTTACTAGTAGGTCTTAATAGGATGCAAAATTACGAAAAAAAAATAACTTAAACGAAAGAAAAGTGTTTATTTTTTATAAAAAATAAAAGCCGCACTCTTTCACGGAGTACGGCTTCTTTATGCATTGGGTTAATTCTCTTATCCCAGTTTGCTGATGTGCTGAGCAAGACTTGACTTCAGGTTGGCAGCCTTGTTCTTGTGGATGATGTTGGTCTTGGCCAACTTGTCCAGCATCTTCTGTACTTTGGGGTACAGGGCGGTTGCCTCTTCCTTGTTTGTCATAGCACGCAGCTTGCGAACGGCATTGCGCATCGTTTTTGCATAGTAGTGATTGTGCTCTGCCTTTTTCTTGTCCTGACGAATTCTCTTCAGGGATGATTTGTGGTTTGCCATTTTAATTTTTAATTTTTTAAATGTTTAATTGTACTTAAAGCTTATGGGTCTTGCGTCTTGGCAGACTGCCCTGGGCGGACTCCGAAGAGCCCTCCGCCACCTTTTCCAATCAAATGGTAGCACTTGGCTGTGCAGATGACGGATTTAATGTAGTCCCTAGGAGAGTCGAACTCCTCTTTAGAGAATGAAAATCTCTCGTCCTAACCGATAGACGAAGGGACCAGCCTTCTTAAAGCGGGTGCAAAGGTACGGCAATTTTTCCAATTGACCAAATTTTCTTGAAAAAAAAATGTGAAATGTGGATTATATTTCGTAACTTTGCCCTCATGTTGGTAAATACGGAAGCTATAGTGCTCCATGCGCTGAAGTATGGTGAGACCAGGGTCATCGTCGACGTGTTCACGAAGACTGCCGGCCGTGTGTCGCTGATAGCTACGCTGCCCAAAACGCAGAAGGCGCGTCTGAAGAAGCAGTACTTCCAGCCTATGACGCTGCTCGAAATTACCTATGAGGAACGTCAGCGGGCACAGTTGCAGCGCCTGAAGGATGCCCGTCTGCTGACAGCCTGGTCCTCTATACCGTTTCAGGCGGACAAGTTGGCGCTGGCCTTGTTCTCTGCCGAGTTCCTTTATTATGCCTTGCGCTCTGAGCAACAGGACGAGTTGCTGTTCAAGTTTATCGGCGACTCCATGCTGTGGCTTGATGCGGCCTCGCAGGGGTATGCCAATTTCCATCTGGTGTTCCTGATGCGTCTCTCCCGATTCCTGGGCTTCTATCCTAACTTGGACGACTATCGGCCGGGCTATGTCTTCGATTTGCGGGCTGCCAGCTTTACGGGGGCGGCGCCTCTCCATCGTGACTTCCTGCCTGCCGAGGAGGCACAGCGCATCCAGTTGCTCATGCGCATGAACTTTCCCACGATGCACCTCTATCGGCTGTCGCGCCATGAGCGCAACCGCATTGTCAGTGTGTTGCTGGCCTACTATCGCCTGCATATTCCCCAATTCCCTGAACTCAAGAGCCTGCTAGTATTGCAGGAACTTTGGAGCGACTGACCCACATTATTTATAATATCAAGGGCTGTAAGGTTTTTGCCTGAAAATTTGGTCGTTTCATGGAAAGTTGCTACCTTTGCAGTCGCATACAGAAGTATGCCCATGGAGGTTCGCTTAACGGCGATTAATTGGGAATGGGGTGCAAATCCCCGACTGTCCCGCAGCTGTGAGCTCCATTGTGGCTCTGAAGCACGCAAGCCATTGTCGCATTGACGAGAAGGCGCTTCGGAGTGGAGCAAAGTCAGAAGACCAGCCTTCGATTGGCAGACACCCTGCAACCTCGATGTAAGGATGCGGCGGAAACCGAAAAACTGTTTTGATGGAGATGCGTAACCCTTTTCTGGTTACGATTAACATACGTGTATTATTATATAGTAAGAAGAGATGTTGTCGTGAGACAACATCTCTTTCTTTGTTCTTTATCCTTCTGCCTATGGTTACAGCAGGGGAGGCAGCTCGTACAGGTGGGTCGAGTTGCTGCCCTTGATGAAGATGGTCATGCCTTCGGGCTGGTGCTGTGCCAGTTCCTGTTTGACTTCATCTACGTTGGCAAAGGTGCGGAAGGGGGCGTTGACCTTCTGGAATTCGGCGCCCACGAGCCACACCTCGTCAAAGCGGGCTTCTTCCAGCATCCGGACTACTTTCCGGTGCTCCTCCTGTGAGACGTCGCCCAACTCGCCCATCATGCCTAAGATAGCCATCTTGCGGGGCGCCTCCACGAGCCGGAAATTGTCTATGGCGGCCTTCATGCTCGACGGGTTGGCATTGTAGGCGTCTACGATGAGGCTGTTCTTTGCTGTCTTTGTCAGCTGCGAGCGGTTGTTGGTGGGGACGTAGTTCTCCAGTGCATGGTTGATATGCTCGAAGGGGACGTTGTTGACGTAGCCCACGATGATGGCTGCCAGCAGGTTGTCCAGATTGTAGGCACCAATGAGGTGTGTCTTCACTTCCATCCATTCGCTCTGGTAGTGGGCATCATGGTCCTGTTCGCGCCAGCGGAAGGTCAGGAACGGGTCGCATCTGACCACCTCGCCGCGTATCAGGATGTCCTCTGCGTCGCTTTGTCCGTAGTAGTAGACGTCAGGTGCTTGTCCGTTGGCCGTTTGTCTTTGGCTGATCATCTGCATCAGGTACTCGTTGTCGCGGTTGACGAAGACGGGACAGTCGTGGGCCAACAGGAAGTCGTACAGCTCGCCTTTCGTCCTGCATACGCCCTCAAACGAGCCGAAGCCCTGCAGGTGGGCGCGTCCGACGTTGGTAATCAGTCCGCAGGTGGGCTCGCAGGTCTCCACCAGCGTCTTGATGTCACCGGGGTGCGAGGCTCCCATCTCTACCACGGCTATGTCGTAGCTGTCGTTCAGGCGGAACAGCGTCTTGGGCACACCCACGTCGTTGTTGAAGTTGCCCTCCGTAGCCATCACGTCGTATGCTTCGGCCAGCACGGAGCGTATCAGTTCCTTGGTCGTGGTCTTGCCGTTGGTGCCGGTGATGCCTATGACGGGCAGCTGGAACTGGCGGCGGTGCTCACGGGCCAGGTCCTTGAACGTCTGCAGACAGTCGTTCACGAGGATGATGCGTTCGTCCGTCTTGTGTTCTGGCTCGTCTACGATGGCGTAGGCGCACCCCTTCTCCAGTGCCTGCCGGGCAAACTGGTTGCCGTCGAACGAGGCTCCCTTCAGCGCGAGGAAGATGCTGCCCTCGGGACAGTTGCGCGAGTCTGTGGTAATGACGGGGTGCTGCTGGTATAGCTGGTATAGTTGCTTGATATCCATAGTTGTGTTATGATTCCTTTATTATTTCTGTTTGACAGGAAACGTGAAATACGTGTCTGGGAAGGGCTCGTTGGCCAGCGTGAAGTGCCACCACTCGCTGTCGAGGGGCTTGAAACCGTGGGCAAGCATCGCCTTGCGCAGAATCATCCGGTTCTTGAACTGCTCGGCGGTGATGCTGCGCTTGGGCTGGGCGGGACTCTTCGAGTTGTCGCCCGTATATTCGCCCGTCTCGGGATTGCCGCAGAAGTCTGGGTGGCTCTCGGGGCCGAACCAGTCGAAGGTGCCGCCCATGTCGAGTTCCTTCTCCGTCTGCATGTCAAACAGGGTCAGGTCAACCGTCGAGCCGCGCGTGTGGCCGCTTTTCTCCATAATATAATCCTGCTTGAAGAGCACGCTCTTGTCGAGGTCGGGATAGAAGTAGGGCTTCATGTTGGTGTCGCTGGCGTCCTGTGCCCAGCGCACGAAGTGGTCTACGGCCTTCTGCGGGCGGTAGGCGTCATAGATTTTCAGGCGGTAACCTTGTGACTTCACGTCGTCGCTGACGGCTCTGAGCGAGTCGGCAGCCGCTTTGGTCAACAGTGCCGTAGGCTGTTCGTAGCCGTCGATGCGCTGGCCCACGAAGTTGTAGGTGCCGAAATAGCGTATTTCGAGTATGGCATCGGGTATCGCGTCCGTCAGCGTTACGAACTGGCTGTTGTCCTCCGTCGCGCTGACGGTCACAGCAGCGTTGTCTTTCGTGCAGCCAGTAGCGATCAATGCGCAGGCTATTGCAGCAAAGATAAACTTTTTCATAGACATAACATTTTAGAATTTGGCCGCAAAGTTACTACTAAGCGGGGAAAAAACCAAAATTTATTTGAGTTTTTAGAAAAATTCTTTGTCCCCCTTGGCGTCGGGGAGGCTGATGTGTGGCGCGGAAGGGGCTACTCCGGGTCGGGGGAGGGTTTCTCCGTCGTGAAGTTGGAACGCTGGGGCCGGCGGGGAGGGCTTGCCGGGGCTCGGAATTTATCGCCTCCCGAGAGGTGATAAATTATGGTGGCAACAATTTTATGCCCTCCCGAGAGATGATAAAATTCATGTGGCAACAATTTTATGCCCTCTCGGGGTGCGATAAAATCTATGTGGCAACAATTTTATGCCCTCTCGAATGGTTATAAAACTCGGTGGCAATAGTTTTATGTCTTTTCGGGACGTGATAAAATCTGGATGGCAAATAATGGCAAAAATCCTTGGCGGTGTGGCGGAAAATGTGTAACTTCGCACCGAAAACAAGCAAAAGAGACAAGCATATGACGTATTTTTCATGGGAAAAACGGCCGCCGAGGAAGTTTCGGGGCACGCCGCAGTGGACGCTGGACCAGCTGTATATCTCGCCCTTCACGGCGCGGCGGCGGTATGACGAGGAGGGGGTGAGGCACTACGACGCGCTGGAGCGCAACCTGCGGCCGACGGGCGTGGAGGTGATGGACCACTACCTCAGGCGGCTGGCCGAGGGCATGGACCGGGTGAAGGACTTCTGCAAAATCTACGGGCTGCGGACGGAGGACATGGAGGCGCTCATCTTCACCCTGACGGGCATGACGGGGCCCGACTTCCGCATGGCCTACCAGAAGCGGCTGGCCGACGACCTGCTGCGCTACACGGACCTGAAGCTGGGGGAGGTGGCCCGCCGCTCGGGGCTGGGCTCGCACACCAACTTCTGCATCTTCATGCGCCGGGAGTATCACCAGACGCCCAAGCAGCGGCGCATGGCGCTGAGGCAGCGAGGCGACGCGGGGCGGTACAAGATATGAACAAAAACGGAAAGGACTATGAAGATATTTGCTGTAGGAATGAATTATATCCAGCACAATAAAGAGCTGGATGGTGCGTTATATAAACCAGAGCGTCCCGTGATTTTCACCAAGGCCGACTCGGCACTGCTGAAGGACCACAAGCCCTTCTTCATCCCCGACTGGTCGGAGCAGGTGGACTACGAAACGGAACTGGTGGTCAGAATCTGCCGGCTGGGCAAGAGCATCCCCGAGCGCTTTGCCCACCGATACTACGACGCTGTGACCGTGGGCATCGACTTCACGGCGCGCGACTGGCAGCGCGAGGCCCGCAAGAACGGGCTGCCGTGGGAAATCTGCAAGGGCTTCGACGGCTCGGCGGCCGTCGGCGAGTGGGTGGCGAAGGAGAAATTCCTGGACATTCAGGCCCTGCACTTCCGTCTGGACATCAACGGGCGGACGGTACAGGAGGGCTGTGCGAGCGATATGCTCTACCGCATAGACGAGCTGATAGCCTACATCTCGCAGTTCTTCACCCTGAAGACGGGCGACCTGCTGTTCACAGGAACGCCGGTGGGCGTAGGCCCCGTCCGCATCGACGACCACCTGGAAGGGTGGCTGGAAGAGAGAAAAGTATTGGAATTTAACTGTAAGTGACTAAGAGATATATTATAGGTATAGGACTGTTGCTGATATGTCTGACGACGAGCGCACAGAAGTTTTTCAACCTGACTGCCGAGCAAGTCAGGATTGACTCGCTGCTGCCCGTCTTTACCTATAGGCAGGCGTTGGGCCGCCACTATGACGACTCCGTCTACCAGGTCTCTATAGCCTATCCCGAGTACATCCCCATGAGCGAGGCCGACATCCGGCGCTACCATTCCATTACGGGCACCCCCTTGGCTGCCGAGCCTCCTATCGCACAAGGCATCGGCGTCGAGCGCAAGCAGGGAGAACTGGTGGCGTCGTTCGTGCCGTTGGTCTGTCGCGACGGGCAGTACCGGAAACTGGTGAGCTTCATGCTGCAGGTGACTGCCAAGCCCAAGGTAAAGACTGCCGTCAGGAGGGCTTCAGAGACAGGAAGCCGATATGCCGACCACTCCGTGCTCCGCACAGGCCGCTGGGTGAAAATCAGCGTCCCCCGGACCGGCATCTACCAGCTGACGCCGGAACTCGTGCGCCAGGCCGGCTTCAGCGACCTGGCGAAAGTCAAGCTCTACGGCTATGGCGGAGCATTGCAGCCCGAACAGCTGACGGAAGATTATCTGAAAGAGACGGACGACCTGCAAGAGGTGCCGACCTGTGCCGTGGGTGGGCGACGGCTCTTCTATGGCGTCGGTCCCGTCACCTGGGACAGCAACAACAACCGCATACGCAACCCCTATTCCGCCTACGGATACTACTTCCTGACCGAGAGCGAAGGAGAACCCTACACCATAGACGAAGCGACGTTCAAGTCCCAGGCCTATCCGAAGGGCGACGACTACAACACGCTGTACGAAGTAGACGACTACGCGTGGTATCACGGCGGCCGCAACCTGTACGACGCCCGTCCGTTCACCGTAGGCACCAGCCGCGACTACACGGTGACGGCCAATGCCAACACGCTGTCGGGACAAGTGACCGTGGCCCTGTCGGCCTACACGACGGGCACCAGTGCCACCGCCGACATCACCATCAACGGCGAGAAGGCCGGCACCATCAGCATCAGTCCGTCGGGCAAATACGAGTCGATGCGCACCAATCAGCGCACCTTCCACGTCGTCCTGAACCCCACCAACACCGTCACCGTCACCCATACCGGCGGCACCAACAGCACGCTGCGCTTAGACTACATTGCGCTGCACAGCGTGGAGGCGGCCGGCGCCCCCGACCTGACGGCGACGTTCCCGACACCGGAAGTGGTCTACGGCATCGTCAATCAGGACCACCATGCCGACACGGCCGTCGACATGGTCATCATCATCCCCACCACGCAAAAACTTTTAGTACAGGCAGAGAGGCTGAAGAAACTGCATGAGGAGAAGGACAATCTGCGCGTGCGCATCGTGCCCGCCGACGAACTGTTCAACGAGTTCAGCAGCGGCACGCCCGATGCCAATGCCTATCGCCGCTACCTGAAGATGCTCTACGACCGTGCCGAGACGGAAGCCGACATGCCGCGCTACCTGCTGCTGCTGGGCGACGGCGCATGGGACAACCGGATGCTGAGCAACGACTGGAAAGGCTATTCGCCCGACGACTTCCTGCTGTGCTACGAGAGCGAGAACTCATACAGTGCCACCGACTGCTACGTCAGCGACGACTATTTCGGGCTGCTGGATGATAACGAGGGCGGCAATATGCTGATAGCCAAGACCGATGTCGCCGTGGGACGCATCTCGGCACGAACGGCCGACGAGGCCGCTGTGGTGGTAGACAAGATAGAAGCCTATGTCAACAACAGCAATGCCGGAGCCTGGCAGAACCTGCTCTGCTTCATGGGTGATGACGGTAATGAAAATGTCCACATGGTCGATGCCAATACCGTGGCGGAAATGGTGGAGCAGCGCTATCCGACGTTCCAGGTGAAGCGCATCATGTGGGATGCCTATACCCGTGAGTCTTCCTCAACGGGCAACAGCTATCCTGACGTGACCCGCCTCATCAAGCAGCAGATGGAACAGGGCGCACTCATCATGAACTATTCCGGACATGGACGGGCAGATGCCATATCGCATGAATATGTGTTGCGACTGAACGATTTTGCCAATACGTCCTCACGGCTGCCGTTGTGGTTGACGGCCTCTTGCGACATCATGCCCTTTGACGGTCAGGAGGAGAACATCGGCGAGACGTCATTGTTCTATAAGAAAGGTGGCTCTGTAGCCTTCTTCGGCACAACCCGCACGGTCTATCAGACTTATAACCGCAGCATGAACCAAGCCTTCACCCGCTATGTGCTGAGCCGCGACGATGAAGGCAGGATGTTGCCCATAGGCGAAGCCGTCAGAAGGGCCAAGAACGAACTGATAGAAGCCGGTATGGACCAGACGCAGAACAAACTGCAGTACACGCTGCTGGGTGATCCGGCACTTCGGCTGGCTGCACCCACGCGGAGCATCCGGATAGAAACGATTAATGACAAGCCTTTGTCAACAGGCGAGGTGCTGAAACTGAGCGCCGGGTCCACGGCAACGGTCAGCGGCAGTGTGCTGAACGGAGACGGACAGGTTGATACGGAGTTCAACGGAATGCTGACGGCAACGGTCCGCGATGCCCGCGAGTTGGTAACCTGTAAACTGAATGACCCGTCCGAGGCCAGTAAGCCTTTTGAATATTACGACCGGCAGAATGTCGTCTTTAACGGTAGTGACCAAGTCCGGCAAGGACGTTTCACGTTCACCTTCGCAGTGCCCAAGGACATCAGCTACGCTGACCAGACCGGACTGATTAACCTGTATGCCGTCAATGACGAGAAGACGGTAGAGGCCAGTGGGGTAACAGACCAGCTGATGATGGTCAGTGCTGAGAAACCGAATCCGAACGAGACGGGTCCTGCCATCTATTGCTATTTGAACAGCACGTCGTTTACCAATGGCGGCAGCGTGAACCCCACGCCTTATTTTGTGGCACAGCTGAATGACGAGGACGGTATCAATGCTACGGGCAGCGGGATAGGCCATGACTTGCAGCTGATTATCGACGGTGAAATGTCGAAGACCTACTCGCTGAACGATTACTTCCGGTATGACTTCGGCAGCTATACCAGTGGCACTGTGGGCTTCTCCATTCCAGAGTTGCCGTACGGTGAGCACCGGCTGCTGTTCCGTGCCTGGGATATACTGAACAATTCGTCCACGGCAGAGTTGAATTTCCGTGTCGAGAAGGGGCTGGAACCCAGATTCTTTGACGTGGAGTGTACGAAGAATCCTGCCAGCACGACTACCTCGTTCCGCATTGTCCATGACAGAGTGGGCAGCAATATGGATGTTGTGCTGGATGTGTTTGACATCTCAGGCCGTCATCTGTGGTCGTATGCTGAGGGAGGAGTCTCGACGGACAACACCTATACCATAGACTGGGACCTCTCCGTCGATGGCGGACGGCACCTGCAGACGGGCGTCTATCTCTATCGGGTGCGCATCAGCAGTGACGGCAGCACCTATGCCTCAAAAGCCAAGAAACTCATAGTACTCACATATAAATAATGTATTAGACTATGAAGAAGAAACTAAGCATAATTCTCATGACAGTGGGCCTGCTTTTCGGACTGACCGCGAAAGCGCAGGATACGAAGAGTCAGTTCAATCCCATTGAGCACGCCGTCATCTCGCAGACCATTGCCCCTGATGCCCGCGCTGCGGGTATGGGTGATGTCGGTGTGGCTACCGACCCGGATGTGAACTCACAATACTGGAATCCGGCCAAGTATCCGTTCTGTATCAGCCGAGCCGGTGTGGCATTGAACTATACGCCTTGGCTGCGTAAGTTGGTAAACGACATTGACCTGGCTTATGTGTCAGGCTACTATCGCATTGGTGACTATGCGGCAGTGAGTGGCTCATTACGTTATTTCTCGTTGGGCGAGGTGATGACCTCGTTTGAGGAGAATGCCATGACGGTAAAACCCTATGAGATGTCGCTGGATGTCGGTGCTTCACTGATGTTGAGCGAGAAGTTCTCTATTGCCGCCGCCATCCGCTGGCTGTATAGTGACCTGCGTTATGACTATACGGAGAACGCCTCTCCCGCATCGGCCTTCGCAGCAGACCTGGCGTGTTATTATAATAACTACATCAACATAGGTCAGCGTGAATGCCAGTTGGGACTGGGTATGAACATCTCGAACGTGGGTTCAAAGATTACCTATTTCGGCGATGACCGCTCTAATTTCCTGCCCGCCAACTTGCGTATCGGTGCCTCGCTGATGGTGCCTGTGGACGAATATAACAGGTTCAGCATTGCGGTCGATGCCAATAAACTGCTGGTGCCTACCATTCCCAAGCAAGAGGATGGTGAGTCGAAGGAAGACTACGAACAGCGTGTCATCCAGGAGTATAACGATGTGAGTTCTATCTCCGGCATCTTTAAGAGTTTCCATGATGCTCCCGGTGGTTTCAAGGAGGAACTGGAGGAAATCCAGTGGAGCTTGGGTGCTGAGTATGTCTACCATGACCAGTTCTCACTGCGTGCTGGTTACCACCATGAGTCTGAGAATAAGGGTAATCGCAAATACTTCACCGTCGGTGGCGGTTTTCGCATGAGCGTCTTCTCGCTGGATGTGGGCTACGTCATTTCAACAGCCAAGACTAATCCGCTCGATCAGACGCTGCGTTTCAGTCTTGCTTTCGACCTGGACGGCATCAAGGACTTGTTTAAAAGGTAAAAAGTAAATAAATATAAAGGTGCTATGATTAGAGTTGGAATGGGATACGATGTCCATCAGCTGGTTCCTGGCAGGGAACTGTGGATAGGAGGCATTCGTCTGGAGCATGAGATGGGCTTGTTGGGACATAGCGATGCCGACGTGCTGATTCATGCCATCTGTGACGCCATCTTGGGGGCAGCTAATATGCGTGACATAGGCTATCATTTCCCCGATACGTCGGCAGAGACGGAAGGAATGGACAGTAAAGTAATTCTGCGTAAGACAATAGAGCTGATAGCCACCAAGGGTTATCACCTTGTGAATATCGATGCAACCATTTGTGCCGAACGGCCTAAGATGAATCCTCATATTCCCCACATGCAGGAAGTCATGGCTCACGTGATAGGTTGTGATACAGATGCCGTATCCATCAAGGCCACTACCACAGAGAAGTTGGGCTTTACCGGCCGTCAGGAAGGCATCTCCGCCTATGCGGTAGCACTGATAGAGAAATGACAGCAAAAGAAAAACACCACTACTCATCAACGAGCAGTGGTGTTCAAAAAGCCTATGTTTAACTAAAAATCCTTGTTCAAAACAAATTCCAGTCTTTCAACTGGAGGTCTGCCGTTAGGCAGCATATTTAAATTTCATACTAACATTCATTTAGAAAAGAAAGTTATGAGCGCCTCACGGCGACCACTGTTATCCTAACACATTTAAAACTTTCTTCTTACCAATAACTAAAAACCTAAAACTATAAATATTACTACTAACCTAAAACAATCTATTAACCATTCTTGACTTCACTTAGTCAAGTGTCATAACTTTCGTTTGACAATGCAAAGGTACGAACTATTTTCATACCTGCAATGTTTTCTCGCCTTTTTTCTCGAAAAAGTGTGTTGTTCTTGACCTAAATCAACTGATTGTGTGCGAAAACACCACAAAATCTCACCTTTTTTGTCGTTTTGCTTCTTTACTTTTAAATATTTTCGTACCTTTGTCATCCCGTACAAAAAACAAGTATGCGCGTACTGATAGTAAATACAAGTGAAAAGACTGGTGGTGCCGCCGTAGCAGCTAATAGGCTGATGGAGGCACTGAAGAATAATGGTGTCAAGGCCAAAATGCTGGTTCGCGACAAGGAAACTGATAAATTGACAGTTTGTGCGATTCCCCCGTCGTGGCGTCTAAAGTGGCACTTTTTGTGGGAGCGTTTGGTTATTTGGGCGCATCTGCGTTTCCAGCGCAAGCATTTGTTTGAGGTAGACATTGCCAATAGCGGTACCGATATAACCTGTCTGCCGGAGTTTCAGGAGGCTGACGTCATTCATTTGCATTGGATTAATCAAGGTATGTTGTCATTGAAAGGTATCCGAAAGATATTGGATGCTGGGAAGCCTGTCGTGTGGACTATGCATGACATCTGGCCTGCGACGGCTATCTGCCACTATAGCCGTGGCTGTGAGCAATACCAGTCGCAATGCGTGAAGTGTCCAATGTTGCCGGGCGGTCGCTTAACCCAGAAGGGATGGAACCGTAAAAAGCAGATGCTTGACGGACAACGCGTCACCTATGTATGCTGCAGCGAATGGCTGGCCAGCGAAGCTCGGAAGAGTGCCCTGCTGCAAGGTCAACGCATTGTCAGCATCCCTAATGCCATTGACACACGACAGTTTTGTCCACACGACAAGCAACAAGCCCGCCAAACAATGGGACTGCCCACTGATCGGCGCATCATCCTCTTTGTCTCGCAAAGAGTTACCGATCCTCGCAAGGGCATCAGCTATTTTGTTGAGGCTGTCAACCTGTTAGTCTACCAATATCCTGAGATGAAAGAAAACACTGGTGTAGCTATTCTGGGTGGCCATGCCGAAGAAGTGGCATCACAGCTGGCCCTGCCATCTTACCCATTGGGATATGTCAGCGAATTGTCACGCATCGTAAGTGCTTACAATGCAGCCGATGTATTCGTCATACCATCGTTGGAGGACAATCTGCCCAACACCATCATGGAGGCTATGGCTTGTGGTGTGCCATGTGTAGGATTTCGCGTAGGTGGCATTCCCGAGATGATTTGCCATCAGGAGAATGGATATGTTGCTCAAGAACGTGACGCTGCCGATTTGGCAAAGGGCATCCGCTTTGTATTGGCTGATGCCGACCACGAAGCGCTGAGCCGTTCATGCCTGCACCATGTGGCTCGTTGTTATTCGCAACAAAGTGTAGCCAATCGTTATTTAGATATATATAATAAGGTAATATGATACGTATCTCCATTGTTACCATTACCTATAATGCGGCTCGCAGTTTGCAGCGAACGCTGGATAGTGTGAGCAGCCAGACCTATCTGCATCTGGAACACCTGATAGTGGATGGTGCATCGAAAGATGAAACTTTGCAGATGGCGCGGCACTATCAGGAGGTCAGCTCTTACGAGGTTGTCGTCAGCTCGGAGCCTGACAAGGGACTCTATGATGCCATGAACAAAGGATTGAAGCGGGCTACGGGTGACTATGTTGTTTTCCTGAATGCCGGTGACACCTTTCATAGCAAGGATACGATACAAACGGTGGTTGATGCAATAGGCCGTCGGCAGCCAACGAGCGAAAATCAATATCCGGCCGTTGTCTATGGCGATACAGCCATTACCGATACGGAAGGGCATTTCCTCCATCTGCGTCGTTTGCGCCCTCCCAAGGAGTTGTCGTGGCGCTCGTTCCGGCAAGGTATGCTGGTGTGTCATCAGGCTTTCTATGCCCGCATGGACATTGCCCGACAGATGCCTTATGACTTGCAGTATCGGCATTCAGCCGATGTGGACTGGTGCATCCGCATCATGAAAGAGGCAGACCGACAGGGCCTTGCCCTTGTGAATACCAATACCATACTGGCGGACTTTGAGGAAGGAGGCAATACCACCCAGCATCATCGGGCTTCGCTCTTGGAACGCTATCATGTCATGTCTCGCCACTATGGGGCTGTCCAGACTTTCTTCCTGCATGTCTGGTTTGTCCTTCGTACAGTGTTGTAAACAGGAGTGCACTCGAAAACTTTTTCAGGTGCAGGGGAAAAAGTTTTCGAATGCACTCCCGGAAAAACTCAAATAAATTTGGCTTTTTGCTCACTTAATCGTACCTTTGCAGGCAAAACAAAGAATAAAGAAATGAAAAGACGTTTATTTCTCGCTGTTATCGTGCTGTTTTCACTGACAGGCATTCAAGCCCAAAATAGCAAGAACCATCTATTGGAGGTGGCCAAGAATCTGGAAATTTTCAATGCCTTGTATAAGAACTTGGATATGATGTATGTGGATACCCTCGATGCCAACAAAGTCATCACGAAGGGTATAGATGCCATGCTGAGTTCGCTGGACCGCTATACGGAGTACTATCCTGAGGAACGTCAGAAGGAGTTGAAGCAGATGCTGACAGGCAAGTATGCAGGTATTGGTGCCCTGATACGCTATCATCAGAAGCGCAAGCAAGTTGTGATAGACGAACCCTACGAAGGAACACCTGCAGCTCGTGCTGGCTTGAAGAAGGGAGATGTCGTGATGCAGATTGACGATACGGTAATGACAGATAAGACCACCAGCTATGTCAGCAGTCATCTGCGTGGTGAAGCAGGCACCAGTTTTGTGTTGAAGGTGCTGCGCCCCACGACAGGTAAGAAAATGAACTTCAAGATTACCCGTGAGAGTATTAATATGCCAGAGATTACCTGGTACGGAATGCTCCCTCAGGGTGTGGGCTATATCAATCTGAACACGTTTACAGGCGAGCCAGCCAAGCAAATGCGGCTGGCTTTCATAGACCTCAAGAAACAAGGAGCCCAAAAACTGATACTGGATCTTCGTGGCAATGGAGGCGGTTCTCTGTCAGAGTGTGTCGATATTTTAAGCATGTGGTTGCCGAAGGACCAGAAAATAGTGGAAACCAAAGGTAAACTGAAACGTGCCAACTCAGAGTACAAGACCCGTTTGGAGCCTATAGATACCGTTATGCCCATCGTAGTGTTGGTAAACCGGGAAACGGCATCAGCCTCTGAAATTACCAGCGGAGCCTTGCAGGATTTGAAGCGTGGTATAATTATAGGTACGCGAACCTATGGTAAGGGGTTGGTTCAGGTTCCTAACGTTGACCTGCCTTATAATGCTAATCTGAAACTGACGACCTCGCGTTACTTCCTGCCCAGTGGGCGAGGCATCACCATGGAGGAAGGCATTAAGCCTGACGTAGAGGTGAAGCCCGATACGATGGCTAATGTCACCCTCTATCTGGATCGCTTGGATTCTACGGAGGTGGCATTCGACTACGTAGTCGACTATATCGGCAAGCATCCGACTATAGTTCCCGCTAAGGACTTCCACCTGACCGATGCTGACTACGAGGAGTTTAAGCAGCGTGTTGTGAAAGCCGGCTTTACCTATGACCAGCTGAGCAAGAAACAGTTTGGCGAACTGGAGAAAGCCATGAAGTTTGAAGGCTACTATGAGGAAGCCCAGGCAGAACTGGATGCACTGAAGGCCAAGATAGACCACCATAACCTGAGCAGTGACTTGGACCGCCATCGCAGCGAGATACAGCAGATGCTGGAGCAAGACATCGTCTCAGCCTACTATTATCAAGGTGGTCAGTTGCAGGTAGGATTGCGCAATGACAAGACCTTGCAGGAGGCTGAGCGTATCTTGAACACGTCAGGGGAATATGAGCAGATTCTGAAGAAGGACCGTCAGCCAAAGTCAGAATCAGGGAATCAATAGTTTCGTGAGCTCTCTCATACCTTCTGAGGCCCCCTTTTGGATCTGTGTCACCTCCCGGCTGCCTGTGGATACGGGCTTGGGGTCAATAAGATAGATAGGGATGCCCGGACGTGTGTATTGGATGAGCCCAGCTGCAGGGTAGACATTGAGCGACGTACCGATGATGACAAAGATGTCGGCTTCCTGACATTCGGCAGCAGCAGCGGTTATCATGGGAACAGCCTCACCAAAGAACACAATGAACGGACGTAGCAGAGAACCGTCTCCTGCCTTTGTACCTGGTACAATCTCGCAGTTGTCCGGCGTCAGCAACTGCTGGTAGCGTGGGTCGTCAGGATTGTTGCTGGAGCATACCTTCATCAATTCACCATGCAGGTGGATGACTTTTTTAGAACCGGCCTGTTCATGCAGATTGTCAACGTTCTGAGTAATCACCGTCACGTTGAAGTTCTCCTCCAAGGCTGCCACCAGTTTATGCCCTTCGTTGGGCTTCACATTCCAGCACTTCTTGCGCAACATGTTGTAGAAGTTGGTCACTAAGGTGGGGTCGTTAAGCCATCCCTCATGGGTGGCTACCTGCTGTACGGGATATTCTTCCCACAATCCATCGGCATCGCGGAAAGTCTTCAGACCACTCTCCACAGACATGCCGGCACCGGTCAAAA
>Ga0256407_10005037_pt1 | contig 21544 bp, 16 predicted proteins | sample RumenRJG_04DNA_FD_193489 | JGI IMG/M metagenome (GOLD analysis project Ga0256407, IMG submission 193489) | Bovine rumen microbial communities from Lethbridge, Alberta, Canada - RJG_04 | ecosystem: Host-associated > Mammals > Digestive system > Stomach > Rumen | place: Canada: Alberta... | reverse complement strand
CAAAATTGGCCAGCGAAGCGGCGACGTTTGCCTCCGCTCCGCCAAAAGTGGCCTGCAAAGAAGGAAATTGCAAAAGCCGCGTTCCGTCCTGCGGCGCCAACCGCAGCATAATCTCGCCAAATGTTACAACACGTTTCATGCCGCTATTTTACAACAATAAGAAGCTTTCTGCAACCATAAAATTATGGTTGAACAAACAGCGCCTTTGCTGTAAAATGTAGGTACAAATTGGAGACACAATGACAGCGTTTTTGCACACAATAATCATTTATCCGCTTTATCTTTTAATAGAAGTAATATACAAGATTTTTCATAAAGTCGCGGGAAGCGAGGGGCTTTCGGTCATCGGAGTAAGCGTCGGAATCACGCTCTTGTGCCTGCCCTTGTACGCGGTGGCCGAGCATTGGCAGCAGGTGGAGCGCGACACGCAAGCCAAAATGAAGGCCGGTCTTGACCGAATCAAAAAAACATTTTCAGGCGACGAACGCTACATGATGACGCAAACCTTTTACAAGCAGCATCATTACCAGCCGATAATGGCCTTGCGCTCGTCGTTCGGGCTTTTGATACAGATACCATTTTTTATGGCGGCCTACCAGTTTTTGTCCGGCCTTGAGGCGCTAAAGGGCGTTTCGTTTTTGTTCATACGCGACATGGGAAGGCCCGACGCGACTTTTCACATCGGAAGCTTTGCGGTCAACGTTCTTCCAATCGCTATGACGCTTATAAACATGGCCGCCGGAGTCGTCTACACAAAGGGCCTTGCCTTGCGCGAAAAAATCCAAGTTCACGGAATGGCGGTGATTTTCTTGGCGATTTTGTACAACTCGCCTTCGGGCCTTGTATTGTACTGGACAATGAACAACGTCTTTAGCCTGGTGAAGAACATTTTTTACAAGCTGAAAAATCCGCTAAAAACATTTTGGATTTGCTCTTGCGCAATTTGCGTCGCGGCCGCGGCCTACATCGCCTTTTTCTTTGAGGCAAAGACCGCCTACAAGCTTGCCTTTTTGGCCTTGCTCCTTTTAGTTTTTGCCGCTCCCCTTTTTGTAAAGGCGGCCAAAAAATTGCTGGACGGAATTCTTTTGCCGCTTGTCCAAGAAAAAAAGGACCGCGGGCCCCTTTTCTTTTTGTCTTGCGTCTTGCTCGCGCTTTTGTTTGGCCTTTTGATTCCAAGCGCGCTTATCGGAAACTCTCCGTCGGAATTTGCCGGAATCGGAAAGCATCCCAACCCGCTTTGGTTCGTCGCCAACACGGGCTTGCAAGCCGCCGCCATATTTTTGTTTTGGTTCCCCTGCGTCTATCTTTTGTTCGGCAAAAAAATCCAGGCGCTTATGGCGGTTGGAACTGTCTTTCTTTCGTTGGCGACGCTTATAAACGCATTCCCATTCATGCTTAGTTACGGAGACATTTCCCAGTCGCTTGGCTTTTTGGCGGCGGCGGATTTTAGGTCAATCTCCGCAATCTCGGTCCTTAACTTGCTTTCGCTTGCGGCCGTGGCCGCGGCGACGCTTCTCTTTTTAAAGTTCAAGAAAGTCTTGCCCTCTGTCCTTTCGATTTTGATCATCACTTGCGCCGTCGTCACAGTCTTTAACGGAGCGGCGATCCAAAAAGAATGCAAGGCCTACGCGCTTGCGGAACAAAGCCAAAAAAAAGGAGCGGAGCTTTCTCCGATTTTCCGCCTTTCAAAGAACCATCCCAACGCGGTCTTGATAATGCTGGACCGCGCGCAAGCCCAGTTTGTCCAAGAAAACTTAAAGGAAGACCCGAATCTTTGCCAGCAATTTTCGGGCTTTAATTTTTACGACAACGCGCTTTCTTTTAACGGCCACACATTCTTTGGAGCGCCGCCGCTTTTTGGAGGCTACGAATACTCTCCGCTCCAAATGCAAAGACAGGCCCAAAACGCAAACGCCGGCTACCCCAACACGACAAAGGACTTGATTAACCAAAGCCAGTTGGCCGTTCCCAGAATCTTTAACGAGCAGCTTGGCTACTGGGCCAGCGTCAACGACCCTGTCTGGGTGAACTCAAACACTTACTGCGACCTTTCGTTCCTAAAAGGCTACGACATAGAGGGAAACGAGACCGTCGGCGCCTACACAAGCCAATGGTACAAGGCCCACCCGGAGGCCGCCGACTTGGATTCCACCGAGGAAATCCTAAAAAGAAACTTGCTTTTCTTTAGCCTGTTCCGAGCGTCGCCGATTGTCTTGCGCGAGGCCGTCTACAACAACGGAACCTACTTTAACACAAAAGAAAACGTAAAGGACGCAAAGACAATCATCGACAACTACTCCGTCCTGGACTTTTTGCCCCAGCTGTGCTCCGTCCAAGAAACCGACAACGGTTCCTACATAAGCCTTATGAACGAGCTGACTCACTCGGACTTCTACTTTGAGGCGCCGGACTACAGGCCCGTCGCCTCTCCCAAAAACCGCGGAACGTCAAAGTTTAGCGAAAACACTTCGTACCACACGCAAATGGCCGCGCTAAAGCTTTTGGGAAAATGGCTTGACTGGCTTAAGGAGCAAGGCGTTTACGACAACACACGCATCGTGATAACAGCCGACCACGGCGGAGCGGGTACGGAAGCCTGCATGGAGCCGGATTCCGACTTGGACTGGCGCCTGGCTCCGCAAACCCACATCCGCTACCACGGCCGCGGCCACTACCACCCGCTTTTTATGTTCAAGGACTTTAACGCGGACGGCCCATTGGCCCAAAAAGAAGACTTTATGACAACCGCCGATTCCGCCTCGCTCCTTTTAAACGGCCTAATAGAGCGGCCGGTAAACCCCTTTACAAGCAAGGAATTTCCCCTGGATACGCGGCCCTTAAAGGAAAACGGCGTCATAATCACGACAAGCGACCGCCACCGCCCCACCTACCACAAGGATCCGCGCCGCTTTGACATCCGCGACGACGAATGGTGGCGCGTCCGAGGCAACGTCTACAAGGCAGCCTCGTGGGAGCAGATTGACCCTAATATTGAATAAAATTGCGCAAAATAGTATAATGGCGGCGTTTTTGGAGACCACATGGCAACGCTTTTACACACGCTCATCATCTATCCACTTTACCTTACTATAGAAGTAATATACAGGCTTTTTCTAAAAATAACGATGAACCAGGGCTTTTCGGTCATCGGGGTCAGCGTCGGCATAACGCTTTTGTGCCTGCCCTTGTACGCGGTGGCGGAGCATTGGCAGCAGGTGGAACGCGACATCCAAAAAAAGATGAAGCCCGACCTTGACCACATAAAGGACGCCTTTAAGGGCGACGAGCGCTACATGATGACGCAGGCCTACTACAGGCAAAACCGCTACAGCCCCATCATGGCCCTGCGCTCCTCCTTTGGACTATTGATCCAGGTGCCTTTTTTTATGGCGGCCTACCAATTCCTTTCGCAGCTGGAAACCTTAAAGGGCGTGTCATTTTTGTTCATTAAGGACATGGGAGTTCCCGACGCCACCTTTCACATCGGAAGCTTTCCGGTAAACGTTCTTCCCATCGCGATGACGCTTATCAACATGGTGGCGGGAATCGTCTACACAAAGGGCCTTGCCTTGCGCGAAAAAATCCAAGTCCACGGAATGGCGATAATTTTCTTGGCCATTTTGTACAACTCGCCTTCCGGCCTTGTCGTCTACTGGACGATGAACAACGTCTTTAGCCTTGTAAAGAACGTCTTTTACAAGCTAAAAAAACCGCTAAAGGTATTTTGGATTTGCGCGTGCGCTGTTTGCGCGGCGGCCTTTGTCTACATCGGCTTTTTTTACACGACAAAAAAAGTCTTCAAGCTGGCCGCTCTCTTTTTCTTGCTTTTGGTATTCGTGGCGCCGCTTATCGTCCGCTTGGCGCAAGCGCTTTTGCAGGGAAGCCTAAAGTCCTTGGTCCAAGAAAAAAAAGCCAGGCACACGGCCTTCTTTTTGTCGTGCGGCCTCTTGTGGCTTTTGTTCGCGCTTGCCATTCCAACGTCGCTGATTTCTTCTTCAGCGGCGGAGTTCATGGACTTGGGCGGACACTCAAGCCCCTTTTGGTACATTAGGAACACTGCCTTGCAGGCGGCGGGAATATTTTTCTTTTGGCTTCCCGCAATCTATTTTTTGTTCAGCAAAAAAATCCAGGCCCTGATGGCGGCGGCGGCGGCGGCGTTCGCTTGCGCCGCGCTATTGAACGCCTACCCCTTTATGCTTAGCTACGGAGACATATCGCCGTCTCTTGTTTTTTTGAACACAGCAAGTTTCAGGGGCCTTTCGCTTGTGTCCGGCCTTAACGTTTTGGCCATTGCCGCAGCCGCGGTCTTGGTTGTCCTTTCGTTCAGAATAAAAAAAATAAGCGTAATACCGTCGGCCTTTATCGTGCTTTCCTTGGCCTTGGCCGGAAGCGCCGTCTCCAACTGCGCGGCGATTCAAAAGAACTACAAGGCCTCGTACCAAGCCGCCCAAAAGCAGCAGGGCTCGGTTTCGCTAAAGCCGATCTACCACCTTTCCAAAAACAAGCCCAACGTAATCATAATGATGCTGGACAAGGCGCAGGGCCAGTACGTTGAGGAGATGATCGCCGAAGACCAGCGCCTTAACAACATGTACCAGGGCTTTGTATTTTACGACAACACAGCCTCATTTAACGGCCACACCCTCTTTGGAGCGCCGCCCTTGTTCGGAGGCTACGAGTACACGCCGGCGGAGATGCAGCGCCGCGCCGACGTTACCCGCGAGCAAAAAATCAACGAGTCGCAGCTGGTCCTTGCCCGCGTCTTTAACGAAAGCCTTGGCTACAAGGCCAGCGTCAACGACCCAACTTGGATAAACTCCAGCAACTACTGCGACCTTTCGTTCCTTGACGGCTACGACATCGACGGCCACCAAACAATCGGCACCTACACCCAGGACTGGTACAGGGCCAACCCCGACGCGGCGGAGCTTGATTCCACCGAAGAAATCTTAAAGCGGAACCTTTTGTTCTTTAGCCTTTTCCGCGCAAGCCCAATCGCCCTGCGCGAGGCCGTCTACCTAAACGGAACCTACTTTAACACAAAGGACGACATAAAATTCGCAAAGCGCATTTTGGACAACTATTCCGCCTTGGACTTTTTGCCCCAACTTACCGACATAGAGGACACGCAAAGCGGAAGCTACATCAGCATCTTGAACGAGATGACGCACGACGACTATATTTTCCAGACGCCCGAATACATTCCGGTAAAAAATCCGCAAAACCCTGAAGCCTCAAGGCGCAAGGATGACGGCGTCTACCACACGCAGATGGCCGCCCTTTTGCGCGTCGGCGAATGGCTTGACTGGCTTAAGGAGCAAGGCGTTTACGACAACACCCGCATAATAATTTCAAGCGACCACGGCGGAGCGGCTGTGGAAGAAGGCATGGAGCAGGACATGGACTTGGACCAGCGCCTGCATGGAACGGCCTACTGGGGCCGCGGCCACTACCACCCGCTTTTGCTTTACAAGGACTTTGGAGCCAAGGGGCCGATAACAAAGAGCATGGACTTTATGACCAACGCCGACGCGGCCTCGATGCTTTTAAAGGGCTTGATAGAAAAACCGGTCAATCCCTTTACCAACAAAGAGATTCCGCTTGACACAAGGCCGCTCAAAAAAGACGGAGTGGTCATAACGACTTGCGACAAGCACCAGCCGCCCTACCACAAGGACCTTTATAAGTTTGACATAAAGGACAACGAGTGGTGGCTTGTAAAAGACAATATATTCAAAGCGTCTTCTTGGACTCAAATCGAGCCGCCGGAAGGAACAAAATAACAGGAGAAAATACGCATGACAGAAAACGAATTTAATTGCTTGATGGCCGCAAGAAGCAAGGCCGCGAACGTAGAAAACACGGCGCAGGCCGCGATTGACTCTTGCAACAAAAACGGCTGGCTTACGGACGACTTTAAGGTGACGCCAAAAGGCATGGAGGCGCTGGCCCCCTACAAGGTTGACAACGCGATCATCATGGCCGCGGGCCGAAGCCGCCGCTGCATGCCCCTTTCCAACTACCTTCCAAAGGGACTTTTTGAAATCAAGGGCGACACGATGGTGGAGCGCCAAATCAAGCAGCTGCATGACGCGGGCGTAAGCCAAATAATCCTTGTAGTCGGCTACCTTAAGGAAAAGTACTACGAGCTTAAAAAGAAGTACAAGGACCTTATCATAATCGACAACACCGAATGGGAGGAAAAGAACAACATCTCATCTCTTTACGCGGCCAAAGACTACCTTAAGAATTCTTACGTTTGCTGCAGCGACAACTGGTTTGCCCACAACGTTTACCGCGACTACGTTTACGATTCCTACTATGCGGCAAAATTTTCCGACGAGTTCATCAACGAAGACTGCGTAAAGGCCTTTGACAAAGACGGCTACATGCGCGAGGTAAAGCGCGGCGGAGAAAAAAGCTGGTACATCATCGGCGAGTCATACTGGCGCAAGGATTTTTCCGACAAGTTCAAGGAGCTGATGGTAAAGGAATACTACGACCCAGAGATGAAGTACATGCTGTGGGACCACTTTTACGCCAAGCACATCGACGTCCTTAACATGAAAATCCGACAAACCGACGACAAGGAATGCAAGGAATTTGACACGACAGAAGAAATCATCGAGTTCAACCCGTCTTTCAAAGAGTTTGTCAACCAATTCTTCCAGGAAGAGGAATTTGTCAACAACACCCAGCGCATCCAGTACCTTTCAAACTACACCGACGTAAAGCAATACTCTGTAGTGGGAACGGAACAAACGACCGGCCGCATGCACGTAAACGAAAACCTTTTTGGAGCCAGTCCCAAAGCGCTGGAAGTATTCCACAACGCCACGATGGACGACCTTTGCCTTTACGACCTTACGCGCGAGGACGAGCTTGCCGTTCAAATCAGCAAAGACCTTGACATTCCGACCGAAAAAATCTTTGTCCACTCAGGCTCATCAGACGTCATAAAGACAATAATGACCCTTGTCTTGAACAAGGATGACGTCGTTCTTATTTCCACCCCCGCGTGGAACTATTACAAGTCCGTCATCGAACTGCACTTTGCAAAGGCCGCCTACTATGACGTCGTCCCGGGAAAAACTTCTTACGTCTTTGACACAAAGGGACTTTTGGCGCAGGCCAAAAAACTCAAGCCCCGCATCATCGTGGTGACGACTCCGCACAACCCCACCGGAGCGGAGATAAGCCAGGCGGACTTGGAAAAAGTGATCAAGCAAAACCCGGGCTCGCTTGTAATCGTTGACGAGGCCTATTACGGAATGGGCGGCATAAAGCACGACGTCCGCCGCCTTTTGGAAACTTACAACAACGTGGTCTTCTGCCGAACGTTCTCAAAGCTTTACGGCTTGGCCGGAGCGCGCGTCGGATACGGCCTTTGCGCCCCGATGGCAAAGCAAGTCTTTAAGCTGGACCTTAATCCCTTCCGCGTGTCAAACCTTGGACGCAAGGCGGCGGTGGCGGCCCTGCGCGACAAAAAATACTACAACGCTCTTGTAAAAAAGCTGGACGCGGCCCGCAGCGGCTTTATCGCGAACATGAACAAGCTAAAGGGCGTAAAGGCCTTTGACAGCGCGGCAAACTTTGTTTTCATGCACTTTGACAACAAGATCGACACGCAGGCCCTTAAGGACTACTTGGCGGAAAACGGAATCCTTACCCGCCTTTGGACAGAGAAAGGCCAGCTGGCCATGCGCGTGACAGTCGCTCCAAAGGCTTGGATGGACAAGGCCTACAAGCTTATAGCCGCCTTCCTAAAGGAAAAGGGCTCAAAAAGCAAAACTTCTAAAGGAAAAAAATAATGCTCACACACACTGCGCTTTTGTACATCGACCCCGGCACGGGCAGCATGCTTTTCTCGATTTTGATCGGAGCCTTCGCCACCCTGTTCTTTTTGTTCAAGGCCTTGTGGCTTAAGATAAAGCTTTTTTTTAGCGCCGACAAAAAGAACATAAAGGAAGACAAAAGCTACAAAAAGTATGTCATCTACTGCGAGGACAAGCGCTATTGGACTGTCTTTAAGCCGATCCTTGACCAGTTTGAGGAGCGAAAGATTCCGATAACCTACTACACCTCCTCCAAGGACGACGGCGTGTTTGGGCAAAGCTACCAATGCGTGACCGCCGAATACATCGGCGAAGGAAACACAGCCTACGCAAAGCTGAACCTCCTATCCGCCGGAATCGTCGTCATGTCAACGCCGGGCCTTGACGTTTACCAGCTAAAGCGCAGCAAAAACGTAAAGCATTATTGCCACATCTTCCACTCGCCCACCGACTCGTCGATGTACCGCTTGTTCGGCCTGGACTTTTTTGACTCGGTCCTTATGACGGGCGACTACCAGGCGGAGGACATCCGCTTTTTGGAAAACTTAAGAGGAATAAAGCAAAAGGATTTGGTCACCGTCGGCTGCACTTATCTTGACTTGATGCAGGAACGCGTAAAGGAACTTCCGCCGGATCCCGGCCACAAGTTTACAGTCTTGGTCTCTCCCACTTGGGGAAAGAGCGGCCTCCTTACCCTTTACGGCGAGCGCCTTTTGGATCCGCTTGTGGCGTCCGGCTTTAAGGTGATTATCCGCCCCCACCCGCAGTCAAAGATTTCGGAAAAAGAAATGCTTGACCGCCTAGCCGCGCGCTACAAAGACGCCGCCAACGTCGAGTGGAACTACGACCGCGACAACATTTACTGCTTGAACAAGTCCGACATTATGATAAGCGATTTTTCGGGCATCATATTTGACTACACCTTCTTGTTTGACAAGCCGGTCATTTACGCCAACGCGCAGATGGACCTAAAGCCCTACGACGCTTGGTACATAAAGCACGAATTGTGGGAAGTGGCCACATTGCACAAAATGGGAATCCCGATCAACGAGGCCGACTTTGGCCGAATAAAAGATGTCATTCAAAACGCCTCCGACAGCCCGGCGCTAAAGGCCGCCCGCGACCAAGCCAAGGCCGAGTCTTGGCAGCATATCGGCCAGGCCGGAAAGAGAGCGGCGGAGTTTATGATTGGGGTTGTGGAAGAAAGGTAAAGCATGACACCGAGCGTTCCAATTTTATATGTGGTGATTCCGTGTTACAACGAAGAAAAAGTCCTTCCTCAGACTAGCGGGCTATTCTTAAACAAAATTTCTCAGCTTATAAAAGCAAAAAAAATAAGTCCACAAAGCAAAATTCTTTTTGTTGACGACGGATCGGCCGACTCAACATGGAATATTATAAAAGATTTGTCCTCAAAAGACAAAACATTCGCCGGCGTCCATTTAAGCCGTAACAGAGGCCATCAAAACGCCGTGCTTGCCGGCCTTATGGAAGCAAAGGACATCGCGGACATAACGATAACGATAGACTGTGACGGCCAAGACGACATAAACGCCATGGACAAGATGGTTGACGAGTATATGGCAGGGGCTGACATTGTATACGGAGTAAGGTCCAGCAGAAAAACTGACACATTCTTTAAGCGCTTTACAGCCGAAAGCTTTTATAAATTAATGAAGTGGATGGGCGCGGACACTGTGTTTAACCACGCGGATTACAGGCTTGTTTCTTCCAAAGCGCTAAAAGCGTTTGCAGACTTTAATGAGGTTAACATTTTTTTACGAGGAATGTTCCCACTGGTGGGCTTTAAAAGCTCGCGCGTATATTACGAGCGTCATGAAAGAATAGCCGGAGAAAGCCACTATCCGTTAAAGAAAATGATTGCTTTTGCGTTTGAGGGAATCACAAGCCTAAGCGTAAAACCGCTGCACTTGATTACAGGCTTGGGATGTTTTGTCTCATTGTTAAGCTTTGCCACAATAATCTGGGGAATAACCATGCGTTTTTTGGACAAAACAGTCTCTGGCTGGGCAAGCATGATAAGCTTGATATGCTTTTTAGGCGGAATGCAGCTTATCTGTCTTGGAGTGATAGGCGAATACATTGGAAAAATTTACCTAGAAGTAAAACATCGCCCGCGCTACATTATAAGCGAAAGAACCGGATTGGACTCAAAATCAAAGACAAAAGCGAGCAAAAAAAATGGACGCGATTAAGCCTTTCTCTAAAAAAGCGGAAATCATAGTATTTTCAACAACGCTTGTTTTTTTATTGGCAGGAACTCTTGCAATAGCCTCTTCTGAAAAAATAATATCACTTTTATACGTTTTTTTCTCAAAAATCGTTTTTCATAGGGATTTTTCCATAGACAAGTGGCTTCCAACGCTTCAATCATTCATCCTGATACCTGTTTTTGTCGCGATTTTTTTTAACGTATTTTTATTCCACAAACACTCGGACAAAGCAAAAATCATGTACCTTACGGTCATAACGGCGTGCGTAGCGTTCTTGGTCACATACACAGTCCTTGTGTCAATGCGAAAAAACATCGACTCAGACTTGGCGTCAGAGACACTGTTGGCGCTGGAATGCGTCCACGAGAAAAATCCAATACCCGTCGGCTGGCGTTACTCAACGGAATTAAGAATATTGAACACGCAGCTTGTCTCCGCGCCCTTGTTTTTGCTCACTTCTAATTGGGACATTGTCAGAGCCTTAACCTCGTTATTCTCTTGCGCTATTTTATTTTGGTCAGGTTGGTTCTTGCTTTCTAAATTGCAAGTAAAAAAAACTTGGCTAAAATTTTGGGGCTCTATCCTTGTTGTCGCGCCTTGGTCAACGCTTCACTTTTTTGTAATCGGCTGGGGTAACTATTACATCCCGCACATAATCCTCGCTTTTGTAACGCTTGGCGTTTTTGTTCAAATTTTAAATGGAACGTCAAAAAACGAAAAAAGAACGCTCATAGCGTTTTACATCTTGTCTTTTATAAGCGGCGTTTCTTCAATCCGCTATATCTTAAACTACCAAATCCCCATAACTTTATCGATTTTAATTTTTTCTTACAAAAAAAACAGCGGTAGCGAACAAAATTGCGACATAAAATCTTTTTTTGAACATTCAAACGCCCTTAAAGCCGGAATAATAGGATTGTTGTTAAGCGGCTTGGGTTATATATTCAACAGCGTAGCCTTGCAGCCAATATACAATCTTTCTCAATGGAGCAGAGTTACATTCAATTCGCTTGGCGACGCCACCCCATTGGATGTTTTTTATATTTTCTTGCGGTCTTTCGGCTTCCAAGACAACATCGCTGTTTTTACCCCCAGCGGAGTAATAAACATATGCGTATACATTACGCTGGCCATTTTTGTCGCCAACATAATAAAAGCGCTGCGCTTAAATATAGCCATAGAAAGAAAGTTTTTGCTTATTTTTACAATTTGCGCGTTAATCTTTAACACTTTTGTAATTAGTCATACAGAATATATTGACCGATACTTTATACCTGTGCTTGCATACATAATCCCCTGCGTGATAATTTTTATTGACTGCGGCCAGCTTGGAATTTTTAGAAGATATTTTGCGGGAACCACACTAACCCTTTGCATCCTTACCTCATCCTTTACATCAACACAATCTTATCTTGCCAAAGACAAAAACCGCGACATATACCCCGTAATGGATTTCTTAAACCAAAAAGCCTTGCAAGACAGCGACTACGCTTTTGGATACAGCATAAGAGAGTACGCAAATATGATCACATATTTTACAAAAGGCAAGATAGAAGTTGCGGCGGTTTTAAAAGACAAAAAATATTCAAGCGAACTTGACGACTATGTACAATGCATGCCTAAGAAGTTTGAAGAAGAAAACGGATTGACAGTAAGCAGATATTACAAAGAAAAACACAACGGAAAGACATTCTTTATGCTGTCAGAAAAGTTTTATAAAAATTCACTAGATAGCAAAGTATTTGAGACGGGAACTCAAATTTACAATGACGGTAAATACATTGTCTTTGAGTACAAAAGCCAGAATTCATTTTTAAATTCTTTTGAAGACTAAGGGACAACCACCATGCTTCTTGTAGACAAAAAATTATTAAAATTTCTGTTGGTCGGAGTCATAAACACGCTCTTTGGCTGCGGACTTATGTTCTTGCTTTACAATTGCATTGGCGCGTCCTATTGGATTTCTTCCGCGTGCAATTACATTGTCGGCGGCCTTATAAGCTTTTTCTTGAACAAGTACTTCACGTTCCAAAACAAGCAAAAAAGCTATAGGCAAGTCGTCGTATTTATTTTGAACTTGGCGATATGCTATTTTATCGCATACTTTGTAGCAAAAAAGGCTGTATACTGGCTTTTGGAATCCCAGCCGGAGAAAATCCGCGACAACGCCGCCTTGCTTGTAGGAATGTGCCTATACACCGCGCTAAATTATATTGGGCAAAGGCTATTTGTGTTTGAAGAAAAAAAGTAGGATGCAAGACATAAAACTCCGTTAATTATTTATAAAGCTCGTTAAAAAGCTTCTCCCATTCGCAAACGATGTTAGAAGCCAAATATTTTTTGCTGGATTCCATTGCGTTTAGCGCGGCGCGCTTTCGCAAATCGTCATCAGACATTAATTTTTCAAGCGCCGCGGCAAATTGGTCTTTGTCTTTTTCTGGCGTCAAATAGCCGTTTTGCCCGTCTTGGATTATATACTCAAAGCATGGCGAAGAATTCATAACGACAGGGACGCAGCCATGAACTTGCGCTTCCACAAGGACCAAGCCCCAGCCCTCTTGGCAAGAAGCGAATGCGAACAAAGAGGCCCGCTCGTAATACTCTTTTGGCTCCTTAAAGCCCTCAAAGAAAACCCGCTTGCAGCCAAGCTCTTTTGCGTAATCTTTGTTATATTGCAAGTCGGGGCCTTCGCCAACAATGGTAAACTTCCAGTCTTTGGCAAAGTCCTTGTCCTCTATCTTTTTCCAAATGTCAATCAAAAAGTCAACTCTTTTTATGTCGATCACGCGGCCAACATAAATAATTTCCTTTTGCTTTTTGTTAATTATGTCCTGAGGGGCCTCGCCGTACGCGCATGGATTTGCGATGGCAACAACCTTTTCTTTATCTTTGACTTTATACAATTTTACAATGTCGTCCGCGTAAGGCTTGCAAAGACACACGTACCTGTCTGAATGCAAAACGCCCGCCTTGTATTTCCAATATATTCTTAAATAGCTTGCATTGTCGCCAAAGATTGTGTAAAAAACTTTTTCTTTTAATGTTTTTAATTTTGCGGGTACGTATTTAACCATTGTATGAAGACAAGTGATTAGCTTTACGTCCAAGCCTTTTACAATTTTAAGGCAAAGCTTTGGAGGGATCCATTGGTTGATTACAATATCAATTCCGTCCTCTTTACAAAAAGCCCTAAACTGCTCTTCGATTGCCTTGTAATATTTCTTCTCAATTACGCCATCTTTTGAGCTTTCCGATATGCCGACGACTTTTCTTGCTGTTATGTTTGGATCGATTTCCGTCTTTACGCCGCTGTTTCTGCCCCACAAATAGTAAACGCAGACGACATGGCCTTTTTTGCAAAGCGCGTTTGCCAAAACCCGAGTCACCGTCTCTCCGCCTCCAAAATGAGGCCAAAATCGCAATAAAAAAGCTATTTTCATAGTATTACAATGCCTTTCTATGGAAAAGTATTAATTTTAACACAAACTTGCAAAAAAGAAATTTTGAATGGGCAAACAAGAAAAACATATCGCTCTTATTAATTACTTTTCTTTTCTTATAATCAAGCCACATCTTTAGGTAAAAAAGAATTGTCTCGTATTTTCTTAAATACTTATTGCCATCTCCGACGATATTTTTAAAACATTCTATTAATTTTTCTTGATTTTCTATATCAAGGCTTTTAGAATCTTGCTCTTTATGAATGCGATAATACATAAGGGGCGTTGAAAGCCACAAGACATTGCCCGCCTCAGAAACCTTTAACAGCCATATAACATCACTGTACTTGCCGCACTCATTTGTAATATGCAAACCCTTAAGCAGCTCTTTGTTATAAATGTAACTTGGAAATGGAGAGATAATATTTTTACAATACTGAATCGGCAACTGTTTTTTGCTTACCTCAATATTTTTGCCTTTGCCAAAGAATGTTTTTTTGCTTTTTTTGCCACCATACAAAAAATAAGCGTTTGAACCGACAGCAGGATACCCTTTTTGAACCGCGTCATACATTTGTTGAACATAATTTGGCAACATAATGTCATCGTCATGAAAAAGAACAAAATACTTTGTTTTTACTTCCGAAAGGCATATATCCAAGTGTTCAAGTCCAGAACACTCTTCTTTTCTTTTTACATAATTTAACTTTTCAATATATCCATTTTCTTTTAACAATTCGTATGTGTCATTGTTGTTTGAATTATCCGAGACTATAAATGTAAAATCGCGGCAAGTCTGGTTGAGCACGCTGTCAATCGTTTCAAGCAACATTCTGCCTCGATTGTGAGTTAAAACATAAACTGTCAAGTCTTTCATTTTAAAATCTCACTTATTATTGTATCGGAAAAACAATCCGCCGAAAATTGATATGCTTTACCGCTTTTTAAGAAAGAAACGATATTGCCAATATATAAATTATACTCTTCTTGCGTCATATTCTTAATATATCCATACAATTCATCATAAGACTTAAACTTTCTAAAATCAATAAAAGTGTTCTCAGGAATATAATCCGTAACATTGGGAGCGCCGTAATAAATTGGCACGCAGCCCGCAAAAAAGCAATCCCATATTTTTTCAGATATATATCCTGGGATAGACTTGCTGTTTTCGTAACAAAAACAAAATTTATAGTTGGACAAAGTCTCTAATTTTTTATTCAATCTTCCCTTGTATGACGGATGCTTGTCAGCAAAGACTTTTTTTAAGAAAGAAAAACGATTAAGAGCCCTGACAATTTTAGGCCCAGAAAAAACCTTTAAATCCCAACCGATTCCATACAAATCAAAATCAGCAAAATGCTTTTTTTCCATGTAAGAAATAGCCCTTAATCTTTCCGTGTACAACTCGCCTTTATCGTTCACTCTTTTATTGCCGGCTATTAGCGTAGAAAACTTCTTTTTAGAGAAGTCAACAGGCGCAGGCAACTTTATTCTATTGGGAATATTAAGCTTTATGTAGCCAGCACTATTTACCAAATCATCGTTATACGCAAAAACTTTTTGAAAGTCGTTTAGCAAATCGCTTCTTGAATTTTGCTTGTATATCATTTGGCACTCAGAAAGGATTAAAAAACGCTTTTCTTTTGGAATTTGATTTATATCAACGCAACAAGTCTTGGGATCAGGATAATCAGAAAAAATTACAGCCTCGTAGTTGCCTGCGTCATCCATATCCAAAGTTTCAAGAACATAGCCGCGGCTTTCAAACTTTTCTTTTAACAGCATTATAGGATAACCTATATCCTCTCCAATCCCGTAAGCGTCGGGGTTAAAAGCCTGGTTTTTCGCAAAGCAAGTATAATTGTTCCAAAACGCAATCTTTTTCATATAGACTCACAAGGCAATCCATGACTCAGGATACCAATTTCCGTTCATATAAAGATAATCCGGCGAAGACTGTCCAACATAGTCGCGCGGGCACACAACAATTTTTTCTTTGTTTTTGTTCAAAAAAGCACCCCAAAAGCTAAATGAGGAATTTGCAATAATATTGTTATCGCAGAGGCTCATAAGCCGCATGTCAACGCCCGCAGGATGGGCGTCCATATAACAGACTTCATAACCGTCAAACAAGCCTGTGTCCTTGCAGGACTCTATATCGTCGCTAAATACCAGCAATTTGTACTTATCCTTATCAAAGTTTTTAAGCGCCTTTTTGTAATAGTCAATCGTAAGGTTAAGGCTGCTTAAGATAAGGTAATCGCCTTTTCTAAAATGAACGCTTACCGTAGGCTTGTCGCCTTTTATACTTTCATAAATCGCCGCGGCCTCTTTTTGAATTTTCTCTTTGAACTTAAAGAGATTCAAAATTTCTTCTTGACATTTTTTCCAATCTTGAAAGGTGCCAAAACCGCTTTGAATGTCATAGTTTTTGGTTGAATCAAGGTTCAATAACGATGTATCGCAATGGACACCATTTTTTCCTTGAAAAACTATAAAATCGCGATAAAAAAGCCGGCAGCCATGGAAAAAACACTTGTCTATAAAATTTCGAATTCTAGAAAAATAAATGCGCTTATGGTTTGCAACCGACCTTCCCTTAAGTTTAAACTGCAAACAATATAACTCAGGGATAGGCAAAAACAATCGGCGCAAAAATCTTAATTTCTCACCGCTTTGCAAATGCGCGGGCAAATCAAAGTTTTCTAGTATTCTATAACGGCGCCTAAAGTTTTTTAACTCTTTAAAAAAGCAAATATCTTGTCTGTTCTCCTTTGCCAAAAAGACAAGTTCGGCAAATGTAGACATCTGAGCTCCAAGCTGGTCGCCATAACTAATAACACTATTCGTAATCATAAAAATCTGCTTTCCAAATTATCGTTATTCATAGAATCTAACAAGAGGATTCCAACCTGTGTCCTTAGATAATTCTGAAATATCCGCCTGCAAAAACATCGGCTGTATAGGGCTATATGGATACTTGCCGTATTCGGGCTTATATTCAGGATTAACTGCCTTTATCGCTTTTTCCACATAGTCTTTTAAGGGACGACCAACTCCGCTTCCCAACGGATAAATTTTGCCATCAACACCATTCTCAGCAACCGAGACAAAAGCGGCCCCTGCGTCATCCTCGTGCAAATAATCCCAAATTTGTTCGCAAGCAGAAAGCCCCATTGGGATGTTATTCTTAGCATTATAAACAAGCTGGCTTAGCAAGGTTCCGTCATTGTCATTTGGCCCGTACACGCTAAGGATTCTTATCCAATTATATTCAAGGCCTTGATTTTTGCACTCCATCGCAGAAAGCCTTCCAGCGGCGTATTTTGCGACGCCATAAGGAACCAAAGGATTGACAGGAGTGTCTGCTTTTAATGTAACATTTGGAGTTCCATACTCAGCCTGGCTTCCGGCGCCAATAAATTTCTTGCATCCAATTTTTTTTGCAAGGCATACAGCGTCAATTGTATATTGGACATTCGCCAACTGTTTGGAAACGTCGTTTCTTCCCGACTTGTCTGTAAACGCCCAGCCAAAATGAATGAAGGCATCGGCGGAAAGACCTTTACAGTCAAAATCTTTCATTTGATCCAAGTCACACTCGACAACTTTTACCAATTGTGACTTTGGAATCCTTGAAATTTTTGCAGAACCCTTTCGCGCAAAAGCAAGAACAGAGTGTTTTTTTTCTAGACATTTTTTTATAGTGGCCGCTCCAAGCATGGAGGTCGCGCCTGTTATCGCTATAGTCATATATCTATCCTTATTCAAAAAACGAAAGCATCGCTTTCTCTAGCCCTTCCGCATCATAGCCAAACTTATGATACAAATATGGAGCGTGCGCCATTTCGACAAAGATATCCGTAATTCCCAGAATCTTAAAGCGCGCGCAAAGCCCTTCTTCCGCAAGCGCGGTGGCGACAGCGGTTCCAAGCCCTCCAATAACGTTATGGTCTTGCGCGACTATCATATTCTTAGTTTTTGAGGCTTCAATAACCGCGCTCCTGTCCAACGGTTTTATTGTCGGCATATCGACAACTTGAATGCGCTTTCCATACTTTTCTTCTATCCTTTTAGCGGCGTCAATGGCATATTGGACTACAACGCCGGAACAAATAAATGCTCCGTCCGCGCCATTTCTCAATACGCTAGCTTTTCCAAGCTCAAATTTATAATTGTCCGGATAAACATTTTTTACAGGCTCAACGCTGCTTCTAATATATAGCGGCTTGTCATATTCCAAAGAAAAATCAAGAACAGACTTTGCCTGATTTTCATCGCAAACTTCAACGACAGTCATTTCCGGAATCCCCGTCATAATCGCGCAGTCTTCCATAGCCCAATGCGTCGCGCCGGATATTCCGCCAGAAAGGCCTGCGTAAGTGGCCATAAGTCTTACCGGAAGCCGCGCGTACGCAACGTCAGTGCGAACCTGCTCGCAAGCCCTCATAGACATAAAAGGGGCCATTGTAAACGCATAAGGAATAAAACCTTCGTGAGCAAGGCCTGCAGCAAAGCTGACCATATTCTGCTCCGCAATGCCCACATTAAAAGAACGATTAGGAAATTCTTCAACAAAACTCTTGTTGCGGCAAGTTCCCATCAAGTCCGCGTTGACAACGACAACTTTATCGCTCTTCTTGCCAAGTTCCGCCATATACGAGCCGATTACATTTCGCAAAAACACTTTTTCTTCCGCCATTTACGCGCCCCATTTTTTAGAAAAAACGTTTTCCATATCGGAACAAGCCTTGTCGTACTGCTCTTGCGTAATCTTTCCTGCATGCCACCGCGCTTGGTTTTCCATAAAGTCAACGCATTTGCCTTTTGTTGTATGACAAACTAAAATTGTCGGGACATCGGAATCCACAGCAGGCAAATTATCAAAAGCCTTTACAACTTCAGAAACTTCGTTTCCATTTAACTCAATGACATTCCATCCAAAAGCGCGGTATTTTTGAGCGATATTTCCCAAGCCTGTAACTTCATCAATAGCGCCGTCCGCTTCAAGTCCGTTCCAATCAAGAATTGCCACAAGGTTTCCAAGTTTGTAATGGGCTGCGTTCATGGCGGCTTCCCATATAGAGCCTTCCGACTGCTCGCCGTCGCCCATCACTGTGTAAACGCGGTTAGTCTTGTTTCCTTTTAGTTTTAATCCAGCCGCAATGCCGCAAGCGACCGGCATGCCATGGCCCAAACTTCCCGTAGAAACCTCGACAAAGGGATTTACAAGGTTGCATGAATGCATTGAAAATCTTCCGCCGTCAGTAGCATACTCGTTTATAACATCATCTGCAGAAAAACATCCGATAGCAGCTTGGCAAAAGCTTGTCACGGCAGAAGCGTGGCCTTTTGACAGCACAAAACGGTCTCTGCTTTCATCCTTTGGATTTTGCGGGTTATATGTCATCTGGTACAGCCAAAGAACCGTCATAACATCGGTTATAGAAAGGTCTCCGCCGATGTGGATCACTTCTTTTGTACAAAGTTTTAATAGATTTTTTCTGACATTTAGAGCCGCGAGTTCCAAGTCTCTAACAGTATGCAGCTTAGCCATTTTTCACACGCTCGCTCTAATCACGCTCGCCATCTTGTCAATCATCTTATCCGTCATTCCCGGATACACGCCAACCCAGAATGTGTCGTTCATAATTTTGTCCGTAACGGCAAGGTCGCCGACGCAGCGGTAGGCGTCGGTTCCGCGGATTTGGTCAAAGCAGGGGTGGCGGGTAAGGTTTCCGGCAAACAGGGCGCGGGTTTGGATGTTGGCCGCCTCGATTTTCTTGACAAGCTCGTTGCGGCTGACGCCTTCTTTGCAAGTGATTAAAAAGCCAAACCAGCTGGGGTCGCTGTTTGGAGCGGCCTGTGGCAAAACAAGCTTTTCTTGCAAGCCTTCCAGCCCCTTATAAAGGCGGGCAAAGTTTTGCTTGCGCCGCTCCACAAAACTTGGGAACTTTTCCAACTGGGCGCAGCCGATCGCTGCCTGCAAGTCCGTGGCCTTAAGGTTGTAGCCAAAGTGGCTGTAGGTGTACTTGTGGTCGTAGCCAAGCGGAAGCGTTCCAAACTGCTTGTCAAAGCGGTGGCCGCAAAGGTTGTCGCGGCCGCTGGGGCAAACGCAGTCGCGGCCCCAATCTCGCATGCTTCTTATGATTTTGTGAAGGGTCGGATTCTTTGTGTAAACCGCTCCGCCCTCGCCCATCGTCATGTGGTGCGGCGGATAAAAGCTGGAAGTTCCGATGTCGCCGATTGTTCCTGTCTTAAGCATTTTTCCGTCCAAGGCGTATTCCGAGCCAAGCGCGTCGCAGTTGTCCTCGATAAGCCACAAGTTGTGTTTTTTGCAAAAGTCTGTCACGGCTTTTAGGTCAAAAGGGTTTCCCAAAGTGTGAGCCAGCATCACGGCCTTTGTCTTTGGACTAAGGGCCGCTTCCAACTGGGCGACGTCCACATTGTATTGGGGAATCGTAACGTCAACAAAAACGGGAACCGCTCCGTAATTCAAGATCGGCGTCACAGTCGTTGGGAATCCGCATGCCACGGTGATCACTTCGTCGCCGCGCTTTACCTGTCGTTCCTTTAAAAGCGGGCTTGTAAGCGCCATAAAGGCGATCAAGTTGGCGGAACTGCCTGAATTTACAAGCGAGACAAAAGGCGTTCCAAGGTATTCGCCAAGCTGCTTTTCAAACTGGTCGGTGTAGCGGCCGCTTGTAAGCCAAAACTCCAGCGCGGAGTCGGCAAGGTTTACCATCTCTTTTTGGTCAAACACCCGGCTTGCGTAAGAGATTCGGTCGCCGTCCTTCCACTCGGGCTTTTGCATAAACTTTTTATAGTACTCTTCCACGCTTTGCAATATTTCTTTTGTCGCTTGCTCTTTTGTCTTGTTCTCAAACATATTATTCTCCAAAGTATTCCTTTATTTGCTTGTCAGTAATTTCCGCGGCGGACGTCCCAGCCAACACGGCCTTTTCCCACTCCACGATTTTTGCCATAGCGTCGCCGATTGTCCATTGCGGCTTCCAGCCCAAAACGCTTTTGCTTTTTGAGCAGTCTAATTTTAAAAAGTTTGCCTCGTGCGGAGCGTTGGCCTCGCTTACGTTTTTCCACGCGGCTCCGTCGCCCCACTCTTTGCAAAAGAGCGTAGCAAGCTGGCCAGTGGATACGCAAGACTCGTCGTCGGGGCCAAAGTTGTAGCTGCCGGCAAAGGCTTTGTCCTCATATTGCGCCTTGGCCAGCATAAGGTATCCGCGAAGGCATTCCAAAACGTGCTGATAAGGACGCGTTGAATTTGGATTTCGCAACATTATTTCTTTATTTTCTTTGACAAAGCGTATGCAGTCAGGAACGATTCTGTCAACGGCGTAGTCGCCGCCTCCAATCACGTTTCCGCTGCGCGCGGTGGAAATGGACGGAGCGTCTTTTTCGTTAAAGAATGAATTGCGGTAGCTGTATGTCACAAGCTCCGAGCAAGACTTTGAATTTGAGTAAGGGTCGTAGCCGCAAAGTTCTTCGTTCTCCCTGTAGCCCCACGCCCACTCTCGGTTAAGGTAGACTTTGTCTGTCGTGACGTTTACAAATGATTTTACGGAAGGACACGCGCGGACGGCTTCCAAAACGTTCACCGTGCCCATAACGTTGGTCTCGTAAGTGCCCACGGGGTCTTTGTAGCTGGTCCTTACAATCGGCTGTGCCGCAAGGTGCAAGACGATGTCGGGCTTAAATTCCGCCATCGCGGCCTTTAACTTGCCGCCGTCTCGGATGTCGCCGATTATTGACTTGATTTTGTCATTCGTCTTGGTCTGTTCAAAAAGGCTTGGGCTTGTGGGCGGCTCTAGCGAATAGCCCGCCACCTCCACTCCAGCCAAAATCAATATGCGGCTAAGCCACGTTCCCTTAAAGCCTGTGTGGCCAGTGAGAAAGACGCGCTTGTTTTTGTAAAATTCAAGAAGTTCTTTCATAGTTTGTTCTTAAAATGCCCCCACACATCCCAAGGCGCGTTCTCTGTGGCCCAAAGTTTTTCCAAATCTTCCTTGTCCTT
>Ga0256407_10005036_pt1 | contig 21548 bp, 14 predicted proteins | sample RumenRJG_04DNA_FD_193489 | JGI IMG/M metagenome (GOLD analysis project Ga0256407, IMG submission 193489) | Bovine rumen microbial communities from Lethbridge, Alberta, Canada - RJG_04 | ecosystem: Host-associated > Mammals > Digestive system > Stomach > Rumen | place: Canada: Alberta... | reverse complement strand
ATAAGAGCAAAGTTAATACAAGAAAAATCAAGAGCATTAAAACCTTTGGAATTGAAAATAAAAGAATTGGAAAAACAAATACAGGAAAAAGAAGCGGAAATAGAAAATATAACAAAATTGCTTGTAAAAGCTTGCGAAGAAAACAATTTAAGTTATATGGCGGAAGGTCCGAAACAAAGTAAATTGTTAAAAGAAAATTTAGAGTTGTTATATAACGAACTTATGGAAAATACGGAAGTATTTGAAGAAAAAGAACAATATTATAAAAATAAATTTGAAAATATAGAGAATTAAAAGGAGATAATTATGAAAAAAATAATATCGATAATTACAAGTTGTTTTTTGTTTTATTCGTTTGTTTGTGTGCAAATTGTAGAAGCTTTTGTAATGCCGTCTCCTGTTTCTGTTTCAATAAACAAAGACTTGGAAGATGCCGTAGGTAAAATAGCCGACAGCTTTTTGGAAAATTCTCAAGCTCCGCAGATTATTTTTATTCAGGATTTACATACGAGTTCTTCCGTGCAAAAGAATATTGCCAAAATAATAGACATTGCATCTAAAAATTATAATTTGGATAAAGTTATGGTTGAAGGTGCTCCTTTTGAAAAAATAGATATGAGTTTTATATCTAATTTGTCAAAATTTGATATTTCGAAACAACTGGTAGATGATGGATTGTTATCGGGAAGTGAATATTATTTCTTAAACTATAATCAACAAGCAAATATATTCGGTTTGGAAGATTGGAATATTTATTTGGAAAATATAAAAAGAGCTTCGGAAATATTAAAAGATGAAGATTATAAAAAAGAACTTTTCGGAGAATTTAAAAAAGATTTATATTCTAAAATACCGCAAAGCGAGAAACTTATAAAATATGTTAAATTCAATTTAACCGATTCCGATTTAATAAAGGAAATGGATCAACCTGTATTACAATATGTTTCTTTGTATCAGTATTGGAATTTGCTGGAAGTGTTGGAAAAAATAGATTTTAAAAAAGTATCTAAAGAAAATATTTCTTTAATGAGAGATTTGCAATCCGTTTTATCCTATGACGAATATAGCAAACTTATAAATATGTCCAAACAAAACAATCCTTTATATTATGCAACATTATATTCTTTGTTTAAGAATAATAACGAATTAACAGAAAAATATAAAAGTTTGTACACTTTTTTAATATATGCAACAAAAATCAAAAGTATGGATTCTTTTGAATTGTTGTCGCAAAGAGATGATTATTTATCTGATTTTTTAAATTCATCGTCATTGGATAATCAAACGAAAGAAAGTTTGTTTATATTAAAAATGACTGAATTGTTTGAAAACTTTTTGACATTGGTTATTACCGAAAAAGATTATAACTTTTTTGTCGAAAATTATGAAAGATATATAGATTTACTTTCAAAATATTTATCTCAGGATTATTTTGAGCATAACGATTTGTTTGAAGTAACAAAAATATTTAATTATCATGATTTAAACATTAAAAGAAATGATGTTTTTGTTGATAATATTTTAAAAGATTTAAAATCCAAAAATACTGTAAGTACGGATATAGTTATAGCCGGAGGATTTCACTCTTCAATACTTAATCAGTTAAAAAAGAAAAATATTTCTTATCTTTTGATTACACCTTCGGTAAACAATAGTAAAGATAACACAAGTTACAATGAAATAGTAAAAAGTTGTTCGGATGAGAGTTTCGATGTACAGGCATTGGCAAAAATTCCGTTGATGTTGACAAATTCCAATGTAAAAATTCCTTCAATAACAAAAAAAATATATTTAAGTAAATTAATTAAAGAAATTTCTAAAACAGATTCTTCCGTTCAAAGTGTTTCTGATGTTATATCAAAACTTTCAACATCAAGATTTCCTATAAGAGCTGAAGTAAGTGATAAATCTTTTTATATTATTATAGGCAGTGATAAATTGGAGTTTGCGGTAAAGAACGGTCAAGTAGTTTGGGAAGAAAGAGAAGAAATTATAAATGTTGACGATTCTTCCGCTACAAAAGGTATAAAAGGAATAATCCCTCGTATAAAGAGTAAGTTTGATATATATCAAGCTACTTCCATGAAATTGAATCCGAATTCTCAATTTGCATCATCATTTCTTTCGGTAAGAAGCGGTGAAAGAAAACATTTTATGTTTTCTTTATCAATGGTATTTAACTTTTTACATCATTATTTGCAACCGTTAAATAAATTTTTACATTTAGACCGTGTTATTCATTTTGACAACTTATCATATTCTCTTATGAGCGGTTTTGCATATGCATACGGTAAAATGCAAGACAAAACCGTTAAATATGAAATCGAATTTGACGGTAAAGCAATAGATGTTTTCGTGGAAAAGGATATTAATGAGTTTTTAAGTGAACAGGATTTGCAAGAAATTTTTAAAGAGGCCAAGGAAAGAATAGATGATTCCATTTCTTATGATAAAAAGAGTATTTTTATAGGCTTTTTGAGTAAATCTACTAATTTGTTTGAAGATCATTTAAATAACGGTTTTATCGGTGTAAACGAAGGCTTAATGGGAATAGAAGATCCTGTTGTAAAAAAAGCTTTCATAAGAGCGGGTATAATTCACGAATTTTCTCATGAAATAAAAGGTCCGTTAGGTACAAAGGAAGAATATGACAGATTTGAAGAAATAATGATGTTTTCCGATATCAAGTATATAATAGAGTATGTTACGAAAAGTTTTTATGCAAATCAAGATTACGAAAGCTTTTTGTATACCAATGAATATAGTGCCATTATAAAAAGAATAATATCACAATTGCTAAAACCGAGATATAATCCGGCAAAAAAAGAATATGTTCCTTTATTTGATGAAAACTCAAGATTTATAAGAAAATTCTCTCACTACGGATACGATGTAAATAATATTATAAGTTTCTTAAAGAGAAAGGATTTTGTAAACAGTGAAAGAAGAGGGCAATTAAAACATATAGAAATGTCTTTCCTTAAAGACAGACCGGAAATACAGGAAAAATTATTTCAAGGATTGGTAAATACCAAAAAAGAAAGACCTTCAATTCCGATGAAACAATTTTTGGAAGAAAATTTCCCGGAAAGGAAACAAGAAGTCGATAAACAGATACAAGATTTCAGAGATTACTTAAAAGCAACTTTAATTTCTGCCGGTATGCTTAATACACAGGAAGGTAAAGAAAGAATAGACTTAATAGTTAAAGAATTTAATAATAATATTAATTCCGCTTTAGGAATATTATATCAAAGACTTCCTACATATATGTTTTCGGCTTTTTATAATGAAGATACCGTAATTGCAAATCATGCTCTAAATCATTCTTTGGATGTTCTTAGAAGAGCAGTTGATATTATGTCTAAAAGAGCATCTTTATTTACAACAATGAAAAACGACGAATTGCTTGATTTTATACAAACAATGGTTTATTCCGCAATGATGCATGATCTTTCTTGTATATTATTCAGAGTTGACCATGAAAGAAATTCTTCTACTTGGGCAAAAGCAATATTGAACGGTATTTTACCTGACGACAGAGTTGAAAAAATTTCACAAGTTTGTTTGGGACATAAGAAAGTTAAAGGTGCCCCCAGAGAAGAACATAAAATATTTGAGGCAAGATTATTGCATGATGCCGATGGTTTTAGTGCTGCTCTTGACTTGGAAAGAATATTGGGTGTTTGGCTAATCGGAAAGGAAACATTCTTTAATCCGAGACTTACACTTGAAAAAAGAATAGAATTAATACAAAAAAATAAATATATGATGAAAGACGGCGGAGATGCCATAAACGATTTGGTAAGACAATTTAACAGAAGAAGAGAAAGCTTTTATTTGACCGGAGGATATGATGATGTTGACGGTGGAGGTGCAAAAGAAATTATAGAAAGTTCAAGAAATCCGGAAGAGTTGATTAAATTTTTAAGAGATAAAAATGTTAGAGAGCAAATATTAACTTCAGCCCCAAATGTTACAAATGAAGATATCGATAAAGCAGTGGAAGTAGTGGAAAATTTATTAGCTAATTTAATGCCTGAAAAATTCGATTTTGTAGAAAGTGTATTTATTAATCAGGACGAATCTGAATTTGACAGAACGGCAAAAGTAAACTTGTTTAAGAAAATAGTTCGTTATTTTGCCAAGAAACAGATAAATTTTGAAAAAATTTATGCCTTATCTGATATTCACGGCGGATATAAGAGATTGGTTGAGCTTATATATTCTTTGTTTTATGCAAATATGCCTATGGACGAAATGATACAATACAGAAGACAATCTTTAAGTGAAGAAGAAAACATTTCCAAAACCGATTATGAAATAGCGGAAGATTTTATATTTGAAAAATTGTCTGAAAAAGATAATGATACTTTATTTTATGTTTTGGGTGATTTGTTGGACAGAGGAGATAAACAGGTACAATCTTTTCAATTTATGAAAAAACTTTTCGATAAAGGTAAAGCAAAATATGTTGTAGGTAATCACGATTTATATGCATTTATGAATTTGTTGGGATTACATTTACCTTATTATGCAAATTATAAAGGAATATCTGCGGATTATACCGTTAAAATAGGTCATGAATCCGTTAATATAATAAATTTATTAAATTTTAAAAGAGGCAATAATGCATATGGTGTAAACAATAAAAATCATTGGGCACAAAAAATTTATGAATATATGCAAAATGCCGATGCTATTCAAACAAAATGGACAAAAGAAAAAGATGAAAACGGTTTAACAAAAGAAGCAAGATTACAGAATTTGTTTGAAAACACTTTCGGTTTTAAATTGGATGACAAAGGAATAGATATTTTAAATAATCCTGATGGTCTTTTTGCTGAAGATGAAGAACTTTTGAGATTTCATAAAAAGTTTTTCGGCAGGAATGTAGGAATTGTTGTTTATACCGGTATAAGAGCCGTAGGTAAAATGTCTATAAATTGGTGGAAAGACAGAAATGAAGAATTGGCAAATTTAAAGGAAAGATATCCTCAATATGAAAGTTATTGGAATAAGTTGCAACAGGAAATAGATTCCATATTGCAAGAACAACAAATTAAGATGGAGAACGAATATCAAAACGGAAATTGGGAATGGGCTGTTGTTGATTCAATAATGTATAAAAATTATGAAAGCACCGAATGGAATGCTTTGGATTGGGCATATCATAAAAATTGGGGTGGCGGTTCTGATGGTTTTATTGCACAAAGAAACAGACAAATACAAGAAGAAATAGAAAAAGAAAAAGCTCTTATAAGAAGCAATAGTGAATTATCCGAAGAAGAAAAAGCAAAAGAAATTGAAAGATTGTCAGAAAAAGCTAAAAAAAGCGGAATAAATCAAGTATCGTATCTTGATGATTCCGTAGTATCCGAACTTTTAAATTTCTATAAAAATAACTTTTATTTATACAGAAAAGACAGAAACGGTTTTTGTTATTTGCATTCAATATTACCGGTTGATGAAGAGGGGGATATTTCAATAGGATACGTTGATGAAAACGGAGTATTCCAGGAAAGAGATAAAAACGGCAAGAGAATAAAAGGTTTTATATACAAAGGTAAACATTATAAAAATAACAATTTGTTCAATAGAATTATGGGAACAAGTATATTTGACGGATTGGAAGCAATAGCAAAAGATATAAGAAATTTTGATCTTTCGACAAATGATTTATCGAAAGTTTATGAAGGATTAACAATAATAACATCAATATATGCCGATAATACAACAAGAGTTAAACCTGCGAATTTAATGGAAATGAAAGAAAAGTTCGGCTTTGGTAAAGTTTTGAAAGATATCGGTCCTGCTATTGTTGGTCATAATCCAGTTACAAAATTTGATACCTCATTTGAATATACTCCGTATGATTGGTTCGGCAGAAAACTAAAAGAAATAAATCTTGTTCATATAGACGGTAATATGTCTCCTGCATATGGCGGTGCCGGACTTATAAGAATCATAGGCGGAGGTATTGCAACAAGAGGTTTCCCTAATAAAGAGGCTACAAGAGTTGTTAGTAGTACAACTCCGGATGTTGACTTTAATACATTTATTACTACCGCAACATTTAATTTGTTCCCATGGATGAGAAAAGTATTAAGTGTTTTCAGTAATTTTGCAACATCAATGAAGAATTTATTCGGTGATTCTAAAACGATAAAGCTTAGAAATACTTTGTTTATCAAGAATTTAACCCTTTCATCCAGTATGGCACAGGAATTAACAAAAATGGAACAACTATATAGAAAAAAAGTTGATACATTGGTTATTTCTTCTCTAAAAGATGTTGAACAGTTTTCTATTGATACTGAAATAGATGAATTAGTCGGAAATGACGGTAAAAATAAAATTCTTGATAAATTTAATTTGAATATCGGAGGAAAAGAAGTTAATGTTGATGTGTATATAAAGGAAATAAAATTAAAAAACAGAAATTTCAAAATGATAGTTGTTGATTATGATTCTGAAGATGTTTCAAAAGAAGAAGTTATGGAACAAGTAACGGCTTTAATATTTGACGGAATATCGGAAAACAAATATTCTTATTTTGAAAAGTATAAAAATATATTATCTTTAGATTCAAATTCTTCAAATGTTTATATAAATACGAAAGCTACCATGAGTACAAAATTGGCTTTAATTTTAGAAAATACATTCGGCCTTATTCCTTTATTATCCGATATTAAAGTTAGAACGGTTGCTCCTGTAGTAACGGATGTTACAAAACAATTATCATTGGATAAAATACAAAATATGTTGTCTGCTGCATAGTTATTGCATAGGTTTATAAGATTAAAGAATGTTCTTTGTTGAAATTTATTAATATTATTAAAATTTATAATAAATAATTTTTTAAATTAATTAAAGTTATATTAAAAATTTGTCATATTAATTTATAGAGATAAAAAAAACAGAAAACAATATTTCTTCTTATTGTTTTCTGTTTTTTTTATTGTATTAAAATTTTTTTTGCCAGCTAAAAAATATTTTTATTTTTTCTTGCCTTTATTTTTTTGAGAACTGTTTTTTGTTTTTGTTTTAGATTTGTTCTTTTCTTTTTCTGCAGCTTCTATTTCGGCTTCTTTTAAACTGTCAAAATATTTATCTATTTCTATGTATTCCGGAATATCTTGATATGTCTTTGCAATATCGTGTGCAGTTTGTCCTTTTTTGTTTTTTATATCTATATCCGCATTTAGTTCTATTAATGTTTTAACTGTTGCAATGTTTCCTGACATAACGGCATACATAAGAGTTGTATTTCCGCTATTATCCTTGCTGTTTATATCTATTCCTGCTTCTATTAATTTTCTTATGGCTATAAGAGAACCTGATGTTGCTGCATACATAAGTTGGTTTTTACCATCTTTATCTGTCTTCTTTATATTTAAATTAGACATAGACAATAATACATTTATCATATCAAAGTTTCCATCTTCTAAAGAATACATCAAAGGAGTTTTGTCTTCGTTATTTGAAACATTTATATCCATTCCTAAATTTATTAAGAAGTTAAAAGCATTATAATTACTGTTTTGTATTGAAAGCAATAATGCATTATTACCATTTGTATCGGTTTGATTTATATTTATTCCTCTTGACATAAGATATTTTGCAATTTCTATATCATTTTCAAGTATTGCAATAATGAAAGCATTATAACCGTTCTTGTTTGTAGCATCAAGATCTATTCCTTTTTCTACTAAAAATTGCGGAATTCCGGGATTTTTTTCTCTAATATCTTTCATGAATTCATATTTATCTTCTTCGCTATTATTTTTTATTTCATCAATTAAGCTTAAAACTTTATTTATAATATCCGTATAAAGAAAAGATATGGAATACATTAAAGCATTGTTTCCTTCGTTGTCTTTTTTATTTATATCTGTTTGGGAATTTTCAATTAAAAATTTAACTGTTTCTATATTTCCTATTGCACTGCATACAATTAAAGGTGATATTCCTTGAGCATTTGTTTTTTCTACATCTGCTCCAACGGATGCCAAATATTTCATAATATTTACATTTCCATACATACATGCAATAAAAAATGCAGTTAATTTATCTTTGTTTTCTTTATTAATTAATGCATTATTTTCAACTAATAATTTTGCCATGAAATAGTCGTTTTGCATTGCGGCTATCATTAACGGAGATAAACCTTTGCTGTTGAATGTATTGGGATCTGCTTTTTTCTGCAATAGAAAAGAAGCTATTTCCGTGGCTCCGGCAAAAGCGGAAATGGATAGTGCAGTATCTTTATCCTTGTTTGTTTGTTCTATATTCGCTTTATGTTTTATTAAAAGTTTTACTGCTTCTAAATTGCCTGAAGCTGCGGCAAACATAAGAGGTGTGTTTCCGTCGTTATTTTGTTCGTTTACATTTGCTTTATTTTTTATTAGCAGTTGCATAACATCTACTTTACCTTTGTTAGCGGCATACATTAAAGGTGTTGTTCCGTCATTATCTTTTTTATTAACACTTTCACCTTTTTTTATCAAATCCTGTAATAATTTTACTTGTCCTTCCGCAGAAACCATAAAAATGTCATCCGAAAACACATTTGTTGACATAAATATTATGGCTGTAAAAAGTAAAATAAAAACAAATGAAAATTTTTTTATCATACAAGCACCTCTTTTAGTATATCTGTATATAAAATATTCTTATTAAAATATAATAGTTTATTAAACAAATATTTACAAGTTTTTTGTATTATCTGTAATTTGTAAATTGTAACGGTAAAGAAAAATTTGCCGTCTTTAAAAAAGCAATAACGGCTTGAAGTTCATCTTTTTTAGGAGATGTTACTTTTACTTTACTTCCGTCTATTTGAGTATTTACTTTAAAACCTTTAGTTTTGATAAGTTTGGACAATTCTTTTGCTTTGTCTGATGGTAAACCGCTTACCAATTGTATAACTTGTCTTATTGTACCTTCAAAGGCCTGTTCTTTTGCTTTATATTCCATGGATTTAAGAGAAACACCTCTTTTTGCAAACTTACCTTCTACAATATCTATTAAAGCCTTAAGCTTAAATTCATCGTCACCTATGAGAGTGATTTTTTTATCGGATTTGTTGTAATCTATGGAAGATTTGCTTCCTTTAAAGTCATATCTTTGTGATAATTCTTTTTGTGCCTGACTTATTGCATTATCAACTTCCATAAAATTTACTTCGGATACAATATCAAAAGAAAAATTACTTGCCATAAATATTCTCCTATAATTTAAATTTTTTCCAAACTTATTCTTGATAAATCAACATCTACTTTTAAAACTTTAACCTTTATTGTTTGTCCTACGGATACAACTTCATACGGATTAGATACAAACTTGTCACTTAATTTCGAAATATGAACAAGTCCGTCTTGATGAACTCCTATATCGACGAATGCACCGAAATTTGTAACATTTGTAACCGTTCCGTCAAGAACCATATTTTCTTTTAAATCTTCTATTGAATTAATTTCCGAACTGAATTCCGTAAAAGAGAAATCTTTTCTCGGATCAACCCCGGGTTTCTTTAATTCCGAAATTATATCGTTTAGTGTTAACATACCTACGGTATCGGAAACATAATTTTTTAAGTTTATTTTTGAAATAGCGGATGTGTTTCCTATTAATTCTCCGGGAGTCATTGATAAATCTTGTGCCATTTTTTCAACAATCGGATAACTTTCGGGATGAATTGCCGAGTTATCCAACGGATTTTCTCCGTTTGCAATTCTTAAAAAGCCCGAACATTGTGTAAAAGTTTTTTCACCGAACATACTGACATTAAGAAGTTCTTTCTTGTTTTTAAAAGATCCGTTTTTTGCTCTGTATTGAACGATGTTTTTTGCCGCAAGTTTTCCTATACCGGCAACATAACTTAACAATTCCGCTGATGCCGAATTTAAATTAACACCTACATAATTAACACAAGATTCAACGGTTGCATCAAGGTTTTTCTTTAATTGTGTTTGGTTGACATCATGTTGATATTGACCTACACCGATTGATTTCGGATCTATTTTTACAAGTTCGGCCAATGGATCCTGTAATCTTCTTGCTATACTTATTGCACCTCTAACCGTAACATCCAAATCAGGGAATTCACTCACCGCAAGAGGAGATGCCGAATATACCGAAGCTCCGGCCTCACTTACAACTATAACTTTTGCTTTCAAATTGTTTTTTCTTAAAACAATATTAATGAAATTTACGGTTTCTTTAGAGGCGGTTCCGTTTCCTATTGCTATAAGCTCAACATTGTATTTTTTTATAAAATCAACAATTATTTCCTGTGCTTCTTGTAATTTACATACGGGTTCATGAGGAAATATAGGCTTATACTCTTTATAATTGCCGTTTCTGTCTATTATGGCAACTTTACATCCTGTTCTAAAACCGGGATCAACACCCATAATAACTCTGTGTCCGGCAGGTGAAGCAAGAAGTAAATTTTTTGCATTTGTAGCAAATACTTTTATTGCTTCCGTATCGGCTTCTTCCATTTTTGCCAAAAATATTTCTACTTGTAAAGAAGGATATAAATGTCTGTCAAAAGCGGTTTTCATTGCCGTCCAAAGCTCAGGATAAAACAAAGCCATATTCGTTTTAACTATTTTCGAGGCAATTATATCTATTGCTTGTTCATTATCAACATCTATTTTCCAAGTTAATATACCTTCTTTTGCACCTCTTCTTATAGCAAGTATTCTATGTGAAACTATGGCTTTTATTGGCTCGCTATAGTCGTAATACATTTCAAATTTTGTTTTTTGTTCTTCAAAGCCTTTCTTTACTTTTGACTTAATTACACCTGTTTTTAAGATAAAGGTTCTTATCAAATCTCTAAAAGTTGCATTATCGGATATTTGTTCGGCAATAATATCGATTGCACCCGTTAATGCATCTTTTATTGTCAATACACCTTTTTCTTTGCTTAAAAATTTTGCAACATAATCATCTTTATTAATTTTTTTATTTACCATAATATTTTGTGCCAAAATTAATTGGGCAAGCGGTTCAAGACCCTTTTGTTTAGCTATTGTTGCTTTTGTTGTTCTTTTAGGTTTAAACGGTAAATAAATATCTTCCAATTTTGTCTTTTCTTTACATTCAAGTATTTGTGCTTTAAGTTCGGGAGTAAGTTTTTTTTGTTCTTCTATACTTTTTAGGATTGTTTCTTTTCTTGTTTCAAGTTCAATATAATATCCTAATTTATCCGAAATATCTCTAACTTGAGTTTCCGTTAAATTTCCTGTTCTTTCTTTTCTGTATCTTGATATAAAAGGTACGGTATCTCCCTGGCTCAACATACTTACGGTAGCTGATACGGAAGAAGAATTTATATCCAAATCTTCACTTATCCAAGTGATTATATCTTTTGCACTCATAATTTTTTCCTTTGTACATAAAACGGGAGTTAACTATATAAATCAATAAAAATTAAAGTATATAATTAACTCCTGTAATTTTTTTACTTTTTACCGAGAATTTTGAAAACTTTTGTTCCGCAGTCAGGGCAAACACCTTTAACTGCTTTCATTCCGTTTTTCATAATTGTTTCTTCCGGATTTTTTACTTCTACTTGTTTTTTGCATTTCATACATCTTGCTTGTGGCATTTTTTATCCTCCGTTTGTAAGATTACCTAATTTGACAAATAATTTACTTTTTTTTATTAGATATGTCAAATAAAATAATTCGTTATTTTTTATAATAAATATGTAAGTGTTTTTTTGTATGAATCTTTTCTTGTTTTTTTAAGTATTTTTTAATAAAATAACAAGGATATAATTAACTGCGGAGTTTTTAAATGAGAAAGATTTCTAAATATATTTGTATATTGGCTTTATTGTTTTTTACGGGAAGTGTGTTTGCCGTAGAAACATTTAAAATAAAGAATATAGTTATAGATGGATTGCAAAACGTAAAAGAAAAGAAAGTTTTATCGGAATTATCAACTAAAAAAGGCAGATTGTATGTCCCTACAATTGCAAAAGAAGATTTAAGAACAATACTTAGTTTGGATTATTTTGATAATGCGGAACTTTCGGTAGATACTAAGACCCAAACCGTTAAATTTACCGTTGTGGAAAAACCATACATATCAAAAATAATTTTTAAAGGAAACAAACAGTTTTCACAAGGGAAATTAAAAAGTGAAGCAACTTTAAAAGAGAAAGATTTTTATAATTTTGTCGAATTGGAAGAATCAAAAAGAAAAATAATTACACTTTATAAAGATAAGGGGTATGCGGATTGTCAAATGGAAGTATATCCTACCACAGATCCTAATACCAATAAAATGACCATAACATTTTTAATAACCGAAAACAATAAAATATTGATAGGTGATTTGTATGTTGAGAATGTTAAGAGTTTTAAAAACAAAAAAATCAAAAAATTAGCAAAAACAAAAAGAAAAAAAGTATTTAAAGAAGAAACTTTAAAAAATGATATGAATGAAATCGTTAAATTTTATAAAAACCACGGTTTTATGGATTTTACCATAGAAGAACCTGTTATTGAATATAATCAGGATAGAACAAAGATGTTTATAACATTAAAAGTTAATGAAGGTCCTAAATATAAAATAGGTGATATTGATTTTTACGGAAATTCCGTTATTTCAAAAAAAGATTTACAAAAACACAGAAGTATAATAAAGAAAAATGAGATTTTTAACCAAGAAAAAATATTGGAAGTATTAAATTTGGTATATGATGATTATTCCAACAGAGGATATTTACACTCCTATATTGCTCCGGATTTTATAAAGAATGACATAGAACAAGTTCAAAAAGAGCTTTCGGAAGCAAAAAGCGAGAAAGAAATAATGTTGGAAGAAGATATAAAAGAAGTTGAACAACAAATTACAAGTACAGAGGTAATTTTACCTGAAAATTATATAAAACGACTTGAAAAGAAAAAACAAAAATTAGAAAAGAAACTTTTGAAACAACAACAGAAATTTGAAAAAGAAAAAGAGAAAATTCAACAAAAATTGGAAGAAGAACAAAAAATAAACGAACAAAGAGCCGAAAAAGAAGATGCCTTGCAAAAAGAAGTTGATGAAATTAAGCAGAAATTAATTAATGCGGAAGATTCTCCGAATTCAAAAAAAGAAGTTAAAAAATTAAACAAAAAGAAAAAGAAACTTGAGAAAAAACTTTTGAAACTTAGAAAAAAAAGCGGTGCAAGCAGTACCGTAAATGTGGATTTTAATATACAAGAAAACAACATAGTTTATGTAGGAGATATATATATAGACGGATTAACAAATACAAAAGATTTAACTATCAGAAGAGAAGTTTTATTAAAACCGGGAGATGTTTTCTCTTCCGGTAAAGTAAGAAGAAGTATGGAAAAAATTTATAATTTAGGGTTTATAGACGGTGCAGAACCGAATATTTTGCCTACAAATACACCTGATATTATGAATTTGGGATTTGCCATAACAGAAGGAAAACCCGGAATGATTACTGCCGGAGCAGGTTATTCTTCAGTCGATAAGTTTGTCGGTTCAATACAGTTGCAACATATGAATTTATTCGGAAGAGCACAAAGATTGAATTTGTTATGGGAATTTGGTGCAAGGAGACAAAATTATCAGATTGATTGGACAGAACCGTGGTTTTTAGGTAAAAAAATGAGTTTGGGTCTTTCTGTTTATGATATAGATCGTTTAAGAGATTATCATTATACAAGTGATGCTTATAGAGAAAACAGAATAGGAGGTTCGGTAACGATAAGTCCGAGAGTATCCGAGAAAATAGCTTTATTATTCGGATATACATATGAATATGTAAGACTTTATGATATAGATTCGGAAGAACTTGAAGAAGAAATTTTAAATGATCCTGATTTATCTAAAGACAGAACATCAAGTGTTAGAGCACAAATAGTTTATGATACAAGAGATTATGTCTTTGATCCGTCAAAAGGAGCAAGATATTTATACGGAATAAGTGTTGCCGGAGGACCTTTTGGCGGCAATGTAAGTTATGTAAGAAATACCGTCAAGGCATCATGGTTTTTCCCTACATTTTGGAAATTTGTTTTCTCTGTTAACTTGAATGCAGGTTGGATAAAGAGTTATGGCGAATCTTCGGATGTTCCTTTGTATGAAAGATATTATGTAGGTGGAGCAGATACCATAAGAGGTTATAAATACAGAACGGAAGTCGGTCCTTATAACGGCGGAAAATTTATGACTGTTGCAAATGTTGAATATAAATTCCCTATAGTTCAAGAAAAAAGAAGAACGATTTTACAAGGTGCATTTTTCTATGATATAGGCGGAACATGGACGGATGTGAATAAAGCAAATTTCTCTTTCGGAGAAGATAATGAAGATAACGATGAATATTATTTAAAATCGGGTGTTGGCTTCGGTATAAGATTTGCAACTCCTGTGTTCCCGTTAAGACTTGATTGGGGTTATGGTCTTAATCATAAGAGAGGAGAAGATTTACAACAATTCTATTTTACTATAGGTAACATATTTTAATATAAAAGGGTAAAATTATGAATTTAACATTAAAAGAAATTTCAGAAATTGTATCCGGTAAATTGGTAGGTAAAGAAAATTTATCAGTAGTATCGATTAATACTTTGGCTGATGCCAAAGAAAATGAATTAAGTTTCTTGGGAAACAAGAAATATATTCATGATATGAAAAATACAAAAGCTGCGGCAATACTTTTTCCTAAAAATTTGGATTACGAACAATATAAAGACAAAAATTTAATATTGGTTGAAGATCCTCAATTTGCATGCGGTAAAATTTTAATGATGATAGAAAAAGAAAGACTTTCTAAAATAAAAAAAGGCATAAGTCCCAAAGCAACAATAGAAGAAAATGTTTCGTTAGGAAAAGATGTTTGTATCGGTCATAATGTTGTTGTTGAAGAAAATACCACAATCGGAGATAATACAAAAATTTTACCTAATGTTTTTATAGGAAGAGATGTTTATATAGGTAAAAATTGTTTAATATACCCTAATGTTACCATAAGAGAAAAAACTAAAATCGGGGATAATTGTATTATAAATGCCGGTGCCGTAATAGCCGGTGACGGTTTTGGCTTTGTTTATGAGGGAGATAAAGTTTATAAAAAACCTCAGTTAGGATATGTTGAAATAGGAAATAATGTTGAAATAGGTGCAAATACTACAATTGACAGAGCAACTTTACCGTCAAGTAAAACTTATATAGGTGATAACACAAAAATAGATAATTTGGTTATGGTTGCACATAATGTTCATATCGGTAAAAATTCAACGATAGTTGCTCAAGTAGGAATTGCCGGTTCTACTACTATAGGTAATCATGTTACTTTGGCAGGACAGGTCGGCATAGTAGGACATATAAAAGTCGGTGATAATGTAATGGTTGGAGCTAAAAGCGGAATAACTAATGATGTAGAACCGAATCAAATAGTTTCAGGTAACCCTCTTCAACCTATTAGAAAATATTTGCAGTCTCAAGTAATAATAAGAAAATTACCGGAAGTTTATGAACAAGTTAAAAATTTAATAAAAAGACAAGAAAATAAAGAAAAAAAGGATAAGTAATATGGCAAAACAAACAACTATAGCAAAAGAAGTTTCTTTTGAAGGTGTGGGTCTTCATACAGGTAATAAATGTAAAATTGTTTTTAAACCTGCATCGGAAAATACGGGAATACATTTTATAAGAGTTGATTTACCTAATAAACCGGATATAAAGGCAGACTGGAACAGTTTGTCTACGGAAGCGGCAATAAGAGGAACAACTATTCAAAGCCAAGATGTTAAAATTCATACTATAGAACATATATTGTCTGCTTTTTACGGTTTACAAATAGACAATGTAATAGTTGAAATAGATAATAATGAACCTCCTATTTTAGATGGAAGTGCAAAATTATTTTGCGATAAAATTTTGGAAGTCGGTATAAAAGAATTGAATGCCGATAAAGAATTTTATGTGATAAAAGAACCTATAACATTTACGGCAGGAAATACAAAAATAGTTGCTTATCCGAGTGATAAATTTGAGATAGATTGTACAATAGGTTATGAACATCCGTTTTTGTCAAATCAACAGGCTAAATTTGAAATAAATAAAGATGTTTTTGTTAAGGATATTGCTTTGGCAAGAACATTTTGTTTTGATTACGAAATTGAAGCTTTACAATCGAATGGTCTTGCAAAAGGCGGAAGTTTGGATAATGCAATAGTTATAGGTCCTAACGGAATTTATAATAAAGAACCGTTAAGATTTAGTGATGAATTTGTAAGACATAAAATTTTGGATTTAATAGGAGATGTGTCTTTAGCCGGTAAACAAATAAAAGCAAGAATTGTTGCCCAAAAACCGGGACATAAAAGTAATGTAAGTTTTATAAAAGAATTTGTTTCTAAAGCTTTAATAGATAAAGGAGAACTAAAAGTGGATGTTCCAAAAAAAGAAGAACAGATGGCAGATAATGAAGATGTAAAAGTTTTTAACAGTGCGGAAATTCAAAAAATTATACCTCACAGATATCCGATACTTATGATAGATAGAGTTAAATTGTTAGGTGCGGGAGATAAAAAAGCTATCGGTTATAAATGTGTTAGCGGAAACGAACCTTTCTTTCAGGGGCATTTTCCGGGACAGCCTATAATGCCGGGAGTTTTGATTGTTGAAGCAATGGCACAAACATCATGTGTTATGTTTTTATCAAGACCTGCTCTTAGAAATTGTTTGGCATATTTTATGGGAATAGATAAAGTTAAATTCAGAAGAACTGTTATTCCCGGAGATGTGTTGGAACTTAGAGTTGAAGTTATAAGAGACAGCGGAAGAAAAGGTAAGGTTAGAGGGGAAGCTTATGTTGACGGTAAATTGGCAACAGAAGCGGAATTTATGTTTATTATAGTAGATAGGGAGAAATAAATGATACATAATACGGCAATAATTGATAAATCTGCAGTTATAGGACAAAATGTAGAAATCGGTCCTTATGTTGTAATAGGAGAAAATGTTACAATTGGCGACGGAACAAGTATTGCTGCACATGCAACTATAGAATGTGCACAGATAGGTAAAGATTGTAAGATTTTTTCTCATGCATCAATAGGTGCTCCTCCTCAAGATTTGAAATATGCAGGAGAAAAAACTATTGCAATAATAGGAGACGGAACAACCGTTAGAGAGTTTGCAACCGTTAACAGAGGAACAAGTGCAAGCGGAAAAACAGTGGTAGGTAAGAATTGCCTTTTGATGACATGTTCTCATGTTGCACACGATTGTGTTGTCGGAGATAATTGTATAATTGCAAATTGTTGTGCAATAGCAGGTCATGTTGAGGTAGGAGAAAATGTCGTTATGGGCGGACTTACTGCAGTTCACCAGTTCGTTAAAATCGGTAGAAATGTTGTTACCGGCGGCGGTTCAATGATAAGTATGGATATTATTCCTTATATGCAGGTACAAGGTGATAGAGCAACTCTTTTCGGATTGAACTTGGTGGGACTTAAAAGAAGAAGAGTTCCGTTGGCGGAGATTGAGAATATAAAACATGCATATAAAATATTGTTTTTATCAAAATTACCTTTAAAAGATGCTGTTGAAAGATTGGAACAAGAATTTTCAGCTTCATCTTATGTTCAGGAAATTATTAATTTTATAAAAAGATCTCAAAGAGGAATTTGCAGACCTAAATAATTATGAAAAATATAGGAATGATAGCAGGTAACGGCAGGTTTCCTTTTCTTGTTGCACAGGAAATAAAAAAGCATGGAGACAGGGTAATAGCTGTTGCATTAAAAGAAGAAGCGGATAAAGAAATTGAGAATTTCTGTGATGAAACGATTTGGTTATCCGTAGGTAAAATACAAAAGATAATAGATGCTTTTAAAGATAGAAATGTAGATACGGCCATAATGGTAGGGCAGGTTAAACATGCAAAAATTTATTCTGCAATAACTATGGATTTAAGAGCATTGAAAATAATGACATCTTTGGTAAATAAAAAAACAGATACTATTTTAGGTGCGGTTGTTAAAGAATTTGAAAAAGACGGAATAACTTTTTTACCGTCACATATTTATTTAAAACATTTACTTGCACAAAAAGGTGTTATAGCAGGGAAAAAATTAAATTCCGATGAAAGTAAAGATGCCGAATTCGGTTTTAAAATGGCAAAAGCAATTGCAGGTCTTGATATAGGACAAACAGTTGTTGTTAAAGATAAATCCGTTTTAGCTGTTGAATCTATAGAAGGAACCGATGAATGCATAAAAAGAGCATATTCTTTAGGCGGAGAAAATGCAATCGTTGTCAAAGTAGCAAAGCCGAATCAGGATTTCAGATTTGATGTTCCGGTTATAGGGACAAGAACAATAGATACTTTAAACGATAATAAAATAAGGGCAATGATAATAGAGGCAGACGCTACTTTGATACTTGATAAAGAAGAAGTTCTTGAAAAAGCAAAAAAAACAAATGTAACAATAATTGCTTATTAAATTTTGGACTATAAATAATTTGACAAAATATTCTCAATAGTTGTAGAATAAATTGATTTTATACGTAATTTTTAGCAGGTTATAATATGCATTTAGGTGCTCAGGTTTTATTTACAATATTTGGCTTTCCGGTAACAAATACTATAGTTACGACTTTAATTGCCGATATAATAATAATAGCGGTTGTTTTTGCTGTAAGAAAAGTGTTCTCTTTGTATCCAAAAGGAATACAAAATTTTGTAGAAGCGATATATGAGTATTTCTATGGAACCGTAAAAGAAGTTTCTTCAAAAGTATCCGTTATTTTTCCTTGGGTTTTAACTTTTTTCTTGTTTATAGTCGTATCGAATTTATTGGGACAGTTTCCTGGATTTGAAACAATAAGAGTTCATACCGCAAACGGAGAAGTTCCTTTATTTAAAACGGCAACAAGTGATTTGAATGTTACTGCAGCTTTGGCTGTTATTTCCGTATTCATGTGCAGTTTTTATTCAATAAAATATACCGGAATAAAAAATTATATAGGAAGATTTATAAGTTTTAAAATGTTTCCTATATTTTTGTTTGTCGGTATATTGGAATTTATAGGCGAATTTACAAAAGTTATATCATTATCTTGCAGATTGTTCGGTAATTTATTTGCGGGGGAAAATGTTATGACAACGATATCCTCTATGTTTGCTTTCGGATTACCGTTGCCGTTTATGTTACTTGAACTTTTGGTTGCATTAATTCAAGCAATAGTATTTGCGATGCTTACTATGGCTTTTATGAGTATAATGATAGAAAAACATTAATATTATTACAATTATTACAGAAGATATTAGGAGGAAGTAAATTATGACAATTACGTTAGCAGGTGGTATTATTATGGCAATAGGTGCATTGGGACCTGGTCTTGGAATCGGTTTAATCGGTGCAAAAGCTGTAGAAGCAATCGGTAGAAATCCTGAAGCTTCAGGAAAAATAATGATTAATATGCTTATTGCTATGGCTCTTGCAGAATCTATAGCAATTTATTGTTTGTTATGTGCATTTATAATGAAATAATTAAATATAGAAAAGTAAAACTATGAATATAATAACAGATATATTAAATTTATTCGGTATAGAAACAGAAATTTTTATAGCACAAATAATAAATTTTGCTATATTGCTTATTATTTTAAAATTGCTTTTATATAAACCGATAGCACAGATTTTAAAAGAAAGAGAAGATAAAATAAAAAAAGGTCTTGATGATGCAAAAAAAGCTGAAGAAGACCTTAGAATAGCAAGTACACAGAAAACCGAAATTTTAAAAAATGCAAGAAAAGATGCTGATAAGATAATTGAAATTACAAAACAGTCCGTGCAAAACATTAAACAGAAAGCAACAGATGATGCTAAAAAACAGGCTGTTGAAATTGTTGAAAATGCGAAGAGATCTGCAAAAGAAGAGCAGGAAAAAGCATCAAAAAAAGTAGGTTTAATGTCTATAGATATTTCAAAAAAAGTTGTTTCAAAAATTTTATCTGAAATATTTACGGAAAAAGAAAAAACAGAGATATTATCAAGAGCAATAAATAAAATAGAACATAGCGGATATGAAAAAACAAATAATTAGACAATTAGCACAATCAATAGCTCAAACCGGAGATTTTTCCGATGAGGTTTCAAATTGGATATTTAAAAATCTTACAAGAACGGAAATAAAATTGTTTGTAAGATTCTTATCTGCGGAAATAAAGAATTTTACGGTTGTTGCAAAATATGCAGGAGAAGCAACCGATGAAATAAAACAAAAAATAAAACAAATGTTCCCTAATAAGAATATTGTTTATGTCAGAGCCGATGACGAAGTCGGTGCAGGGGTAAAATTTGAATTCGGTGACTATATCCTTGACTATAGTGTATCGGCAATGATAACAAAAATAATGAAAACTATAAGAGAGAATTTATGAAACCAGAAGAACTTATAAAACAAATAGAAGACAAACTTTATTCCACAAATATCAATCCTGAATTTTCAAATTATGGTGTTGTTGAAACAGTTGGAGACGGTATTGCAAAAGCTACCGGTCTTTCCGGTGTAGGATACGGAGAAGAAGTCGAATTTGAAAATAAAGCAAAAGGATTAGTGTTAAATTTGGATGAAGATATTGTTTCTATTGTATTGTTATCCGATGAACAAATTACAAGAGGAATGAAAGTTTATTCTACAGGCAAAATATTGGGTATAAACGTTTCCGATCAATTGATAGGAAGAGTTATAGATCCTATGTGTAATCCTCTTGATGAAAAAGAGCTTAAAATTGAAAACGGAAAACTTTATCCTTTTGAAAAAATTGCAGCAGGTATTATAGAAAGAAGCCCTGTTGACAGACCTATAAAAACCGGTATTAAAGCAGTTGATGCAATGATACCTATCGGAAGAGGTCAAAGAGAACTTATTATCGGTGACAGAGGAACAGGTAAAACTGCAATAGCAATAGACACGATAATTAATCAGAAAAAATTGGATTTGGGTTTAAAAAGAGTAATTTGTATATATTGTGCAATAGGACAAAAAAGATCCAATGTTGCAACAATAGTATCTAAATTAAAAGAAGCCGGTGCAATGGATTATACAATAGTTGTTTCTGCAACAGCATCGGATTCGGCTTCATTACAATATGTTGCACCTTTTGCAGCTTGTGCAATCGGTGAGTATTTTATGGATAAAGGTGAAGATGTTTTGGTTATATACGATGATTTGACAAAACATGCTTGGGCATACAGAGAACTTTCTTTGTTGCTTAGAAAACCGGCAGGAAGAGAAGCATATCCGGGAGATATTTTTTACTTACATTCAAGATTACTTGAAAGAGCAGTAAGACTTTCGGATAAAAACGGTGGCGGAACATTAACGGCGCTTCCTATTATTGAAACACAAGGTAACGATGTGTCGGCATATATTCCTACAAATGTTATATCTATTACCGATGGTCAAATATATTTGGAAGCAGATTTGTTTAATGCCGGTGTAAGACCTGCATTGAATGTTGGTTTGTCGGTATCCAGAGTAGG
>Ga0256407_10005035_pt1 | contig 21558 bp, 9 predicted proteins | sample RumenRJG_04DNA_FD_193489 | JGI IMG/M metagenome (GOLD analysis project Ga0256407, IMG submission 193489) | Bovine rumen microbial communities from Lethbridge, Alberta, Canada - RJG_04 | ecosystem: Host-associated > Mammals > Digestive system > Stomach > Rumen | place: Canada: Alberta | collected... | reverse complement strand
CTCCATATCCTATTGTAAATACTGTTGCACATATATAATAAAATGAAGTAATATATATATCCAAATATTGGTGATTTAATTCAAATCCATTTTGATATATCCAATTAGGATATTCTAATTGAGCTAAAAATATAAACATACATGATAATAAATGAACACTTGAAAAAAAAATAAATAATGATATATATAATGCAAACCATTTTACTAATACATCTATTCCATTTATAGCTTCTATTATAAAATTTGCAAATTGATTATTTGTAAATGTTTTAAATAATTTTATAAAACGTAAAAAACGAAATAATTGAGAAACTCTCCATTTATAACCTATATATGTTAAAATTATATTGCGAGGATGTTTTTTAACTCTTTCAACACATAGTGTAAATAAAGAATTATATGGTATTCCACTAATTAAATCTACTACAAACCAGGTTTTCAAATAATGAATAATAATTGATTTATTATTAGAAATTAATTGTTCATCAAAATCTAAATAAGCTCTAAAAAATGACAAAAAAAAATCAATAATAAAAAAAGAATCAATAACAAATTCCATAATAATAGGTCTAATATATTTTATTTCATTATCAACATGAAAAGCAAATTCAAAAGGAGGAAAAATAATAGCATAAATACTTAACAAAAGTAAAATCATATCAAATATAAAAATAAAATATCCATTTGGATTTAAATAAAATTCACCTTCTACTTCATCTAATAATTCTTCATCACTTAAAGAATCATATACTAATTTATTTTGACGTATTATTCTTCTAAATTGAAGTTCTTTAAAAACTTTATTTGGATTATCTGAATCATTTGATTCAGAAGAATTTGTATTTTTATCAATTGATTTATCTAAATTTTTATCATTTTTTTCATTTTTGAATGTTTTATCACGTTCTAAATTTAATATTATTTTATCTGAATTTGCTGTTTCTGCAGTTTTTTTTCTAATATAATCATTATCTAAATTTAAATTTTCTTTTATTTTTAAATGATCTTTAGGAGTAATTATAAAACTTCTTCTTAAATTCTGACATAAATTATTAAATTTTTTATATCCTTTTTTACTTAATGGAATATAATTTCTAATATCAGATTTATCTTCATTATATTTTTTTAAATATGAATAATCATTTAAAATATTTGAAGAATGAATTTTATCATTCTTTTGGAATTCATCAGTTGAACTTTTATTAGTATTTTTTTTCTTTAAAGATGAATGAAATGGTATAGCAAAAGAATATCTTTTTTTTAATAATTCATTATTTTCAATTTTTAATTTTTTTCTTAATTCCATCATTTTACTTTTTTTTCCTTCGTTTTTTTCTCCAAATTCCATTTCTTCTTCATTATCAGATAAATCAAATAATTTATATTTAAAACTACTACTTTTCATTGTTGCTTTTCTATTTAATGAAATATCATCTCTATTAAGATTTTTAAGTATATTTTCAGAACTTTGATGTTTGATATCTAAAAATTTAACTTTACTTTTCTTTTTATTTATATTATTAGAAAAATCTGAAAATTTTCTCCTTTTTACATATTGATTTTCATTATCATTCTCATTTAATTTTTGAATTTTATTAAATGAATCATTTATACTATGTTCATTTGAATATGAATTCCTAGATATTCTTTTATTTATTGAATTACTATTTGTTTGAAATTTTTCATATGTATTTTTATTAAAAGAATTATTATTATCATCAATATTTTCTGTAATTTTTTTTTGTTTTTTTGATTTCATTTTAACAAAATTGAGATTTTTATTATCATCTTGATCAATTGTCATATTTTTCAATTTATTATTATTAATAGATTTTTTTTTTTTAAAATATTTTTTATTCCAAGTAAAATCCTCCTCATCACTACTACTATTAGATTTATTCCTTTTCATATACTTATAAAAATTTAAAGGATTTTCCATATTATTATGTTTAATTCTCTTTAATTCATCTTCAATATGATAAACTTGTTTATCATCAGGATCAACATTAATTAAAAAATCACTTAATAAATTTTGAACATTTAAAGCAGCATCAGTTAAAGTTTGTAATGCTTGATTATGAATATTTATTTGATTTTTTTGAACTTGATTTTCATTAATTGGATTTTCAATTACATTATTTATACTATTAATTGAATGTTTTTTTGAAGATGAATGTTTATTTTTTCTTATTGATGTATGAGTAACTGAATTTGATGGTATTTCTTTATATGTTTCTAATTTTTTCAATATTTGATGCATTTTTGTTGGGGAATTATCTTCAGATTGTTTTTTCATTTTTTTATTTTTTTAATTTTAATACTAGGTTTTTTTTATTTATTCATTTTTTCATGAAATATAATTTTATTCTTTTAAGAATGCTTATTCACATAACTTTTATTATGGTTTTTTCTTTTTTTTTATTTTTTTTCTTATTTATTTCTCTATAAAAATTTTTACTATCATATACTATTTACTATAAAAATTAAAATTTAAATAATTTCCAAAACACTAAAAAAAAACAAAAAAAAAGAAAATAATAATTATAAAAAATACAACAAAATTACAAAAAAAAATATTAAAAAAAAGAAATTATAAAAAATAATAAATTTATATTAAATAATACACCAAAAAAAAAAAGAAAAAAAAACCAAAAAAATAAATAATAAAAAATCCCATAAAAAAAATAAAAAAAAACTCTAATCAAAAAAAACAATAACAATAGTAATATCATCAATAACCTCCTCTTCCATAATCCATCTTTTTGAGCTTTCTCTATATAAAAAATTAAGTGCACCATTAATATCTCCCTTTAAATAAAACTCACCAACAATTTTAATACATTCCTCACTACTAATAAATTCCCAAAGACCATCACTAGCAACAACAACAAACTTATCCTCATCTCCAAAATCAAAATCCCATACTTCAGGTATAGAAATAACACCAACATCATGAGCAACTTCATCACCAAAGCTTCTACTCATAGCTAATCCAGGTACATCATCATCAAGTACCCAAACACGTTCAGGTCCAATTGGATTATTATTTTCATCTTTATAAGGTTGTATTCTACCACCATTTGATAATATTCTTTTCATTTCATCTTCTTCACTTGGTTTATGATCTCTACTTAAATTCTGACTTATCCATAATCCATTTTGAAATTTACCAAGAACTGCTCTTGAATCTCCTGTATTTGCACATATTATACGTGATGGTGTTATTATTGTTGTTACACATGTTGATCCTGAGAATGTTGTGTCTATTTGACTTGTTGTTGTTAAGTCATTATCTATTTTTATAAAGGATTTTGTTATTGTTTGTGTTAAGGATGATAATGGTGATGATGGGGTTAAGGAATCTTTTATTAAAGTTGTATTTAAATATTGTGGAAGGGTTGATATTAAGTATGAAGATACTAAATGACCATATAAACCATGACCGTCACATACTCCTAAAAATGTTGAAGTTGTATTTAGAAAATTTGGATATATAAAATAATTGTCTTGATTTGTTTTTTTTAAACCTGGTCCTGAAAAACCCTTTTTACATATACTGTTTAAATGAGTTATTGTTTTTGTTGTTTTCAATTGAGGAAGTAATGGTTGTTGAGGAATTTGAGGTGAAGGAGTTGTTGATGGAGTTGGGTTTGGGTTTATGTTTGAGTTTGGATTTTGGGGAGTTGAAGATGAGTTGTTTTGTAAAGATGGGTCTTTTGAAATTTTTGATGGATTGTTGTTTATTATTTTTATGGATTCGTTGTTAGTGTTTTGATTTGTGTTTGAATTTGAATTGTTATTGTTTATATTTGATGTGTTGTTGTTTTGGTTTATTGATTGTTTTGGATTAGTTAATTGTTTGTTTTGAGAAGTTTTGCTTAAGGAGTTTATTGAGGATATACCTATTTGAGATTTTATATCATGATTTATTTTATTTTTTTGATTTGATTTTGATATATCATTTGATTGAGATAATGGATTTGTATTTTTTACATTTTTTGTATTGTTTTTAACATTTAATAAAAGAGAATGTGAATTATTATTTTCTTTTGGTCGCTTATTTTTAATAAATGGTGATGTATTAATTTCTCTATAAGTATTATTTTTTGTTGATTTTTTAATTTTATTTACTTCAATATTATTATTTTTTGGTTTTTTATTAGAAAAAGAAAAAATAGAATTATTTTTAGATTTAATTGGAGTTGATTTCCTTGAATTTTTATTAAAAGAAATATTCAAATCAATATTATTTTTTGAATTATTAGAATTATGACTTTTATTTAAATCCAGATTTTTTTCTGAGGATGATTTTATAATATTAATTTTTTTATTATTATTATTTTGAGTATCTTGTAATTGTCTTAATAATGTTTTACTATTTGGACGAGACTGTGCTCTTTTTTGATTTTGATATTTTATTTTAACTGGATGATACATTTTTTGATTTAATGCATCATTTTTTGATATATGAATAAAATTATCTTCTACTTCTGGAGACATAATTTTACTTTCTTTAATAGTACTATTATTTTCATTTTCATTATTATTATTATTATTATTATTAATATTTATTCTATTTGCTGTTTTATTTAATATTGGTGAATTCAATAAATTATTATTTTTTTTTGGAGAATTCATATTTTTCATTATTTCATTTTTTATTCTATTATGAATTACATTTTTTATATTTGTTGATGATTGACTAATTGTTTTATAATCTTTATTTTTTCTATGTAAAATATCAAACAAGTCATCTTTTTTTTTTGTTGTATTTTGAATTTTTGAAATTTTTTCATGTTCTATTTTGTTTTGTCTATTTGAATTAATTATTTTTTGAATTTTCAATTTATTCGATAAGTTTTGTTTATTGCTATTATCAGCACTATTTGTTCTTTTGGTTGGTGTATGACTTTTTCTATAAATTTTAAAAAATTTTTCTGGGTTAAATGGAATTAAATAACTTGGTTTTGAAACTTCATATTTTGGTTTTGTTTTGAAAATTTTTGATTTTTTTTCTTTTTGAATTTCAGACATATGAAAAATATTTAATTTAATAATTAAAATATTAAAGAAGATAAAAAATATAAATAATAAAATAAATTAAATAAATAAAAATTTTATTTATAATATGTTATATTGGAATTTATTAAATCCTTAAAAATAATAAAATATATAATAAATATACTTATATTTTACATTTTAAATAATAATTGACATATTTTTATTTTTTATTTTTTTCTTTACTTATTTTTACTCTATTCAAAATTAAATTATTTTTATTACCTGTTGAATTACAAGAACTACTTTTCATTTTAACTTTATTATTATTATTGGATGAAGATATAATTCTTTTTTCTTTAGAATTATTTTTATTTCCAAAATTATTTTTATTTAAATTTTTCACATAATTATTTTTATTATTCTTATTACTTGTAAGAGTATTATTAGTAGAGTTTTTACTAAAATGTATTTGACAATTTTGAATAAGTGACTTCCCATGATTAAAAGGATTAATTGAAGTTTTATTTGGATTTGTATTTCTATTTCTAGAAGTAATTTGTGTATTTAAATTATAAGTTGATTTAACCCCATTTTTTAATGAAATTTCTAAAGATTTTATATTATTTATATTTGTTTTCTTTGGTTTAGATGAAAAAGGAAGATTTTGATGTTTATTATATACATTTTTTGGATAATGAAATATTGAATTACTATTATTAATTGTAGCTTTTTTTGAATTATTTTTTTGTTTTAAATCATTTGAATTTAATGGTATTCTTGGATGAAAAGGTTTTTCTGTTGAATGAGGTTTATCATTTGATTTATTTTTTATTATTTGCATATTATTTTGAGTATTTTTATTATTTGATGATATCTGATCATTATTATGAAATGTTTTAAAACATTTATTTTGTTCTATATTTATATTATTATTTTGGTTTTCTTTATGAATATCAATTTGATTTTTTATATTTATTAATTCTATTTGAGGATTAAAATTTCTACTTTTATTTATATTATTATTATTGTTTTCTTTATTTGTAATTTTTTCTTGTTCTTTTGTTAATGAAATTACATTTTTTGCTTTTGAAGAATTTCTTATTGTTGTATTGTGAATATTTTCATGATGATTACTTGAATTAAGTACCTTATTTTTATATTGATTATTTTTTTCATTTATATTTATATTATTACAAAATGGTGATTTATTATTTTTAACTTTTGCTATAATATTATATGTATTTGATGGTGAAGAAATTTTATTTAAATTTTGATATGAAAAACTCAATTTTTGTTTTTCAATATTTTTATAATTTATTATTTGCTTATTATTATTATTTTCCAAACTTCCATTTCTTTGTTTATTCTTTGGATTAGATTCATTTCTAGGATAAACATTATTATTTTTTTTTTTTGTATTTTTACTATTTGAACTAGATGGTCTTTCATTTATTATTTTTGGCTTATCTGATGAAATTTTTGTTTTTTGTTTTGTTGAAATATTTATATTCAAAACTCCTTGAATTTTTTTATCAATAATTTGAAAAGATGATATTGCTAAAGGTTTTTTTTTCATATTATCATTATTTATATTATTATTAATATTATTTTTATTTATTGGAATACTTTTTTCACTATTTTTTTCTTCTTCCTTTATTATAAATACTTTACCTAAATTTGAATTATCTTTTTCTATAATTACATTTCTTGATTTACCTTTATTATTATAATTAAAAACATTTTCTTTTAATTTTTTATCTTTATTATTATTCTCATTTTTTTTTTCTTTAGCTAATTTTTCTAATATTTTATATAATTCATTATATGAAAAATGGGCCCCACCTTCATAAAATTGTTGTTCTTCTTCATCATCTTTATTATAAAATATTCCCTTATATTCATCATTATTATTATCATCCATTATAAAATTCTTTGAAAAATAAAAATATTTTAAAAAATAAAATCATTGATTTTATTTTTAGTTATTTTAAAATTATAATATGTGCTTTATAGAATTATTAAATGAAATTTTTTATTCAAATATAATATACTAAGTAAATTAATAAAGAAAATATTTTTTTTAATTATTGTATGTATAAAATAATATTTAAAACAAAGTTTTTATATTTAAACTTAAGAATTTAATTTGAATCTCAAAAATTAATTTTAATAAAATTCTTCATTTTATTTTTTATAAACCTTAAATTATTATTTTTTTAAATAGTTATTTTGATTTTTTAAATTTATTAATCTAATTTTTTCTAGATTAATAAACAAAATTATTTAAATTCTTATATTATAATTTATAAAATATTTTTAAATGTCAGATATTACACCTATTATCCCAGCAACTTTAATTGAAAAAGAAGAAAAAAAAACAAAAGGAAGAATATGTGATTACATTCTATTATCAAATACATATGTAAATATTATATCAGAAATTTTAGAAGAAATTGTAAATGAAAGTGCTGCAGTAGTAAATGAAAATAATGAATCTTTTGAATTATTAAATAGTTTTATATGTAAAAAGCCACCTCAAATATCAATAAAAAAATATTTAACTAGACTAATGAAATATAGTAAACCTGAACCTTCAACAATTGTAATTTCATTAATTTATATTGATAAATGTTGTGAAATGACAAATATACAATTAACAAATTTTAATATTCATAGGTATATTTTTTTAATTATTTTAGACTTATATTAACATCATTAATACTTGCTATAAAGTATAATGAGGATGATTATTATTCGAATAAATATTATGCAAAAGTAGGTGGAGTGAATTTAGAAGAATTAAATGAATTAGAATTTAATTTCCTATTATTGTTGGATTTTAATACTTTTATTGATGATAATACTTATGAAGAATATATTGAGCAGTTAAAAAATTTTTCTTATTAGGAAAATAATGATATTATAAAGTATTTTAAAAATTATAAATAAAAAAGTAATTTTATTATCTTATTCATGTTAGATAAGAATATTTAAGAAGAATTAGTATAAAAAATTTCATTTAGTTTTAGAATATATATAGTTTTAATAAAATATAAATTATAATTTATCATAAAATAAGATTTAAAATCTTATAATAATAATGCTGTGAAAGTTTTATAATTATAATTTTTTATATATAATCAAATATTTCTAAGTAATTCTAACATAAGATTTATTATATGCATTATATATTCAAAAAAATCAAAATAAAAAATAATTTTTTTTTTGAAATTATTATTCAACAATATAATTTTATACATTCATTTTATAAAATATTTATATAAAAATATTAAAAACACAAAATAAAATCATTTGAATTTTTTTTAACTCATTAATTTTTAAAATTAAAAAAACAATAATGATTTCTACAGAAAAAGAAAAAACCTCTCAAAGAAAATCAGTAAAAACATTACCATCAAATCAAATAGGTTTACCTCAACTTCATTCAACTCAATCAGTAACTTATATTAAATCATCAGGATTATTTCAATTTAATTCAGCATTAGACACAGCAGTAGGAGGAAAAAAAAGGGAAGATTACACAGAAAAAAAAATAATATTTGGAAATCGTTTTGAAATTAACTCTTCAAGACTTTTAGGAAAAGGTTCTTTTGGTGAAATTTACATAGCTCAAGATATAGAAAATAATTATCAATATTGTGCATTAAAAATAGAAAATAGAACAAAAAATTATTTTTTAAAAATAGAAAGAAATGTAATGGAATTAACAAAAAATTCAATTGGTTTTCCTCAATTAATAACATTTAATTCTCAAGGAGAAAGTAATTATTTAGCAATGAATTTATTAGGACCAAATTTATATGATTTATTTGATGTTTGTGATGGTCATTTTACAATGCAAACTACTTTATTAATAGGAATTCAAATGTTAATTAGAATACAAGAATTACATTCTAAAAATTATTTACATAGAGATATTAAACCAGAAAATTTTTTAATTGGAATTGGATATCATTCAAATATAATTTATATAATTGATTTTGGATTAAGTAAAAAATATAAAGATTCAAAAATGAATCATTTACCTTATAGAGAACATAGGCCTTTAACTGGAACAACAAGATATGCTTCAATTAATAATCATTTAGGAATTGAACAAAGTAGAAGAGATGATTTAGAAAGTATTGGTTATGTTTTAATATATTTTATTAAAAAAAGATTACCTTGGCAAGGAACTTTAGGAAGTACTAAACAAAGTAAATATAATAAAATATTAGAAAAAAAATTAATGATACCTGTTGAATTATTATGTAAAGATTTACCAATGGAATTTACTATTTATATGAAATATGTTAAAAGTTTAAGATTTGATGAAAGACCTGATTATGATTTTTTAAAAGGTTTATTTACTGAGTTATTAAGTAGTTTATATAGTGAAAAATTTTATTATGATTGGACTTTAAGATATCCAGATGATGCCAAAAATGTTATTTTTCAAACTATTAATGAAGATAATGAAAATATTATTCAGAAAGTTAATAAAGATTCAAAGATTGAAAAAAAAAATAATAATGATGGTTCTTTTAGTTCTAGTTCAATGTATGATTCTGAAGAAGAAGAAGAAAGTAGTAGTGATGTGAAAAAAAATTTAATAAGAAATAGTACTGATGAAGAAGATGAGAAAGAAAGTTTAACTAATAATTTGATTAATGTGCTTAATTTTGAAGATAAAAAAGAAAATAATAATGATAATGATAAAAAAAATGATAAAGATACTAATAATGATTTAAATAAAGATAAATCTTTCAGTGATGATGATTTTTAAAACAATTATTAATTTATTTTTATGATTTGATATTAATTGTATATTTTCATTCATTAATTATAAAATCAACAATTGAACATAAAAAATACAATAATTCATAATATCATATTCCCATTTTTTATTTTATTTTTTCTTTTAATATATATTTTAGAAAAATAGAGTATTTTATGATTTGAAATTATTGATATCTTCTTAATTTATTTTTTTAATTTACTTTAATTTATTTTAAAAATATTTTTTATTATTACTTTAATAGATATGTATTTTATAAAATAATATTGATATAAAAATAAATAATATTAAATAATTTTTATAATTGATTTCATATATATTAATCTGGATTTTGAAACTTAATATTTATTTTAAAAATTGGAATAATGTATACAGGTACATTTCCTCTAAGAATATTGATAAGAGGGATATAAGATTAATTAAGATCTATAAAATGAATAGATTTTTTTAAATAATATTCACATAAAATTTATGTTAATTATTATAAATATTAGATACATATATAATAATAAAAATAGAAACTAATAATATTATAAAAATCAATAAAATATAAATTTTAACTCATCATAATAAAAAAATAATATATTATAAATTTTTTTTTATATATTTAATTAGAATAATGTGTTTCCATCTTATTTTTGAATAATTGTTTAAAATTATCATATTGTTTTTGTTATAAGATTTATATCGGAACATATTCTTTTGAATTATATTGTTTAACTTTCTTATATATAATTAATATTATTAATATTTTTAACTTTTTTGAATTAAAATAAATTAAATTAATAATAAAATTAAAATAATTTTAAATGAGTTCTTTTGAATCAAATACATCTTCAGATATGAAATCTATATCAATATCATTAAAAGAAGAATCTAAATCATTTTCTTTTGAAAAAATATCAGAAAATGAAAAAAATCTAAAATTTTGTAGATGTATATTTTGTTTTAGAATTCCTTTAATATACATTAAAAATAGTTTGATTTATTTGAAATGCTTAAAATGTCCTGATGTTTATTCAATAAGGAAAATAAATAATTATATATATAGGGATTTAATTAATTATAAAGAATGGTTCAGAATGAATAATTTTGATAATGGTTATTTTTATGATGGAGAATTTTATTTAAATGAAATAAAAGGAAAAAAGATACTTCCTATTTCTAATATTGATAATTATTGTGAAGAACATTTTTTAAAATATTATTATTTTTGTGAAACTTGTCAATCTAATTTATGTTTAGATTGTAAAAATTATCATAATGGACATACAATAAAATATTTGAATGACTATAAACTATCTTCAAAAGAAATAGAAGAAATAGAAAAATGCATTTTTCAAACAAATGAATTCCTTGATAGTAATATCGATATATTAAAAGTAATAAAACAAAATTTAAGAAATAGGTTAATTAATGTTTTAGACTATTTAGAACTATATAGAAATTGTTTAAATAAAGAACAAATAAATGAATTAATTAATAAAATTCCAAATAATATTCATGATTTTGAAAATTTTCCAAATGATTTTAATAATTATATTTCAAATGTCATAAATATAATAAATGAAAATAATTTAAAAAATATTAATTATGAAAATAATTTAATTGATGAATTTCAAGATAAAATTATTGAAAAGTTTGAATTATTTGAAAAAGAAATTTCAAATGTGGAGAATAAAATTAGTGAATATTTTTATTTGAATAAAATGTTTATAATAATTATTCAAAATATAATTGATATTTATAAATTAAAAGAAAATAATTTAAATTATCAAATTATCAAAAATTTAGTCAATATAAGAGACAACCTACAAAATTTAATTAATAATAAAAATATAATAACTGAATTTGAAGGATTTAAATATTATATAAATGGATTTTTAAATGGAAAATATATATTAAATAGTTATAAAAAAATTGAAAATATATTTTCTAAAAAGTTATTAAGTATAAATATTTGGAGTCTCAAAGAATTTCCAATTATCTTAAGTATTGAAAATACTTCATTATTATATAATATAAGTATAAGAGATATAATAATAATAAATTGGATAAAAAATAAATCGCAATTTAATGATAAAATAATATTATATCAAAGAAAATAAATTTTCCCTTTACAATTTATTTGTATAAAATTATTTATTATATTTATATATATTTGATAATTAATAAATATTTTATTTATGCAAATTATTTTTAATATTTTTGTTTGAAAAAAATTATCAATAAAAAATGCATATTTATTTTTATTTTTCAACAGTAAATATTCAAAAAATAAAATAAAATTAATAAAAAAGAATGTCCCTTCTCCAAATTCCCTTTTTCTCATTATAATAAATATAAAGAAATTAAATATAGGATATATAGTCATAAAATTAATTAATAATTTGGAATAATAATGTTATTTTAGATTAAAAAAGTTTATATTTTTTTATCTGATTTATTCAATAATTAAGATTATAAAATATTTAAATCAAAATTAAATTAAAATTTTTAAAATAAATAAGTCTTAAAATTCAATTTAAGCAAATTTAAATTAAAAAAATGTTTAAACAAAAATATCGTAATATAATACCAAATGAGACTGATCCCAAAAAAAATAAAGACAAATCATCTTATTGTGAATCATATGATGTAGGTGGATTTGAAAATAAAGTAAAATTAATAATTCGTTCAATTCATACAGAAAAATCAAATTATGAAGTTCATGGAACATTTCTTTATCAAATTCAAAATTCATCTCATTTTCAAATTGATGCAGAATTAGATTTTTCAAATTCATTACATATTAGAACTCAAGAAAAAAATACTTTTGAACCAAATAAAAAATTATTTAAAACTCATATTGAACCATTTAATGACTCTTTATTTAATTCTAATAAAGCAAAAAAAATTGAAGAAGAAGAAGGAATTTGTAAAGTACAATATATAAGAGGTTATATTATTAAAGCTAAATTAAAATGTGCTTTCACTTTTCCTTCTTATGAAAAACAAAAAAGTTTCATTGAGCAAGAACATTTTGAAATAAATGAAAATTTAAAATTTTGGAAAAAATTTAAACCAAGTCAAATTGAACAATTAATAACTTTTGGAAAAAATAGTTCTAATACATATGAAAGTTTATTTTTTCCAAGTAAACATAATTCTCAAAATTCACTTTCATATTTACAAAATGATGATAATCAAAATCAAATTTTCCAAAATAAAATGTTAAATAATAATAATAATAATAATAGTAATAGTAATAATAATAATATAGAAAATATAGATAGAAAAATAAGCTTTGTAGATGAAACATTTCCTCCTTTACAAACTGATTTTATTACTTTAGATTTATCAAAGGAAATAAAAACAAATCCAAAATTAAATTTAACAGAAACAAAAAATGAAAAAAAAAAAAATATAGTTTTTCATTATAGAAATCTTGAAATATTACAACCAGGACATAAGCAAATATTTTATAAAGAAGATTTAAATCCATATGATATAACATCAGGTTTTATAGTAAATTATAATATAATTTCAGTATTTTCTCATTTGGCAGATTATCCAAAATATATAAATAAATTATTTCCTGAAAATACAATAAATGATATTGGAATATATAAAGTAAGATTATTCTTAATGGGAGCTTGGGTAAATATTTATCTTGATAAATATATTCCTTGTTTTCCAATGGATTTTCCTATTTATACATATTCTACTAATTCTTTATGGGTTTGTTTATTAGAAAAGGCTATTGCTAAAAATTTTGGTGGATATGATAATTTAAAAAATATTTCCTATTTTGAATTGTATCAAATTTTAACTGGATTTCCAATTTTACATTTTAAAAGAACTAATGAAAGATATTTTCTTAATACTAATTTAGTTAATCAATCTTCCCTTATTGGAACTAAAGATGAAATAATTGAGGAATTTTTAAAAAATGAATCTTATTTAATGGGTTTTTATATTTCAGATGAATATGCTAAAAAAAAAAATGAAATAAAATCAAAAATTAATTTAATTAAAAATAAATTTTTTCCTGTTAAATCAGCTACAAAAAAAAGTGTATTTATAAAAAGTATATTTAACTATCAATTAAAAGAATATACAAAATTAACAGGAAAATTAACAGATTTAATGAAAGAAAAATGGGAATTATTATCAGATACTTTAGAATTTTCATGGGATTTAATTTTAGAATTTTTTGATTGTATAATAATAGTAAAATCAAAAAATTATCAAGAATTACATTTTAGAAATGGTTTCATAAGATGTCAAGATTATGAATCACCTGATTATGATAGAATATTAGCTTATTCTTATTATGAATTAAAAATAAAAAATTTAAAAAATAAAGAAGATTCTGAAATAGAAAGTAAAAGAAGTACTTTAAAAGAAGATAATTCTCGTAAATTATTAAATAAATCAAATATTAATCCAGAAAATAAAAATAATAAAGAATTATTATCCTGTACTCTAGTTTTAAATTTAAGTAATGATCATTTTTTAGATAATTCATTCTTATCAAAAGAAATTGATTGGAAAATTGGAATATTACAATTAAATGAAAAAACAAAAAGAGAAACTTTAAGAGGTTCAACATATTCATCATTAAATCCAAATGATCCTTTTCATGGAAAAAATCCAATTTTAATTGAATCTCCTGATTTTTCAATAGGATATTCTTTAATATTTGATTTAAAATTAGAAGAAGGGGAATATATTATTGTCCCAATGACAATGGGTTATTGTATGCAAAAAAATCCAAAAATAAAATCAAAAGAATATTCATTAAGAGATAAAACAAAATCACTATTACCAATTCAAAAAACAGTTATTTCTCATTTTTTAGATGATATTTTTTATTTGAATGATCCTTTTTGTAGAGATTATTTAGATTATCCTATTTTAGAAAAAATATCAAGTAATATTTTAGATAATAAAGGAAGAAAAATTCGTCCTATTGATGAAGAAACTTTTCATTCAAATTATATGAAAATTGGTGAGTATGAATTAAATACTTTTAATTTAAATTTTGGTCTCACTAAATTAGCTTTTAAAGATTATATATATGAATGTATGAATTTATTAGGAGAAGAACATAAAAAATCAAGTATGAAAAATTTAGGTTATGAAGAAAATATGTATCCTTATATAGGAAGATTTTTTAGTGTTTCTTTTTATTTTGGTTATATTAAAAATTATCAAAAAGGACAAATTATAATTACACCAAAAAATAATTTAGTTGATAATAATATGGATGGTATTGTTAATATTAGACAATTAGAAAGAAATATTGCTGAATTTAAAAATGCTGAATATAATATTCCATTTAGAATTTATTATGAAAAAGAAAAAAATCCTTGGTATACTATTGAAGGTGTTTACATGAAAAAAAACCCAAATGAAAAAAAACCTGATAAAAAAAAATTATATTCTTATAATCCTGAAAATTTACTTAATCAAGATGTTTTTTATTCAACTTTCAAATATGATGTTAAAATAATGATTAAACCTGGTAAATTATTGTTTTTAATGTATGTTGTAAATGATATTTTATCTGATAAAAGTGAAGAGGAAAAAAAAGAGAAAGAAAAAATGGATAAAAGTAAATTTTTTGAAAAAAAAAATGAAACAAAAATTTATGATGAATATTTTTCGGATTCTTCATATTCAAATGAAGAAGAGGAAAATAATAAACAAAAAAATAAAAATAATATTAATACAAATAAAAAGGATAGTAATTTAAATGATAATGAAGATGATAAAAAAAGTAGTAATTCTGATATAAGTTATGATGATTCTTAATAATTTTTAATTTTATAAGATAATTATATATATAAAGTTTAATGTTATTTTTGATTTTTTATATCATTTTAAATAACAAAAAATAATATTAAATCCATAGAATATACTTGAAATAAATAAATTTATGATAGGAAATTAGATTATTAATATTTAAAATCAATATTTTTATTATCATAAACTTTTTATATAATATTAATTAAAATTATATTCATAGTAAATATTCATCTGATTTATTATTTAATAAAAAAAACTCTTTTTTTCTATAAATTCATTATCAATTACTAATTTTTTGATATTCCAAAAGAATACATTAATTAATACATTTAATTTTTTTTATTTCATCAATAAGAATTATCTTTATTTTATTGTTCATTACTCCATTTTTCATAAATATTGAACCAGATTCCCACGCATTATTATTTAAATTTTTTCTTTCAATTAAAAATCATTATTTTACTACATAAATTTAAATAATACAAATATTTATTTAGAATTTTTTTTGATAATAATCAATAAAACATTTAAAATTTTATAATTTAAATGTGGGTGATTTGTATAGAATAAATTCTTATTATTAAAAATTATTAATATTTTTAATATTAAAATTATGTATTTAAAGAATGAATAAAATTTATTTTATAATTAATTGAAAAAAATGAATATAACTTCATTTCCTAATAACCAATTTTTAATAAAAAATGATTCAAATAATGATATAATGAAAAATTTTGAAATCAATATTCCAGCATCACAATATCAATTGAAAAATGAAAAAATATCATCATTAAAAGTTTTTGTTTCATCAAAAAAAGGTTTAATATTTATATTAATTATAGTAATATTAATATTATTTTCAATATTAATTTTTTTAAATATGTCTTCAAATTCTCAAAAAGAAAAAATAATAAAAACAAAAAAAATTTTTGAAAAAAAAATAAAAACAATAGGACATATTAATCATATTAAATATGAAATAATAGGAAATGGAAAAAGAAATATTCCAAAAATTCAAAATGAAGGATTATCAGATTTATATCCACAATATGGAAAATCTCTTTCATCAGAAGAGCATTTAAAATATAATACAAATATTTATAATGAAAATATATTATTAATGTCATCAGATACAACATATGATGAAATAGATGAAAATGGAAATTTAATTCTTAAAGGAGTTAAGACTGGAAAAAAATTATATAAACATACTTCAAGTATAGGAATATATGATGGTGATATTTCAAATGATGAAAAATCAATTATAAAAAAAATTTATATTAATCCTATATCAAATGGTAATTATATTACAGGATTATATGCACCACCAGGTGAAATAATAAAATATGAAATATCAGAAAATGATTTTGAAAAAATAGGAAATGAAATATCATTTTTAATAGGTCAATGTACTCAAAATAATATAATAAGTGTTCATAAAAATACAATTAATTATATAAGAATGCCAATTCTAACAAATAAACTAACATATAAAAAAAGAATAGGTTACATAGGAAATTTTTTAGGTGGTCCAATTTATATTCAAAATCCAAATATAAAAAACAAATTTTCAATAACAATATCAAATGCAATACCATATAAACATTTAATATATGGATTAACAACAAAAGAAGAATTTAACTCAATGTTAAATTCAACAATACCATATTTTGATATAGAAATAATGGATAAATCACTTCGTTTCTCAGGACCAAATTCTCAAATTAAAAATATAGATTATGACAATATAGAAAAAGTAATAATATTATGGGATAAAATATATAGAACTTCAAAAAAAATACCTCATGGTGCATTAGATAATATTGGTATTCATTTTATATTTGATCCATATATTGCTGCAAATGGAGCAAGTGGATTAGCATATATTGGTCAAAATTGGTGTCAAATTCCTCCAAATTGGGCAAATTTAGCATTAAATTATGATTATGTTGTTAATTATGGAGCTTGGGGTTTTATACATGAATTAAATCATCATTTTCAAAAATTTGGTTTTTCTGTAAATGTTCAAAATGAAGTTACTAATAATGTTGTTAGTTTAGTTGAATATTCATTATATACAAAAATTTCTTCTAATAGAAATGAATTTAGTAATATTGAATTGACTAAAAGCTCAGGGAATCATAATTTTTTAAATCCTGAATTTTCTCTTAGGAAAATTAATGAATATAATGAAAAAAAAGATAATGAAATTCCATTTTATGATGTTATTTTTCATATGTTTGGATATGAATTATTTATTAAAGCAATTAATTATGGAAAAGGAAAGGGTGGGGTTGATATTTTTTATGAAGCATTAAGTGAAACTATGGAATATGATTTTGTTTATTATTTTGAAAATATTTTAGGATTTAATATTTCTGATAATATTAAAAGTATTTATTCTAAAAGAAATTATCCAATTTTTTTACCTGTTGCAAGTATATATCAATGTGGAAGATATTATTATAAAAATGATATTGAATATTTTTCTAATACATCTTTACCTTATAAAATTACTGAATTTCCTTATATTTTAGATTTTGAAAATCATTTAATTGTTCCAAAAGGATTTAAATATGAAATTATTTCTATTTCAAATCCAAAGAATGGAAAAATTACAAAATTAAATGACTTTAAATACTTATATGAAAAACATCCAAATGATAATTCTAATCAATCAGGTATTTTTAATATCTCAATAAAATTAAAAAAAGAAGGTATATTAGAACAAATATATAAATTAGGAATTAATTTAGAATATGATACAACAAATTCAATTCAAATTATATATTCATATGACAATAAAATTTATAACACAATTGATGAAGCATATTTGAATAATTTCAAGGGTTATAATTCAATAAATTCAATTCCAAATTTAAATGGATATATTTCAAATGTAGAAAATGAAAAAATAATATTATGGGAAGGAAAATTTAAAATTGAAGATGATGGATATGAATATATATTATATAAGGGAGGTAGAGGATCAAGTTTTTTTTTAGCTTCATTTAATAATGATAATAATTATCAAAAAATAGGAAATATTACAATTAATCAAAATAATTTTCAATTTGATGCAAATGCTCATTATAAAATAAAATTAAATAAAAATGATATTATTTATTTTAAAATATATTTATTAACAACTTCCAATAATGGAAATTTATATATTGGAATATCAAAAACAAATAAAGTTGAAGATATTAAAGTTTTATCAAGTTATAACATTAAAAATAATAAATATAATTATGAAAAAATTGAATTTAAAAGTGGAGATTATTTCCCTAGAATATATCAATATGATTCATCTTATTTTATAAATTATAATACTTTTGAAATTACTAGTCCAAATTTTCAACCTTGGGATGATAATGGAATTTATACTTTAGATAAAATATTTGATGGAAAAACAAATACTTATATGCATACCAAAAAAGGTGTTACAATAAATGAAAAAAACCCTTTAACATTAATTATTAATTGTAAAAAAAAAATAAAATTTAATCAAATGATTTTAAGTACTTATAGTGTTCAAAATTATTTACCTAAATCCTTTACAATTTCAATTTCTAATGATTCTAATAATTGGAATGATATTAAAACTTTTAATAATATTATATTAAATTCAAAAACTATGATATTTGATTTTGAAAAAATTATTTCTGGAATTTATATTAAATTACATATTTTTAAAGCTGATCCACAATATATTTCAATAGGTGATATCAAATTTATTGAAAAAGAAATTAATTATTATGAATTGAGTCCAAACGAAATTGATTTTTATGGAAATATTGAAATTAATAATAATGGTTTTCCAACTTATGGTCAGAGTTATATATTAAATAAAGATGATTATTTAAAAATGAAAATAAATTGTACTGGATTTAAAATTAAAATTTGTCAAAAAAATAATACTGAAATAAAATTATATATTGATAATAAATTTATAAATGAATTTAAAATTAATGATAATGATTCTGATGAATATGTTTTAGAAATCGATGGATTAATGAAAAATGTACATGATATTGTAATTTATATATTAAAAGGGAAATTAGATATAGATTTGGTTATTTATTATTAAATTAATGTTATAATATATAAATTTGAGTTTGAAAGTTTTTTGTATCTTGAGTTTTTAGAAAATTTTTTAATAAATAAATTAAGTTTATAAATAATTTATTCAAAATGTAAATAATTTTTAAACTAAAATATTTTACATTCAAAATTTCTTTTTTATAATAAACCTATTTAAATAATTTTATTAATAAATAATCTTTTATATAATTTAATATATATTAAACAAATTGCCTTATTTATGATTACAATCATTATTTTTTGATTTTAATTGATTATCATTGGAAATATTAGTGTTACTCATAATTTCACTAGAATCATGAGTAGACAAAATATCTTTCAATTTTTGAATATCTAAATCTTTTTTTTCAATAATTGCAATATATTCAGGTTCTGTTAAATTCCATTTATTCATAGAAAAATTTTTAATTTTTTCATATTTTTCATACAACTCATCATATTTGTTTGCTTTTTCTTTCATTTCATTATAATCTTTAAAAAGTACTTTCTTTTTTTCTAAAACATGAATTTTTTGTAAAAGACCATTAATTCTATTATTTAAATTATCAATTTCTATATCTTTACTTTGATTATACAATTCATATTCTTTTTTCATTTTTTTACAATCATCATTTAATTGTTTAATATTATTATCTTTTTCTTTTTCTACTATTATTTCATCATTACTACTATTAATTTGGAAATTAAAAGAAGAATTTAAAGAATTATTCAAATTATTATTTCCTTGAATAGTAAAACTTCCTAATTTTTGTTCAATCATTTCCATAACATTATCAAAACTTTGACTCATGATACTTACATTAATAAATGAACTGGTCAATGATTCATTAATTGGAATATTTGCTAATTTTTCTCTTAAATTTTTTTCTTCTAAATTTTCTTCATCTTCATTAATTTCTTTTTCCTCTTTTTGAGTTTCTAAATTTAAAATATTTTCTTGTGGGGATACATAATAAGTAACTATTTTATAAATATTTTTTCTAAATGTTCTATCAAAACCTTGTTCAACTGTTTGATGATAATAATTTTTTTGATGAGAAACCATTAATGCATAAACTATTAAAATATGTACTAATTTATATAAAGATTCTAATTCATTTAATATTAAACTATCAATTGAAATTTTTGCTTTTTCTTCTATATTACTTTGATATAATTTTGTTTTTAAATCAAATATTAATTTTTCTATTATATCATTTAAATCTCTTTTTGTGTCATTATGAAGATTATTTATTATATAATCTTTTATAAAAACAAAACTTTTTTCATTCAGTTCATAACATATTTTAATTAATTTAACTGGTTCTGCTATTTCTGAAAGTGATTTTATTTTTTTTTTTTTAAAACTTTTGAATAAAAAATTTATAATTAATCTATAATGTTCTTCTTCCATTTATATTAAAATTTATACAAATATTATATTTTTTATTTTCTTTATTTTAATTTAATTTTATTTAAATTTTATACATTTTTCTAGTTCATCAATGTATTCTTTTTGTTAATCGTTATTCATATTTTTCTTTTTAAGATTTTGAGATTTTAATTTAGAAAATTTTAATTTATCTTCAATTTTACGAATAGGTTTAAAGATATATGGATAACCTTTTAATAAAAAATCAATCATTTTTTTTTCTTTTCCAATTTTTGATTCCTCAATTAATTTTTTATTATTCATTAAATTTTTATTCAATATATATTTATTTGATACTGATATATATTTTTTTATATTTTTTTTTTTATATATATTTGTTTCTTTCATTATATTATTGACAACTTCTTCTAAAAAAGCTAATCCATCAATTATAATATTACTATTTTCATTTTCCTTTTTTTTTGAAAAAATATTATTTTTAATTTCATAA
>Ga0256407_10005032_pt1 | contig 21565 bp, 14 predicted proteins | sample RumenRJG_04DNA_FD_193489 | JGI IMG/M metagenome (GOLD analysis project Ga0256407, IMG submission 193489) | Bovine rumen microbial communities from Lethbridge, Alberta, Canada - RJG_04 | ecosystem: Host-associated > Mammals > Digestive system > Stomach > Rumen | place: Canada: Alberta... | reverse complement strand
GCTGCATCTGCGGAGATGGATGCCCTGGATGAGGATCTTGCTAAAGAAGGCTATGCTCCCGTGGAACCCGAGGCTGCTGAGGAGACAGATGACTCCACTGAGGCCTGACAGACGGCTTTGAAAGGCAGGCCTGATCAGCCTGACCTGAAAAATGAAGGAATCCGGCCTTCTGAGACCGGTCTCTGATAATGATTGAAATTCAAGCACAGCCCGCTGCGGGCCGGCATCAAAGGCCGAACTCCGCGGCGGGTGCTTTCGTATGTCCCTGCGATTGATCCGGATGACCTGCCTCTGTCACGCTGAGCAGGACATAGGGGACAAAAGAAAATGAGGATACCGCAGGGCGGACAAAAGAGCAGCCAACGGAGGACAGACCAAAAAAAAAGGACGGCGACAGTAAAAGGGGAGAATGGGCATCTTATGGAAGACAAGGCAAAAATGGACAACAGATCCAGAATGAAGGAGATCCGCCAGGTGCTTTTCCGCAATGAGATCACGCGGGGAGTGACGCCTGAAAAACTCCGGATCATCCTGGAAGAACTGGGACCCACCTATATCAAACTGGGGCAGATCATGTCCCTGCACTCGGATATTCTTCCCAGGGCCTACTGCGATGAATTGATAAAACTCAATTCAGATGTGACGCCCATGCCTTTTTCGGAAGTGGAGGAGGTCATCAACCGGTCCTATCGGGAGGACTGGCACGAGATTTTCTCTTCCATTGAGAAGGAGCCTCTGGGTTCCGCCTCCATTGCCCAGGTTCACAGAGCTGTCCTCAAATCCGGAGAAGATGTAGTGGTCAAGGTGCAGCGAAAAGGAATCTATGACACCATGGCCAGGGACATAGGACTCCTTCACAGGCTGGTAAAACTGATGCCTCCGGTAGGCGGGATCAAGAATGTCGTGGATCTGGACATGGTCCTGAATGAGATGTGGGCTGTCGCGCGGGAGGAGATGGATTTCCTCAAAGAGGCGTCCAATATAGATGAGTTTGCCCGCAACAACACCGGGATCAAATATGTGAGGATCCCCCATCTCTATCATGAATATACTACCTCACGGGTGCTGGTCATGGAATATGTCGGCGGCTGCGCCATCAATGACCGCGAGCACCTGCTGAGCAGGGGATATGACCTGGAAGAAGTCGGGCGGAAGCTGATCAACAATTATGTCAAACAGGTCATGGAGGATGGTTTTTTCCACGCGGACCCTCACCCCGGGAATGTCAAGGTGCATGACGGAAAGATCGTCTGGATCGATATGGGAATGATGGGACGCCTGTCCACCCGCGACAAAGCCCTGATGGAGAAAGCCGTCCGGGCGATCGCCGTCACGGATATCGCGACCCTTGAGAACACTATTCTGGAACTTTGCGACAGCAATGGGAAAGTGGACCAGGGACGTCTTTACAAGGAACTGCGGGTCCTGATCGAACGCTATGGAAAAATGTCCATGGGAAGTATCGACATCATTGAGTTTTTCACGCAGATCCTTGAGATCATGAAAGAGAACGGCCTGAAGATCCCGCATGGTATGACCATGCTGGGGAGGGGGCTCAACCATATGCAGGGAGTTCTGACAGAGATCAGCCCCAACATCAATATGATGGAGATCGCCGCTGCCAGGGTCAAGGAACAGGCTATTGAAAAATTCGATCTGGGACAGGAGCTGAAGAGGGGAGGCAGGAAATTATATACTGCCGCCTATAAGACCGTGGAGATCCCACCCCTGATCAAGAGCGTGCTGGAGGAATACCTCAAGGGGCAGGCCCAGGTGAGTATCAAACTCGACACTACCAGGGAGATGTCCCATCTGATGAGGAGGCTTGTCAGAAATATCGTCATGGGCCTGTGGGTCATGGCTCTTTTGATCGGTTCCAGTATCATCTGCACGACAGACATGCACCCTCAGATGCTGGGGATTCCGGCCCTTGGATTTTTCGGCTTTATGCTGGCCTTCGTGATCTGCCTCTATATTTTTATACGTCACTGGTTTACGCGGAACAAATAAATTTTTTATACGTCACTGGTTTACGCGGAACAAATAAATTTTTTATACGTCACTGGTCTACGCGGAACAAATAAACACAAAACCGGCTCCATGCCTTCCGGTTTCAGATGGAAGGGAGACAGGAGCCGGTTTTTATGTTTATTTGAAAATGCCTTTTTAATCGTTTTTTTGATCAGTCGGCCAGATCGCCGCCAGGATAGGACGTATCGTCTTCGCCGGTCTGGAAATCAATATTCTCCTTATCGCTGTCGCTGCCGTCATTCCAGTAGGTGGGCTGGTCGACATCATTATTGAAATACAAATAGTCGGACTCATGGATATCGCCGTCAGAGCCGGGAGCCGGGCTGACGGGAGGCATTGTCTGTTTATTTGTGTTGTTAGTGTTATTTGTCGTGTTGGAGGGCGCAGTCATCTCGGCCCAGTTATTGATATTGGGCGCAGGTGTGGTGGTATTGCCCGCCGGTGTTCCGGTACCGGCAGGTACCGTGCCGCCCTGAGGGAGTGTTCCGTCGGGCAGGAGTCCCGCGTCGGGTGCGAGGGTATCGTCCACTGTAGCTCCTGTGGCAGGAACTGTGTCGACAGGAGATTCGGGGTCATTTCCCGGCTTGGTCGATGAGGGAGTGGTCGAATCTTCCGGAGAGTAGGCCTTTTCGTCCTCTGCCTTCTGTCCTGTTCCGGAAATGGCAGCGGATTCGTTTCCGTCAGCCCCGGTGTTGAAGGACTTGTGCATGGACTTTTCCTCCGCGGGCATCGTGGCGAACCAGCGGTCGACTCCGTCCGCGATGGCGGATGCCATCTCCAGGCGGTAGGAATCCATGTTCATCTGCAGATCTTCATCCGGATTGCTCATGTAACCGAGCCGGATCAGGGTGCAGGGCACTTCGCTCCAGTTGTTTCCGGTCATCCCATCCGACATCCAGATCCTTTCCAGCTTTGCGCCGGTCTTGTCACAGAAGGTATTGAGGATGACATCGGACAGCCGGAAGGAAGAAGAGAAGAGTTCGGGATGGTAGGGATTGTTCTTTGTGATACAGACCGCGGATGCGCCGTGGACTGTCGTATCGTCGGAACTGTTGGCGAAAACACGTATGAAGGCATCTGCCTTGTTTTCATTCGCGACCGCGGCGCGCTCGGACTGGCTCATAGGAAAAGTCGTATCAGCGTGTGTGAGCACGACCTTATAACCACGGTCTTCCAGTTCTGCACGCAGCTTTTTGCACACGTTCATTGTGAGATCATATTCATAGGTGGAACTGGACTTACCCAGGACACCGACCGTGTCCTTGACTTTCGTCTCCGCGGCTTTGGGACCTATGGGCTCGGTTCCGGCCTGAACCTGAGAGGAATGGCCGGGATCCAGAACGATGGTCAGATTCTTTCCCTCGGCTGAAAAAGGTTCTTCCTTTTCTTTTTTTTCTTTTTCAGTCTTCTCCACGACAACCTCTTCTTTGGGTTCAGACTCGGGAGCCGGTTCGATGATCGTCGTGGCAAAAGCGGAATCATCGATGGTGATCGCATCGGAGGAATCCTCTTCCGTGGAGAAAGACTCCGTCTCACCTGCAGAGGCAGGCTCCTCCGTCGGGGTCTCTATATCACCGCCTTTACCGCAGGCAGACAGCAGGACCAGCATCATGACGAGTGCCAGAGCGGAGATGATTTTTCCGCCCGCCTTCCGGCGGGGGCTGCCGGCACACCCGCAGAGCTGTGCGTATTGGAGTTCAGTGCCGTTTCTGTCCTTTTTTATCATTTCAAATACCTCTTTAAAAAAGAATCCGGTAAGACCGTACCAATCTCATAACCTGTCACAGGCCGACCAGCATTTCCCAGGTGTAAAAAGTTCCGGTCGCTTCGGGAGCCAGGGGAGTGATATAATCCCTGCTGGTCCCGGCTTCCTCCTCGCTGAAACGGATGTGTACAGAAGGCTGCAGCAGAGACACCCAGCCGTTATCGCTGGAATAACGGTATTCTTCTCCGGGCTCAAAGTAGCGGGTTTCCGCTGTGGTCCGATTAAACATATAATGGCGGATCCGGGCCATGTAGACTTCGTCCGAAAGGGCCTCCATCAGAAGGTTATATCCCTCATCGGAGGGAGATATCTCGAAATCCAGATCATCCCAGGTGGCGTCCACCTCGTACCACTCATTGTCCAGACAGACGATATTCCAGGCGTGTTTTTCCAGATCATCTTCAGAAGGTCCGGCGTTGCCGCATACCATGGCGGCGGTGAGCCCCGCCCGCTGCAGAAGATAGACATAAGCCAGGGAATAACCGTCGCAGAGTGCCCCGCCGGGATTTCCGCTGCTGTCCGCCACCAGAGCCCCGTAGGCGGTGTGGGCGTAGTCATCGAACCCGGCGCCGCGGTTATACCAGGCACATCCGAGCAGCAGATCATGAATTTGCAGCGCGATCAGCGGGTCGGACTGAGTGAAGTCCACCTGCTGCAGGATGGCATCCGATGCAGCCCTGAGCTGATTCTGCTCCTCTGTATATATGCTGCGGAGATCTGCTCCGGAATATCCGCTGCCTTCCTCGCCGGCATCGGGAAATACCAGAGAGAAGATGACTTTATACTGACCGCCAAAGGCCGGCATGACGTAATAGCGGCACTGATATACCGCTCTGGACATACTGACCCAGAACAGTTCCGGGTGATCATTGATCAGAGCATTGAAAGCCCTTGTATAACTGACAGAAAAATCCTCAGAGGAAGGATCTATACTCACAAGACGGGATTCCTCATAAGAGCCGTCATTGTAGGGGTTCTGGGCAAGGGCCAGCATGGCGTCATAGAGAAGGCGCTCCTCCGGGGATATGCAGGTGTAATAATAGTAGATGATATCCTCGTCGGCGACGGGACCTCTCACATAATTCTGAGCCTCTTCCGGGATGACACCGCCGTCTTCATAGCCGCCCCCGTCAAATTCCCCTGCTCCGTCTGCCGGTACGGCCTCTCCGTTTTCGACGCTGCCGTCCGCCGGGCTGCCGCCGTCATTGTATTGGGGACCTCCCGAAGAAGATCCGTCCGGGGAAACGTTTTCTCCCCCTCCTGCGAAATCTTCTGCCTGACCGCTCTCATCAAGAGCGTAAGTGCTGTCTGTCCCATCGGTTGCCTGATTGTATTCCGACCCCGTAACGTCCGGAGCCGAAATGGGTTCCGGTTCCTGAAGGCTCCCCGGCTCCGGATCTTTTTCTTCAGGGGGAAGCGCAGGACTGCTTTCGTCCGTCTGCTCTGAAAAAATGCCTGTGAGATCATGAAAAAAGGACTGAAGGACAGGCCGGAAACCGAACGGAATGCTGTACAGCGCAAAAAGTATACAGAATACAGCAATTAGTAAACGGAATAGTTTTTTCAAAAAAAATCTCCATGTAGTAATCATTAGAATGCATGCGGTAACAGAGCGTCAGAAAAGAAACTTTTGACGAAGTACCACATTCTCCATTAGTGTACACGCTGGCGGGTTTTAAAGCAAGCAATGACACCTGTGTTTTACTGCACTTAATTATAGAAAGTAAAAAAAGCAGATGTCTAAAAGGCGGGTTTTTGTTATACTTGTGGGTATGGGCATGGCTCACAGACTCATATGCAGAAGCTTTGCATTGATTCCCGCTTCGAATGATTTGCGGAGCTGCCCTGATTTTATATGATTAAAATGATTAAAGTCCGCGCGGCGCTGCTTCACAGGCGCTCCCGCTGCTTTGATCACATGTGTTACAGTTTCAAATATATATCCGAGGAGCAGAAAAAATGGCAGATATGATGAGCATTACAGTGACAACACTTGATTTGAATAAAGCATATGAAGTGATTGGTCCGGTCTGCGGGTCCAGCCTCAGACAGTCCGATCCCGATCAGGGATTTCTCGGTGCCATCCGGGAAATCAGGAAAAGCGCGGCTCTTCTGCAGGCGGACGCTGTGATCGGACTTCGCCAGACAGCTGTCCCGCTTTCTGACGGCAGCGGATATTTTCATGTCCAGCTGTACGGCACTGCAGTCCGGGAGATCGAAGAAGAGACACCCGACATCAATTCTTCTCCCTCCGCGATGTCGATTCACGGAGCTCTTCAGAACGGAAGACAGGAGGGGGACTTCCTGATCGACGGATCCACACTGGTCCGCTATATCGGACAGAGTGAGTATGTCCGGATTCCGGACGGAATCATCAATATCGGAGCCGAGGCCTTCCACAACGCCCGCGTCGTCAGCGTCGAACTGCCCGACAGTGTGACAGAGATCCGCGAGGGAGCTTTCAGCGGCTGTGAGCATCTGGAGAGGATCAGGCTTTCCACCCGCCTTCTGGTCATCCGCAAAAATGCTTTCCAGAGCTGCATTTCGCTCTCGGATATAGCACTCCCCGCCAGCCTTCAGGAGATCGACAAGGCGGCTTTCTCCGCCTGCCCCGAGCTTCCCGCTGTCTCGGATTTCATCCGCCGAAAAGAAGCAGAGGCAAAGGATGCCGAATACCTGCGCAGCAGACGCCCGGTCTGGAGACGCCAGGGCCGCTGCCAGTATTGCGGAGGATTCTTCAAGGGCGGCCTCAAAGGCATCAAAGTCTGCAGCATGTGCGGAATGGAAAAAGATTATTGATCGGGATCAGGTGTCGTAAAACCGGTTTTTCCCCCTAAAACCGCACGTAAACACCTGGGGATTCGTGCTGAAACCGCTCGAAAACACCCCGGGTTTCGTGCCGGTCTGAAAAGTACCCTTTTTTTCTTCTTTTACCTTCTTTTTTAAATAAACTGATTATTTTTTCAGACAATTTATGATATAATTCATCTGTTAGGGATTATTTCAGACGCTGTTTAACTGAAGATTGTGACGAATATGAATCACAGCTGGTACAGACATTTCAGCACAGGAGGAAGAAAATGGCGGATAAAGAAGGGACAGAGGTAAAGAAAAAAACATTATCGCAGCGTCAAAAAGAAGAAGAGAAGAGAGAAAAAATTGAGAAGCTGAATGCGCAGAAAGAGTCGCTGGGAAGCCGTCTGGCGGCAGTGGAGGCTCTGCGCAGCGGATTTTCCTTTCCCGACCTGCAGGGGGCAGAAGTCGAGCACTCCCAGTATGGACCCGGCAAAGTGGTGAGCCAGAATGAATCAGTACTCACAATAGACTATGACGGAGTCGAGAAAAAGCAGAAGCTTCCCTTTGTGGTCGCAGGCGGTTTTCTGCACCTGCCGGACTCTGAAATGGAAACGCAATTCGTACAGATGGAAGACCTTGACAAGCAGAAGAGCGCGCTTGAAAAGGAACTGCACTTCATCGAGAGTCTTCTGGGCGACCTCAACAAGAACTGAGAGCAGGGCTGTTCCGCAAACATAAAAACCGGCGGAGCAGTCTTTTTCTGTTTTAATCACAGTCACAGACCCGGCTCCTGTCTTCTTCCTGTCAGCTGCGTCCTGCTGCCTGCCAGCTGCGGCCTGCTGTCTGTCGACTGCTGTCTGCTGCCTGTCAGCTGAGTCCTGCTGCCTGTCAGCTGCTGTCTGCTGTTTGTCAGCTGCGTACTGCTGACTTTTAACTGAGGTCTTACGGATGAAGCCCGAAAATGTGTGTTCAGCGCATGTTGCCGCGATGTAACCTGTGGGATACCCGTGTCGTCATTAAAGATATGGAGTATCAAAATATTGTTACTTCTGCGGAAATTCCTGCAAAAAAGGCATAGAAATTCATAAATATTAAAGACGAACCGCCAAAACTGTGATATAAATGATATAGTGATTTTTTATGGTTCGCAAAAGACGCAGGTTTATGTAGTGTTTTTCCCCATTTCCTTTTTAAAAAGAAAGAGGATCTGGGTTTTTTAGAGACTATGGAACTGCAGACAGATTTTAGAAAGACGCGGACAGACATAGACAGGCTGCAGTCAGGCTGTCAACAGACTGCAGACAGACATAAACAAACTGCAGACAAACTGTAAACAGACTAAATTGTGAGGATTCATTTTCTGCAGATCCTCAGTCTTCAGAGAAGTCATTCGGAAGGCACTGTTTTACTAAATTGTTTCTGGCTCGGAGGATGACCTGACCGGGAGGGACTTACTTATGAAAGGAATCGGCTTGAGATTGATAGCGGTCGCGCTGGCTGTGATCGTATCAGGCTCTCTGGCGGTGCCGGCGGCGGCGGACACAGGAGATGTAACAACACTTGCCAAAAACAAAATAAAATTCGGTGGAAACTCAGAGAATGACGACTGGGAATTCAACAGGCAGGCGGATGACAATCAGTATCTTCTCCCTGATGCCGATACATATTTTATTACAGAGCAGAATATCAGCTGGATGAGCGACGACCAGCTGATTCTTGCCCGCAACGAGTTTTTCGCAAGACGGGGCCGCAAGTTTTCCACCAAGTGGATCCAGGAATATTTCAATAAGCAGAAATGGTATCACGGAAAGATTGAAGAGAAGCTCTTTAACGGCAATCTCTTCAACGCCTATGAGACAGCCAATGTCAATTTCATTGCTGCCTATGAGGCCAAGCGCAAAGCAAAACACAAAAAGAAGAAGACAAAACTCCGCATGACAGGCCCTAACGAGGCGGACGATGCCTATTACGATATCTACCAGAGATATAACGGGGCAGCGCTGGCAGGATGGGACGCGGAATCCATGTCCAGACTTGGGCTGCAGTGGGTCTCTCAGAACGAAGACGCTGTGGAATCCATGGGTTACACCAGCAGGGATCTGGATGGTGACGGGCAGGACGAATTTATAGTCGGCCCCATGGACAAAAAGGCCTTCGGAGATGGAGCTGTGTTCTCAATCTATACAGTTGAGAACGGTTCTCCCAAACGGGTGGTCCTGAGTGACGGAAATATCGAGTATTATATCTGCGATGACAACCTGATCCGCAGAGAGGAGACCACTGACGACGGCAGATGGATCATCAGCTATTTCCAGCTGACCGACGGCAGACTGGAGTGTATTGAATCTCTCCTGATGGATGAGGAGGCAAATGCCGACAAACCGTGGTATGCCGTAGCGGCCGAGGTAGAGCTGCAGGGCTTTGAAATGAAAGACGGCAAGGACCAGAAGAAAAAGGATCAGGACGTGAAAGACCTCTCCGGAACCGGTACCTTCGATCTGACACAGATCAGCGAGGATGAGGTTTCATCCATCAGCATCGAGATGATGAGCAATGTTTCCAACGAAGAGGCTTCAACTCTGAGGACGGCTCATATGGGAGAAGACTTGGAAATGAGACCGTTTTCGGTCCTGGATGACTGACCACTTAAGCCCCAAAGGACTGTCAGCAGTATCTTTTGGACGCGGCAGACCGGAAGCTGCTGCATAGGGTCAGCGCAGAAAAAATCCTGAGAAAAGAGTCACCTGACCGGATGGGGAGGAAGAAACCGCCCCATCCGTTTCCTTTTTTCATGGAGAGCATGTATCCCTTTTTTCGTGAAGCAGGGCAGTTTCATTTTTCATGAAGCAGGGCAGTTTCATTTTTCGTGAAGCAGGGCGGTACCATTTTTCGTGGAATATAGGCATTACTTTTATGCGAAGTAAGGTATTACCATTTTTATGGAGTACAGGCATGGCAGGAACAGGAACACTGATCAATACAGGTGCGGTAGTGGCAGGCGGCCTTGTCGGCCATTTTGCAGGCCGTTTATTTAAAGAGGAGCAGCAGGAATCTGTCACGATCGTGTGCGGGATCAGCGTGCTTTTTATCGCGATTGCGGGAGCCATGGAGGGCATGCTGCAGATCACGGCTTCCGGGACAGGTGAAGGGTTCGCCCTTACGAGCGGAAGGTCCATGTTTATCGTGCTCTGCCTGGCGGTCGGAACCGTGATCGGTGAGATTCTGCAGATAGAAGAGGCCTTCGAGCGCTTTGGGACCTGGCTCAAGTTCAAGACAGGAAACGCTAAGGATGCCCGCTTTGTGGATGCCTTTGTCACGTCCTCGCTCACCATATGTATCGGGGCGATGGCAATAGTCGGCTCGATCCAGGACGGGGTGATGGGAGACTACTCAACCCTGGCGGTGAAGTCCGTACTGGATTTCATCATTGTCGCGGTCATGACATCCGCCATGGGCAAGGGCAGTGCTTTTGCCGCGATTCCGATCTTTTTCTTTGAGGGCGGTGTCACCCTGCTGGCCAGGCTGATCGCCCCTCTCATGACAGAGGCTGCCATTGCCAACATCTCCCTCGTGGGTTCCATCCTCATTTTCTGCGTCGGAGTAAACCTGGTGTGGGGAAAGAAGGTGCGCGTCGCCAATATGATGCCCGGTCTGGTCCTGGCAGTGCTGGCGGCCTATCTGCCCTTTGGCTGACGGCTTATGGTGCTGGCGCGATCCGGTATGTTCCGGCTGGTTCCGGCAAGTGATGGTGCGCTCCGGCTGGTTCCGGAATGTTCCGGCTGGTTCCGGCAAGTGATGGTGCGCTCCGGCTGGTTCCGGAATGTTCCGGCTGGTTCCGGCAAGTGATGGTGCGCTCCGGCTGGGTCTGGAATGTTCCGGCTGGTTCCGGCAAGTATTGGCATGTTCCGACGTGTTCCGACAAGATCCGGCTTGTGTTCCGGCATGATTTTGGAAAGAGGGAAAAATGGGAAAAATTTATTTTATCAGACATGGGGAATCTGAGTGGAATGTAGCGGACAAGATCTGCGGAGCCACAGATGTCCCGCTGACAGAAAAGGGGCACGAGCAGGCAATTCAGACAGGTAATAAATTCGTGGAAATGGGATATACGGCAGATGAGATACTGTGCTCGCCCCTGATGAGGGCGGCGGACACAGCCGGGCACATCTCGGAGATCACAGGGATTCCTGTACGCGTCGAGCCGCGCCTGGCGGAGCAGAATTTCGGGATTTGGGAGGGCACCAGCCCCCGAAACAGCCGGGGCTTTTTTGAGGCTAAGCAATGTTTCCTCAACTCCTTCGGGACCGGTGAGTCCATGTTCCGCGCTGCACAGAGGGTATATAATCTTCTGGACGAGCTGAAAAACGATGAAAAGACCTATGTGCTGGTGGCTCACAACGGAATCGTCCGTTATGTGGAATCCTGGCACCGCGACATGACCAATGAAGAGTTTGCGGCTTATAAGATCGGAAACGGCGAGATCCGTATTTACGACTGACCGCGCAGAGCTTTTTTCTCTGTTTGTCCGGCAGGAAACCTTAACTGTTTGCGACTTATTTCAGCCCATAACAACCTGAAAAAAGAAGATATACATAAGCATGTGAATCAGACAGGAGCAGATCGATGACATTATTTCTTGCCAGTATCCTTTTTTCAGTGATCGTCCTGATTTACTGGATCATCCTGGAACTTTTTACAATGATGTTCCGGATTACCGGACTGCCGGATGACAAGGCCCGCTTTCAGGTCCTGTCGATTCTGACCGGAGCCGGTTTCACGACCCGCGAGAGCGAGAGCATTCTTTCTTCAAAAATGCGTCGAAGGCTTGCTCAGGTGACCATGCTCTTCGGATACGTCTTCAACGTGTCGATCGTGTCTGCTCTCGTAAATGTTTTTTTCTCCCTGAAATCTGCCCAGGTTGACAACGTTTTCGTAGGAATCGTGGTTCCTCTTGCGATTGCGGCTCTGGTCATCACACTGATCAGAACGCGGTTCATCCGCAAGAGGATCGACAGTATACTGAGCCGGCTGGCGGGAAGGATCATGAAGCAGGACAAGGTAAATACCGTGCTGCTGATGGACTATATCGGGCATGAATCCATTGCCAACGTGATTCTGAAAGAGGTACCGGAAGAGCTTCAGGGGAAAAGCCTGGCTCAGAGCCGGTTGAAGCAGAACCACAATCTGATGGTGCTTCTGATCGAAAGAGACGGGATCAGGCAGGAGGCGGCAAAGGCGGATACAGTCTTCATGCCGGGAGACCGCATCACAGTGTTCGGCCGCTACAGTGAGATCAGCCGCGTCTTCCATGCCGAAGAGCGCTTCTTCTGAAAAACAGAATAAAGGGGCACGGAAAACAAAACAGATCAAAAGGGACACGGAAACAAAAGAGACACAAAAAACAAAGAGATACAAAAACAAAGAGATACAAACAAAGAGATACAGAAAACAAAAGAGACACGGGAGACGGGATCGTTTGACCGGCTGCATGAAGGCAGTCAGACAGATCCGTCCTCCGTGTCTTTTTATTCTTCATTGCTCAATACCCGTGACTTCGGTTGTGGAATACGCGGGCAAAAGTCTTCGACGGAAACTCACTTTATCGTGGGTACAATCCCGCGGGAGGGTAGAGGGCGGCATGACCGTCTCTACCCTGTTGATGATACAGCACGTGTAATGAAGTTTCCGCATTTCGGCGGATACGGGCCGGTCGGTGGAGTACATCAATTGAACATCAATCAAACATCAATCAAACATCAATCAAACATCAATCAAACATCACTCAACAGAGAAAGTCTTATGGATCGGAGTCATCCGGGAGTCTGTTTTTGGAAGCAGATAGACATATGCATATGCAGACTTATCGCCGGCCACATCTTCATCAGGAGCTTTGAACACACATAAACTGATCAGGATATCTCCTTTCGAACCCAGGTCCCCTATATATTCATTCTGATCCCCGTCTGATGAGAGTCTCCACAGTTCTATATTATCTTCAGTTTCAAGTGAATAATAAATCCAGCCTCCGGTGCAGCCGGCAGTTGTGATGAAGCTTCCGGATTGCGCGTTTATAATCTGAGTGCTGCTTCCATCCAGGCCGAGCCGGTAGATTTCATTGATACCGTACTTGAAGTAAAGGTCAGACCCGCTGCTGAACAGCCTGCCCTTCCTGGGGGACAGTGTTTTCCTGTTGCCATCAGGGTCGACCGCTACTGTCCCTTCCTGCCCGTTGTACACCATGCTCCCCTCTACGAAACACAGGCTGGGGAAAATATGGTTCTCAGCGTTAAAATCCTCCAGGACTGTTTCGACGTCCTGCGAATGCAGGGAAGACTGACTGCTGACATCCTCCATGGAAAACCGGTAGAGTCTGTTCTTGCATGAAAAATAGCACCAGTCCCCGTTAATACAGACCGACTCAGGTTTAAATCCCTGCTCACCCTCATAATCATAAATGTCATAGGTGGCTTTGCTATCCGGATCAAAACACCTGATTTTATTGTCTAAATCATTTAAGTAGTATATCCTGCCGCCATATAGATTGAGATAAGTGGCCGGTTCGGAAGCAACTTTTTCCGCATTCCCGATATCGTCATAACTGCTGCGGTAGAGACCGCGGGAGTCAGCAAAGAAGCATTCGTCTCCAAGCAGTGCGTAGTATCCTTTGTTGTAGTAATTTCCGGAACTGATTCCTTTTGCGGATTCTTCGTCTGAGCTGCTGTCACCTTTCAGCAGGTCTTCAAAAGGGTTCTTGACCGGAGTGTCTTTTTTCGTGCCATCATTTTCAGACCCGTTTCCATTGAAGATATCTTCGATCCCTGATCCGCTTCCTGATCCCTTTCCATCAGAGCTGTCATCGGGTTCCGACGATCTTCTCTCAAGCCAGTCCCGTTTCTTGTGAATTTGTCTCTGGATCGAGTAAATGAAATATCTGAAATCCCGGGAGTCTCTCGCAATACGGGGAATCAACAACATAATGACGACCAGACACAGGGCCAGTATCCCCAGTATGAAAGCAATGGGAAGAAAGCTGTTCTTCCTGCCGCTGCCCGCACCGGAACCTGCGGAAGTACTCTTTCCTGCGTCCGGACCGCGGCCGGAACTGCTGCCCGGAAAGCCGCCCGGACCAGCGCCCCTGCCACCATCTGCTGAGAAATTCGGACTGCTGCCCGGACCAGCGCCCGAGCTGCCGCCCGGACCGCGACCTGTGCTGCCGGGAATACCACCCGGCAGACTGCCCGGCACATCGTGCCACAGACCATTCGGCGCGGGATCCTGGGGTCTGGCGTTTTCCGGATTCAAAGCAGGATCGCGGCCAGGATTCCGGTGGGGCACGTTGATGCTTTCGCCGGGTAAAGTGCCCGGGTAATAGCCCCCGGGACTGCCGGGGCGGTCTTCAGGCAGAGGCGTTTTTTGGACTGCGTCCGGAGAAAGAGAAGGATCCGTGGCTGCAGCTGTGGAAGCCGGCGGCGTGCTTTTCCCTGTGGGTGAAGCCTCGGATGATACTGCAGATGATGCCACAGGTGATGCTGTGGATGATGCCACAGGTGAAACCGCGGATGATGCCACATGTGATGCCACAGGTGAAACCGCAGACGATGGCCTGCCGGCTGAATCCCTGGCTGGTCCTGCGCCGGGGACCTGGAACTTTTTTCCATCCAGAAATTCCTTCAGATGATCCGGACTTCCATAGTCCACGACCAGATAGGCAGTATCATTCTGGTTGAAATAAGACTGAACACAAGGAGGCTGGTCGGAATCCGTTTCATCTGCCAGAGTCTCCGCATTCTGCAGGAACAGATCTTTCCCCTCCAGATATTCATCCCTGTGTTCTTCGGAGACCGATACGGTGCACATGGAAGATCTCGAGGAGTATGCCCTGGGGAAGTATTCCCTGACCGCGACCCTTCCCTTTGTGCGGGAGTCCTGTGCTGCATAGGTAATAGAAGAATCGTCCTGCTGCAGAACATTTCCGATCAGATAACGTCCATACAGGGTCGTTCCGCACTCGAGAGCGTCCGGACAGGCGGCACTGTTCTGATAATCCAGAGGCGACCCGCACTTTTCGCAGAAACGAAAGGAATCGTTCGCTGTATGAAAGCAGTTGTAACAGATTTTCATGTTTTACCTCCTGGAAAAGACGCGCTGTTTTCGTCTATGTGTATAGCCTTATGGCCTGCCGGGAACACTGCCACAGTCTGCGGATAAGACTGCTGTTCATTTTTCGGGCTCATATTACCGTCGGTATTCGGTTCCTTTACCGTTTATTTCTTTCCTATATTTTATCCTATGGAAATCGATTGTTCAATTGGAAGCCGGTCCTTCAATCGGAAGCAATCAGAAGCAATCGGAAGACTGCATACCCGGTTATTGCATAAAACGGCGGCTATTTGTTTTGCGCTGCGAACCCACCTGTCATGCGTTTTATGCGACAAAGTGAAACTTTGATATCGCCGTGTGAACAGTAAGGGGTTCGCATTTGCCGACTCGTTTTTTTTACGTTAGATTGACGGTATATCAGAGGAAAATGTATAATTGTATTGACAGAAAAGTCAGTGATAAAGCCGCGGCAGACAGCAGCCGGACACAATACGGCTGTCCCTGCTTATAGCGCTTTGAAAGGGAGGAATAAGATGAGAGCCAATACTGAAAACCTGAGGATCAGCAGGGGTAAGTCTGCCAGGACCATGATTTCTGTCCTGCTTCTGGCGGCAATACTGATCCTTGCAGTGCCCCAGAAAATAAACGCCGCGAACTACCGCCTCAATACTTATACAGTGAAGGTGGAGACCGGCTACCTGGCACTGCGTACCAAAAAAGAGTTCAACTCCAAAAACGAGATTGGCAAGCTTTACACAGGAGACACTGTGATCGAGTGCCCCACGAGCGGAGACGAGAGCGTATACCGCTATGTCTATGCCCCCTCTCTGGGTAAGCATGGCTATGTTAACGGCAGTTACCTCCGCTACAAGGGGGAATATGACGGCGAGGTAATGTATGCCAAAGTCAAGACCGGTTACCTGGCGGTCCGCAAGGCCAAGGCCTTTGAATCAAAGAATGAGATCGGGAAATTGTACACCGGAGATCCGGTAGTCGTCCTGGACAGGTCGGATTCCGAATACTGGACCGTCTACGCGCCGACTATTTCCAAAACCGGATACGTGAACTGCAGTTACCTCTATGAACAGCCCACCAAGAGGAAGGTCAACACGACGGAAGTGCCGATGGACTTCCCGGCCAACAGCTATGCCGACTGGAACTGGACCAGCGACAGCTCGGACTTTTTGAACGTGCGCATGCAGTTCCTCAATACTTCTTCCGACCAGACGATCGAGAGCTTTGAAGTATATGTCTATGCCAAGGACAGCAGCAAAAACAGAATTTACGGAGATACAGTCTATACCTGGGTCACCAACAAAATCGTCGAGCCGGGACAGGTTGTGTATTGCGATTACATGACGATCCCCAAGAGAAAGCAGATCCGCTATATATATGCCGGGGTCAAGAGCGTGACACTCACGGACGGCACAGTCTGCGAGAGACCCTATCTTGACTGGGATGATGATTTTGGCGAATGGGTCGTGAGATGATGCAGCCGTAAACAGCCGGAAATGGCAGTGTGAGGGAAGTTTGTATTCCGGAATAAGGATTGGTTCGTTTTGAGGCATTTCTTCAGTGATGAAACAATACCTGTAAATTAATAATGAAGTGGTACAATGGAAAAACCTGCTCCGGCTGTACGGGGCAGTTTTTTTTCAGACTTTAAAGGTTTATTCTGTGTATTTCTGTGTATTTCTTCCTCTTTGTGCAGATTAGAACCGGTCTGGGCAGAGGACGGCATCGCCGCCTCTGCCCTGTTGTATTTTGTGCTGACCAGTCCGTCACTGGTCGAAAGTATAGGGATTGAAGCCGTTGACGGCCATGACGAACCAGGCGGTAGGTGCCAGATGGGGGGCGGTGCTGTACTCCCAGGGCGAACCGTCGAAGAGGCCGAATCCGGTCGAGAGGTTATCAACTGTCGCCGCGGGGAAAAGGCCGCTTTCCAGCTGGATCTTCTCCAGTGCCTCGAGGGCGGAATCCGCTTTTTGCTCATCGCCAAGCAGGCGGTACATCAGGGCTGTATAGGCGGTTCCCTCGGCCCACCATCCTCCGTTGACGTTGGCGGCACAGAAGGGGTAGCCTCCTTCCTTAGTTTCCATCTTATCCACGATTTTCAGAGCATCCATATAGGGCTCAAATCTGTCTTGCAGGGCAAGCCATGCCCAGACCTGGGCGTCCAGGACCGTGTTGTCTTTGCTGGGAGTGACGCCGTCGTCCTGGGTTCCGGTGTAAAAGAGGCCCTTCTCCTCGTCATACATGGAAGCAATCAGCGCAAAAGCACTCGCTGCCGCCTCTTTATAGCGCTCATCACCTGTTTTTATATTCAGGCGGCGGAAAGCTGCGTAAGCGTCGATGTTGTGCTCAATGGATTTGTAGGTGAAGGGATAGGTGGTCTCATTTCCGCCTTCCGGCCAGCCGTCATAGCCGCCCGTAAAGCCATATCCCGAATCACTGCAGTTCTCGATCACCCAGTCCATCAGGGCTTTAGCCGTCTCGACGTATTTTTCATTTCCATACAGGGCGTCGTACTGCAGGAGGGCAAGCGCCACGTAGGAGGTGTTGCCGACATTGGAGCCGGTCTGATAGCGGTCTTCATACCATTCTCCGGTCTTGTTGTCATACCAGCCCGGCAGTCTTGCGGCATCGTTCCAGCCGGGAAATGCCGTAATATCCCCAGAGGCATAGGCATTGCGCACACGCCCGGGCAGGTAGCGGTCATTCTCGACCGCATATACAAAGGAATCCAGGAGCTTCTGCGCTTTCTCCGGCTCTCCGTCTGAGATGAAAGCCATGGCAGCCAGCGCATTGTCATAGGAAAAGGCGGCATTTTTGATATAGATATTGTCTGTGTCGTAGGAGCGGAGCATATAATGACCGCCGCTTTCAAAGTCACCTGCGAAAGCTATGTCATCAAGGTAAAAGACGTTTTCTTTTTCCCCGGCCTCTCCTCCGGACAGAACATAACCGAAACCGCAGACAATATAACTCAGGTTGTATCCCGCCGTCAGATCGAGCCTGTACTCCTGCCAGTCAGTGGTCAGTTCTATTGTTCCCAGGCTGAGCTTTTGCGAACTGTCCGGATAGGAGACCGTTCTTTCTCCGGTTTCCGACTTATACCCAAAGCCGCAGGTGAAAAATTCAACTTCTTCTCCTCCTTCTTCTCCCCTGGCATAAAAGCGGAGCTCTGTGGCAGAACTCAGATCCAGCCCCTGACCTTCAGCGCTTCCGTCGTTGAGCTGGGGCTCTGAGCTTCCCTCCGGGAGAAAGCCGTTCAGGAACAGCCAGCCTCCCCAGTCCCCGGGGAGGGTCGTCTGCTCGCAGCGGATGCAGCTGCTGCCCCGCCAGGGATTGTCCGTCCAGTTTTCGTTCATGTCCTTTACAAGAAAGTCGTCCCGCCCGAACATCTTTGCCTTCTGGGTGAAGTGGTTTTCCGTGTCCCCGAAATCCTTGTATACATAGACATAATGACTCTCATCGGAAAAAAGCTGCTCCATGGCGCCGCGTGCCAGGTCCGCCGCAGGGCGGTATTTTTCATAAATATCAGCCTCGGCCGCAACCTCGGCGGGACTGCCGGTGGAAGCTGCCGCAGCCGCAATCTCAGCGGGACTGCCGGTGGAAACTGCTGCCGCGTCCTGCCCGCCGACCGGTTCCGAAGATCCTTCCGTCTCTGATTCTGCAGCTGCTGCGATTTCTGTCACCTCTGCACTTTCTGCCGTATCCAGGCTGCCCTCTGCTTTGGCACCTGCTCCTTCTGCTTCGGTCTCGGAAACAGGATTTTGTGTGTCTGCCCCGGCTGACGGAGATCCTGATCCGCCTCCGCAGGCGGTCAGAACCAGGAGCATCAGACTCATTCCAATAGACAGAAGCTTCTTAGAATGTCTCTTCCTGAATATCATTTTTCCTCCTTCCTTCTTCCTCCTCACTTCCCACTCTTTCCTACCATGCCGCTCGCAAGAGCGGCACCCGGGGAGAAATACGCGAAGGCGTTTTCTCCGCTGGGATTACAGGATGTTTGGGCCGCCCCGCGGCAAAAACATCTGGAGTGAAAAATAATGCATCGACATTATTTTTCACTCTTTCTAACTCTTTCTAACTCTTTCTGACTCTTTCTGACTCTTTCTGACTTTCCCGGCATGTCTTACACTTAATACATGTCTTACACTTAATAACAGTAGTTTACCATAAGATTCATTAGCGGCATATTGATAAATCTGGATCAACATTTCAGCATTTCAGCGGGAACATTTCAGCAGGTGACAGAAGGACAGTAGATAACAGATCCGGCAGGATCCTCATCCAAACCTCCTAAGGTTTTTAATATATAGTATAATAATGATGGAAGGATCAAAAGGCAGGCGGTAGTTCTGCCTGCTGCTTTTATTTTGCGGCTATGGTTTCCTGCCTGTAAAAAAATATGATCAAAGCACGTGCTGCTTCACCGGTTTGTTCATAGTTCAGCCATCGAATACAAGTAATAAGGGAGAAAAGCGGAATATGACGAAAATTCTGATTATGCAATTGATTGCTGTTATAGTGCTGTCGGTCTGTTCCTGCGCAGGCAGTGATGTCAAAAAAGCGGAAGAGAAAAAGGTGGAAGACAATAAAACAGAAGCTGTGCCCGAAATTCATGCAATCCCCTATGACGAAAGTATGGATACTCTGGAGGACGAAGGAGGAGCGGACGCGTTCAACCACACGCTGGATCATGCTGACAGCAGATATTATAAGATCATCGATTTTTACAATATGGAAAGCGATGAAACATTACATATTCTGCCGCATTTTGAGACTTACCAGCAGACGACAGAGTATTCCTGTGCATGTGCCTCAGCCATAATGGTCCTGAATTATTTCGGAAATCATGATTACAATGAGCTGGAAATATGTAAACAGGCAGAGACGGATACGAGTAAAGGAACCCCGGTAGAGAATATCGCGCATTTTTTTGATTCCATCGGATGGAAGACGGTCAGTCATGCTGACACCAGTCCGTATTTTGATTCTCTCAGTGAATTTGAAGCATTTGTCCTGGACACTCTGGACAAGGGCAGGCCGGTCATGGTGGACTGGCTTGACTGGGGCGGACACTGGCAGGTAATCATCGGTCTTGACAAGGCCGGCACAGATATTCCCGATGATGATGTCCTCATCATGGCGGATCCATATGATACAACAGATCATTTTCAGGACGGATATTACATTGTCCCTTTGGGCCGCTTCTATTACATGTGGCGGGAAGGATCCGGCGGCACGCACGACCCCTATGTGCAGCCTTTCATTGTTGCCGCACCGTAAAAAGCCGCATTGTTTTCAGCAGGGTCTGAACTACCATGGAGTTGCCAGGGAATTCTGAAGACCGGATTCTTGACATCCGATAGCCTGCAAATTACCATAAATTACAGATATTCACGGAATAACGCTGTTTTGTTTATGTTCAGTTATGTTTGGTGATCTTCAATTTTTTTCAGTTTAGAAAGGAGCCGCAGATGTATAAACTCTGGGAAGCATTGGAAACTGCGAAGAAGATGAAATGGGTCGAACTCTCCCACAGCCTGAATAACGACAGTCCCTACTGGGCAGGAATTCCCGAGGGCAGTGTGGAACTGTGCAACGTGGTCTTTGACTGGGGCAATCCCATGCTGGACTGCCGGATCCATACCTTTAAATTCCCCGGTCAGTTCGGGACACATATTGATTTCCCCGGTCACTTTGTCAAGGACGGGGCGCTCTCTGAGGAATACGGTGTAGAGCAGGGAGTTTATCCGCTCTGCGTCGTGGATATCACCGATAAGGTTGCAGAGGATGTGCACTATGCGGTGACAGTGCAGGATATTAAAGACTATGAAGCCAAATACGGCGCGATTCCGGACGGCGCTTTTGTGGCGCTCAGGACCGACTGGTCCAAGAGATGGCCGGACATGGATGCCCTTTCAGGCATTGCGGAGGACGGCAGCGAGAACTTCCCGGGCTGGTCCATGGAAGCACTGAAATATATTTACGAGGAGCGCAATGCCGCGGCCAATGGTCATGAGACTCTTGATACCGATGCTTCCGCGGAGGCGGCAAAGGCCGGTGATCTGGCTTGTGAGAGGTATGTACTCGCCAAGGGCAAACTTCAGGTGGAAGTCCTCTGCAATCTGGACCAGGTTGCGCCCGCAGGCGCGGTCCTTTTCGCTGTCTGGCCCAGGATCGAAGGCGCCACGGGACTTCCCGTCCGCTGTTTTGCCATCACTGAATAAAGCCATGCTGTTCATATAAAGCACCCCGGATCTGCATGACACAAGCGAGCTGATCAGGACATACCCTGAGGTAAAAGACCGGACAGAAAATCGTAGAGAAAGAAGATCCGGAAGATAACGAAGAGAGTGAGGACGAGCCCTGACAGGCTCAGGTAAAAATTCAGACAAAAATCACAGAGAAAGAAGACGAGCCCCGATGTGCTCAGGTAAAAATAGTTCCGGACTTGCCTGCCTTGAAACTAATCTGTTGAAACCAACCCGCGCCGCTGACCAAAGCGGCGCTGTTTTTTTGCAACCGTTTGCATTATACTGAGTGTGTATGAAAATGCTCGAATATCTATTGGAAAAATAACCGTTTCTGAAACTTTTCTTTTAAATAAAATGCAGGCCCGAATCCCGGGACAGAAAGGACAGAAAGGATACCATGACTAAAATACCATTGCTTTTTCGCAAGACGAAGACGGTCCGCAATTTGAAGACGTATATGGACTCTTCTTTTGCGGAAGTGCTGCACACCACTCTGAACCCTGACGGGCCGGGCGCGATCCGCATCCACCTGATTCCGCCCAAGGCGGAGGAAAATGTCTTTCATCCCAGCATAGCCATCATTAACGGGACGGATATTCTGCCCGTC